>Ga0307375_10001648_pt1 | contig 23971 bp, 19 predicted proteins | sample TR1MG_FD_202531 | JGI IMG/M metagenome (GOLD analysis project Ga0307375, IMG submission 202531) | Soil microbial communities from Risofladan, Vaasa, Finland - TR-1 | ecosystem: Environmental > Terrestrial > Soil > Coastal area > Acid sulfate soil | place: Finland: Risofladan, Vaasa | collected...
CTTCTCGACCTCGGCCGGGTCACCGCCGGCCATCAGGTACCGGACCCCGCCGACGGTCAGGAACAAGGTCGCCAGGCCGGCCAGGATCCCGACGATCCACACCGTGGCGTTGCTGATCACCTGGCTGATCGACGCGACCGCCAGCACGTGCCCGGCGGCGGCCAGGGCGGGCAGGGCCGGGACCGCGCCGGCCGGGCCGGGGCGGCGGGGCCGCCGGCGCCACGCCGGCGGCAGGGGCTTGAGTGTCATGGCGGGGCTTTCTCCTCCGGGTGAAGGGGCGCGGGGTGCGGGGGGCGGCCCGGGGCGGGCGCGGGACCTCACCTCCTGCCGGGGGCGAGTGGACGGGGAGGTGTCAGCGGTGCGGCGGCTCCCGCCCGGGGCCGCCGGCCCCCCGGCGGGTGCCGGAGGGCGGGTAACCCCCGCACTGACAGAAATCCGGTTTCCGGCCGCGTTTTTCACGCCGGGCCGCGGATTAATCGCTCAGTTCGCCGTTCCGGATGGCGTCGGTGATGGCCTTCTCGGCTCTTTTCCGCCGGTTGCAAAGGGCTGAATGGCTGATCCCGGTCTCGGCGGCGATCTGTGACAGCGGGATGCCTTCCAGCCGGTTGCGGCCGATCAGTTCGGCCTGATCGCGTGTGAGGACGCCGCGGCGGACGGCGGCGGCCAGGACGAAGTCGGGGTGGCCCCAGGGCGGTTCCGGGCCGCCGGGCCAGGCGCCGAGGTCACGGCGGCGGGCGGCGTAGCCGGCGTCGGCGCAGGCGAGGGCCTGCCCGGCCCGCCACCCGGCCCACGACAGGCGGGAGGCCAGCGGGATCTGTTCGAGGTCGTCGAGGTCCAGGGCGCGCATGGCGGCCAGGAACCCGGTGAGCACCTCGGACTGCAGGTCGGCCTGGTCGCCGCGCCAGGCGGCGGCGAGGCTGGCGACGGCGCGGCGCAGGCCGGGCAGCGCGATGCCGGTCAGGCCGATGACCCAGGCGGGGTCGCCGGCGCGGGCGCGGCGGACGAGTTCGGCCCAGACCAGGTTCCGGGCGCGGGGGCCGGTGGCCGGGTGCAGCAGCATGACCCGCAGTTCGTCGAGGGGGACCGGCCGGTCTGGCAGGCCGGCGGCCAGCCGCGAGGCGTGCAGGGCCAGCGGACGCGGGCCGGTGGTCAGGAGCCGGAACGCGGCGTCGACCGCGTCGAGGGCATCCAGCGGGCGGGGCGGGGTGGCGTGGTGATCCATGCGGACTCCCGGGTCAGGGAAGCGGACGGGAACGGAGCCCCATCCAGCCAGGCCCCGTTGACCTGCCGTGGACCTGCGATATCCCTGCCATGGACCTGCCGTGTACCCGCGATGTACCTGGCGTTGACCTGCGATGTACCTGGCCGCCGGCCGCGGCCCCCGGACGCCCCGCGCCTGCCCGGGGCGGTGCCCGCGGCCTCGCGGGAGCCAGGTCAATTCGTGTAGGAACCGTGGATAGTTGGCGAAAGCCGGGCTAGTTAGCGAACCCGGATTTACGCAGTTCAGCGGGCCTGAATGGCTATGCCGGGGCCGATGGTCCTGGTCGCGCCCTTGAAGCGGCTGGGCACTGGGTGTTCGTTCGACAACCGAAAACCGGGCCGGAGATGCCAGGTCCAGCTGGCAAGCGCCAACTAACTGGTAGATCGCCAAGTTGCGCCAACTAGCTTCGTCGGTTCGCCAGGTAGATCGGTTTCCTACAATTCGGCCGCTGGCCTGCGTGATCGCGGCCAGGTACATCGCGGGTCCATGCCAGGTACACGGCAGGTCCATGCCGTCTGGTAAAGGCCGCCCCGCGCCGCCCGGCCGCCCGGGAATCTTTTCCCCGGCGGCCGGGACCGCCCGCGGGTGGTTCAGCGAAGTCGCCGGTTCAGGCCCGGCGCGCTTGCCGGCTGCCCGGACAGGTCCGGGCTCAGGCCCGCGCCGGCGGCGCCGGGCACCGGCGCGGGGCCAGCGGTTAACCAGCCGCGCAACCCGGCGACCAAACCGGCGGGCGGGCGGCCTGGCGGCCCGGCCGGCAGCGGCCTCAGCGGACTCCCGCGCCACCGGCGGGGATCTGATGCTCCTGATCTCTGCCCGGCGTTCTTGCCGTCCGGATGCCCGGCGCTGGCGGCTGCCGGACAGGGTAGTTGTCGTCTTCTCCGGTCACCCGCGGCGCCTTTAACGCGCTGACCTGCGAGGCGACAGGCACGCGCCATGCTGGATGACAAGTCGGCCAGCCGGATGACATCTTCGCCGGACCCCTCGGCAACCGCTGTAGGAACCAGATCTAGCTGTCATTTCCGCCGGGCGAAGATGTCATCTGGTGCGGGGGTGGCGGCGGGTTCCGCGGGTGGTAGTTGTCATTTTCCGCGGGCGGTCATCGCGGGGGTGGCGGGAGCTGGGTGTCGAGGTATTCGCGGGCCTGGCGGGAGAGCTGCTGGCCGAGCGGGGTCAGGGTGCCGGTGCCCGGGGGGCGGGGGCTGCGGTTGACTAGCTGCCCGCCGCAGTCTCGTTCGAGGCGGGCGATCCGGCTGTAGGTGACGCTGGGCGTGACGCCGAGGGCGCGGGCGGCGTGGTGGAGGCTGGGGTGCCCGGCGATGGCGAGGAGCTGGCGCAGGCGTGCTGGCGCGCCGCGGCCGGTGAAGGCGTTGCGGAGCGGTTCGGGCAGGCCGGGCGGGAGCTGCCGGGGTGCGGTGGCGGGCAGGGGTCCGCCGCGGGGGCGGATGGGGATGCCGTGCTCGCGGGCGAATCTGTTGACGATGTGGACGGGGCAGCCGAGCTGGGCGGCGATGTCGTTCAGGGTCCGGAGCCGGGTGAGGTACTGCTCGCGGAGCCAGGCCGGGTCGAGATAGAGCGCGCCGGGCTGCTGGCCGGGGGGCGGGCTGGCGGGCGCGGGCCTGGGGATGAGGGTGCGCCGGAGCGGGTGCCTGGGCCGGGGCAGGGGGTGGTGGTGCAGGATCTGGCGCAGGTGATCCGCGGATAGGCCCAGGTCCGCCGCGACGCGGGCGGCCGGGGTGCTGCCGCTGAGCAGCGCGTGGTGGATGGGGCCGGGGTCGGTGGCCGCGGGGTCTGAGCCGGGCCAGGTGCTGATGGTTACCCAGCTGGCGGGCGGCTGCCATTCGAGGGGCTCGCCGCTGATCCCGCCGGCCCGCAGGACGCGGCGGGCGTGGTCCCGCAGGGCGGCGGCCAGGTCGGTCGTGATGGTGGTGGTGAACTCGGTGTAGCTGGCCTGGGCTTTGCCGCCGGCGAGCCGGCAGGGTGCCGGGGCGGTGCCCAGGGGGCATCCGGTGAGCAGTTCGTAGAGGTAGCGGCGGGCGTGCGCGGCGTTCCTGGTGGTCATCCCGGCGTCGCGGGCGATGGTGGCCCAGGTGGCGTCGCCGATGAGGGGCTGGCGGGCGGCCAGGTCGCGGCGTCGCTGGTAGTCGATGGGGATGTCGCCGGAGTCGATCGCGAGGGCGAGTTCGGTCAGGACGCGCAGCGCGGCGGGTCGTCCCGCGCCCAGCTTCTTGATCTGGTAGCCGGCGAATTGCCGCCTGTGCTGCCCGCCGGCCAGCGCGGTGAGCTCGCGCAGCGGCATCGCGCTGTGCGGGAGCAGCAGCGCGATCAGCGCGGCGGGCCGGAAGTTGTCGTGGCGGATGGCCGGGTCGCTGGTGAGGCGGATCGCCCAGTCGGCCCAGATCTGGCCCGGCAGCCGGGCGGCGCGGGTGACCGCGATGTCGGGGTGGCCGGGCGGGCGATGTCCGGGGATGCGGGCGGCGGGCAGGGTGGTGGCGTGCCGCAGCCGGTCGGCGGGCGGCAGCCACTGATCGCGGGCCCGGGCGATCCTGGTCCGCAGGGCCGGGCTGGCGCCGGCCCAGGAGTGCGGGATCGCCGCGGCCGTGATGCCGGGCGTGACGCGGGCGGCCAGGCTGGCCAGCGGGTCGCGGGCCGGCGCCCGGGACTGGCCGGCGAGCAGCGCGGACGCGGCGGTGAGCGTGCCGGCGGTCAGCATGGCGGGGGTGAGGCCCTGGCGGGATTCCGGTTCGCCGGCGGTGGCGAGGTGGAAGGCGACCAGGGCCAGGTCGGTGAGCCCTTCGAGCGCCTGGCGGCGGGCAGGCGGGCTCTGCCCGGGGTCGCGGACGCTGGCGAGCATCCCGGTGATGGCCCGCTGCGCCTGGCGGGCGGCGGGAACGTCCGCGCAGGCGGGCGGGCTGGCCGTGTCGAGGCGGCCGCCGCAGCCGGCGCAGCGGCCGGGCCGGGACGGGGGCAGGGGCGGCGGATGTGATGGCTGGCGGCCGCAGTCCGGGCAGGTGGCGGCGAGGACCCGGGAATGCCGCATGCAGAAGAAGTTCACTGGCAGGGACCAGTCCGCTGGCATCTGGCGGGGGCCGGCGGCCAGGCAGGCGGGGCAGAACCTGGTCACCCGCTGCGGCATCCATGCCCGCACCAGCGGCGGGGGCGGCCGGCCGGCGGTGAACATCGCCGTGATCGCCTCGGCGGCCAGGCCGGTCGCCGCGCCGATGGCGGCCAGTTCCGGCGGCCGCGGCGGGCTGACCCTGCCGCGGTTACCGGGGATGCGCAGGCCGAGCGCGGCGGCGAGGTGGTCAGGGGGCAGGGCCAGCCGGGCGGCGTAGGCGTGCAGCCAGACCTCGAAGGGCTCGCCTTCCAGCGGGGTGAGGGTGAACGGAAGCCGGGTGGTCACGCGGCGCCGGCGCGGCCCCCGGCGGCCTGGCGGGCGGGCGGCGGGCCGGCCCGGGCGGCGGCCTGGAGCTGGCCGCGGGCGTCCTCGGCGGCCTGGTCGATCCGCACCGCGTCCAGCAGCCCCGCGGTGAGGGATTCGGCCCCGGTCCGCACCGCCCGGTAGCAGCCGCGGCTGATCAGCGACATCAGCGACGCGAAATGCCCGCTGGAGCGGGTGAAAAGGTACTCGGCCAGGTCAGCGGCGATCATGCCGTGCCAGGCGCCGGCCAGGACCAGATCGCGCTCGATGCCCAGCAGCAGCTGCCGCCAGGTCCGCCGCCCCGCGGCGGTGGTGAGCTCGAACGGGCTGATGCTCAGCACGTTCCACCGCCGCGCGGTCTGGGAGTAGGCGGCGTCGGCGCCGGCCAGGCCCTCATCGAGCAGGCCGCGGGCGCGCAGCCCGACGCCGACGAACAAGAACGTGACCGGGAAGACGCTGGCCAGCCATTTGAAGTGGTTCGCGACCTCCCGGCCGTCACGGCGGGTCACGTCGAGGAAATGGACGTCATCTACGATGATCAGCCGGGTCTTGCAGCCGGTGACGCACCGGGCGGCGCGGTGGGCCAGCGCGTCGGCGTTGCCGGTCTCGGGCAGGCCGTAGAACCGGCACAGCATCACGTTCAGGCTGCGCATCGTGGTGGCGGCGGTCAGCCCGAGGTAGGCGACCGGGATCCGCTGCCAGGATCCGTCGCCGGCCGAGACCTCGGTGCCGTGCAGGCCGATCTGCTCCTGGTGGAACCAGCGGCCGAACGCCAGCGCGGCCGTGGTCTTGCCAAGCCCTGGCAGCGCGTCCAGCACCGCGGCGGGCCGGACCTTGTCCCCGTCCTGGCGGTTGCTGCCGCAGATCTCCTCCAGCGCCTCGAACACCGCGTCGACCTGCGGGGTGCGGATCGGCCCGAGGTTGGCGTGCCAGACCGCCCGGGCGTGGTCGTAGCGGCGCCGTTCCATCGCCGCCAGCCGCGCCAGGTCATCGCCGGATAGCAGCGGCGGGCGGGTCCGGGGCGGGGCGCCGGCCATGGCGAACCACCCGGATCTGACCGACGGGTTCCAGTCCCGCTCCTCATCGGCGAAGTCCGCGGCGCCGGTCACGTCAGGACCTCGAACGCGTCGGCGTAGTAGTCCCCCTCACCGGCCGCGTCCAGCTCGCCGTCGCTGTCGTCATCGCCGCCCGGGATCCCCCGGCCAGGTCCCGGCCACGGGACGCCCGCGGCGGCCTGCCCGGCGGCGGCCAGGGCGGCGACCGTCGGCAGCGCGGTGAACCTCGGCCATCGTGCCGCTCGCCGCGGCCAGCCTGGACTCGCGCTGCTGGGAGGCACGGACCGCCATCCGCCGCTCGGCCGGGTGGCGGACCAGGCCGGCGTCCCAGCGGTCCAGCAGGTCGGCCAGTGCCCGCCGCTCATCGACGTGGCGGCCCCCGGCCAGGGCCAGGCGGCGGGAGTAGGCCAGCGCGTCGGCCGAGAACGGCACGCCGATCGCCTCCGCGTGCTCCCAGGCCAGCTCGTGCCAGGCGTTGTCCGCCGGGTCCTGGAAGTAGACCTTCGAGACATCGTCGGTGTCGTAGCGGACCGGCCATTTCCCGGCGTGCGCCCCGGTGAACGGGCTGGTCCGGTTCCGGTAGCGGGTCAGCGCCGGGCCGTTGTAGCGCAGCCCGCCGACCTCGGCGCCGTAGTGCTGGATGGTCCGCCAGGCGACCGGCAGGAAGTCGAACACCAGCCCCGGGTGCGCGGGCACCAGCAGCCGGCCCGCCCTTGCGATCCCGTGGGCGAACATCTCCGCCGGGGACAGCTCCAGGCCCGGCACGGCCGGGTCGGCCAGCCCGGCATGCGGCCGCTGATGGTAGATCCCCGCGATCCACTCCCGGATCACCTGCTCCAGCTCATTGGTGAAGTAGTACGCGCACCCCTCCGGGTCGGCGCCCCGGCTGTGGACGTCCGGGCCCTTGTAGCCGGGCAGCGCCGCGAGCAGCCCTTCACCCAGGGTGCGGAAGAACCTCTCGACCGCGGCCTTATCCCGCATCGTCAACTACGCCCGATCCGTATGACCGGTACCGGCGCGTCCGTGTGACGCACCCGTTCCACCCGCTGTCCGGCCGCGATTTCGAGTTCGTCGCCTACCGCCAGAACTGGGGTGAGGACCGGGTTCACATGCATGACGAGAACGGGCGGCTGTTCTCGCTGCCTGCCGGGTGGACCGACGTTGCGGCGGCGGACCCGTTCGTGGTGGTCGCGGCCGGTCGGTGTGCCTTTACCACTGATGGCCTGCTGGCTGTCGCGGACCTGATCGACCGGTTCGGTGCCCGGCGTGATCGCGACGGGTTGTAAAGGCGATTACGCCGTGACTGTCAGCGGGATTACGCCGTCAGTGTTCACCGGGCCCTGGGCCGGGATCGTGATGGTGCTCCTGTTCTCGCTAATCAGATACGGAATCGTCATGACACGCCGTCATTCATCCCAGGCGCCGCCCTCGATCTCAGGCAGAATCATCCTTACAGTACCTGGGGTGAGGAGGCGGCATGGCCGGGCAGCGGGACAGCGGGACCGATCCGAAGCGGGCCGCGCTGGCCGCCGCGCGCTGCCTGAACCCGCACCCGGAGCAGGTGACCGACGCGGAGTTCCTGGCCAGCGACTTCTTCGACGCCCGCGACGCGGTGCAGGTCAAGTACGAGATGGTGCGCAAGGCCAGGGCCGGCGGCGCCCCGGTCACCGAGGCCGCGGCGGCCTTCGGGTACTCCCGGCCGGCGTACTACGCCGCGGCCGCCGCGCTGGAGGCCTCCGGGCTGGAAGGGCTGGTGCCGGCACGGCCCGGGCCGCGCGGCGGGCACAAGCTCACCGAGCCGATCCTCACCTGGGCGGAGGAGCGGCTGGCCGCCGACTCCGGCCTGCGCCCGGCGCAGCTGGCCGGCCCGATCGAGCAGGCATTCGGCGTGCGCGTGCACCCCCGCTCAGTCGAGCGAGCCCTGGCCCGCCGCCGGGAGCGCCACTCCAAAAGCCGCTGACCTGCCCGCCCGCGAGACGCGGAAGGAGGAGCACCCGTCCCTGTCCCTGCGACCTTCACCTGGCCACGCGGCTGCTGAACCGGGCGGGCGCCCGGATGCCGGCCAGGGCAGCGCCCCCGGCGGCGGGCTCGACGCCCGCTACGAGCAACTGCGCCATGCCGCCCTGCACGGGCGCGCGCAGGCGTTCCCGCTCGGGTTCGGCGTGCTGACCGGCAAGGGCGTCACCGCCTGGCAGCGCGCCCTGGCCAGCCTGACCATCCCGGGGCCGGCACCACCCGGCCGCCCGCCCGCCGCCCCGGGCCAGGCGGCCGATCTCCCGGCACTGGCAGCCGTCGCGCTCGCCGGCCCGTCCCCGTAACCGCCCATGCCGAAGGAGACCCCGATGCTCACCGATACCGCCACGTCGAAGGTGACCGCCGCGCACCTGTCCCGGCGCGCGCTGCTGTATGTCCGCCAGTCCAGCCTCAAGCAGGTCCTGCACAACACCGAGTCCGCGATCCGCCAGTACGACCTGCGCGGCAAGGCGATCGCGCTGGGCTGGGCCAGCGATCAGATCACCGTGATCGACATCGACCAGGGCCAGTCCGGCGCGTCCGCCGCCGACAGGGAAGGGTTCCAGCAGATGGTCGCCGAGGTGTCCCTGGGCCGTGCCGGGATCGTGCTCGGCCTGGAATGCTCCCGGCTGGCCCGCAACAACGCCGACTGGCACCAGCTCCTGGAAATCTGCGCCATGACCGGCACCCTGATCTGCGACGAAGACGGCCTCTACGACCCGCGCGCCTTCAACGACCGGCTGGTCCTGGGCATGAAAGGGCAAATCAGCGAGGCAGAACTCCATTTCATCCGGGCCCGGCTGCGCGGCGGGCAGCTATCCAAGGCCCGCCGCGGCGAGCTCATCATGCCGCTCCCGGTCGGCCTGGTCTACGACGCCGCCGGGCACGTCATCCTCGACCCCGACACCGCCATCCAGGGCGCGCTGCGGCACCTGTTCGCCACGTTCGAGGCCACCGGGTCGGCCACCGCCGTCGTCAAGGCGTTCCGCGCCGCCGGGCTGACCTTCCCCTGGCGGCACCAGAAAGGACCCCGCAAGGGCGAGGTCGACTGGCAGCCGCTGCGCCACCACGCCGTGCTGCGGGTGCTGCACAACCCCCGCTACGCCGGCGCGTTCACCTACGGCCGGCGCCGCGAGCAGACGCTGCCCGGCGGGAAGCGGGGCAGCATCAAGCTGCCCCGCGACCAGTGGACCTCCTTCATACCCGGCACCCACCCCGGCTACATCACCCTGGAGCGATACGAGGCCAACATCGCCAGGCTGGCCGCCAACGCCGCCGCGCACGGCCGCGACCGCGCCGCCGGCCCGCCCCGCGAAGGCGCGGCCCTGCTCCAGGGGATCATCATCTGCGGCCGCTGCGGCGGGCGGATGACCGTCCGCTACCACGCCCGCGGCGGCAGGCAGGCACCCACCTACGCCTGCCAGCGTGACGGCATCGACAACGCACGCCCGATCTGCGCCGCCGTCCCCGGGCGCGCCCTCGACGAGCGCGTCGGCCAGCTGCTGATCGACACGCTCACTCCCCTGGCCATCGAGGCCGCCCTCCAGGTCTCCGCCGAACTCCAGCAGCGAGCCGCCGAAGTCGACGCCCTGCGCGCCGCCCAGGTCGAGCGCGCCCGCTACCACGCCGACCTGGCCCGCCGCCGCTACCTGGCCGTCGACCCCGCCAACCGGCTCGTCGCAGACACCCTCGAAGCCGACTGGAACACCGCCCTCCGCGCGCTCAACGACGCCCACGCCGCCTGCGACACCGCCCGCACCCAGCACGACGGGCAGCTCACCGACACCCAGAAGACCCGGATCAGCCAGCTCGTCACCGACCTGCCCGGCATCTGGAACGACCCCGCTACCCCGATGCGCGAGCGCAAGCGCATCGCCCGGCTGCTGCTCACCGACGTCACCGTGACCAGGACCAGCGACACCATCACCGCGCACGTCCGCCTGGCCGCCGGCCAGACCCGCACCCTCACCCTGCCAGTGCCCGAACCAGCCTGGAAAATCCGGCAGACCCCCGCCGCCACCATCGCCGAGATCGACCGGCTGCTGGACCACCGCACCTGCGCCGAGATCGCCGGCATCCTCCGCGGCCGCAATCTGGCCAACGGCGAAGGACGGCCCTTCACCCCCACCATGGTGCAGCGCGTCATCCGCACCTACCAGCTACGCAGCCGCCGCCAGCGGCTGCTCGACACCGGCCTGATCCCCCTTGACGAGATGGCCGCGCTGCTCGGCGTGTCCACCTCCACCGTCAAGATCTGGCACCACGCCGGAATTGTCAGTGGCCAGCGGTATAACGACAAAGGAGAAGCCCTCTACCACCCGCCCGGACCCAACCCGCCGACCCTCCACCAAGGACGCCGACACGACACCCAGCGACCTGCATGAACGCCACCTGCTCGCCAATCACCCCGAAGAGGTGCAGTATGCAACCCGAGGTTTGTCGGTCGGGGTCAGCGGCCGGGCCGGCTGGACCGAGATGCCCAGCCGGGCGCACACGCTCAGCAGGTGATCGGACAGGTAGATCTTCCCGTGGTCGACCACGATGGTCTCGGCGGCGACCCCGTCCAGCCCCGCGGTCCCATCCCCGGTCACCACCACCTCCGGCAGGCCGGCGTAGGGCAGCAGCCCGCCGCTGGTGTGCTGGCGTGATCCCGGCCGCAGCGCCTCGAACAGCACCAGCGCCGCGTCCACCGACTTGGTCGACACCGGTGACAGCCGAAGCCCGGTCACCGACCGCGAGTACAGGTCGAACGCGATGGTCAGCTCGGTCCGGACCCACCGCAACGTGACCGGCTCCATCGCGAACACGTCCAGCGGCGAGGTATCCAGCAGCAGGAACTCACCCGGCCGGGCGGGCCGCAGCCGCCCGTAGACTCCCCGCGGCCGGGCGGCGATCGACCGCTTGCCCTTCGTACTGCCGGCGAACGCGTTGCTGCCGCGCGACAGCTCCGCGAGCACCACCCTGGCCCGCTCCCGGCCGGGCTCGGGCACCGTCCCCTCGCCGTGCTCCGCGGCCAGCCGGGCCGAGATCCGGCGCAGCACCAGCTCCTTCGTCGGCCGGGAAGCCTCAGTGTGCTCGGCCAGCACCACCCGGCACATCGCCAGCCACCGCTCATCCACCCCGCCCAGCGGGTCGGCGGCGCGCAGGCTCCGCCCGTCCGCGATCCCGGCCGGGCCGGACTCCAGGAACCCCGCCGCCCACCGCTGCACGGTGCGGCTGCTCACCCCGAGCTCGGCGGCCTTGGCCGAGTACCGCTCCAGCAGCGGCAGCGACGGGTCATACGCCGCCCTCGGCTCGCCTGGCCCCGCCACGCTGGGCGACCCCGAGGCATACCCGGTCAGCGCCTCCCGCACATGACGGACCCGGTCCGCCAGGCCCGCCCGCTCCCCGGCGGCCAGGCCATCCAGCACCGGCCCGAACGCGGGCGCGGGCCGCTCCCCGGCACCGGCCAGCCTGGCCGACGGGTCCGCCAGCACCGCGGCCGTGCGGACCAGCAGCCGCTTCCCGCCCGCCCCGCTGAGCATCAGCCGGTCGGCCTCCATGCCGATGACCGTGTACGCCTCCCCGTCAAAGATCAGGCCCGTCCCGGTCGCGATCACGGTCACCGCCGGGCCGCCCCCGCTCACGCCGCGCGCTCCAGCCACGTCGCGGCCGACAGCGGCACCGACAGGTCGGCGCGCAGCACGCCCCGCCACACCAGGTGCAAGACCGCCGCCCTCGCATCACCGGCCCGGCCCGGCCATTCCCGCTCCAGCTCCCCGACGCTCGCCCCCGGCCCGGCCCGCAGCGCGATCTCGCCCGCCAGGGCGGCGTCCACCCGGTCCGCGTGCCGGTACCCGGCGAGGAAACGCACGTTGGCCAGCAGCACCGGCGCCGCGCCCGACCAGACCTCATGCCGCCACCCCCGCCCGGCGAACACCTCCCCGGCCCAGGCCAGCGACTCGGCCACCTCCGCGACGGCGAGCTGGTCAGCGGGCTTGACATTGACGACCGTCACCAGCCCGTCACCGTCGATCAGCAGGAAATCCGGCACATGCCGCCGCACCCGCCCCGGCCCGGCGCTGTCACCAGGAACGGCTGTGCCGCGATCACCGCGACCCGCGGGTCCTGATCGGCCAGCATCAGCCGCGCCAGCTCCAGCCGGCTCTCATACACCACATGACCGGCCATCGTCGCCGACCAGTACCAGCCCGAATAGTGCGCCTGACCGCGATGCCAGCGGAACACCCGCCACGGCCTCCCCGCCGCCAGCACCTCCGCCGGAACCACCGCCAGATCGGCCGATGACTCCCCGCCCGCCGCGTCCCTGAAGCTCACCCGCACGTCACCGGCCACCAGACCGCCTAATCCCGATGGATGTGAGACAGGTCACGCTACGGGATCAAACCGGCTGAAGCTCGCACCGGCGCGCGGCAGATGACAACTAGCCCGGGAAATGCCATCTCAGATGACAACTAGGCCGTCAGATGACATCTTCACCCGGTCCCTACAACCGCGATTTTGCAAGGGGCGGCGGATTCTTTTCCGGCCCGGCGTGAAAAAAGGCCCCGGAAACCCGATTTCTGTGATTGTCAGCGGAGAAAGCGGCGGCACGCGGGACCAGCCGCCCATGAAACACCCTCACATCGGCCCCGGCCCAGCCGGCCCGTCCGCCCCGGGCGGGCACGGCACCGCGCCAGTTCGCCCCGCCGGCGAGGCGGGTCCCGGCGTGCCGCTCAGCATCTGGCCGGACCTGCCCGCCCCGCACGGCGGCGACGGCCCGGGACAGTGCGCCGGCCCGGTCACCGTCCGGGCCGCCGCGCGGATTGTCGCGGCGTTCTCCCGGCCCGGCGACCTGGTCGCCGCCCCGGACGGCTCGGCGGCGGTGATCGAGGCCGCCGCCGGCGCCGGACGGCGCGTCCTCGCCCTGATCCCCGCCCGCGGCCCCGGTGCGCCCGCCGGGCCGCGGGCCCGCCCGGACCCGGCGGTCCGGCTGCGGCCCGGCGGCCCGGACCTGCTGCTTGCCCCCGGCGACCCCGACGCCGGGCAGGCCGCCCTGGCCATCACCGGCTGCTGCGGCGGGCCGGAGCCTGGCGGCGAGGACGCGGACGGTCTGAGGGCCGGGCTGCTGTATGCCGCCTGCGAGCGGGTGCTGCGGCCCGGCGGGCTCCTCGCGGTCATCACCGCGAACCCCGGCCCGGGCGGCGAGCCCGGCGACCTGGCCGGCCACGCGGTCGCCGCCGCCCGCGCCGCCGGCCTGGTCTACGCCCAGCACATCGTCCTGGTCCACGCCGCCATCCGCGACGACCAGCTCGCTCCCGATCCCGCCGTCACCGCGTCCGCGGGGCTGCCCGGCGGCTTCCGCGTCCATTCCGACCTGCTGGTCTTCACCAAGCTCCCCGGAGGAACCACCCGAAATGACTAGCCCCAGCCCGGTCCCTGCCTCCCGCAACGGCCGCCCCCGTCCCGTGCCCGTCCCCGAGCCCGGCCTGCCGCTGTCGGTCTGGGTGACCGCCCAGCAGGACGCCCGGACCCAGCGCATTGGCAGGTACCTGCCCGAATCGACCGCTCACCCGGCCAAGATGCTGCCCGCCATCGCCGCCATGGCGATCAGCCGCTACACCCGGCCCGGGGACCTGGTCGCCGACCCGATGTGCGGCATCGGCACCACCCTGGTCGAGGCCGTCCACCTCGGCCGCGACGCCATCGGCGTCGAATACGAAGAACGCTGGGCGAAGATCGCCGCCGCGAACCTCGCACACGCCCGCCGCGACGGCGCGCCCGGCACCGGCCAGGTGATCGGCGGCGACGCCCGCCACCTACCCGCCCTCCTGCCACCCGGCGCAGCGGGGAAGGCGGCGCTGGTGGTCACCTCCCCGCCGTACGGCCCCAGCGTCCACGGCCAGGTCCGCGCCGAGGCGCGCAGCGGCGGCGGCGGGGTCGAGAAATACGACAACCGGTACAGCCGCGACCCTGCCAACCTCGCCCATCACGGCGTCGATGACATGCTCGCCGGGTTCACCCGGATCCTGGCCGGCTGCAGGATGGTGCTGCGCCCCGGCGGGCTGGTCGTGGTCACCGCCCGGCCCTGGCGTCACCGCGGCGAGCTGATCGACCTGCCGTCGGCCGTCCTCGCCGCCGGCGCTGAGGCCGGCCTCATCCCGGCCGCCCGGTGCGTCGCGCTGCTCGCCGGGCTGCGCGGCGGCCGGCTGATCCCCCGCCCGTCGTTCTTCCAGCTCGACAACACCCGCAAGGCCCGCCGCCGCGGCGAGCCCTGGCACCTCATCGTCCACGAGGACGTCCTCATCTTCCGCAACCCGCCCTTTCCCGGCGGTTCGCGCGAACTCAGGGGTCCTCAGGACGAACTCAATGGTCCGGCCAGGAGATCTTCCCACTCCGGTCGCGGGGTTGGCGGGGAACCCGGGGTGGCTGCCTGATGGGCGGGTCCGGTCAGCTGCCGGCCGTTGACGGCGTAGCGGATCGCGGTGTGCTCGCTGATGCCGAAGATCTCGGCCAGGTGGAGTGGGTCGAATCCGGTGGCCATGGCCTCGGTGAGCTGGCAGTCGATCCGCAGCCGTTCCAGGGTGGCGGCCAGGCCGCGCAGGCTGGTCATGTAGGCGGTGCTGACCGGGCCGTGCCGCAGCGCGCTTTCGGCGCTGATGAGCAGGTGCGGGTTGGCGGTGTCTGGCCATCGGCGCTTGCGGTGGTCCAGCCATTCGCGCAGGACCTTGCGGGTCAGCTCGCCCATCGGGCGGCTGGTGCCATCTATCCGCAGGCGGTGCCCGGCGAGGTCGACGTCGTCGACGCCCATCGCGCGGATCGTGCCGGGCCTGGCCGCGTGCACCGCCGCCAGGACCACGCAGACCCGGGCCTGCGGGGTGGTCGCCGCGGCGATGGCCTCGGTGATCTGCCCGGATTCCAGCGGCTGCCAGACGGGGTGCTCGCGTTTGCCGGCCCCGATCCTGGTCACCGGGTTGCGGAAGATCACCTGTCTCCTTTTCGCCCAGGTGAACAGGGACCGCAGCGCCGAGATCGCGGCGGCCCGCTCGTGGCCCCGCAGGCCGGCGAGGTAGTCCAGGACGTCGTCGCGGGTGACCTCGCGAAGGTGGCCGCGGCGGCCGGACCAGGACACCAGCGCCGGCCGGGCCGCGCGCAGGTAAGCCCGCGCGGTGCCGGGGGAGCGCGGCCGGGTCCGGGGGCCGCCGTCGTGCAGCTCCAGCGCCCAGCGGCGGGCCTCGGCCGCCAGCCCGGCGGAGATCCCGCCGAGCCTGGCGTCCAGCCAGATGGTGAACAGGCCGGGCCGGTCCTCATCCAGGATGCCCATCATGGCCAGGATCTCCGCGGCGTTGCCGCCGCTGACGCTGTAGCGGCGCGCGGCCTTCCGGACGGCCGAGGCGGCCACGGCCTCGCCGTCACGGTGACCCGCCAGCACGGTGACCAGGACCCGCTGCATGCCACGCCGGGTGGCCGGCCGCCAGCCGCGGGCCTCGCCCGTGACGCGGGCCAGGTGCAGCGCCCATGCCAGCCACGGGCTTTCCGGCACGGCGGCGCGGCGCAGGTCGAACCGGATCTGGGCGTAGTCCCGGCCGGAAACGGAGCCGAACAGGGCCAGCTGCGTGCCCGCGGCGCGCGGCCGGGACGCGGCTGGCGGCGGTGGCCTGCGCGGGCGGCCCTTCTCGCCCCGCCGGCGCGGCAGCGCCCGCGGCGCGGCATGCCGCCGCTCCAGCCCGGCGAGGAACAGCTGGTGGTGGCGGACCCGGGCCAGCCAGGGGGCCAGCACGACCGCCGAGCGGGCGTCCGCGGCGGTGGCGTCGCGGTCATAGCGGGCCTGGCACCAGCACAGCCGGCAGTAGCCGCCCTTGAGCGGCAGAAGACGCCGGCACGCGAGGCATTCCCCGACCTGGCCGCGGTAGCGGGCGGAGAAGTTGTAGCAGGCCAGGCAGACTCCCCGGCAGTAGGTCATGCCCCAGGCCAGGCACTCGGCGCAGCTTGTCACCGACCGGGCCACCTTGCGCCCGGTCCCGTCCCGCGCCGCCACCTGTCAGGCCGGGGGAAGCGACCGGCCGTCCCGCCGGCGGGGGACCACCCGCACCGGCCGGGCGGCAGCTACCGCCGTGTCCTCCCGCTGGGGCGAGGCTGGCTTCTTCACCTTTTCCGGCTCGGGGATCAGCAGCTCGCCGATCTGGCAGCCCAGCGCGGCGCAGATGATGTCCAGGTCATCGAGCTTGAGCGAGGCGGGCTCGCCGGACCACAGGTGCGACATCTTCCCGGCCGAGATCACCATGCCGTGCTCGGCGAGCAGGTGCTGCAGCTCGGAGGCTTTCCAGATGCCGCGGTTCGCCGCCGCCAGCCGCAGGTTCCAGCGCATTCAGACCAGCCCCTCCAGCCGCCGCTCCGCGCGCTGCTGAGCGGCGATCCACGCCTGCTCGACATGGGCGCGGTGGACATGCACGTACCGCATCGTCGTGGCCACCCAGGCATGCCCAAGGGTCTCCTGGATCGAGATCAGGTCCATCCCGTTCAGGTAGAGCTGGGACGCACAGTAGTGCCGCAGCACGTGCGGCGTGAGCTTCCCCGCCCAATCTGGCAGGTAGACGCGGGTCGCGTCGGCGAGCGCCGCGCGCAGCGTGTCGGGTCCCAGCCGCCGCCCGCCCCCGTCGCCCCTGACGCGCTCGGACGGGAACAGCGGGGCGCCCGGCCGGGTGTGATCGTCGCCGAACTGGCCCCACACGTCCTCGATGAACCACCGCAGCATCCGCCCCGCGCCGTTGATCAGCGGGACCATCCGCTCCAGCGGCCCGGACCCCCGCGAGCCCTTGCCGTAGCGGACATGGATCTTGCCGAACGGCCCCAGGTCCCACTTCACGTCCGCCAGGTCCAGCTGGCGGACCTCGTTGGCGCGCAGCCCGACCTGGGCCATCAGCCGGCACGCCGCGTAGTTCCTCGCCGTCGGCGCGAACTTGCGGCAGGTCGCCAGCTCGCCCGCCCACGCGCTGAACAGCCGCTCCACCTCCTCCTCCCGGGGCGGGATCCGCAGCCGCGCGTCCTTGCGCCCCCGCGGCCGGTTCATCTCATCGACCGGGCAGGTGACCACCCGGCCGGTCAGCGCGTGCAGCTCCACCTGATGCCGCAGCTCGAGGAACGTGAAGTAGGTGACCAGCGCCCCCGCCCGGGCAAGGCGCGTGCCCCTAGCTGCGGCCCGCATCACCCGCCCGAAGTAGGCGTCAGCGTCCTCCGGCTCCATCTCCCACAACGGCCGCCCGAACCACTCCCGCACCTGCTCCAGGTTGCTGATCTCCCCCCGGATCGTCCCGTCCGACAGGCCCGCCGACGCCCTGGCGAGCACGAACTCCGCCAGCAGATCGATCTCGTAGTCCGCAAGTTCCTCGGCGGTCGCGGGCTGCCGTGCCTCCCGCAGGTCCCGCACCACCGACAGGCCCGAACCCACGCCCCCGCTGTTCACGAGAACAGAACCTACATCAGAATCACGGAGCCCATCTCATGAATCCTGAAATCTCATCGACTTCGCTTCCCGCGCCACGAGAACGCTCCCGGGGGCTGGCCAGCACCACAATGGGCCGCCCCGGTCCGCGTGAAGATCAGCCGAACTCAAGGGATGTCGTACTGGAGCACCCGGGTTCAGGAAACCTCAAGCCCGCTCAGCGCGAGCCCGGGCATGCGCTGACGGCGATCCCGGAGCCGGGCAGCCGGATAGCCGGCGAGTCCGGGAGGCGTGCCGCGTGACCGCGGCACATCCGCCGTTCCCGGCAGGCGCCCGGCCTGGCGGGCCGCTGCGGGCGGGCAGCCTGTGCACCGGGTACGGCGGCCTGGACCTCGCCGTGATGGCGGTCCTGGGCGCCCGGCTGGACTGGTGCGCCGAGACGGACCGGCACGCCGCCGCCGTCCTGGCCGCCCGCTACCCGCACACGCCGAATCTGGGTGACATCTCGGCCCTGGACTGGGCGGCTGTGCCGCCCGTTGACCTGATCACCGCTGGCTGGCCCTGCCAGGACATCTCCTACTCAGGGCCGGGCGCCGGCATCAAGGAAGGAACCCGCAGTGGCCTCTGGCTCACCATCGCCGCCGGCCTTCGCCAGCTACGACCCGCTTACGTTTCTCTGCACAAAGATATATCGGGCGTAAGTCGCAATATGCCGCTCCGGGGCAGTTTTCCGGACCAGGGGATGAGTCCCGGCGGGCCAGCCGAGCGTGGCCGATGGGCTGGCCCGGTGATCTCAGGCGTCTGGGTTGACGAGATCTTCCCGGGTGACCGAGACCGGCCGGGGCTTTCCTTGCAGGCTTGCCGTTGGAACCGGCAGCGCGCGCACCGTGATCAGGTAGACGCGGACACCGCCGACTTCCAGGTATGGGGGCCACGTGCCTTTCGGTCCGTCGGTCGGGAGTTCAATCTGGCGCCCGGACAGATTGATGGTGACCAGGTATCCGGTGGTCTTCGCCCAGTCCTGGGCGTACTGGGTGGCCTGGTTCAGGCCGGCGGCGAGCTCGCGCTTGCCGTGGTTGTCAGCGTCGAACAGCTTGACCTCGCCGATGAACGGGTCGTCGGTGTCCAGGTCGGTGAGGACGTCGGAGAGTCCCGAGGCGGACTTGGCCTGGGAGAAGGGCATGTTGATGCCCTCGCTGAACAGGAACTTCCGCAAGTCAAGGTCGTAGACGGCTTCGCCGTTCTGGCGGCCTGCCAGGTACCGCTGGTAGAGGTCGTCTCGCTCGAACCATTCGACTCGCCGGACGTAGCGTTCAAGGGTGTAGAGCACGCTGCTTTCGGCACCGACTCGCTCGTCGAGGTAATCGAACAGCGGCCGCAGGATGCGCTCGGCGAACTCCCGGCACATGTCGTTCATGTTCGTATGGCTGCTGATGGCACGGGTGTAATTGATCACGATCCGCGTTCCCTCAGCGCCGTCCTGATCCTCAGCGGCGATGCGTCTCATGAGATGCCAGATGAGCGATGCCCTGCCCGCTTCTGTCTGGCTGGGCCAGCGGAAGCTGCGGCTAAGTCCGCCGCCGCCGTGCAGCAGCGCAGATCCCAGGCCGTCGTGGTCGAGGTCGGGTTCTGCCCGCTCGGCCTCGGCCAGAATCGCGCGCAGGGCTGGCTGCTGTTCGATCCAGCCGGTCACCAGCCGCACCTCGTGTCCGGCGTCCTCGCAGTCAGAAACCAGCAGGCGGCGCAGGCGGTCGCGGAGGCTGACCTGGAGGTCCTGCTGGTATCTCAAAGCTGGAGTCCTTTCAGAAACTGGCTGATCTGCCTTTCGACAGCCCTGGCGGCTTCCTGGACGCTGCCCTCCGCGTCAATGAGGCGGATCCGGGTCCGGCAGCACGGGCAGCGGATAAGGGCCTGCGCGGCGATCTCAGCCCAAATAACCCAGATCGGATACTCGCAGGCGGGGCACTCCACCTCACCGTCAGCACGGAGGAACTGGGTCTCAAGCGTTTCGGCCACCTGCCCATCATGCCGCGCGTGGCATCCCGGCAGCGCTGACCGAAGTGAGTCGGCGGGTCCATGGCTAGCTGAGGGTGCGCGGGGTGTCGGTGATGCCGGCGGCGGTGAGCAGTTCGGCGTGCTGTTTCTTGGCGCGCAGCGCGGCGAGGGTCTGTTCGAGCCCGGCCACTTCACCGAGCCATGTGCGCTCGCGGGCCTCGGAGATGCGATCGGTGAGGTTGTCCTCGAGTTCGCGCAGCAGTGGCAGGCGGCTGGGTTCGGGGCGCAGCATCGGGCAGCGCACGCACGCATGCTCGTGGGCGCACGGCGTCCCGTAGGGGCGGTCGCAGTTGCCGTAGGCGACCTTCCGCAAAGTGAAGTGCTGTTCGAACTCATCCCACTCGGCCTCGGTTGGCTCCCGGTATTCCTCGCCAGGCCGTTCCTGCCGCCGAGCCTGGATGAACTCCTGGTAGGCGCGGATGACCTCGTCGGGATAGACCGCGGCATACGCGCGGGTGGTGTCCAGTGCCCGGTGGCCGAGGATAGCGGCGGCGATGTGGATCGGCAGGCCGGAACTGACGGCCTCGGTCGCGAACAGCCGGCGGAAATCGTGAGGGGTGAACCGCAATGCGGTGCCGTCGATGTCACGGACAGGGTCGCCGTCGAGGACCCACTGGATGCGGTTGCGGATCGTCTCGGGGCTGAACACCTGGTGCCCGGCGCCGATCGGCCGCTGGAACAGGTGGGGCAGCGGCGGGCCGTAGACGCGCTCGTGGGTGTCGAACCGCGAGCAGGCCGGGATAGTGGAGTGCGCGCCGCGGACCCGCTCGATGATTTGCGCCAGCACGTGCGCCAGTTCCGGGATGATGGGGAAGACGCGCTCGGCGTCGAGCTTGGACGGGGCGACCTGCAGCAGCGGGATGATCTCCCCGCTGGGCTGGGAATAGCGGCGAATCGACAGGTGGGTCAGTTCCATGACCTCTTCGATCCGCAGGCCCGACAGTCGCAGCACCTCAATCGCCGCCCACGCCCAGAACGCGAAGTCCTCTTCCCTGACCGCGTCGAGGACCCGCCCGCCGGGCTCGGCCTGGACCAGGACCCGCAGGCTCTTGCCGCTGCTGCCGGCGATGCGCAGGTAGCGCCTGCCGTCGGCGGTGAAGGTCTGGCCTGTCGGGGTGGCGCGCGCAGCGGCGAGCACGGCATGGGCGTGCCAGCGGCGGGTGCGGGCAGCGGCCACCAGGTGCGGCAGCGCGCCGGCGAGGGTGCGGGTGCGGGCATGCATTCGCGCGGTGACCGCCGCCTTGGCCTTGCGGCGGGCGGCCAGATCGGTCTTGGTCACCGGGCATGGCGCCGCCCATGCCGCCCAGCGGGCCGGATCTTCATATGCCCACTGGTTGATGTCGTCGTAGAAGGCCCGGACCGCGGTGAGCAGGCCGTATCGCTCCTGGCGCGGCTTGCCGTCCGGGCGGGTGGCGATCCGCATCTTCCATGCCTCAGCGACCTCTGGCGGCAGGGCCAGGGAGTCGATACCGGGGTGGTGGCGTTCCAAGTCGCCCCAGAACAGCTCGGCCAGCCAGTGGGTGAGGTTGGACAGGGACCCGTAGTCCAGGACCGGGGCGCGCTCCGTCAGGTAGGTAGTAATCAGGTCCCGAACCGGGCGGCAGGCCAGCTGGTGGCGGCCGACGAGTTCCTCCACGCTGAGGCGCTGGTGCCTGATCACGGCCTTCAGCCGGGCCGGGCCGGTGATGATCTCCATCTGGTGCAGGGCACGCCACAGCGCCTCGGCCGGGGTAACGGGCCGGCCATTCTCACGTGCTGCCCAGAAGCAGTCGACCACGTCATCACCGGTGATGGCGAGCAGCGGCCTCGCAGTGGCGATCCTCATCCGGGCCAGGTAGGACAAGGCATTCCCGGCAGTCCGCTCATCGGCGCCCTGCCCGAACAGGACCTCGCGGACACGTGCGAACCCCTCAGGGTCACAGGCCCGCTGGTAGGTGCTGAACAGCGCATTGAAACTCGTGCCCAGCAGCCACGGGTAGTCCGGGTGAATCACCCCGAGGCAGATCAGCGACTGCGCGCCGCGGAGCAGCGTCTCGCGCCGCGCCCGGCTGGGCTCCTCCTGCCAGGCGCGCCCGGCATGATCGGCGCCGGATGCAAGCCACCGCTGCTGCCAGCTGTCTCCGCCGAATCCCGCCAGCCAGGCGGTGACCTCCCGCACCCCGCGCCGAGCGCGGCAGATCCGCTCGGGCGTGCCTTCCGGGATGACACGCAAGGCAGCCTCAGCAAGGTCGCCGGCCTCGGCGCTCAGCAGTCCGCCCGTGGCAGCGCCGAGCGCCGCCCGGTTGACAGGCGCGCGGGAGAAATCGGCGACGCACAGCGGAGGACTCTTGCGGACAGCGGTGGCCGCGTGCCCTGCCACCAGTCACCATGCCCCGTTGCCGAAAAGGACATCCAGATCGGCCGCCGCATACGCCGGATGCGGGCGCGGGGGCGGAGCCGCCGCACGCCGCGCGTAATGCGCCAGCGACCGGTCGATCAGGTCATCGAGCTTCACGGTCGTATACACCTGCGTGGAGGCCAGGCTCTTGTGCCGCAATACGGCCTGCACGTCGGTGATGGCCATGCCGGGGTCGGCGACCATCCTCGCGGCACATGTGTGCCTCAGGTCATGCAAGGTAATGTTCGCGCCGAGCGCGTCGTTGGCGCGGTTGAGTACCGCCCGGATGGCGGAGTAGGTGAGGGGCCGGCTCGGCCGGCGCAGCGTGACCCACAGCGGCGCATCCGGCGGCAGCGGCTGATCGGGCGGCGCGACATGCCCTTCGGCCAGGTAGAGCCGGATCCACACGAACGAGTCTGGGGACGCGGGCACAGTCTCGCAGATCCGGCTGCCCTTGCTGATCACGGTGATCACCTGGAGTGCGAAATCCAGATCCGCGCAGCGCATCCCGAGCAGTTCGCTGGCCCGCACCCCGCTGGAGACATACAGCGCAAGGATCGCTCGGTCCCGGTGGCTGGTCATCGCCGCGAACAGCTCATTCCACAGCTCATCACTGACCGACCGGGGCGCCTGCATCGGCACCTTCTGCCGGTATGGACCGCGCCGGTGCGCCGCGAAGGGCAGCAGCGGATTGCCATGCGCACCTTGGCGCCCGCCCTCACCGGCCGCCGGGACGGGGTTGACCACCGGCCCGCGCCCGGCAGCCAGATGGAACTCATAGAACCGGCGGAGCACCGCGAGCTGGTGATTGATGGTCCGTGGCGCATAGCCGTCGGCCAGGTAACGCTTGCCGGTCCTGGCGTTCACGGACCCCGGCGCCGGCGCACCCGCGGAGCGGCGCATCCGCTGCGGATTCTCCGCCTGTCGCAGCCACAGCACCAGATCCCGCACGTCCTCGCGGCGAGCCTGGTCCCACGCCACGTCCACAGCAGCCAGGAACCGCCACCATCGCAGCAAGTCAAAGGCATAGGACCGGCACGACGACGATGGCATATCTCCAGCCGCCAGATCTCGCAGGAACTGCGAGACCACCGTCACTGGCCGCCCAATCGCGTCCGCCACCGCATACGGCAGGCCAGGCTCAGCACACGCTGTCACCTGGCCCAGCAGCGGCAGCCGCAGGCCGGCAACATCCCGGGTTCCCCCCGAAGAGCTCAACGACCGCACCCCGTTCGCGCCCCCGCAGCCGATTCCAATTGATCACGCAGTCGGCCATTAAAGCAGGTCAGCGCCATAGAGAGGAGCACCTTAGTGCAGTCAACAGTGTCTTCCTGGAGAACGTCGCGGCGCTCCGCACCCGGGGCCTCGGGCGGGTCCTCGCCGACCTGGCCGCGCTCGGGTATGACACGCAATGGCTGTGCCTACGCGCTTGCGACATCGGGGCATGTCATCGCCGTGACCGGATATTCATCCTCGGCTGCCAGCCAGCCGCCCGGGCCGGCCTCGCGGCTGCTGCCCACCCCGGTCGCCGGGGCGTTCAATGACGGGGAGTCGGTGGAGTCCTGGCTGGCCCGCCGGGACCGGCAGAAGAAGCTCGGCCGTAACGGCAACGGGATCGGCACCCCGCTGGCCATCGCGATCCGGCTGCTGCCCACCCCGCTGGCCAGCGACAGCGCCGCCGAGCGCGCCCCCCAGCCGGGCGGGCAGCTGCCCTCGGGCGCGAAACGGCAGATCGGCCTGCCCGAGGTGATCACCCGCCAGCTCGCCAGCCCCCCTCAAGACGACGGCCCGGCCCGGCAAGCGGCCGGGCGCGGACGGCTGCTGCCCACCCCGCTCACCGGCACCTCCCCCCGCGGCCACGGCCGCCGCGGGGGCCGCCCCGGCAACGGCCACCAGAGCGGCAAGGACCTGGACGCCGCGGCCAGGACCCTCACCGCCCCCGGCCCGGCCCCGGGCGGCAGCGGGGGAGTGGTTGCCTGGGGTGAGTACGAGCCGGCGATCCGCCGGTGGGAACACGTCCTCGGCCATCCCGCCCCGCCGCCAGCCGAGCCCGGCCCCGGCGGCCGGACCCGGCTCGCGGCGGCGTTCGCCGAGTGGATGATGGGCATCCCCGGGCTGGTGACCGGGGTGCCCGGCATCCCGCGTACGGCCCGGCTGCGGATCATCGGCAACGGCGTCGTCCCCCACCAGGCCGCCGCCGCGCTCCGGCTCCTGACCGGTCTGGCCGCCATCCCCGGCGCGCCGGCCGGGATCCGCCCCGGCATCCGGGCCGCCGCGTGAACCGGCGCGGCCGTGCGCGGCCGGGTGCGCCCGTGCGGGCGCACCCGGCGCCACCAGCGGCCCGGCCGGTATGGAGGCCGTCACGGCCGGG
>Ga0307375_10001650_pt1 | contig 23954 bp, 17 predicted proteins | sample TR1MG_FD_202531 | JGI IMG/M metagenome (GOLD analysis project Ga0307375, IMG submission 202531) | Soil microbial communities from Risofladan, Vaasa, Finland - TR-1 | ecosystem: Environmental > Terrestrial > Soil > Coastal area > Acid sulfate soil | place: Finland: Risofladan, Vaasa | collected...
TGCTGTGTGCGCCGCCTGTGCCCAATTTTGGGACGCTGTGGGTGGCAACCCTCTTTCCGAACCCCTCGAGACAACCCTACGTCCGCAGTACCCGCGGCTGGAAACCCATCTTTGCCGCCGTGCGCAACCACACGTGCACGCTGGGCTTAGGGCCAAAGCTGACGATTCACTATCTCGACCCCCACCATCAGGAGGTCACCGTACTAAAAAGGGACCTCATTTCCCGAGTCAGGGCTTTACGGTAAGCGCCAAACTCCCCCTTGCCATACGCACGGCCATCGTTTCCGCACTCTTGAGTCCGGCTGGCGAAAAGGCGATGATGCTATTGCGTAAACGCTACTCGCACGGCCTGCCCTTAATTGCCGGGCACGCGGCCGACTACAAGGACGTGGATCGAGGACTCGATGCGCAATGGGGAACGATTTATGCCGCCGGCATCAATCACTACCTAAAAGAAGATGCGAAACGCGAAGGGCTCCCAACCCTGAGCTTAATGACCCCATAAACCATGGAAACACAATAAGGATCAAACATGGCCAATATAAAATGGAAATCTTTGATGGGCGGAGTACTCCTCAGCACCGCTATGACGTGCGCCTATGCAGGCGGGCTCCCGCAAATCCCAGGGGCGCCTACGATTCACGGACACCCCACAATCGATACACCACGGATGCTGATGTGGCCGCGCAACGCTAAACCCGCTGCCGCCGATCTGACCGATCCGACCGCCGATCTGCTTTTTGATCTGCACGGTGCTATCGAAGGCCGGGCCTGTCGGAACGTCGACTTGGTCGTGTCAACCGAAGGCAACTACCACATGGCTTTGGACACCTTGTGGCATACGGTCTTGCTGCCCCGTTATGGCAAAACGATTCGCAGCTGGTACTACACGACGAGTCCCCCGGTCGCCCTTCCACAGATCGCACACAGCGATTTGAGCTTCGGCAATTTCTACCTACATTGCATGCCGAGCGTAGCCATTGCCGCGCCGCGATTGATCGACAAGCTCAAAAAGCGTGGCTTCACGGAGGGGCATCGTATCGCCCTGATGAAGAGCCGCGGCAATGTGCTGCTCGTCAAGTACGGCAATCCGCTGCACATCCACAGCGTCTGGGATCTGGGGCGCCCTAACGTGCACCTCGTGACACCCAACCCTTATAACGAGCCTGGTGCGTTCCTCAACTACGCGTCGTCGATCTATGAGATCGCGAAGCATGATCCACGCCCGCCCAAGGGTTGGACCGCGAACCGCCTCTTTAATGCGATCTTCAATAGTCGCATCAAGGACAAGTGGTTGATCGGGGCACGCATTCATCATCGTGATGAACCATGGTCTGTGGCCTACGGTAAGGCCAATGTGGCCATGATCATGTATCAATTGGGTAAGTACACCAAGGCCTCGTTCCCGCACACCTTTACGCTGATACCTTTGGGCGGAACGCTGGCGGACCCCCGTCCGCTTCCCGGCAACGAGACTGACACTACCTATCTTGTCAAGGTCAAGGGCCACTTTACGGCCCGGCAGCGCGCCGCGCGCCGTGATTTCATCAAGACGATGGAGTCACCCGCGTTTACGCGCATCTTGGAAAGAGACGGTCTCAACCGGCCGTAGTTGACCCATAAGGCCCCGCGCAGCAGAAATGCTGCGCGGGTTTGGGTTTTTGTTGAGAATTTGCCGTTTTTTTCTCCAGCACCCCAATCGGAACACCCACAGCAACCCCTCCTGGCGCCGAATTCGTCCTTTCTCCAAACTAAAGATTCCCACCTTCCCTGCATGTAGGCCTTCTTGGGCATCCTTTTGCCCGACTTCGCAATCCACGCCGCATCACGCAAGACACACACCGACCCGCGGACAGGACCGATCTGGTGAGATAACGGGGTTTTGGGGACCGGCTTACGGCATATGTACGGACTTAAAAACGGTAGCAAGCGGGTCTTCTTCGAGGTTTCAGGGCACAGGGCGTCGTGGACGCCGGCTAGAAGGCGAGCGAGCCCGGGGTGGGGCACATTTTTTCGCTTAAGGCCTGCAGGCGGCCTTAAGGCGAGCCTCGCGCCCTGAACAGGCGGCTTTTGGGCTCGCCTGCGCACTGACAAAAGGTGCGGGGATAGTGGATATGGAGAGCGGAAGGGGCCATCCGCACTTAGGGGCACGGAGGGATTTCGGCTCGGAAGCGGGAGACCTTAGCACTTAAACCCAAAGAAACGTGGCTTGAACGAGGCTTGGGCCTTGCGTGTGGTTAGACTTTTCCTTATAGTGCGGCCTCTTTGCATCAGCAGAACGCCCTTAAGCGAGGCGGACCATGAAACCCGATATCCACCCTGAATACCAGACCATCACCGTGAACTGCACATGCGGGAACACCTTTCAGACGGGCTCTACGCTCGGTCATGACCTACAGGTCGAAGTGTGTTCCGCCTGCCACCCGTTTTACACGGGTAAGCAGAAAATCGTAGATAGCGGTGGGCGCGTCGAGAAATTCCGCCAGAAATACGGCTTGCGTAAGTAAAACTCGAGGGGCATATGGCCGAAAACGCGCGTGAAGCAGCGCTTCAGTATCATGCGGCCTCACCCCCAGGGAAGATTGCCGTAACCCCCACAAAGCCCTGCAACACCCAAGACGAGCTAGCGCTCGCCTACACACCCGGTGTCGCCGAACCCGTGCGGGCGATTGCGGCCAACCCGGAGGACGCCTACCGCTATACAGCGAAGGGCAACTTGGTGGCGGTCGTTACCGATGGAACCGCGGTCCTGGGACTCGGTAACGTGGGGCCGCTTGCGAGCAAACCCGTGCTTGAAGGCAAGGCGGTCTTATTCAAGCGCTTTGCCAACATCGACGTCTTCGATCTCGAGATCAACGCAAAAAGCGCCGAACAATTTATTGACATCGTAGCGGCCCTTGAACCCACGTTTGGGGGCATCAATATCGAGGATGTAGCGGCACCGGCCTGTTTTGTTATTGAAAAGGCCTTGAGCGAGCGCCTCTCGATCCCGGTCTTCCATGACGACCAGCATGGGACCGCCGTCATCGTGTGCGCAGGACTACTGAACGCGCTCGAACTCCAGAAAAAATCGCTTAAAGCGGCCCGCATCGTTTGTCTTGGCGCCGGAGCCGCAGGGCTTACGTCCATGCGTCTTTTGTTGACCCTGGGCGCCACGCTCGAGAACATCACATTGGTCGATAGCCGCGGTGTCGTTCATAGCGAGCGCGCCGACCTCAATAGCTACAAGCGGTTGTTTGCGCACCATACCCCCTTGCGGAGCCTGCGCGAGGCGATGGAAGGCGCGGATATCTTCGTGGGGGTCTCGGCCGCGGATTTAGTCGATGCCGCCATGATCCAGGCCATGGCGTCGCACCCGATCGTGTTTGCCCTAGCGAATCCCGTCCCGGAAATCTCACCCGAGGTCGCGCACGGGGCGCGCGCCGACCTGCTCATGGCCACAGGGCGATCCGACTACCCAAACCAGATCAATAATGTTCTGGGTTTTCCATTCATCTTTCGAGGCGCGCTCGATGTCCGAGCCAAGCACATAAACCAAGCTATGCAGTTGGCTGCCGTGCACGCCTTGAGCGCGCTCGCGAGGCTTCCGGTACCGAAGGAGGTCTTAAAGGCCTACCGCCTGAATCACCTGGAATTCGGGCCTGATTACTTCATCCCAAAGCCCCTCGATCCACGCTTGCTGGCATGGGTGCCACCGGCGGTGGCGCAGGCCGCAATCGACACCGGCGTCGCCCAAGCGCCCTACCCGGCACACTATCCGGTCCAAAGGCCCGCCACCGCCTGAAGGCGCTGATCCTCAGCTATACTCGGCGTAGAGTAGCGAAAAAAGGTCGTTTCATGGAAAAGATCTGTTTGGTGGGAGCGGGCCGCGTCGGCGAATCGGCCGCGCAAATCCTCGCAAAAGAGGAGCTCTGCCAAGAACTGGTACTGATCGGTACGCGCGAAGGGGTCGCTCAGGGGACGGCTCTGGACCTCGCGGAATGTGCCCCGCTTTTTGGATTTGACACCCACATTCGCGGCAGCACCGACCCAAACGCCATAGCGGACGCCGACCTCATCGTGATTTCCGCCGGACTGCCTCGCAAACCGGGGATGTCGCGCTCCGATGTCTTGGATGCCAACGCCCCCATTGTCGCCGCGACAGCAGAAAAGGCCCGCACCTTGGCGCCACACGCTTTACTGATCATCGTCACAAACCCCGTGGACGTCTTAACGCACCTTGCCTGGTCGCGAAGCGGTTTTGACAGCAAGCGGGTCTTTGGGCTCTCCGGCACGTTGGACGCTGCCCGCATGGCCGGCTTTATTGCCGCCGAGACCGGGTTCTCGGTACGAGACGTGCGCGCACTCGTCATCGGCGGGCACGGAGACACGATGGTGCCCTTGGCGCGTTACAGCACCATAAGCGGTATACCGATCAGCGAATTTCTCGACCCGGACGCCATCGAGCGCATCATGAATCGCACGCGTGGCGGGGGTGCAGAGATCCTCGCCCTTAAAAAGACCAGCAGCGCTTATGATGCCCCCGGTGCCGCCATCGCCGCCATGATCGATGCTGTCGTCCACAATAGACGGAGGATTTTGCCTTGCGTCTGCGTGTTGGACGGCGAATATGGAGAATCGAATGTATCCATGGGGGTCCCTGCCGTGATAGGCGCAGAAGGTATTGAAAGGATCGTGGAACTTCCTTTAAGCGTAGACGAGCAGAGACAAATACGAGAATCGGCCATGGCCATCCGCGAAGACCTCGCGCGCCTGCGCGCGCCAGGCGCCATCGGGCAATGAGTCAGGGCGCACCCCGTACCGTTCGGGACTATGTCTTATACGTAGAACGGCGTCTTACAAGCGCCCATGTGGGCTTTGGGCACGGAACGGATAATGCCCGCGACGAGGCCGCATGGCTGGTCGCGGGCGCTATGAAGATCCGACCGGAAACCCTTAGCGCCCAGCTTATGCTGGTTCCCAAGGCACGCGACACCGCCCGCATACGGGCCCTGCTCGCCGCCCGAATCCGGACCCGCGCACCCTTGAGCTATCTTCTGCGAGAGGCTTGGTTTGCGGGCCGACGCTTCTACATCGATTCACGCGTTATCGTGCCACGGTCGCTCATCGGTGAATTCCTACTCCCAGGCGACCCGTCACCACTGGCGCCTCCCGGTATCCGCTCCATCCTGGATCTCTGCACGGGGAGCGGCGCGATCGCCATCAGTGCGGCCTTCGCTTATCCAGCAGCCCATGTCGATGCCGTCGACATTTCACCCGAGGCCCTGGCGGTGGCGGCCCGCAATGTGCGCAGCCACAGGTTGAGCCACAGGGTGCAACTCATCTCATCCGATCTGTTCGCGGCCCTTTCCGGACGCCGCTACGATCTGATCTTGAGCAACCCACCCTATGTCGCCGAAGACGAGATGCAGAATTTACCGATCGAATATCGCCGCGAGCCGCGCCTTGCGCTCGCAGGCGGGCCTGATGGCCTAGACCTCGTGCTCCCAATTCTGTATCAAGCCCACCGACATCTGACCGCGCATGGTCGCTTGGTGCTTGAGGTGGGAGCGAGCCGCGAGGCCCTCGAAGCCAGATTTCCCGAGACGCCATTTTTGTGGTTGGCCTCGGAAGCGGATGACTGTGTCGGTTATTGGCACAAAGAAGACTTAACAGTATTCCGTCCTAGTTAAAGGCCTTTGAGCGACCGATAAATCACGTTTGTCCCGAGACACTACAAGACGACTAAGTTGAGTCGGGGTTCCGGCATCGTCCCTGGGCGCTGGCGCACAGGCCTCTATGAATCCGTTGTTACAGGCATATTTTTGGTAATATGTGAATATACGCCTCCGTGCCCCATTATAAGGGGGCGCCAAGAAGGCAGTAATCGGATCTGCGCGGGTCACGGCACACCGAGCCGGAATTCTTGAGTTGGCGGCCAGCGTCAGTCACGCATCGCCGAGACAAGGTGCAGTATGATGCCCCGCCAAGCGATGTTTTAGAGACCTCATTTCAAAAACCGCGCCTATCGCCCGAGTATGGACATCCCTCCAGGCGCGTCCGCCCTTACCGGGCGGTGCAAACCCCCGTGCGCACACCCGATATCTGCTCGCGTTCCGTGATGTTACCAAGCGCTGTCCTAATAACGGATTGCGTCGTCCCGGTAAAGCGTCGCCCACCGTCTAGTATTTGCAGATGCGCCACCATCCTGATATTGATCGCATTTCGGCTCCCAGGCGGCGCCAGCAGGCAATCCTCGGTTACCGTCATTAGGGCTCCTTGGACGATGACAGGGCCGACCATCTGACAGTGGCTACCTTCCTGACGCAGGATTTGGGCCCCAAAGTGACGACCTTTCACGCAAGCCGAATAATGCATATCCCCGGCGTTGGTATGGGCACTCATGCGCCATTCGCCCGGCACAACGGCGACACGGGCCGTGCATGCCCCCGCCCACACGAGGCCGCCTACCATCCACAGCATCCACTTGGCTCTCAAGGCTCACCCGTCTCACAAAGAGGAGCAGAGATTACGACCCTGACACCCGGCCTTGTCAAGCCTTAGGCCCACACTAGAGATCTCGTTAGCAGCACCCTCCGGACCATTAAGCCAAGCGGGTTACTCGACTGCGCTTTGGGGCCAAAAATACGCCGGCAGGAATAGGATATCGTGTCCGACGAGTCATACCAGATGACATAACCGCTAAAGCACTTCGTTTGTTAAGAAAACGGGTCGACAACGCGAACTCCAGTTTCTGAAAAATCCCCGTGATTGCGCGTAACGACTGTCAGGTTATGGATTAATGCCGTTGCGGCAATAAGTTTGTCCAACGCGTTTTCGTGATGCGGTACCCGCAGCCGACCCCATAGCTGCGCCACGTCGAAATCAACGTCAAGAATGCAATCCTGATAGATGCGAAGCAACTGCGTAAGCCACTTCCCCAATTTATTTGCTTGTACTAGGTCACCTCGATGAGAAATCAACTCCACGCCGCGACGCAACTCGCCCACAGTGACCACAGAAAGAAAGACAGGTGATTGATCTAAGGCGATGCGGTTAAAGAAACCACGTACGCCAGCATTAGCGCGAACGCCCTTTCGACCCTCGCTGATTACGTTAGTATCAACCAAGTACATTACGTACGCCCATATCTTCTTCACGAGCAAAATCTTGATCGCACCCGACATCTGGCATGGATGCAAGCGCTTGCGCGAACGTTTTTCGCCGAGTCCGGACGAGCGCCGATTCCAGGATTGCTCTGTGCTCTGCTTCCGCGCTCCGGCCATGCAGCGCAGCGCGTTTCTTAAGGGACTCTACGATGAGTGGATCGAGCTTGCGAACAACGAGATTCGCCATTTGTACTTACCTCAAAAGGGCTTTAACCATATGCTATCAATGCTATCACCAGAAAGAACGCGAGACAACTAATCTGGGGTTCCGCGCCCAGACTTAAGCCTAATGGGTGCGGTGCTGGGGTCGGCGCCTTCTCGCGTGATTCGATGGGTATTCGCTGGCGAGGGTTAACTGATGTCGAGGATATCCTCCGGTTGCGATCTCGGTGCATGAGGGTAATACCAGCCATTGCGCTGGCGATATGAGCCAGGGGATTGAGCACACCGTTGAAGTTGGCACATGGTGGGCGACCCTGTCCGAAGGGGGGCAGGGGTCATTAGCCGCATCCATGCGCTTGCGGGAAAGGCGAGGGCCGGCATGAAGTTTTCCGCACGGCAAGAATCAACGGCTCCCGGCGCGGCCCTATGCAGGAACTGCGTACACAACACGACGGTCGTTCCGCTGCGGACTTTGCACGCGTTTGGTCCCAGGCGATTCGCGATCTTAATGATGACGCAAGTGGCAAGGCCAAACCGTATTAGGTCCGCCAAGTGTTAAAGGCTATCGAGATATTGGGTCGTACAGGAAGGCAATGGCCTAGACGGCCCGTAAGATCACGACCTAGAGCTGCCCACGATGGCGCGCGTCCGCAAGGGCGCGGGGCGCGTCTTCGCGCGAGAGGAAAGAATGGCGAAGTAACATATCGATTTTCGTGATGGGGGCCGCGTTTTGTGAGGCGGTTCGGCTCCCTCCACACGGGGGGCTCAATGGCTCGATCCGACCCTCACTTCAGCGCATCATTGATATACAGACATCTATTCCCCATAAGTTCCGTTCGCCTCCTGAAGCCACCTGACACGGACTCCTCATCTTCCAGGGCGATTTCAGTCGTACCAATCGATCAACGTAAGATTCGGTACTCGTTTAAATTCCCGTATATTGTGGGTAACGAGAGCGGCGTGGTGAGCAAGCGCGGTACCAGCAATAAGGGTATCCAAGGGTCCAATGGGGCGACCCGCTTTTTCGAGTACAGATCGGATACGCGCAGCGGCCACAGCCGCGCCCTTATCGAAAGGAAGTATTGCGATCACCTCAAGCAGTCGATCAAACTGCTGCCGCCGCTTGGCCGGCTGGGCCGATTTAGCGATCCCGACTTCCAGTTCGTACACACTGATCGCGGGAATTGCCACCTCCTTCGGGGGTGTCGCCAAAAGGTTTTCCGCCACCCGGCCTTGGCCACGAAAAAAATAGATCAAAATGTTAGTATCCAAAACAACCATCAAAATGGCTCTCGCACGCAGTCCTTCCCTTCTGTCTTTTGGATGGCCTCTCGATCAGGAAAATCTCGCCACACACCCGCCAGTTGCCGCACTGACTCCGGCCAGACGGTACCGACCTTTTCTTGAAGAAGCTTGGCTACCCAGCGACCCACCGGAACCCCAGCGGCCTTGGCCGCACTCTTAAGCCGCTTCTCGTTCTCATCATCCAGATAAATTGTCATCTGCCCCATAGCGCTTCCCCCATATAACTTATACCTTACATTATATTTTATCCTGTTGGAACGTGCTAGACATTCTGTTTGGAACTTAAACGCCAATTGACCCGGGTCACCTTCTGAAGAATATCTCCGGCCTGGGGGTCCAGATGAAGGGCTTGGGGTTCTCGTTAGGTACAGTGATCCTAGATTCAGCAGTGAAAGTAACCGCTACCAAGACCGTAGCTTGAATCATAAGGGAAATCTGTTTGGTAGCGCGGACAACTAACGTTTAGAATTAAAGGGAATGATGTTCTAACGTCGGATTCTAAAAGGGGTATTTTAGCCTTCTTACAAAGGGGCCCGAACCAGCGCCCTATGAGGGCATGGTTGGCGCGGAATCATGGCCACCTTTTTGGTAAAGGGCCGCGATCTCCGCTTGGTAGCGGGCCTCTATCCATTGGCGACGCACCTTGAGCGTAGGGGTAAGAAACCCGTTTTCGGTCGTCCACGGCCCCTTCAGTCGCAAGACATACTGAATGTGCGTATAACCGGGGAAGGCATGGAGTTGGGCGTTTGCGCGGTCGCGCAACACCGATTCATCGGTAAGCGCGCTGACCGCCAAAAGCAAAAGCTCGCCATGCCCCTCGCCCACCACCAAGGCCTGTTCAAAAACCGAGTCTTGCAAGATCGCCTGCTCGACATCGGCAGGTGCCACCTTTTCCCCGCTCGACAAGACGATAATGTCTTTGGCACGCCCCGTGATATACAAAAGCCCATCTTGCAAACGGCCCAGATCGCCGGTATGAAGAAAGCCGTCATCATCGAAAATCTGGGCGGTGGCCTCAGGCCTATGCCAGTAACCCTGCATGATGCTGGGCCCCCTGACACAGATCTCGTCTTTCACAAAGCGCAGCTCAAACCCCGACAATAGTCGCCCCACCGAGCGCAGATCACGATCCGCGAGGCGATTGCAGCTAATGACGGGGGCGGTCTCGGTCAGCCCATAACCCTGCAGAAAATGCAGGCCCATGCCGGTAAAAAACGAGAGCAGAACGGGAGATGCCGGGGCGCCTCCCAAAAACACGTATTGGAGCTTACCGCCCAAGCGACGGCGCACAGCGCGTCCAATGACGATATCGTAGAGGCGCGCGCGCAGACGATCCGCCCACCCTGCCTTTCCTTGGTGCACGCGAAAGCCAAGGTCCGCGGCCCGCGCGACCCATCGCGCCTTACGGGGAGCGGTCTTCAAATCCTCTTGAATGCGGGCGTAGCTGCGTTCGAATACCTTGGGAACGCTGACAAGAATCGTGGGCTTGGCGAGCCGCAGGTCCTCGCTCAATTCCGAAATACCGCGGGAAAATGTGGTCTCGGCGCCCATCGCGATGGCAAGATATTGCCCGACCGTACGCTCCAACATATGAGACAGCGGAAGAAAGGATAAAAACCTATGGTCACCGGCCGCGACCTCCGGAATGGCCTCGATCAAGACCTCGACATTGGCGAGAATATTCCTGTGGCTTAACATCACCCCTTTCGGACGACCGGTCGTTCCCGACGTATAAACAATCGTCGCGAGATCATGGGGGTCCTGACGAGCAGTGGGTGGCACGTGCTCGGATACGGGCAGCCAGTGCTCGAACGACACCACGCCCGGTACCTCTTTTAGGCTCACGATACCCTTCAGATCGCAGGCCAGTACCTCGGGCGGAGGTGGGCTGTCGACAAACAATAGACGGACACCGGCGTCCTGCACGCAATAGGCGATGTTTTCGGGCCGATCATTAAAAAAGAGAGGGACCACGGTCAGGCCAAGAGAGAGTGCACCGAGATCACAAAACACCCATCGGGGCGTGTTGTAGGCGCATATGCCGATCCGGTCTCCGGGGAGAAGTCCGGTACGCGCAAGACCTGCACGTACCTTCGCCACCTCCGCTTCGGCCTCCCGCCACGTATAGCTTCGCCACTGATCCTGCTCGAGGCCCGTGTAAGCACGCGCATCCGGGGTCGCGGCGACGCGCGCGGCAAATAAGGCCGCAAGAGTGTCCGAGCCTTGGCCTACCGGGGCTGTCATGGCCGTGCTAGGGGCCGACGCGTAAAGAGGTTCTCGTGCGACCACGCCTCATCGGGCGCAAACCGCTCGCCAAACCGGCCGCTCAACTCGGTCAGGCGGCCCCTGACCTCGGCTGCCCCCAAGGCCTCTGCGTAACCCAGAGGGCCGCCCCGAAAGGGCGCAAACCCCGTCCCATAGACCAGGCCGATATCCACCATGTCGGCGTCCGGCACAACACCAACGCGGACACAGCGCGCGGCCTCGTTCAAAAGACGCATGATCAGACGTTCGCGAATCGTAGGATCCGGCTCCGGTCGGCTGCGCGCAAAAAACTGCCGCTTAAGCGGGTAGGTATAAAAACCTCGACCGGACTTTTTCCCTAGCTCGCCCGCGGTCACCTTATGCACAAGGAGTTCTGGAATCGGTAAGTTTAAGGGCCCGCTTAAGGTCCTTGCGACCGAGAGGCAGATATCAAGCCCCACCGTATCGGCGAGCGCAATCGGGCCCATCGGCATCCCAAACCCGACCGCGGCCCGATCGATATCGACTAACGCCACCCCTTCTGCGGCAAGCAACACGGCCTCAAGAAGGTAGGGCATGAGCGCACGGTTGACAAGAAACCCCGGGGCGCTCTGCACATCGATAGGCAGACGATCGAGGGCGATCGCGAGGGCGCGAACGCGCGCCAAGACCGCAGGCGCTGTCTGCGATCCGGCTATGATCTCGATCAACTGCATCTTGGCTACGGGATTGAAGAAGTGGAGCCCCACGAGGCGCCCGGGAATACGTAAGCCAGAGGCCAATTCATCCAAAGGGATACTTGAGGTATTGGTGGCGATCACCGCCTGATCGGAGATCTGGCCCTCGATCTTGGCAAATAGGCTGCATTTGGCCGCCCGATCCTCAACAATCGCCTCCACAATAAGATCGGCACCGGTAAGGCCCTCACCCCGGATATCCGGGAACAACCGGTCCCGGGCCGCTTGCGCCGCCCGCCCGCGGAGTTTTTCACCAAACAGGGCGTGTGTGCGCTTAACGGCGCGGGCCAAGACCTGGGGTTCGCGATCCTGAAGGCTCACGACAAAGCCTTTGAAGGCCGCCCAAGCGGCAATATCCGCGCCCATAACGCCCGCCCCTATGACATGGACGCGCCGGATTTGGTGCGCTTCGGTGCGCGCTTTGCGTTTCAACTCCTCCGAAAGCTCAAAAAGGCGCACGAGGTGACGGCTCGTCGGGCTGACGACAAGCTCGGCGCAGGACAGGGCCTCAGCCTCCAGAGACGCCCGACGACTCCAAAGGCCTAAGATCCGGCACGGGGCCGGGTAATGCGCGCAGTCCACCCGGGCCCGTAATTGGCGGCGCATGAAAGCACCCACATAGGGCCGCAAAGGAGGGAATGCGAGCCAAGTCTGATGCCAAGGCGGGCGAGCCTTCGGTGGCACCCGCATGATAAGCGCGCGTGCGGCCGTAAGCAGGTGGCGCTCGGGAACCCTTTCATCAATGATTCCCAGTTTGTGGGCCTGACGAGCCGGGATCGTGCGCCCACTTAGCATCAGCGATAAGGCCGGTAAGGCACCAATGAGCGCGGGCAGGCGCACGGTCCCCCCAAATCCCGGATGAATGCCGAGCTTCACCTCGGGGAGACCGAAAGACGTGTGTTCATCGTCGCACGCCACCCGGTAGCTGCAGGCTAGCGCCAATTCGAGCCCGCCACCGAGACAAGGGCCCTGAACGACGGCTACCGAGGGATACGGCAGAAGGTTTAGGCGATGCAAGACTAGCTGTCCGGCACGCGTCAATTCGGCCGCGCGCGCGGCATCGAGAATGCGATGAAATTCGTGGACATCCGCGCCGACAATAAAGCTCCGAGGCTTGGCGGACCGAATAATGAGCCCGCGCAAGGATCGCCCTTCTAGAGTGGCGAGAATCTGATCGAACTCGGCTAGTACCTCGCGCGACAACACGTTGTGTCGTCGCCCCGGAACATCGAGGACCAGCTCGACAATGTCATCGGCCTCGGATATCGCCCAACTGCTAAGCGTCATACCAGCCCCCCTCCCCGCACCAACATCGCCCCACCCTGACCACCACCAATGCACAAAGTCGCAAGCCCCAGCGCCCCCGGCTGCGCCCGCAAGGAGCGCGCAAGATGCAAGACGAGTCGGGCACCGGTGGCCCCGACCGGATGGCCGAGCGCCACGGCGCCACCATCGGGGTTGAGGCGGGCCGGATCAATCGCCCCCAAGGGCGCCTTAAGCGCAAGTTCCTCGCGGGCGTAAGTCTCGCTCGCAAAGGCCGATTGGCAAGCCAGGACCTGGGCACTGAACGCTTCATTCATTTCGACGTGGGCAAGATCATTTATGCCCAGTTTATGCGCTGCCAGGAGCTTGGCGGTCGCATGGACCGGGCCCAGGCCCATCTGCGCGGGGTCGACACCGGCCCAGGCATGGTCGACGATCTCGCCTAGCACCGGCAGCCCCAGACGTTTGACGGCCGACTCGCTTGCCAGCACGAGGAGGGCGGCGCCATCTGTGATCTGCGAGCTATTGCCGGATGTGACCGTACCATAATGGCGATCAAAAACCGGTTTTAATTGCGCAAGCTTGTCCAACGTCGTGTCGGGACGCACGCCATCGTCTGCGGCATGAAACTGGCCATTGGATTCATAGGCGATTTCGATCTCGGTTTGGAAAAGCCCGGCGTCCGCTGCGCGCGCGAGTCGCTGATGGCTTTGCAAGGCGTAGCTGTCTTGCGCCACTCGCCCGATCCCAAAACGATGGGCAACAATCTCCGCCGTCTGGCCCATGGAGAGGCCCACTACCGGGTCACTCAGCCCGAGGAGCAAGGAAAACACGGGCTTTAGGTGCGTTAATCGGAAGTTCGTCAGGGACTGAAGCCTTTGCTTTACGGTCTTCGCGCGGTAGAAACGCGCAAGCCAACGACTCATAGCCATATTCCATTGGATGGGGGCCCGGCTCATAGCCTCAGTGCCGCCCGCTAGGATGAGATGGGCGCGCCCTGCGCTGATGCGATCAAAGGCACTGGCGAGCGCTTGCAAGCCCGAGGCGCAATTGCGCTGCACGGTAAACGCCGGGACCGCAAAGCCCGTGCCTAGGCGCAGACCCACGATGCGCGCGATATTGGCCTCATCGGGGGCCGCGATCACGCAGCCGACAATGACCTCGTCTAGATCTTCGGGGCGAAAGGGTTGACGGGCAAGGAGGGCGCGGCCCGCCATAACAGCAAGATCGGCCGCACTGAAAGGCCCCGGCTCATTGCGGGCCTTCAAGAACGGGGTACGTGCACCATCGACAATAAATACCCTGGCATTCATCCTGTCTCCTTGCTCCCCGACACCGAAAACGCCGCTAATAGGCCTTCCACCCATACTTGCGCATCGCCTACGCAACGAATGACCGGCCCAGAACCTCTGTCTGTAAAAAAGATCGGGGCTTGCGGATCCTGATTGATCGCCACAATCTGCGTGGTTTTCGCAATACCCACAAGGTGCTGAGGCGCGCCCGAGACCCCGATAGCCAGCAGAATCCGCGGGGCGACGTAGACGCCGGTCTGGCCGATCTGATGATCAAAAGATAAGAGCTTACTCTCCTGAACGACTTTACGGGTCGCGCCTAGCGCAACCTCACAACCCATCATAGCCGAGAGTCGGGCCTTGAGTGGTAAAAGTCCTCTCTGAAAGAAGGTGGCATCCGCAGCCCCATAGCCCACATCCAGAATCACCTGGGCCCCCGCCATTCCGCGCAGTTCCCGTCGAGCCAGGGCGCGCGCCAAGCCGCCGGGGGGGCCGGCCAAGGCCGGCCAATCCTCCACCGTACAGACTATTGGCTGCGGCGACTCCCGACCCATGGCCTTTTCGTGCGCCACGAGTACAGCACTTGCGGGACAAGGCGTACGCCAAGTGGTGTCGCCCCTTTCGAGCAAAAGATCATCACCTAGGCGCTCGGCTACCCCAGTATACAGTGGGCGCCCCCAAATCTTGGCCAGGGCAGCGGCAAGCACTACCTGCTCAAAACCCAATACGACAAGCGGGCTTTCTGGTAACCGTTCTGCCAGGTAACGGGCCGTGACCGCAATCGTGGCTTGACCCAAGATCCGCGCCATGGGGCCTGCGGTGCCGGCCGGGGGCTCGCAGTCGACCTCAGGCGCCAACCATACCACGCCTACCTCCGGACCGAGGCCCTCTGCCACCTGCAGTGGTGCGCGCGCCGCGGCCCCAGAACTCACCACCGCCAGAATCGGCGCGCGCCTTGCGACCTTCCCATATCGCACTTGGGGACGCACAGATGAGGCGCCCACGCCCTGCGCAGATAACCAGAGGGCTAACGCCTTAGGGCTAGCGAGTTGCGTCGGGGTCTCAGCACTCATGGCGACGCGGGCCTGACGCGCGATCTTATGGCCGACTTGCCGAATCTCTGAAGGCGGCTCTTTTAAGACTGCCAGCCATTCGCTCACGGAAAAATCATCACTGCGACCAGTAGCGGGCCAAGAACAAGCAGCGATCAGAAGACGCCCCTGGGCGATGGGCCGACTGCGACCCTCGCGCAGAAGCCCGTAACCGCGTCGGCCTCGGGCGCCCACCCGGGCCACACCCCCCATATACGAAGCCCCCAAGGCCCCGCTCAAGGCCTGCAGAAAACCAACATCCGTAGGACCTGCCAATATCAGGTCAGGCTTTAAGCCCGTTAGCACAGGCGCCAGGGTCACAGGATCCGGCAGACCTCCGACTACGACTGCGACTGTGCGCGCGGCCGCCGCCGCAAGACGCTTTACAAGGTCAGGACAGGATGCCTGCGTCACGATAAGCGCCGTCACGATAAGCGCAGGCGTTGCCAAAGCAGCCTCCAAGGCATGGTCAAGAACGGCCTGGTCACCGGCATCGAGGCGTACATCCTCTTCCCCGTAATCAGTCAAGCCGCGCACGAGCACCACGACATGCCCGGAAAAACCGAGATCGAAGCTTGGCTCTGCGGTCGGCGGCGCATCGATCGCGCGTTCCGCGAGACTGCGCACCGCATCTTCGTAGAGAGGACCTTCTGCAAACAGTGCGCGCACCGCCTCCGCGCGCGCCCAAGTCGCCTGCGAAAGAGCGGTCTCAAGCGCGCCCAGCTCGGCGAGCGTGGCGGCATCGACAGACTGAGATAACAGGGCTAAGCGACGCTCGACGAGCGCGACCCACACGTAAAGCTCCCCTATCCAATCGACAACCGGGAACCAGGCCAGCTCGCAATCGCCATCGACTGCCACCTGCACCTTGAGCCCGGCCATACGTGGCTGCATGAAGTCTGTAAAGGCCTGTAAGGCCCGGTCGAGTTCCGGGCTCCCCGTTTTACTGAGACCGGAAAATCCGGCAAAAAGCGTCGGCAGATCCTTTAAGACGAGAAAGCGTTGAATCTCGTTGGTGCCTTCGTAAATATTGAGGATGCGCGCATCCCGTCGCCACTTCTCGATCAGCTCGGAGGTGGCCGCCGCCATCGGTCCACGCACCGACTCGAGCGCCCATAACACGCGGTGGAGGCCCTCCGAGGCGAGAAACTTGGACAAGGCCGCCTCTATGCGAAAACCCCCATAGCGGAGATCTGCGCGATCCATGAGTCCTATGAGACGAGCCCCGAGACTGCGAATGCGTTCATATTCGTAGCGGGCGATGGCTAAGGCCTCCGGGGCCTCGCTTAACAGGGCACCGTAATCTTTAAGAATGCGCTCAAGAAGGCTGCCGCAGCCGACGACTAAACCGCCGCGCCCCACACTTAAGGTCTCCAGCGCGCTCACCTGCCCGTGACCGCGATAGCCGATAATATGGCTCGCGCACACACGCAGGGACCTTAAGCTCAGTTCGTTTGTGGGCGAGGCCTGCTGCCCGAGTTTGCGTTCGTCATGGCCTATGGAGAGTCCCTCGGAACGTCGCTCGACCATGAAACCGGTCTCGCCCCAGTCGGTCTGCGCATACAGGCAATAGCGATCGGCTATGGAGCCGTTCGTGATCCACATCTTGGTCCCGGACAGCTCATAATGGTCATACACATGACCCGTCGCAGCCGCGCTTGGTACGCCGATATCGTCGTATTCGTAACTCGCGCCCGAGTCGAGTACGATCCGCCGTCGCCCGATCTGGCGCACCAAGTCCCAGGCGCTATCATCCAGGCGCGCCGACTCGCCATTTGCGAGACGGTAGGAGACTACGGGGCCACTGAAGTCGAGGCGTCGTTCATCGAGCAGGATGCGTCCACCGCCGTCTACGACAAAATGCCAAAGACCCAAGGGGTCTTCCGTTAACGGCGCCTTGACGCGCCGCGCGCGCGTCGCCACGGCACCGGTATCGGAGCCAGCGCTGGGTTCCGTCAGCGCAAAAGCACTGATCTGACCGTGGGCCAGAAACTGTAAAAAGTGCTCGTGGGCCAAGCTGCGTGCCGGGAGCTCCCCCCGCTCCTCGTCCATGGCCGTCGAAAGCTTCTTTAGGCTCTCAGAAAAGGCCTCGGTCTTTGCGGCCAGGCCATCAAGATCACGCGCCCGGGCAACGCCTGCCATCTTCTGAAAATCGATCAACACGTCCCGCGCCAGATATTTGAGCGCCGAGCCGGGTTTTAAGAAAAGACTCTTCAGGAGACGATCAAGCGCCCGGAAGACCGACCTGAGGGCCATCGGTCGCGGACGCTCGGTCAGTGCGAGGAGGCGCTTGCACAGGTCTTCCAGACGCCGAAAACCCGAGGCCGGAAAGGCCGCCAATTCCGCGCTTAAGCGTGGCAGGTCCTTTTGTAGCGCCAACAACACCGGCATGGTCCCGATGCTTGTGCTCGCCATCACGAGAAGGCCTACCGAGGTATCGGCGTGACCCATAAGGAGGCTCGTGAGCACGGCATACTCGGCCTTACTAAGGCCCTTTCCTCCCAACTCTTGGGGCACGATCGTGGCAAAGGCCTTAAAGGCCCGCAGACGATCAACGTCTTCGGTCGGGATACCATGGCGGGCGTCTATGAAACGCCCGTAATAACCGCCCTCCGGGTCTCGAAAGCCGCTACGCAAAAGCCGCAACACCTGCGCGCGCATACGCCTGAGCCGCCGGTCTTCGAGAAAATATTCCGGCAGAAAGACCGCGGTAGGTCCGAGCGTCTCACCGAACAGAAAGTGCCCGCTGTGGTAAGGAATCGCTGTGGATATAGGCGTCGAAAGCCCCCGAACGCGGCGTCGCAACGGCCGGGTCAGAGGCGGTGTCGGCGCTACAAATAGGCCATGACGCAAAAATAGCGCCTCCGGCCCGTGCGTCAGGGCCTCGCGCCAAAAAGAGGCCTCGAAGGGCGCCTTCGTAAGCGGCGCCACGCCCGCAGGCCACTGCGCAAACAGCATCGCGTCGCGGTAACGGGGACTCAATATATCGTCCTCGGAGTAGGCGATCCCCCCAAAGACTTGCCCGGCGACCCATGCGACACCGTCCAAAGACACGGTAAAACGCGCCTTCAGAAGACCCACGACGGCAAGCGGCTCGCTTACGCACATGGCCGGCAAGGCTTGCGCCAACGCCAGGGCATACTCAATCAGTGCCAACAGTCGCTTCACGGCACCAAACTTGATGAGCGTATCGCGACCCTCGCGATCCCGATAAGTCCCGACGAATTGGACACGCGTATTGGCATAAGCGCCAACACGGGCTTGCAAGGCCTGGCCAAACCCTTCCATAAGCGCGCAATAATATCGAGCGAACGTTTCCCCAACGACCAATGGTTCCACATCTTGCGCCTGCGCGCGCACGGCGCGCGCCACGTCAAGGCCTGCACCGCGTGCAGCCACATCCAGACCCACAGGCCCACGCCTCCCCCAATAGTCGCCACCGGTGTCTGGCAGCCACCCGGATAGCCCGTCTTGGGCGAGCGTGACGAGTGCCGTCAGGGTCGGCAAGCGGCGCCCCAACCGATCCTCGGCGAGAAGGTGGTGCATGGCAACAAAACCAAGCCCTGGGGCGTGCTCGGCAAGCGCTGCCAGTAGTTCCTCGGGCGCGTGCTTGCCGTGGTGCAGAAACCGTACGAGATCTTGCCTATCATCGACCGTCCAACCAAGGGCTAACCGCGCCAGACGGCTTGCCGAGAAAAGGCCTGCCAGGGTCATGCGCAAGGCATGACCCGGAGATGGCGCCGTGCGCGACTTGCATGCCCAAGGTAACTGTGCGGCAACGGCTGCTTCCAGGGCCCCGAAGGCCCCTTGATCACAGAGTCGCAAAAATCGGTTCGGTCCCTCGGGAGTAGCGGCCACGAGAGCGGCTCGCAAGGCCGTGCGCCAAACCGGGCCCGATGTCGCGGCCCTTCTTGCGAGCGCCTTTTGGAGAGACGCGAGGGCGGTGTTTTCGGCCAGAACCGGATTTTCCAGGACAAGCTCGCTTAGGGCGCTGCCATCGAGACCGAAGCGTCGCGCCTCCGGGAGCTCATAGATAAAACGGTGGCTACTGGCGCGATTCCAATCGATACCCGGAACGCTCAAACGGCAGGACTCGCATTTGATGCAATTTTCCGGAAGGCTACCGGCACCCGCTACCGCGCTTCCCAAAGAGTAGACCTCGGCGGGGCACACCCTGCGAAGACGTTCCGCGTCCGCGCGCGGAAGGTCGGTCGGAAGGCTCAAGTGACGCACATCGGGCCTTAATCGGCCAAGCGGCGCAAGCCAAACCATGGGGGAATAGCTAGGACTATGATCCCAAGAAAGCGTGGCGCGATAGATCTGCTCCGCTTGATAAAAAGGCCGGACTTTAAGGGCCTTGCGGCCGTGCGCCACGACCGCGATTGCATCCGACAAAAACATTGTGCCCCCGGCTGCGACCGTGGGCAGGGCCCCTGCCAGTGCCCGGCCGGCCGGTAGCAGCCACCGCCCCGCCCAAATAGCAGCGAGCCGCGTCTTCAAAAGCGGGAGTCCGCGCCCATAGAAATAGCCGATCCCTTGCGCCAATTGCGCAAAACCCGACCCGGGCAGCGACACCTTTTGCAGTCGGCCCGCGTGCGCGAGCAGCCAGTAGACGGCCATGGGCGGCCTATCGGAAGGCAGGGCCTTCATCGGGATGGTGGTCGCCACCGAAAGGGTTGCGCTATCGCGGATCAATGAAAGCGTAGCGCGCGCGAGTGCCCGGGCGCGCGTGCCCCGATCACGCCCGAAAGAACCGATCAGGGCCGGCAAGTGCTCAAACATGAGCGGACTTGCGTGCAACGCCCGCGGCCAAGCGCTAGAAAGCTGGGCGTTCTGATAATCCGGAGATCGTCGCAACCGGCCTCCATAGGCCTCCGACAAAGCGGCCGCGGAATAGTCCGCGCGATCCCGGAGCTCGATCACCGCGTCGGCAAAAGCAACGCCGCTCATAGCCGCAGGGCCCATAAAGTTGGGATAAGGGAACTCAAGTCCGAGCCCTAGCAAGGCGCCGCCGATCGCGAGCCCGTCGTAGGCACAACGTGCGCCCTCGCCTAAACCCCCGGCACGGATCACTTTGACGCCATAAGCGATCTGGCGGGCCCCTTCCAAAAGTGTCGCCACCTCCGGCAGGCGCAGGAAGTGATTCAATATCTGCGGGTGATCGACCGGACTTTGACTGGCCAGCTGTTCGAGCGGCAGCACAAGCCCCACCGACAGACTGGCGCGATTGGTGTAAAGAAATCCCGTCGCATTTAAAGCTCGCGGGCGACCCTTAAAGGGTCCGTTACGCAAAAGCCACTCTTGGGCGAGACCCTCGCCCGGGCCGACGTGAAAGCGCTCCTCGATGGTCTGTGCCGGTAGCGCGAAGATGGCCTTGATCCCCTGGGCATAACGGACACTCGGGCGCTCAAGGCCTGTCCGCGCCAGCAATTGCCCCGCATCCCCCTCCGCCAAAAACACCACCGGGGCCTCAATCGGGCCGCGCGCCGTGTCCACCCCCACGATCCGCTCGCCCGCATAGCGCAGACCTGTGACGGCGGTGCGCGGCAGGATAGTGGCGCCCCATTGGATGGCGCGCGCGGCCAGATAGCGATCGAGCTTGGGCCGTAGCACGGTCCAGGCCTCGCCATAATCGTTTTGAGGCACGGCTTGCGCCTCAAAACCCGCGCAGCCTGCGCCATCGTGCACGAGCAATTGTCGGGCCACGATGCGGCGCTCTTTGGGGGCTTTGGCAAAGGCCTCGGCCCCCAAAACATCCTCGCGCAGAAGTGGCTCGGCGTGGTAGACCCCGCCCGACCAGTTCTCGGCGCCCGCGAACTCGGCGCCCTCCAGCAGAAGGACCCGAACACCGGCGCGCGCGAGCCGCAACGCGGCGGCTATACCGGCCGGGCCACCGCCTATGATCAGCACTTCAGGGCTTTTGCCCATGACGTCTCCTATCGTCGAAGTATAGACCCACAACGCGGACTCGGTCGGGGAAGGACTACGAACCGTAGCGTGCGCACGACTCTAACCCGGGTCCTCATCCGGCATAGGGGCCCGAAGTCTGACGATAATGGTCGGGCGGAGACGATCCCGACGCAGGCGGCGTATCCTGAGCCTCCCAGACGAGGGTCTGGTAATGGCTATAGCTTGCAGGCACAACCTTCACGACATCAAAAAAGGGCGAAAGATCAAAGTCCTTGGGCATGGAAAGACGGCTATTCCGGTGATACCAACGGGTACCGCTTGGCGTATGAACCAGGATGGGCAAAATCGGAAAGCCCACCGACTGGAAGGCCTCGGCAATCAAGGTCGAGCAAACCGTACGTGTGTGGGGCCCGGCGCGATGCTCAAAAAGGCTGGACCGAAAGCGCCGTGGGATGACTCGCCATGGCAACACAAACCGGGCCAGGTCCACAAGTTGGCGCAGATCGTAACCATAACCGACGCGTGCCAGGGCATAAGTCACCACTGCGGTTCGGTCATGAGGCGTAATGTCACGCGGCCGACAGAGCCGAACATGCGTGTGTCGGTAGTCCTCCAAGGATTTGAGTACCGCACCCTGGCCTAACAAAACCTCCAAAAGAAGCGGGCCCTTGGGCCAAACCCCCAAGCATTCCTTTAAAGTGGCAAGTAAAGCTTGATCGGGAAACTCTTCGAGCCTTCCCAGAGACAAGGCTACGTGCGACCACGTGCTCTGTCCGATCGTTTTGATCATTCCCCCAACGCGCGTCATGCCCTCCATGAGCAAGACGTCCCCCGGAAGGACTTGGCGCATCAAGGCGTCGTGGTCGGCAAGGGAGTCGAGTAAGACATGGTTCGGCCGCTCAGCTATCAGCCACGCGATGAGTCGATGAGCAAACCAATGACGAAAAGACATGCTTACAAGCCCTGGCGTTCGATAGTCTCATCGACAGTGTAGGCGATAAATCACTCCATGAGGGCCACTACCAGCCGCAAACGCTTAGCAGTCCCGATGAGCCTGGCTCGTAGACCCAAGGGCGTCGACTTAACTGCCTTATCTCAATGGGCCCACATGAACTCTCCCACCGCTAAGCCGCGTACGCGGTTGTAGCGGGGGTTTCCTGGTTCCTTCCTTCTAATAGAGGGTTTTCCGTCCTCAGCGTATGACCGTTTCCGGCCACACGTCTTACGATGGACTCCGCAGGCATATAGTCGGACTGTCCCGGCCCGACTTCCTTTACTTCCTTTCGCCGAAAAATACCGCAACGTTTGACTTCTTTGGGTTGGTAGCTTCCAGAAAGCAATAATCGCACACCCCGCCTGGCGATGACCCGTCCCGCGTTGTGATCGGCATTATCCTGGTGCCCGCAGGCTTGGCAGACAAACTCGGATTGCGAAACCCGATTGTCAGGGTGGATGTGCCCGCACTCGGCACATTCCTGCGAGGTTTGATAAGGGTTAATCTTGATACAAAGGTTACCGGCCTTGACGGCCTAGTATTTGGTGAAAGTGACCGTGGGGGGAGCCGGATACCGCACACATGGACAGAATGCCGATGGCGCGGCAAGCGCCACTGCGGGGGCATTAAGGGGGCCGGTGGCATGGCCGGGCGCAAAAATAAAGCTATCGCAAGGTTTTTGGCACAGCGCGGCGCCACTTGGCCAAGATATTAGCGAGGCGCGCCATGGAGAGCGTACCGTACTATGAACCGGACGGATGGGCGGTTGCGAGTCCGACCTAGGTCTCATAGACAAGGCTTAGTGATCTCGGAAATATTGGGGCGGTGAATATCGGACTCAAGGGCCGATCCGCGCGGATTTTGGCCCGTCCTGATTCGACACGGAGATCTTATGCCAAGAGCCGCTGAACGTCGAGTTCGCCCCGTTACCGCGTTACACAAAAGCGCCCCACCCGGCCTTAAGGTCAATCTCGGTTGCGGACCAATCATGGCGGATGGCTGGATCAACGTCGACGGCAGCCGGAGATCCTGGCTCGTAGCCCATGCGTGGCCTCTCGACCAACTACTGGTTCGGCTTCGCCTCATTCCGCCCACCGCCTTTAATAGCTCCTTGACCCACCACGACCTCTGCAAACCCCTGCCATGGGACAGCGACTCAATTGCCGCGATCTACGCAGGCGAGGTTTGGGAACACCTGGAGTATGCGGACGCCAAACGCCTGACACAGGAGTGCCATCGGGTCTTGATGAAAGGTGGCGTTTTGCGCCTATGTGTCCCGGATGGGGTAGAGTTTTGGGAGCGCTATCTGGCTATGGTCGTGGAGGAACAAGCACGCGAGCGGCACGAGCGGCACGTCGATCGTTTGCGTTCACACATAAAGATGTATTTTGACGACATCTGCACCCGGCCGCCTGGCTTAAAATCATTTGGGCACTTTCACAAATGGCAGTACGACGAAGTCCAGTTGATTGATCTTTTGGAAGGCTGCGGCCTGCAACAGGTCGGGCGCAAACGCTTTTGGGAGAGCCGTATCCCCGGAATCGCCGCCATTGAGCGCTCGGATTTTCTGATCGTAGAGGGTATCAAGAGTTAGACCCGTTCCTGATGACAATGGTCGGAGGGGCTTGTGGGCAACACGCAATCCCTGGAGCCGGAACATGGCGCTCGCGTAAACCCCCATTGGGCGCGACGAGGATTCGTGTACTTGACCCATAAACGGCTTCTGATAAAGTGCTAGACAGTGCTAAGTTCTCGCTGTGATTTTAGCTTTTTCTTTGGCGACCCTGAGGTTGGATAATTCCGTCGCC
>Ga0307375_10001651_pt1 | contig 23949 bp, 24 predicted proteins | sample TR1MG_FD_202531 | JGI IMG/M metagenome (GOLD analysis project Ga0307375, IMG submission 202531) | Soil microbial communities from Risofladan, Vaasa, Finland - TR-1 | ecosystem: Environmental > Terrestrial > Soil > Coastal area > Acid sulfate soil | place: Finland: Risofladan, Vaasa | collected...
GTAGCTCAGTGGCCCACGGGGTCCAATGCGCTGCGTCTCAGGTAACGCTCGTGGTGAGCGCAGCTGTCCTCGCCTCCAAGGTCTTGCCTCCGGTGCGCGGAACCGTGAGGGCAACGGGAGGGGCAATCTTCAAGGTCGCGGAAGGGTGATTCACGGGCGGTGTTGCGCAACCGGATCGCCACACCGCCCCGAAGTCTGAGCGCCGCGGACGCCGGACGGGCCGGTGCTCGATACTCGGGCGATTTGACGGTACGTGCCGCCACGCCCCCTCGAGCCTTGGTGTGTCTTCGCGTCGTCGTTCGAAGCAGGTCACGATGGCGACGTCGCGAGGACGTTGGTCTTCTCACAAACTGGTGGTGCATTGCGATGACACCACGGGAATGTGCGCAATGTTGTGCACGGACTTCGAGGTGAGGAGTGCCCTGCTCTTAGCGAGTTGCCATGAACATCGGCGTGTCGAACGGCGGCACCGGGCCCCGGTCAACGGTGTTGCAGGAAGACTCTCTGAGAGGCTTCTTACGATCTTGTGCGCACGCGCCTACGCGAGCCGGACAATTCTGCAAGCGTCGTCGCCGACGTTGGCAAGGGCCATTCACCATATTTCGCAAGGCGTAGTGCGCACGGATGATTCGCAGCGTGCCCGTCCGTTCGAAGCCGACGAGTCAACGCAGTGGTCGCGACCGGTGCACTCGTGGTCTCGCGTGCTCACCGACCGCCTAACCGCGTCAAGTGCCCGGCACGACGCGCAGTAGAGATTGCTATCGTATCGCCAATCAATCGTTGGCATGTTGTGGCAGAAGTGTTTCTTCGTTGTCATTAGTGGCTCGTGGCGGATTGATTTCGTTGCACGAACCGGGGCGGACCAAATGCAGGATCGCATCACAACACCGCAGTATTCGGGACCCGGGCGTCGGCGCATACGCCGTCGAGGTGTCGCACGACCCAGGGTGTGGGCACGCGGTGCCGTCAGTGTTTCTCTGCTGCTGGCGCCGCTGGGTGCGGTGGCGATGTCGGCGGGTCCCGCCGCGGCGTCTCAGAACACGGTGGTCTTCGGCGGCTCCGCGACAGGCAGCCACGGGATCTACAGCGACACGACCACGTACACTGCCGCACCACTGAACACCTATGACGTCATCGTGTACGACAGTACCGATCCGACTGCAACCTTCACCCTGGCCATCACCGACCCGGGAACGGCCGGTTGCGCTTTCGCGTCGTCGGGGAGCAACACGGTCGTGTACCAGTCTGCGGGGTCGTGCGTCATCATCGCTACCGATAGCGGCGCGGACAGGGATAGTGGCGTCGGCGCAGGTGACGGCAACGACGTCGGTCAGAGCGGCACGCTCACCTTGAACGTTGCCAAGGCCACCCAGGTGATCACGATCACCAACGCGAACCCGGACACGGTCGCCTACGGTTCGGTCGCCAACTACCAGATCAACGCCTCGACCAACGGTGACGGAACGCTGCACTTCTCCACCGCGAGCTCCACCTGCGCGCTCGGCGCCGCCAGCGGTCTGATCACTAACCTCGCCGCGGGCACCTGCGTGGTGACGGTGTCAACCATTAACAGCACCAACTACAGCGAAGCCGCGCCGGTGACCTTCACCTTGAACGTTGCCAAGGCCACCCAGGTGATCACGATCACCAACGCGAACCCGGACACGGTCGCCTACGGTTCGGTCGCCAACTACCAGATCAACGCCTCGACCAACGGTGACGGAACGCTGCACTTCTCCACCGCGAGCTCCACCTGCGCGCTCGGCGCCGCCAGCGGTCTGATCACTAACCTCGCCGCGGGCACCTGCGTGGTGACGGTGTCAACCATTAACAGCACCAACTACAGCGAAGCCGCGCCGGTGACCTTCACCTTGCAGGTCACTGCACCACCACCACCGCCGCCGCCACCACCACCACCACCACCAGCACCGCCAGCAATCGTGCCGTCCATCCTCACCATCACCGCGTCCTCGCAAGTGCTGGTCCAGGGCAGTGGGCTGTCGAGCATCACGGCCAGCGTGTCGGGCATCGATTCAGGCGATAGCGCATCGCTCAGTGGAGTGGGCTTCGTGTATTCGGGAGCCGGTTCGACGGCCTATGGGCCTACGCCGACGGCGCCCACCGGTCCTGGCACCTACACCGTGGCGCCCACCGGCGGGACGGTGACGATCGCGCCGGCGAGCGATCAGTCCAAGTACTCGTCGACCTATTCCTACGTGCCTGGTTCGCTCGTCATCACGCCGGCGCCGGTGATAATTCCTGTGTCGGCGCCTAAGGCGCCGCACCGCCCTGTGCCCGCGGTTCGCACCATCGTCATCAAGCCATTCGCCGAAGGTTCGTTCAAGTTGACTAAGCCGTTGAAGTTGCAGGTCAAGCGACTGGCGATTCAAATCAAGCGTCATCACTACCAGTCGGTGAGCCTCGCTGGCTACACGGACAATGTCTTCACACCGGCCTTTGACCTGATGCTGATCCAGAACCGAGCGGAAGTCGTGTTGCGCCAGCTCTCGAGTGATCTTCGCTCATTGAAGGTCTCGAGCGTCAACATTTCGATCATTCCCGGGCTCACCATCCAACTGGTGGACGCCAACGCCACCGCGAAGAGTCGGGCGTTGAACCGACGCGTGGTGGCGACGTTGAAGGCACGCTAGGCCACTCGTGCTCACACGGGTGCGTTCTCCTCACTCGATAGCCAAGGCGCAGCACTTCGTTCGCGCCGTGGTTCTCGCGGTCCTCGTGGCTGCGCCCATCGCGCTGGTCGGTTCGGGGGCGCAGGCGGCGACGTCGGGCGGCACCAGACCCACTGGGGCGATCTACGTCACGAACCTCAATGAGAACACCGTGAGTGCGATCGACATCGCGACGCACCACGTCACGGTGATCTCCAGCGCCACTCACGCATTCAAGGGACCGCTCGGCATCGCCGTCACCCCCGATGCGACCACGGCTCTGGTGACCAACTCACTGGGTAATACCGTGACTCCCATCTATCTGAAGGCCTCACCGCCCAAGGTGGGCGTGCCGATCAAAGTTGGGAGCGGTCCCGCGGCGATTGCCATCACCCCCAACGGCAACATCGCGTACGTGACGAACTTCAACTCGAACAGCGTGACGCCGATCAACCTGACCACCACACCGCCGACGCCGGAGCACCCGATTCCGGTGGGCCCGGGCCCGTGGAGCATCGCGGCGAGTCCCGACGGGAAGTACGTATGCGTGTCGAACTCGGAGAGCAACACCGTCAGCATCATCATGGCCGGTAGGCGTTCGGTGACCACGTTGTCAGTGGGTGGACGCCCTCAGGCCATTGCGATCAACCCCAACGCCTACACGGCCTACGTCGCCAATGGCAATGACATCACGCCCATCAACCTGCGTGCCAATCCGGCCAGGGTCGAAGCTGCGATTCCTATGGGGGTTGAACCGGTGGGCATTGCCATCACCCCCGACGGTGCCACCGCCTACAGCGCCAATGCGAACAACACAGTGACACCCCTCGACCTCTTGACGAATCCGCCCACGCCGGGCGCCGCGGTGGCGATCGGGACGATCAGCCAACCAGACGGGATCGCTATCAGCACCGATGGTTCGACCGCCTACACCGCGGATGCCAGCAACACCGTGACGCCCGTCAATCTGAAGACATCGCCGGTGAGCGCCGAGACCCCCATCTTCGTGGGGGCGGCCTCGTTCGGCATCGCCATCGAGTCCGATCAGGCTCCCATCGCCCGTCTTCGCGTGACCACGTCCGCCGCGGGCAAGCAGACCGTGCTGGACGCGTCCACGTCGACATCGCCCGACGGCAAGATCGTCCGCTACGCGTGGAACTTCGGTGACGGCACCACCGCGGTCACTCGAACGTCCAAGATCACCCACGTGTACCAGCACCCCGGTTCTTACGTGGCCTCAGTGACGGTCACCAGCGCGGGGGGAACATCGCTGGCTACGACCTACACCGGCCAGACGGTGAGCAACAACGGCAGTGGTCGTGCCAGGGCGGACCAGTCATTTCAAATCGTCGCGCTCGCGCGACTGAGTCCGCCAGCGGGTTCACCGGGGATGGCGGTCGCGCTGCGCGATGTGGCGTTCACTGGGTCGTGCAATCCGGTCTACGTCTTGTTCGACTCCAAGTTGGTAGCCCAGGTCACCCCCATCGGCCAGCTGGTCTACGACAAGCATCTGGTGATCCCGGGCAACGCGACCATCGGGCACCATACGGTGTCGTTGGCGTGCTCGCCCCTCGGACCGGCGGTCACGAGCGTCTCGTTCAATGTGGTGGCCACGGCGAACCACCTCTCGGAGTTCAGTGTTGCGATGCCCACGCTGGGCGAGATGGGCCGCAGCCTGCCCGGCGCCGGCGTGATCGGCATCATCATGTTGCTGATGGGCCGCATCATCAGTGCGGGCTTCCCGAGTGAGTGGCTCGACCGCACCTACGAGGAGAATCGCGAGCGCTTTAGTCGACCGCTGCGGCGCCGATTTCCTCGACTGTTCCTGCACCACTCCGTGGAGCACTCGCTGGCGAGGCGCATCCTGGGGGGCACGACCTTGTTCGGTGTGTTCGCGGCATTCGGTGGCTTCATCAACTCGATCCTCGACCCCGCCTTCGGCTTCAACCAGAGCTCGCTGTGGCTCTTTCTCGGCCAGTGCATCGGCATCGGGGTGATCTCGGTCACCGTGCAACTGCCGACGGCGTTCTCGGCACTTCGCCAAGGCCGCAAGGTGCACCTGCAGATCCTGGCGGGTGGATTGGTGATCGCGGTGGTCTGCGTGGCGGCGTCCAAGGCCATCGGGCTCTCGCCCGGCTACTGCTACGGGCTGATCGCTACGTTCCTCATCTTGCCGCAACAGAACGACGAAGAGCGGGGTCGGCTGCACGCGATCGGCTCGGGACTGGTGCTCGCCATCAGCACGGGGGCCTTCTTCTTGAGCATCCCGTTGTTCAAGATGGCCACCTCGAGTTCACCGTCGCCGCTCGTCTTGATCCTGGTCCCGGCCCTCGAGGTGATCTTTCTCGAGGGATTCGCGAGTCTCGCCTTCGGGATGTTCCCCCTGCCGTTCCTGCCGGGACGTCACGTGGCCAAATGGAACGAGACGATATGGCTCGCCATCAGCGGCATGGGGCTCATTGGTTTCGTGGGGGTGCTGCTCACCCCGGGCAGCGGCAGTGACGGCGAGGTGCATCACGTGGGCTTGGTGCCCATCGTGGTGGCCTTCGTGGTGTTTGCGCTGATCTCGCTGGGCGCCATCACCTACTTCCACTTCCATCCCACCGAAGAAGCCGAGGGCGTACAGTTCGCTGGCCCCGACGAAGCGGGCGGACTGCCCGTTGCGGAGGCGTAGGGGAACTCAGGGTCCGTCGAGACCGAGGGTGTTGGCGAAGGGCTCGACCACCGGGCAGATTCGTCGCGAGTCGTTGACGCTGAGCGACGGGCGGTGCACGGCGCAGCCAGCGCGCACCAGGCGGTCCCTCGACGTCGCGAGATCGTCGGCCCGTGTGAACGGCACCCGGCTGGCCCCGATGGGGTTGGTTTCACGGTCCGAGAAGCGGAAGCCGAATTCCACGTCGTCGATGCTGAAGTACCAGTGGTTGCCCTCGCCCACGAAGGTCTCATCGCTGGCGAGCTGGGGCGACCATCACGTCGTCGCCGCCTGGGGGTCGTCGACGAAGAACATCACGGTACGAAGCAGCGACGGCTCCATCGCCCAAACCCATAGCCACTCGCGCATTCACGCCGAGTAGTTTTCATACGTGGGAGTTCTCGTCATCGGCATGCACAGGTCGGGCACCTCAGCTCTCTCAGGGGTGCTGGAGGGCCTGGGACTGAACGCCGGCGCTCCCGAGGCGATGATGTCCTCGGACACCGGCAATCCCGAGGGCTACTACGAGCAGCGCCCCATCGTGGATCTCAACGAGGAGATCCTCGAGGCCCACGGCGGACGCTGGGACAGCCCGCCGCTGCTGGCTGCGGGCTGGGCGAACGAACTCGACGCCGACCAGTACATCGCTCGCGCCGAGGGGTTGCTGGCCCGCTCCTTCTCGGGCCGGCACTTCGTCTTGAAGGACCCTCGCGTGTCGCTGCTGTTGCCGATGTGGCGCAAGGTGCTGCTCGATCGAGGCTGCGCCGTGGTGATCGTGCGCGATCCCTCGGAGGTTGCGTGGTCGCTGGCACTGCGCGACAGCATCCCGTCACTCACGGGCCTCGCGCTGTGGTCCGCGTATAACCGCGCCGCACTGGCCGGTCTTTCGGGGATGGCGGTGCACATGTGCGACTACACGGATCTCGTCCAACGCCCCCGAGAGGTGGTGAGCGAGATCGTGGCGAGCCTGCAGGCGTGGGGAGAAGTCCCGCCCGAAGCGGACCTGGACCGCGCGATTGCCCGCGTGAAGCCCGACTTGCGCCGCGACACCCGACCGAGCGACGACCTCGAGGCCGTGGCAACACCCGACGAGATCACCCGGTTCGCGCAGTATCTGCTCGAACGCACGGGACGGCACGACGCCTTCGATGAGGGACCAAGTCCCGCGCAGGGTTGGTGGGAGGCGCCGTTGTTGAACGAGCGGCGCCTCATCCTTCAGCGCAGCGCGGTCCGGGTGCACGAGCTGGAGGCGCTCTCCGAAGCGCTGGCGCGCGACAACGAGGCGCTGCGCGCTCAGAGCGACGAACTGCGAGGTGAGCTCGAGCTGACCGGCGCGGCGCTTGCCCGCGTTCGCGCGATGCTGCCCGTGAGACTGCTCAGCGCCCTGCGCGGTCCCGGCGCCGACTGAGTCAACTTCGGCGTTGCTGGATAAGGTGTCGAGGTGGCTCGAGACGACAGCACGGCGCAAGACGAGTGCCTCGATCCGGGTGTCGAGATGTCCATGGAGGTGCTGGACGACGAGCGCCTGGCGGCGATGACCAAGGCACTGGGCCATCCGGTTCGCGTGCGCATCCTGCGGTTGCTCGCCGAGCGACGTGCGTGCGTCACGGGCGACGTGGTGGCCGAGTTGCCCCTAGCCCAGTCGACGGTCTCCGAGCACCTGCGGATCCTGCGCGATGCGGGACTGGTCCAGGGCGAGATCGAGGGAGCACGCACGTCCTATTGCATCAATGCGGCGGGACTGGTCGCCCTGAAGCGCGCCATTGAGGCGCTCTGACGGGGATTCCATCGTTGATCGTCGAATGACGATATATTATGGAACGCGGATCACACCGGTTCGCCGATTCGAAGGTAGGTGCGATGGCGAAGACGGTCATCTTCTTGTTTCACGACGACGACGCATCCTTGAACGCCGGGTCGCACGTGGCTGAGCGTGTGCACCAGGTGGCACCCGACTCGGGCGTCGAGTTGGAGGTGTTCTGTTTCGGACCGGCTCAGTCGGTGCTGACCAGTGACGAGCAGGCAGAGGTGAAAGTGCAGTACCGTGCCCAGATCGCGTCGCTGAGCGCGGCCGGGGTCGTAGTTGGGGCGTGCGTCAACGCGGCCAAGGCCAATCACAATGACGAGCAACTTGCCTCACTGGGGCTCAGGTTGGAGTTCGCGCGTGACGCATTCGTCCGGTGGGGCCACGAGGGCGCCGCCGTGATCAGCTTCTGAGTCGATGAACGTGGACTCTCCTTCTTGCTCGCGCCCGGGATCTCCGTCGTGACGACGGCGCCCGGTCTGAGCGCAACGCACCACGACGCCGTGGTCGCGCGCCTCTCGGTGCTGGACCGGTTCTTGCCGCTGTGGATTCTGGGCGCGATGGGACTGGGCCTCGGTCTGGGACGGGTGTGGCCGAGTCTGAACACACACCTCAACGCGATCCAGGTGACGTCGGGCACGTCACTGCCGATCTTCGTCGGGTTGCTGGTGATGATGTACCCGGTGCTCGCCAAGGTGCGCTACGACCGGCTCTCGACGGTCACCCGCGACCGGCGCCTGCTGGTGTCGTCTCTGGTGCTCAACTGGCTGGTGGGGCCCGCGGTGATGTTCGCGCTCGCGTGGCTCATGTTGCCCGACCTGCCGACGTATCGCACCGGCCTGATCCTCGTGGGACTGGCCCGATGCATCGCAATGGTGCTCATCTGGAACGACCTGTCCTGCGGCGACCGCGAGGCGGCCGCGGTGCTGGTGGCGATCAACTCGCTCTTCCAGGTGGTGGCCTTCGCCCTACTCGGCTACTTCTACCTCGAGGTGCTGCCGGGATGGATGGGGCTGAGTACCGTGGGTCTGCACCTCTCGGTGCTGCGCATCGCCGAGACGGTGGCCATCTTCCTCGGCGTACCACTCGTGGCGGGCTATCTCACCCGGACCTGGGGCGAGCGCCTGAAGGGCCGCGAGTGGTATGAACAGAGACTGCTGGCCCGCCTGGGCCCCTTCGCCCTCTACGGGCTGCTGTTCACCATCGTCATCCTCTTCGCCCTCCAGGGCGACACGATCATCTCGCACCCCGCCGACGTGGCGCGCATCGCGTTGCCCCTGCTGAGCTACTTCGTCATCATGTGGGGCGGCTCTTTCGCGCTCGGCGTCGCGATGGGGTTCTCCTACGAGCGCACGGCGACCCTGGCCTTCACCGCGGCGGGCAACAACTTCGAGTTGGCCATCGCGGTGGCCATCGGCGTGTTCGGCATCACCAGTGGCGAGGCGCTCGCGGGCGTGGTGGGCCCGCTCATCGAGGTGCCGGTGCTCGTCTCGCTCGTGTACGTGTCGCTGTGGGCGCGGCGCTTCTTTCGTCCCAGTTCGCCCGCGACTAAGGAGTAGTTCTATGGCCGACGCCCCCGTGGTCTTGTTCTTGTGCGTGCACAACGCGGGGCGCAGCCTCGCGGCGCGACTCCTGCTCGAGCACTACGCCCGTGGCCGCATCGAGGTGCGTTCGGCGGGTTCGGAGCCGGCCGAGCATCTGAATCCCTCGGTGGTGGCTGTGCTGGACGAGCGGGGGCTCGACGCGTCCGCCGAGGCCCCCAAGGCGCTGACCGACGAGATGGCGCGCGAAGCGGACGTGGTGGTGACGATGGGCTGTGGCGACACGTGCCCGTATTATCCCGGCAAGCGGTATCTGGACTGGGACCTCGAAGATCCCGCGGGGCTGGACGTTGCGCGAGTGCGCCCGATCATCGACGAGATCGATCGTCGGGTGCGCGCGCTCATGGTCGAGATGGGTGTGGCGCCAGACGAGCCGAGTTAGCGGATCGTCAGCCGAGGGTGGCCGTGGCCACCTGGGCGATGCCGCGACCCCAGGCGCTCAGTGTGGCCGCGGGTAGGAATGACTTGCCGCTGCTGGTGTGGTTCACCACCGGCGAGGCGATGAACCGCTCGTTACCCTGGGGATCGATGAAGTACAGCAGCGACGTGTGGATGATATCGGCGTTGGGGTTGGGCGCCGAGACGTCGATGCCGTAGTCGTTCCACACGGTCCTGAGAGTGGCCGTCGGTCCGGTGAAGAAGTGCCACGAGGGGATGCTCACCAGGTTGTGCGCCCGCGAGAAGGCCATCATGTTGGCGACGCTCGCGTAGTACTGGTTCACGTTCACCGCGACGAACACGACCTTGGAAGCGTTGGCGCCGAGGTCCCTGTTGGCGTCGACGAACTCCTTGGAGACCAGGGGGCAGATGTCGGTGCAGTGCGGGTCCATGAACTCCAGGACCACGGCCTTGCCCTTGAGGCTCGACAGGGACAGGGTGCGGCCGTTCTGGTCGGTGAGGGTGAAGTTGGGCGCCGGCGCGGTCTTGATCGGTGAGAGTCCCATGAGGTTGGCGGTCGCGGTCGAGACGCTCGCCGGCAGGCCCGTCACCCGGATCTGTTGGGTCGTGGCCGTACTCCCCGCCGACCGGTTGCGCAGCGCCACCACCGCCAAGGCGGCGCTGGCGATGACTGCGAGCCCGAGCACCACGAACCAGAGGCCGATCCACGGCCTCGCGGACTTGGTGTTCGTCTCGGGGGCGTCGGGACTAGCGGCATCTTCGGGTGACGTCACGGTTCTCCTTCGTTGGCCGGCACGTGGGTGCTCCGGGCACTAGAGGACATTCTAGAGTTTAGGGTTCGCGTCGGATCCCTCAGGCGCGCGGCCCAGCCACCACCAAGGGCCGTAGCGGCCCCGATCGGGCGATGACGTCGGCGCCGCGGGTGAGCAGCGAGCCCAGCGCCAGCCAACCCACCAACACCACGGCGGCACCCACGCCCAGCCCGACGATCACGTCGCCGGGATAGTGCACGCCCACGTACACGCGTGCGAAGGCCAAGAGCACGGCGAGCACGCTCGAGGTGATGGCCAGACGGCGGATGATCCGGGGACCGTAGTAGGAGGCCACCCACAGTCCCGCGGTGGCCGCGCCGGCGGTGACGGCGTGGTCCGAAGGGAACGAGAAGTCGTGGGACTTGGCCACCAGCACCTCGGCACCGGGGATTTTGAGGAACGGCCGGGGACGCTGGACCGCACGCGCGATGAGTTGGTTGACGCCCACGGCGGCCACGGTACCCACCGCCGTCCAGACCGTCGCGGCCACGGCGCGCGTCGCGGGGTGCCCGAAGCGGGCGTACCACCAGGCCGCGACCACCAGGATCGCGTACAGGCCCACACCGTAGAGGGCGTCGTCGCGCATGAACGGGTGCAGCCACGAGGTGTGCACGGCGAAGCGATTGACATCGCGGTACCAGCTGGCGTCCATGTTTACTGCTCCCAGGTGTGCTCGTGCGGCCGTCGCTGACGGCCCCCGCCCGTGCGCACCGAGCCCAGGGCTCGGTCGCAACTATCGAACAACGTTACCCGTGCGACACAGCGATGAACACTCACCCCGGCGCCGTGTTCAGGCGTTCGAGGCGGCCGAGGCCAGCTGTCGAAGTTTCTCCATGTCGCTCGCCGAGCCCAGGGCCATCAGTCGGTCGCTCGCCTGGATGACGGTGGCACCGGTGGGCACGATGACTTCGCGCCCGCGCTCGATCGCGGTGACCAGCACTCCGTGGGGGATGTGCGCGTTCTGCATGCTGGCCCCGACGATTGGCGCTGACTCCTCGACCGTCACGTCCAGCAGGCCGGTCGCCCCGCCCAATTCGGACGCGCGTCGTAGGTTCGCCTGCAGTGCCCGCCGATAGCCGCGCACGATGTCCGAGATCGAAACGGTGCCCACGACGTGTCGGTCGTTGTCAATGACCACGATCCACGACTGGGCGGTCGAGGTGAGGATCTCTAGGACGACGTCGAGTCGGCGGTCCTGGTGCACGGGCGTGAAGGCCGCGTCCACGAGGTCCCTTACGTCGATCGCTCGCGGAGAACGCAGTGCTTCGCGGACCCGGTCCAGCTCTATCTCGCCCACGTAGTAACCCTCGGCGTCCACGTAGGGCGCCGCGTGCACGCCGTGCTCGTCCATGCGGCGCTGCACGTCGTCGAGGCTCGTGCCGGTGCGCACCACGTAGCGGGGCACGGTCATGGCCTGGGACGCGGGTATGGCCGCGAGCAGCGGCAGTCCCGACAGGATGCGGTGCGCGGGCGATTCAGCCCGGCTGCGCAACTGGCTCCGGTAGATGGTCTCGTCGGTGCGGCGCACGATCAGCGTGGCGAGACCGACGGCCACCATCGCCGGCACCAACAAGGTGAGCGTGCCGGTCATCTCGGCCACCATCAGCATGACCGCCAGGGGCGCGCGCGAGATACTGCCGAAACAGGACATCATCCCGACGATGACGTAGGGCGCTGGGTCGTGACCCAGGCTGGGAATCACCGGCTCGAGGAGCCGCCACACCGACGCGCCCAGGAACGCGCCGATCACCATGCCGGGCCCGAAGATGCCGCCCGATCCTCCCGATCCGATCGAGAGGCTGGTGGTGAGGATGCGAGCGAAGGGCAACACCAACACAATCCAGAGGGGAATGTGGAGCAGCTGCTGGCCCAGGCTCTGCTGGATCCAGCCGTAGCCCGTTCCCATGACCTGGGGAATGGCGAGCGCGATGCAGCCCACGATGAACCCGCCGATCGCCGGGCGCACCCAGCGCGGCACCTTCAAGCGCGCGAATACGTCCACCATTCCGTAGAAGCCCTTGGCGTAGGCGAGGCCCACCAGTCCGCCAAGCACGCCGATGAGCGCGAACCAGATCAACTGGGTGGCGTTGTTCAGCCTGTACAGCCCGACGTAGCCGAATAGCGGCCCGAAGCCCTCGATGGAGCCCCAGACCGAGTAGCCAACGATGGACGCGATGAACGAGGGCAGCAAGGCCTCGACCTCGAAGTCGTCGCGGTACATGATCTCGGTGGCGAGGATCGAACCAGCCAGGGGAGCGCCGAAGATCGAGCCGATGCCCGAGCCGATGCCGCTGGCGACCGCGATGCGCGCGTCCGAGGGACTCAGGTCGAAGAAGCGAGCCAGATACGACCCGAAGCCGGCGCTGATCTGACCCGTCGGACCCTCGCGCCCGCCCGAACCGCCTGAGCCGATGGTCAGGGCCGAGGCGACGATCTTGACCACAACGGTGCGTATGCGAATGCCTCGGGGGTTGTTGTGCACGGCCGAAATCGCCGCGTCAGTGCCGTGGCCCTCGGCGTCGGGTGCGATGCCAAACACCATGATGCCGCCCAGGGCCGCGCCCACGCAGGCCACCAGCGGAATGGCCCACGGTCGCACGAAGTGGGCCGAGCCCGCGAGGCTGCCCTCGCCGGCGGGCGTGGGTTGGGTGTAGCCCGCCAGTGTCTGTATGAAGAAGTGCGTGGAGATCTGCAGGGCCTGGTAGAAGACGACCGCGCCGAGACCCGCAATGACGCCGATGGCGGCGCCCAACACGAGCCACTTCTGGCCGTACGAGGCCGAGGCCAGCCACTTGGTCGCACGGGCCTGGAGCAGACGGACGGGTCGTCGCCAAGGGTTGATTCGTGGGATGTGCAGGGTGGCCATCTAGAGGTCCCACCCCGTTGACCAGTCCAACTCGGGCACTTCGCCGCCCGCGGCGCTGAGCCGCCCGAGCGCCTGGATGAGCACGGCCTGTTCCTTGGCTGGGATTCCGCTCACGATGCGTTCAATCTCCTTACGCCGACGTGCCGTGACCTCGTCCACCAGCGTGCGGCCCTTGGGGGTGAGCGCCAGTCGACGCGAGCGTCGATCACCGCGCACCTGGCTGCGTCGGATGAGGCCCTTGCGCACCAGGCGGTCACACATTCGTGTGGCCGTGGCGGGCGTCACGTTGACCAGCGTCGCGAGGCCCGCCAGGTGTTGGGGGCCGCGCGAGGCCAGTACGACGAGCGTGCGGTACTGGGTGAGCGTGACCTCTTCAGCGACGTCGGCGAGCGAGCGTGCCGCGACCGCGACGAGCACGCGACTCGATGACAGCACCGCGTCGACCACCGAGCCCTGGATGGGCTCGGTGCTGTCCATTTTCGTCTTCACAGGACAATTATTGCACATACTAACTAATGCAGAATCCGGATCCGTGGTGAAGTGGACGCGTCGTCGCAGGCGTCAGCGCCGCGCGACGAAGAGATCAGAAGGATCCCGGAGTGGCCACCCAGAGCGCGACGAGCCCCGCGCCGAGTGCCAGGGGCGTCAGGATCAGCCCGAGGCGTGAGTACGTTCGCGCCGAGGGTGCGGCTCGCTCACGGCGAGCGACTCGTAGCCAGAGCATCGCGGACAGAGCGCCGATGACGACCAGGTTCGGTCCGATGTCGAGCCCCAGCAGCAGCGCGAAGGGGTGGGCCGGAGCGTGCGGGGACAACAACACTGCAGCGGGCAGGTTGTTGAGGGTCGCCGAGGCTCCCGCGCCGAGGGCCGCAGCGCCCCATGGACCCGCTGCGCCGAGCAGACGTGACGGCACGTTCCAGGAGCGCGCGAGCATGCCAATTGCCACTGCGGCGACGAAGAGACCGGCCAGCGTCGCGGGTCCGACGACCCGCAGGGTCTCGCGCGTTGACAGCCGACGGGCCACCACCTGCCAGGCGGCGAGCGCGAGTCCCAGCGCCAGCACCGGCAACGCGGGGTTGGCGAAGGCGAGCATGCACGCCACCGCGGCCCCCACGCCGACCGTCGCCAGGCCGGGCCGGAGCGTCATCGGTGGGTCGGGTCGTTCCTGGGAACCGTGAAGGTCTCGCCGGCGCCACAGCGCGACGACCAGGAAGGTGACCAGCACCGACGCCACCCACGGCGCCAACATTCGCATCGCGAAGTGCCCACCACTTACGTGCTCGGGCGCCAGCACGAGCAGGTTGGTGAGATTCGAACCCGGTAGCAGCAGTGACGCGGAATTCGACATGAAGATCGCGCCGTAGAGGAAGGCGGTCTCGGGGACACCCCGTCGGCGAGCGACGTGCAGGAGTATGGGTGTGAGAAATACCACCGAGGTATCGAGGTTGAGCACGACCGTGACGACGGCCACCAGGCCCATCATCGACGCGAAGAGGCTCAGGCGATTGCCGGGTACCCGCGCCAGGTGCGAGCCGACGGCCTCAAATAGGCCGTCCGAAGACGCCGCGACGCCGACCAGCAAGAGGCCCAGGACCAGCACAAAGGGAGGCCAGGTCTGGTCCAGAGTCTGCGTGAGGTGAACGGCCGCCATGGTTATGTCAGTCTCACATCTCTTGCGTCACCGCTGAGGTACGCGGATGGTCTGCGAGTTCCTTGGACATATCCGCACGCGGCGAGCGTGTCCTCAGCGCCAGTGGGGAGTCGGAGCCTGGATGCGCGCGAGACTGCTCGTTACGGTCGTGAAGCGCTCGTCGCCGCTCTCCCAGGCGTCGTAGGCCTCGTCGATCTCGCGGCGGCTCCGAGCGACGAAGTTCCACCACATGAACAGCGGCTCATCCAGCGTGACGCCCCCCACCAGGATGGCCCGTGTCGCGTGAGCGGCACTGATCGCGACTTCGTCGCGCTCGGGTCGAAGGTACCCCAGATGACCGGGCGCCAGCCCGCGGCCGTTCACCTTGAGCGATCCCTCCAGCACAATAAGTCCGTGATCAAAGTCTGGGCGCAGCGGCAGGGTGAGGTCGCCGTGCAGCGCTAGGTCGAGGCCGACCAGTTCGCTGTCGTGACGCGCGGGGCTTGAGCGTCCGAGGGTCTCGCCGATGAATACCGTCGCGCGTCCGGCGGGCAGATCGATTGTCGGCAGGTCGTCGAAGTGTTCGAAGGCGGCGCGGCCGTCTCGCGTGGCCTCGGGTAGGGCGATCCAGAGTTGGACGCCCTGGAGCGTGCCGCGGTAGTGGCCAGTGGCCTCTTCGGCGTGCACCACGCCGCGGCCCGCCGTCATCACATTGAGCTGACCTGGCGCGATCACCTGCTCGGAGCCCAAGCTGTCGCGGTGCAGGGCTTGCCCGTCGATGAGCCAGGTGACGGTCTGCACTCCGACGTGGGGGTGGGGGCCGATGTCGAGGCCGGACTCCTCGGATACGTCCGCGGGGCCCACGTGATCCGCGAAGCACCACGCCCCGATGTTGCGTCGGCCCCGACGCGGAAGTGCCCGACGAACGTCTACGTGTCCGACGCGTGCGTAATGACTCTCGGTGATCTCGGGCTCGTCGCCGGGCACCTCGGTGGTCCGGGCGACGGCGATCCGTGGACCATCATCACTCACGGCTGACTCCGTTCAGTAGTGATGATCAGACCGTAGCGGTACCGAAGAGCAGTCGGGCCCTGGGGTCGAGCACCGCCCACTATAAACAACCAGGCCCCTCCGGCGTGAAGCGGAGGGGCCTGAGGCCGGAGGGGCCTGGTTGTTGACGTCGTTAGATCTCCACATCCGGATCTCTACGGCGATATTGGCGCACCCCGATCAGGGTGAGGATCAGCATGATGACGGCCAGCACCAGAGCGGCTGCCACTGACCATTGTGCGATGACGGCGAACATCCCGAAGGCGTACGCCGTGAGCAGCATGCTGCGAAGGGTTTGACCCTGGAACATGAGTTGCACCTGGTTGGCGAGCGCCTTGTTGGTCGGATCCGCTTGCGCCTTGGCGCTCAACTGGGCGTAGGTCTGACCCCCGCCGATCTCATCCAGGTGGACGGCGATGAAGTGGTCGGCCCACACCTCGGCCTCACGGCCGGTCAACAACTGCTCGCCGGCGTACGGAGTGAGATAGGGCTTGATCAACGGGTTCTGGAGTTCAGGTGAATTCTTCGCGGGGAAGTAGATCTTCTGCGCCGCCAACTGGTTGTGCACCTGTGAGTTCGCAAAGGTGTAGCCCCACATCAAGAGCCCGCTCGCACCGAACAATCCCACGGTGACCACTGCTCCCACCCACGTCAAGAGTAAGTCAAGTGTCTTTCGCCGCATATTCGGTTCCTTTCGCTGGTAATGGAACCAGTCTGCCCTCGAATACGGAGATACCGCTAGTGACCAAAGTCACAAGCGATCTGGCACTTGTTTAACCGATGTTCGGGCGATTCCATTTTAAAATGAAATGGCAACTATCAGTTTGGCCTATACAGGGCAATTACTCATTCTGGTGACAGGCCGAGATGCGCGAAGTATCCCAGTCCCATCACGGCGCCCTCGCAGCCGAGCTGCGCGAGCTCGTCCAAATCATGCTCGTCGCGCACGCCGCCGGCGGCCACGACGGCCAGTCCGCTGGCGCACACTCGTTCGTACAGAGCCAGGTCCGGGCCATTGAGGATTCCGTCGCGCTCGATGGCTGTGACGTGCAGGCGCCGTACGCCGCTGAGCACGCACCGTTCCAGCGCCTCGTCGATGCCGATGGCGGTGGCACTCTGCCAGCCCCGCACGGCGATATGACCCTCACGCACATCGAAGGCCACCACCAGTCGTTTATCCAATGCGCGCACGTAGTCCGTCATGGACGTGGGAGTGGACCACACGGCGGTGCCGACGATGACCCGTGCCGCACCGGCCCCGAGCGCCGCGTTTGCCATCTCGATCGAACGGATGCCTCCCGACGCCTGCACCGGGATGTCGCCGGCAATGGCGACACAGCGGCGCACCATCTCCAGGCGCAGCGCCCCGTCGCGCGCACCCTGCAGGTCCACCACGTGGATCAGGGAAGGTGCGGTGGCGACGACGCGCGCCAAGAAGTCATCGATGGGCCGACGAAACAGCACGTGGTCGTACGCCCCACGTTCGAGGCGTACGGCGTCCTCTCCCAGGAGGTCGATGGCGGGTATCAGTTGCATAGTAGCGTTGTAGCACGCTAGCATATTACTATGACGAGTGGCAAGGTACTTCCGGCCGAGGCGAACGCCATCACGGCGGGGCGCTTCGAGGAGTTGGTGGACGCTTTTGCACGCTTGCGTGATCCGGTCACGGTAGCCGCATTCCTACGTGACCTGTGTACGACCAACGAGCTGGACGCCATGGGCCAACGCCTCCAGGTCGCGCGCCTCGTGGACGAGGGGATCGCGTACCAGGAGATCTCGCGGCGTACCGGCGCGTCGACCGCGACGGTCACACGAGTGGCGCATTGGCTGCACTACGGCGAGGGCGGCTACCGGGCCGTGTTGAAACGAGGAAGACGATGAGCCGACGATTGACAATGGCGCTGCCCTCCAAGGGACGTCTGCGCGAGCCTTCGTGGGCGCTGCTCGAGGCGAGCGGAGTTGATCCCCAAGAGCCAGGCGAGCGGGTGCTGCAGGCGCACTGTCGAAACGCCGATATCGATCTCTTGTTCGTGCGCGCCGATGACGTGCCCGAGTACGTCCAAGACGGCGTGGTCGACTGCGGGATCACTGGCCTCGACCTCATTTACGAGCGGGACTGTGACGTGGAGGTGCTGTTGCGTCTGGGCTACGGCTCCTGCTCGCTCCAAGCCGCCGTGCCGCGCGAGGATGCCGCACTGACCCTGGAGGATCTCGAAGGGCGTCGCATCGCAACCTCGCACCCGCGCACGGCCGAACGCGCGTTTGCCGAGCGAGGTATCAAGGCCGACATCGTCCGGGTGGGTGGCTCGGTGGAGATCTCGCCACGCCTGGGACTGGCCGACGCGATTGTGGACCTGGTTTCCACGGGTTCGACGCTGCGCACGAACGGCCTGCGCTCGCTGGGTGTGCTCTTCGAATCCGAGGCGGTGCTCGTCGGCCGCACCGGTTCAATCGATTTGGAGGCGCGCCGCACGCTGACGACCGTGCTCGGCAGCGTGATCAACGGGCGGGCAAATCGCTACCTGCTCTGCAACGTGGCCAAGGACCGCCTCCACGAGGTCGCTGCGGTGCTGCCCACGAGGGGGTCACCCACGGTGATGGACCTGGCGACGCCTGGCGTGGTCGCCGTGCACGCGCTGGTGCCGGCCGCCGAGATTTGGTCGTTGCTACCCAAGTTGGAGGCGTGCGGCGCGACCTCGATCATCACGTTGCCCGTCGAGAGGATGGTGCCATGAGCCGACCCGTGCAGACCGAGCGCTCCTTCAGCATCGAGGACATCGTTCGCGACGTGCGCGAGCGGGGCGACGCGGCTCTGGCCGAATGGTCTCAGCGCCTCGACGGTACGACGGCCGGTGCCCCCGAGCGAGCGTCGGCCTACGGCGACATCCCCACCGCGGCCGTGCTGTCCGCCGCGCACTCGGTGCGGACCTGGCACGAGGCCCAGCGTCCCAGTGACATCATGCTCGAGGTGTCGCCGGGCGTCACGCTCGAGCGTCGCTGGAGTGCCCTGCGCTCGGTGGGCATCTACGTGCCTCGGGGTCTGGTCTCCTCGCTCATCATGGGTGCGGTGCCCGCCCAGGTGGCTGGCGTCGAGCGGATAGTGGTGTGCACGCCGCCCGCGGGCGCGCCGGCAGTGGCCGCCGCCGCTGCATTACTGGGCATCGATGAGGTGTGGGCCGTGGGTGGGGCGCAGGCCATCGCCGCGATGGCCTACGGCACCGAGTCCATCGCGCCCGTCGACAAGATCATCGGTCCGGGGGGCGGTGCGGTCAATACTGCGAAGCTGCTCGTGAGCCGCGACGTCGCGATCGACCTGCCCGCGGGGCCCAGTGAGATTGTCGTGGTCGCCGACGAAGGGGTTGAGCAGGGTCTCATCGATCAAGAGGTTGCCGCGCAGATGGAACACGGTCCGGACTCGCGCGCTTTCGTGGTTCGTGTGGGTGAAGATCTCGACGCCGCCCTCGCGCAGGTCGAGGAGTACGCCGCCGAACACGTGGCCCTGTTGGGCGAACGCGCGGAGTCGCTCGCCGGACGGATCAGGAACGCCGGAGCGGTCTTCGTCGGACCCTACGCGCCGGTACCGGCGGGGGACTACGCAACCGGCGGCAACCACGTGCTGCCCACGGGTGGATGGGCCAAGTCAACCGGGGGACTGGGACTGGAGGACTTCATGAAGACGGTAACCGTCCAGCGGGTGACGAAGGAGGGTCTCGAGCGGCTGGCGCCGACCATCGAGGCCCTGGCCGAGCTCGAGGGCATGCCCAATCACAAGGCGACGGCACGACGATGACGCGGCCGGTTCCCCTCGACGCGTACGCGTGGCCTCCCTCGAGTGAGACGATCGCCCGGCGGGTCGGTCTCTACGTGAGCGACATCATCAGATTCGACGGCAACGTGCCCGCCTCGCCGCCCGCCAGCGCGCGCCCAGCGGCGCTCGCACGGGCTCTGGCCGACATCAACGAGTACGACCGCGGCCGCTACGAACCGTTGCGTGCGGCGATCGCGGCGCGCCACGGCGTGGGTCTTGATCAAGTTGCGCTCGGCGCGGGGAGCGACGAGTTCATCGTCCTACTCGCGAGGATCTTTGCTGAGGGCAAGTCGATCGCGACGGTGCCGGCGAGGTCGTACTCCATGTACCGCTACGCCGCTCTGATGGCGGGAGCGTCCGTGATCGACGACCCCGCACAGGCGGATCTGGTCTTCGTGTGTCGACCCAACAATCCCACGGGGGAATTACCGGACATCCCCGAGGTGCGCGGCCAGTTGATCATCGACGAGGCGTACGCCGACTACGCCGGGGTCGACGCGCTCGATCGCGTGGATGACGGCGTCATCGTACTGCGCACCTTCTCCAAGGCCTTTGGACTGGCCGGCGCTCGAGTGGGCTACGCGATCGCGAGCCCGGAGCTGACCGCGGTGATCACGTCGCGACAGGCGCCCCTGTCGGTGTCGTCGCTGTCCGCGGCGCTCGCCCTGTCCGCGCTGGCGAACGAACCTGACGTCACCGGCCAGCTCGTCGAACGCGAGCGCCTGGCCGGTGAGTTGCGTACGTTGGACCTGAAGCCCCTCGACTCGTACACGAACTTCCTCTTCATTCCCATGGAGAACCCCGGCGAACTGGTCGAAAGGCTGTTGCCGTACGGCGTGGTCACGCGGGCCTTCGGCGATGGCCTGCGCGTCAGCGTGCGCGATCAGATCGACGACGACGTGCTCCTCGATGCGCTGCGAAGCGAGTTGCGCGGCGCGCCGCGCGCCGTGCCGCTGACGCGGCATCGGCGCGCCACGGCCGAGACACTGCTGTCGGTGCGACTGCGCGTGCCGGGCGAGGGTCGGGTGTATGTCAACACCGGTCAGGGCTTCTATGACCACATGCTCCAGCAGCTCGCCTTTCACGGCGGCATGGACTTGCGCCTCGAAGGCGTCGGTGACCCCGAGACCGGTGAGCACCACACAGTCGAGGACATGATGCGCACCTTCGGCGAAGCGCTCGACAAGGCGCTCGGCGACCGGCGGGGCCTCACACGCTACGGCGAGGCGCGGGTGCCGATGGACGAGGCGATCGCGCACGCGGTGGTCGATCTTTCAGGACGAGCGACGGCCGCCATCAACATCACGCCCGATCCAGGCATGGCCGCACACGCTTTCGAGTCGCTCGCCCAGACGGCGCGGATCACGTTGCACGTGACCGCCACGGGCCAGAATGATCACCACGTGGCCGAGGCGGCCTTCAAGGCGGTGGGCCGTGCGCTGGCCCAGGCCCTGACACGTGATGGTTCGCTGATCCGATCGACCAAGGGCTCACTGTGAGTGACGTGGTGGTGGTGGACTACGGAGCGGGCAACACCCGCTCAGTGCGCGCCGCACTGACTCGTCTCGGTCGCACCAGCCGGGTGAGCAGCGAGCGCCACGACCTGGAACATGCGCCCTTCGTCATCCTGCCCGGCGTGGGATCGGCTCGCAGTGCCATGGCGCACCTCAACCAGACGGGTGCGGCCGAGGCGCTTCGCGATCGTTTCGTGAACGATCGGCCGGTGCTGGGCATCTGCCTCGGACTGCAGCTGGCAATGGACTCGAGTGAAGAGGACGGGGGCGTCGCGGGAATCGGGCTCGTCGAGGGCGAGGTCTACCGTCTCCACGAGGACCGGGTTCCTCGACTGGGCTGGGCCATGGTCGAGCCCTGGAACGAGGCGTACTACTTCGCCCACTCCTACGCGCCACGCACCAGCCACGGCGTGGCCACCTCGGAGGGGATCACGGTTGCGGTCGAGGCCGGGTCCTTTGTCGGCGTCCAGTTCCACCCCGAAAAGAGCGGCCCGGCCGGCCTCGAGTTCCTTGAACGATGCCTCTCCCTCGTCTGATCCCCTGTCTCGACGTGGCCCACGGCCGGGTGGTCAAGGGCGTGAGCTTCGTGGGCCTGCGCGACGTCGGTGATCCCGTGGAACTGGCGAGCTTCTACAGCGATGGGGGAGCCGACGAGCTGGTTTTTCTCGACATCGCGGCCACGCCAAACGAGTCGAGCACGCTGATCTCGGTGGTCGCCCAGGTGGCCGAGGTGCTTTCGATCCCCTTCACAGTGGGCGGCGGCGTGCGCAGCGTCGACGACGCAAGTCGCATCATCGAGGCCGGCGCGGACCGCGTGTCGCTGAACTCCGCGGCGTTGGCCGCGCCCGCGCTGATCACCGCCATCGCCGATCGCTACGGGAGCCAGGCCGTCGTCGTCGCCATTGACGCCGGTGACGGGGTGGTGCACACCCACGGCGGACGGGTGGCGACCGACGTGGCCACCCTTCCCTGGGCGGTGCAGGCAGCCGAACGGGGTGCGGGCGAATTGCTGCTCACCTCGATCAGCCACGATGGTCACCGGCGCGGCTTCGACCTGGAGTTGACCGCGACGGTGCGCGCGGCGGTCAGCGTTCCCGTGATTGCATCGGGGGGCGCCGGGTCGGCCCAACACGTCGCCGACGCGCTGCGCGTCGCCGACGCCGCTTTGGTGGCGTCCATCGTGCACGAGAACCCGGCGGGGCTGCCCGGTCTGCGCCGCGAGATCGAGCGTTGCGGGGTGCACCTTCGACCGATAGGGGATGAACGTGAGTGAAGAACTGCGCGCGGCGATAGTTCAGGATGATCAGAGCGGCCGGATTCTCATGCTCGGATGGATGGATGACGAGGCGCTACGGCTCACCAGGGAGAGCGGGCTCGTGCACTTTTTCTCGCGTTCGCGCCAGAAGCTCTGGCGAAAGGGTGAGACTTCGGGCAACGAATTGCGGGTGATCGAGGTGCTAATGGACTGCGACGAGGATGCCGTGCTGGTACGCGTCCGGGCGACCGGGCCGACGTGCCACGACGGGTCAACGTCGTGTTTTACGCCGTGGCTGTGGCGAAAGATTCTGCAACGCGAAGCCCAGGGGGCCGATGATTCCTACGTGGTCGCCACGCTGCGCGCGGGCACTTCGCTGAGCGCACGCAAGGTGGGCGAAGAGGCGGTGGAACTTGCGGTCGCCGCGTTGAGCGAGGACGATGAGCGCGTGGTGAGCGAGGCAGCGGACTTGTGGTTCCACACGCTGTTACTCCTTCGAAGTCGCGGCCTGGACCCGGCTGCCGTGGAGGATGAGTTGCGTCGCCGGGATGCCTGAACTGCGCCTGGAGCGTGAACAGATCGGCGCACGAAGTTCACTTGGTCGGGTCGATATCGTCACGGGGAGATAATTCTGGCGTTCTAGAAATGCCTCCATGAAACAAGCACCCAATATCAAGAATGCTCCGCGCGTGCGGATTGCAGGCATGGCCCTCGCGGCCACCATGGCATCACTCTTCCTTGTCACTCTCAGTGCCGGCGCTAGCGCTAAGAAGGGTCCCACACTCGTGGTGTACTCAGCGCAGGGTTACGATTCCGCGGCGGTCACGGCCTTTAACAAGACCAACCCGGGCTTCACGGTGACCCTCAACGACAACTCCACGGGGCCCTTGCTCCAACAGATCCAAGCCGAGGGGCAGAACCCCAAGTGGGGCGTCTTGTGGGTGGACGGCGCCACCGCCTTTGCCCAACTCGATCGTGAGCATCTCCTGGCCAAGCACATCGTTCCTCACGTGAGTTTTAACCAGGTTGGCAAGGCGAACATTCCCGCCGATGGAAGTTTCGTGCCCACTGGCATGACGGCCACCGGCGCACTCGTGTACGACTCCTCCCAGATCTCGCCAGGCCAGTTGCCCAAGACCTGGGCGCAGTTGACCTCGGCCAAGTACAAGGGCATGCTCGGCATGAACGATCCCACTCAGTCGGGACCTACGTATCCGATGATCGCGGGCATCATGGACTTCCTGGGTCACTACACGAAGGGTTCGACGGCCAAGTCGGTCAAGCTCGGCAAGGCGTATCTCACCAAGTTGAAGCAGGACGGTCTCGTGATCAATGCAACCAACGGACCCACGATCGGTGCGATTCAGTCGCACAGTATCAAGATGGCTATCGTGCAGAGTTCAGCGGGCTACGGCCAGGAATTGACCACCTTCCCGAGTCTGCGCGTGAAGTACCTGAGGCCGACGATTGCCCTGCCCGGTGTGGTCGGCATCGACGCCAAGATGCCCGCCACCGTGCGCGCTGAGGCGCAGAAGTTCGTTGATTGGCTCCTTTCGCGGGCCGGCCAACACGTGATGCAAACCGGTGACCCCCAGGGTGACTCGCTCTTCTGGCCGGTTCTCAACGGTGAGAAGCCCTCGAACAAGGTGATCCCGAACCTCAACAGCGTTCCGATGATGAGTATTGACCCCTACGTATGGGGATCGCTTGAGACTTCCATCAACAACTGGTTTACGGCCAACATCAACAACGGTTAGTCCGCACCTCCCCTCGGACCGGCCTCCCCGCGGGGGGGGGGGCGGGGCGGGGGGGGGGGGCGGCCCCCCCGGTGGAAAAGTGAAACCAAAAA
>Ga0307375_10001653_pt1 | contig 23924 bp, 21 predicted proteins | sample TR1MG_FD_202531 | JGI IMG/M metagenome (GOLD analysis project Ga0307375, IMG submission 202531) | Soil microbial communities from Risofladan, Vaasa, Finland - TR-1 | ecosystem: Environmental > Terrestrial > Soil > Coastal area > Acid sulfate soil | place: Finland: Risofladan, Vaasa | collected...
GTGAACGTACAACGGCGCCGACAACGCGGCGCACAATAGGACGTGCTTCAACATGGTGTTCCCCCGATATATTGCAAAACCAGCCCCTCCCCGCAAGGGGTTAAAGGCCGGCGATTAGGCGTAAATCTGGAGGTGAGCAGGCGGGCCGCGCGCAACGGCGGCGAGTAAGTGGGTGGTCAGGAAAGTTGTGGTGTAGAGCTGTTCTGCGATGCCCGATAGCTGCGGCGGTGTGAAATCGATCGGGCTGGCAGTCATTGCACTGCCTAAATGCGCATAATTGGCGCATTTTGCACATGCGTCGGGATGCGGTAGCTGTTTGTCCTGATGCGTCGAGAAATCCTCAAACGCATGCCACACCGCATGTGCCGCCCCGGCTTGCTGCGCGAACAGCAACACGAAAGCCAGGAAGAACGTCAGGTAGGGGCGGGCCAATTTCATGGCGGGCATGATACCCCCGATGAGAGGGAGATAATGAAGACAGCGAAAATTATGAAACCATTTATTGTTTCCAATTGTTTCCACATATCGATAAATCCACATATCCATAAATATTAAAGTTGTCCGCAGTGAATTATAGAACTCTGCAATTTATTATTGCCAGAATGTGAATGGTCGCTAACGACAGGATTTGGCCCATTGCGGAAGTTCATAACTTGTATATGCCTCCAGCAAAGCCACTCGCAAAAGGCAGTTATTGGTCGACCTGAGCCTGTTTGTATAGTCTCACCATTCAATGACTTTTCAAGCTCAGCGGCAGGCAAGAGGTATCTGTCTGATACGCCAGAGCAGAGACAGAAACCTTATCAAGTTTTTAGCGGAGGGCTTCCAAATCCTCGAAGCGTTTGATCCGGTAGATGAAGACCGACGCAACCCAGCAGAGCAGAAAGAAGCCAATGATGAAGTAGCCAAGTGTGCCGAAGTTACGGCTCATGGCTCCTATCGCATCCCATACAACACCTTGCAAATTCAACTTGTCGGCGATCAGGCCAAGCGCTTCGATGGAACCAATGATAATGGCAACCATGGCCGACATCAGCGTCATGGTCATATTGTAGTAAATCTTGCGAATAGGCTTCATATAGGCCCATCCGTATGCGCCAAGCATCAAATGACCATCCAGAGTATCGACAAGGGACATGCCGACACTGAACAGTAACGGGAAAATCATGATAGACCAGGTAGACAGCCCTTGCGATGCCTGTGTTGCCGATATGCCCAGCAAACCAATTTCAGTCGCGGTGTCGAATCCCAATCCGAACAGGAAGCCCAGCGGAAACATGTGCCAGCTACGGGTGATCATGCGGAACAGCGGACGGAATATGCGCGCCAGAAAGCCACGGTCGGCCAGCAGCATGTCGAAATCATCGTCGACATAAGCCCCGCCGTTTTTGACCTTGCGCCATGCCTGGTAGATCGACTTCAGAATGATCAGATTCACGATGGCGATCGCAAACAGAAACAGCGCCGATACCGAAGTACCAACCACCCCGCCAACTTCCTTCATGTGGTCGAAACGTCCCGTCATCGCTACCGTAGCCATAGCAATAGCGATCGAGGCGAGCACGACCACACTGGAGTGACCAAGCGAAAAGAAGAATCCCAACGCAACCGGGCGTTTCTTTTCCTGCATTAGTTTACGGGTGACATTGTCGATCGCAGCAATATGGTCGGCATCTACTGCATGGCGCAAGCCAAAGCCGTAAGCCAGCATGGCCGTGCCCAGCAACAGGGGATAATCACGAAAAACCACCAGAGCCAAAACCCAGGCTAGAACATTAATGCTAATTAATACGCCGTAAATGCCGAACAGCTTACCTCGAACCTGTGCGCTCGAGTCATTGAAAATATTGGCTAAATGAGAAAACACCGACAACTCCTTTGGATACTGCATCCCCCGGTTAGATTCAAGCAAGTTGCTTCATGGCATTAATTTTCCCTCATGGCTGAATGTCTGCTCCTGGCCGATCCTTGCCGTTTCATAGGCTCATCATCCAATGTCTCTTGATCACTTGCAAGCAACCGCCCATAGAACTTTGTAATAGCCTATCCGAAAGCTTTGTATTTACTGCGTGGGCACAAAGTGCCCACGCGGTGGTTTCTGATTTTGATTTTTTTCCCCTGTGCGCCGCCGAGTAGCGGAGGCGGGTCAGGGGATTTCGGCGAGGACTGATGAAACAACTAGCCATTCGACTAAGCTGGCAAACGACGCCAGCCAAGTCGCTGGTTATGTCTGAGCGCGCAGTGCGAGTTCCGCAGCCGCCTGAGCAGTCGAGCAACGCAGGGTACCGCGCAGCGGCGGCAAACCGGGGGCGCCTTCTTTTGGTTACTTTTCTTGGCAAGAAAAGTAAAGTGACTGATAAAACTACTAGCCATCTGACTAACCCAGCAAAAGACGCTGGCCAGGTCATTGGTTATAGCTGCCGGTCTACCACCGGCGGTTTTGTTTTTGAATATTTTTAGCGCGAAATAAGCTGAAGCCCAGCCCTGAAAAATCACGTCGCATTCTTCACCCGTATGATCCTCACCACTTCAGGAATCCCGCGCAAGCCGCGCATGATGTTGGCCAGATGCAGGCGGTTGTTGACCTCCAGGGTGAAATGCAGTCCGGAGTATTCGCCTTCGTGGGTAAAGTTTATGTTTTCGATGTTGGCTTCTGCTTCGGCGATTGCGGCGGAGACCTTGGCGAGCACCCCCCTCCGGTCCGCGACCAGCAGCTTGATGTTGACATCGAAAGGGCGGTTGATGTCCTTGTCCCATGCCACATCCAGCCATTGCTCGCCGCTACTGCGTCCGCGGCGCAGTGTCGGGCAGTCGTGAGTATGCACCAGCAAGCCTTGCCCGCTCTTGATCACGCCGATGATAGGGTCACCGGGAATCGGGCGGCAACAGGGGGCGAACTGTACCGCCATGCCCTCGGTGCCCTGTATGGTGATAACCGGGTTGGGCGTCATTTCATTGGCCGCGGTGTCGCTGATGCTGGCCAGTTGCCTCGCCACCACCACGTTGAGACGTCTCCCCAAACCGATGTCGGCAAGCATATCCTGGCGTGTTTTTACCCCGGTATCTTTCAGCAACTTGTTCCAGCGCGCCTCGTCCATGTCTTGCGGTTTGACTCCAAGCGACTGCAAAGCCTGGTTGAGCAGTCGCTCGCCGAGTAGTGCCGATTCGCCCGACTGCATGGTCTTGAGAAAATGCCGGATCTGGCTGCGCGCCTTGCTGGTGGCGACATAACCCAGCCACGCAGGATTGGGCTTGGCATGCGAGGCGGTGATCACTTCGACGCGGTCGCCATTCTTGAGCTCGGTGCGCAACGGAACCAGTTCATGGTTCACCTTGACGGCGATGCAGCGATTTCCGATGTCGGTATGCACGCTGTAGGCAAAGTCCACCCCGGTTGCGCCGCGCGGCAGAGATAGTATTTTACCCTTGGGCGTGAACACGTAGACCTCATCGGGGAACAGGTCCACCTTGAGGTGCTCCAGGAATTCGGATGAGTCGCTGCTCTGGCTCAGGCTTTCCAGCAGTTCCTGCAACCACTGGTGGGTTTTCTTGTGCAGATCGTTGATCGATTCGTGGCCGCTTTTGTACAGCCAATGCGAAGCGACGCCGGCCTCGGCGATTTTGTGCATCTCATGGGTGCGTATCTGGATCTCGATGGGCGTGCCAAAAGGGCCGAATAGCGTGGTGTGTATCGATTGATAGCCGTTAACTTTTGGAATGGCGATGTAATCCTTGAATTTTCCCGGTATCGGTTTGTACAAACCATGCAACAGGCCAAGTGCCACATAGCAGGAAGCAAAATCGTTGACCAAGACCCGAAAGCCGTAGATGTCCAGCACTTCGGCAAAAGCCAGCGACTTGCTCTGCATCTTGCGGTAGATGCTGTAGATGTCCTTTTCCCTGCCGGTGACATCCGCTTCGATATGATGCTCCGCCAGTTTCTGCCTTATTGCCTCGAGTATTTTTCCGACCACCTCGCGCCGGTTGCCGCGTGCCACTTGCAGCGCTTTTGCCAGCACCGAATAGCGGTTCGGGTGCAGGTATTTGAAACTCAGATCCTGCAGTTCGTGGTGAAGGTCATTCAGGCCGAGCCGGTTGGCGATGGGTGCATAGATTTCCATGGTCTCGCGGGCAATGCGCTCGCGTTTGTCGATCGCCATGGAATCGAGCGTGCGCATGTTGTGCAGCCGGTCGGCCAGCTTGATGAGGATGACTCGCACATCGCGCGCCATCGCCAGCAGCATCTTGCGAAAGTTTTCCGCCTGGGCATCCTCGCGTGTCTCGAAACGGATCCGGTCCAGTTTGCTCAGTCCATCGACAAGTTCCGCGACCGGTTTGCCGAATTTTTCGGCGACATCTTCAGAGGTGACGTCGGTGTCCTCGACCACGTCGTGCAACAGCGCGGCGATAATCGCCTGGGCATCGATGTGCAGCGGGGTCAGGATGCGGGCGACGGCAATCGGGTGGGAGACGTACGGATCGCCTGACTGGCGCATCTGCCCCTGATGCGCCGTACGGCTGAATTCAATCGCTACGCGGACGTGTTCGACATCCTGCGGTTTAAGATAGGCGGAGAGTTCCTCTATTAATAAGTCTGAGTCGGCCATGCATTTTTTCGGCTAATCCTGGAACAGGTTGATTGCGTTCAACGAGGATCAAGCCTGCCCGCGATTTAGGATTTCCTTGCCGACCTTGCCCTCGCTGATTTCACGCAATGCGATGACGGTGGGCTTGTCCTTGCTGTTCTCCACCAGATGGGCGGCACCATTTGATAACTGCCGGGCGCGATAGGCGGCGACCAGCGTCAATTCGAAGCGGTTGGGGATTTGACTGAGACATTCTTCGACGGTAATACGTGCCATGATTTACTCCGGTTTTTGTAGCTGATTGATCAAGTCCTGATGTCGTGACAGTTGCTTGCTGCAACGGAGTCGTGCGGAAAGCACCACCGCAGCGAATTCCTGCAACGCGTCATCCAGATTGTTGTTGATAATAACATAATTGAATTCAGCAACGTGCGAGACATCCTCGCGGACCGCCGCCATGCGTTTCACGATCACCTCATGGCTATCCTTGCCGCGCCCCTTCAGGCGCTGCTCCAGCGCCGCTTTGGATGGCGGCAGAATGAATATGCTGATGCAGTCCGGAAACAACTGGCGTACCTGGGCTGCGCCCTGCCAGTCGATTTCCAGCAATATATCCCGTCCTTTGGCGATTTCCTGGCTGATCCAGGTTTGCGATGTGCCGTACAGATTTCCATAAACTTCGGCACTTTCCAGAAACTCGCCGCGTTTGGCCATGCCGAGAAAGATCTCGCGGCTGACAAAGTGGTAGTCCTTGCCGTTTTGTTCACCGTTGCGCGGATCACGCGTGGTGTAGGAGACCGACAAGTCGATGTGGGGGTCGTGGCTCAGCAGGGACTGAACCAGACTGGTCTTGCCGGCGCCCGAAGGCGCGCTGATGATGAACAGGTTTCCAGACATTATTACTCCGATTAATTTATTCCAGGTTTTGAATCTGCTCGCGCATCTGTTCGATGAGTATCTTCATCTCCATTGCGCAGCGCGACACTTCGGCATCGACCGATTTCGAGCCCAGCGTGTTGGCTTCGCGATTCAGTTCCTGCATCAGGAAGTCCAGCCGCTTGCCCACCGCACCACCGTGGCTGAGGATGCGGCGCATTTCGGCAAGGTGGCTGGCAAGCCGCGACAATTCTTCATCCACATCAATTTTGCTGGCGAATAGCGTGATCTCCTGGCGAACCCGCTCGTCCCGGATATCCTCCGGCGCATTCTGCATTGCATCCTGCAGGCGCGTGATGAGCTTCTGTTCGTAGGCAGCAATCGCGGCGGGCACGTGCGGCATCACGCCGTTGCGCAACACCTCGATTTTTTCCAGTCGTTGCAGCAGAAAATCCTTGAGCTTTTCGCCTTCCCTTGCGCGCGATGCGGAAAATTCCTGCAGCACGGTCTGCAACAGGTCGAGCAATGCGGCGCGCAATTCGTCTGCCGAAGCGGCGGGTGTCTCAAGCAAGCCGCTCCAGCGCAGCACCTCGGCCACGCTCAGGCCGCGCGCATCGGGTATCTTGCTTCGCACCTCGTCGTTCCATGCGGCAAGCTGCCGGAGCATTGCGCTGTTCAGTTCTGCGCCGCATTGTGCTGATCGTGCCGCGTAGTTGATGCGGCATTCAACCTTGCCGCGCTGCAATTGCGCGCTGATCGCTACACGCAGTTCACCTTCAAAGCAGCGCAATTCGTCCGGCATGCGCAACTGGATATCCAGATACCGATGGTTGACCGCGCGGAGTTCAAGCGTAAGTGAGCCGCTGTCGAGTTCCGCTCCGGCGGTGGCGTAGCCGGTCATGCTGAGTATCATGGTGAAAACTTTCGAATAAAAGGCTGGGCTGAACCGGGACATTATATTACGATTACGTCCTGTGAAATCTTCCCCTTGACCATGAACTTCTCGATACACCAAGCCAGCCATATCGGCAATCGCAGATTCAACCAGGATCGCGTCGCATACGTCTTCAGCAACGAAATTTTGCTGCTGGTGCTGGCGGACGGGATGGGCGGGCATTTGCACGGAGAGTTGGCGGCCGGCATGACCATCGATACATTTGTCGAAGCATTTGGCCAGGTCAACCAGCCGCAAATTGCCGACCCCGACAAATTCATCCTCGATGCCATGCAGCAGGCACACGACCGCATCATGAGTCTTCCGCACGATAATGATATGGGCGGATTTCCCGGGACAACCTGTGTCGCGGCGCTGATACAGGATGGCAAGATGTATTGGGGGCATGCCGGGGACTCGCGCCTTTACCTGCTGCGCGACGGCAAGGTGGCGGCCAGGACCACCGATCACTCTATCGTGCAGCATTGGGTCGAGACCGGGCAGATCACGGCCGAAGAGGCGCGTGTCCATCCGCAGCGCAACCACATCACCCACTGCCTCGGCGGGATCGAGGACGTGTTCTACATGGAACACGGCAAGCCCCTCGGGCTGCAATCCGGTGATGTACTGCTGCTCGGCAGCGATGGCCTGTGGGGACCGTTTACGGACAGTGAACTGGCCGATGCATTTGCCGACGAGCCGGTTGCATTTGTGCTGGATGTCCTGATCGAAACCGCAGTACAGCGCGAAAGCGGACACTCCGATAACGCCACCGGCCTTGTGGTGCGTTGGGGTGAGCACGAAACCAGGCACGACTCGGCGGTGCCGGTCAGTCATGTCCTGGAGATTTCATAACCGGACCAGTTGCACCTTTCACACATTACCTTCAAACGAGAATCCATATATGCGCCCAAGTCAGAGATTGCCCAGCGAATTGCGCCAAATACGTATCACCCGCCACTACACCAAGCATGCCGAAGGGTCGGTGCTGATCGAGTGCGGCGACACCAAAGTGATCTGCACTGCCAGCATTGATGAAAAAGTTCCGCCGCATAAAAGAGGCAGTGGCGAGGGCTGGATCACCGCGGAATACGGCATGTTGCCGCGCTCCACGGGCGAACGCATGGGCCGTGAGGCGGCAAAAGGCAAACAGTCCGGGCGTACCCAGGAGATACAGCGCCTGATCGGGCGCAGCCTGCGCGCGGTGGTGGATCTGCAAAAACTCGGCGAGCGCACCATTCAGATCGATTGCGACGTGATCCAGGCCGATGGCGGCACCCGAACCGCCAGCATCACCGGCGCATTTGTCGCGCTGTATGACGCGGTGAGACTTCTGCTCGGCAAAGGGCTGATCAAGGAATCCCCGCTCAAGGACTTCATTGCCGCAATTTCCGTAGGCATTTACCAGGGCAAGCCGGTGCTGGATCTGGATTACCTCGAGGACTCGGCATGCGACACCGACATGAATGTGGTGATGCTGGGTAACGGCCACTTCGTTGAAGTACAGGGCACCGCGGAAGGCCACGCATTCACCCGTGCCGAGATGGATGAACTGCTGGAATTGGCAAAAACCGGTATCGCCGAGTTGATCGGGATACAGAAGGCTGTGCTGGAGAAGGATTGACAGGGTGTCGCAAAACTACTGCGAGGCGATGATGCTGCGTTGGAAGCCGACGAAAAATGCGGGGTTGCGTAGCGATAAACTTTGTGTAAACCGCATCTGCGACACGTTACTGGTGAAACCAGCCGATTGCGGGAGCAGATGCAGGCCGCTCTTCCCGCACCTGAGGGTTTCACCACGCCGTGTCAAAGCGGCTGCTTTCTCGCCGACTTCCGCCTTGCCTGATCGCCTCTCGCTACGTTTTTCAAAACCCTGTGTGTTCTCAGATCGTCGTGAGTAGTATGCAAAAACTCGTCATCGCTTCCAACAACCCGGGCAAGTTGCGCGAATTCCAGTTCCTGTTGCAGCCGCTCGGTATCGAGGTGCTGACCCAGGGGCAACTCGGCATAGCGGAAGCGGAAGAACCGCACGTGACTTTCATCGAGAACGCGCTCGCCAAAGCACGCCATGTCAGCCGCCTGAGCGGACTGCCGGCGTTGGCGGATGATTCCGGCATCTGCGTCACCGCGCTGGGCGGCGCGCCCGGGGTGCTTTCCGCGCGCTATGCCGGATTGAACCCCAAATCTGATCAACGCAACAACAAAAAGCTGCTGCACGACATGCAGGGCGTGGATGACCGCCGCGCCCATTACTATTGCGTGCTGGTACTGCTGCGCCATGCCGACGACCCGCAACCGCTGATCGCGGAAGGCGAATGGCACGGCGAGATCGCGCACGAGGAACGCGGCGACGGCGGTTTCGGATATGACCCGCTGTTCTGGCTGCCGTCACTCAACAAGATGAGCGCGGAATTGTCGCGCGATGAAAAGCACACCATCAGTCATCGCGGCAAGGCAATGCGGGTATTGCTCGAGAAGCTGAAAGTTTGAACTCGGTTCCTGACGCCATGAACGGGTGGCGCTGATCCGTTCAACCAATCCCATATCCATGACCACACACCCGCTACAACCCGTCGCCCTCAAATCGCAATCGGTGAATTTTCAGGCATTGCCGCCGCTGTCGCTGTATATCCACATCCCGTGGTGCGTGCGCAAGTGCCCGTATTGCGATTTCAATTCTCATGAGTCGCGCGGTGCCCTGCCGGAACGGGAATATGTTGCCGCATTGATCCGCGATCTGGAGTTGTCGCTACCGCTGGTCTGGGGGCGCAAGGTGTATACGGTGTTCTTCGGCGGCGGCACACCCAGCCTGCTGAGCGGAGAGAGCGTCGCGGAGATTCTGCGCAACGTGCGCATGCTGTTGCCGCTGGATCTGGGTGCGGAGATCACGCTGGAGGCCAATCCCGGCACGGTCGAGGCGGCACGCTTTGCCGCGTATCGCGAGGCGGGCGTGAACCGGCTGTCGATGGGCATCCAGAGTTTCAACGACACGCATCTGCAAGCGCTGGGGCGCATCCACTCCGCCGCTGAAGCGCAGCGCGCGATCGCGATCGCACAGCAGCACTTCGATAATCTCAATCTCGACCTGATGTATGCATTGCCCGGGCAAACACTGGATGAGGCAATGCAGGATGTGAAAACCGCGCTGTCGTTCGCGCCGCAACATCTGTCCTGCTATCACCTGACACTGGAGCCGAATACGCTGTTCTACCATAACCCGCCGTCATTGCCGGACGACGATGCGAGCAGCGACATGCAGCAGCGCATCGAGGAAATGCTGGCCGCCGCGGGCTATCAGCACTACGAGACTTCCGCCTTTGCACAACCGAAGCGCCGCGCCCGGCACAATCTCAATTACTGGAAGTTCGGCGATTACCTGGGCATCGGCGCGGGTGCGCACAGCAAACTGAGTTTTCCCGACAGGATCATCCGCCAGGCGCGCTACAAGCAGCCGCAGGCGTATATGCAGCAAGTCGGTAAGGGCGCGCCGATACAGACTGAAAGCGAGGTTGGCAGCGAAGAGCTGGGGTTCGAATTCATGATGAATGCGTTGCGCTTGAACGAAGGCTTCGATAGCTCGCTGTTCGGCGAGCGCACCAGTTTGTCCCTGCTCGCCATTCAGCGCGAATTGGCAGAAGCGGAAAAGCGTGCGCTATTGATCAGGGATCATCAGCGCATTGCGCCAACTCTGATGGGACAGCGTTTCCTGAATGATCTGCTGGAAATATTCCTGAAGCGCTAGGCAACCAGCCACCGCGTTCCTAAAAGCTGCGCCCGTCCACCTGTTTGATCTTGAGCGCCGACAAATCGACATTTTCCAGGCAGCGCGCATTGATGCTGAACATCTCCACCCCGTTGTGTGAACCGGTTCCCATCGGTGCGCAACCGCATTTCGCGCAGAAGTGGTGATGGATTGTTTTCTTGCCGAACTGGTAGTCGGACATGTTGCTTTCCGGTGTGATGAAACGTACCTGTGTTCGCGGAACGAACCAGCGCAAAGCGCCCAGCCTGCTACAGATGGAGCAATTGCATTGTTTCACGGCGTACAAGTCGCCTTCCACTTCAAATGCGATATGACCACAGTGACAACTACCCTGGTAAAGCATGATGCGCCCTCCTATGGTCTGATGTTGGTTGAGGATATACCGGCCGACTAAGAATCTTGCGCTGTTCCGGTCAGCGCGCCGTCAAACCCGCACTGGCGCCAAGCCTCGAATACCGCCACTGCTACCGTATTGGACAAATTCAGGCTGCGGTTGTCCGGCCGCATCGGCAAGCGCACGCGCTGCCGGGCATCAAATTGACCGAGCACATCGGCGGGCAAGCCGCGGCTCTCGGGGCCGAATAAAAAAGCATCACCGGATTGATAGCGCAACTGGTAAAAATCTTGCGAACCCTTGGTGGTAAGCGCATACACGCGTGCAGGGTCGAACGCCGACAGGCAGTCATGTAAAGTGTCGTGCACGCGCAGGCTGGCAAACTCGTGGTAATCCAGTCCGGCACGAACCAGCTGTTTGTCCTCCAGCGTGAAACCGAGCGGTTTGATCAAGTGCAAATGGCATCCGCTATTGGCGCAAAGCCGGATGATATTTCCGGTGTTCGGCGGAATTTCGGGTTGATAGAGAATAACGTGAAACATAAAAAATAGCCGCTAAGTCCTTGTCATCATCGTAAAAAACAGCTAACTTCCGAGCCTGTTAAAGCTGCGTCTCAGTAACATCTACGTCAGGGGAGAATTATGGCGCGTCCGGAGAAAGTTCGCTTAGGCGATTTGCTGGTTCAGCAAAAACTGATTTCACAGGAGCAGCTCAAGTTCGTGCTTGAGCAGCAGAAGCGCAGCGGGCGCAAGCTTGGACGTTTGCTGGTGGACAACGCTTTTGTGACCGAAGAAAACATTTCCGAGGCGCTCGGCCGGCAGCTCAACATTCCCTACATAAATCTCAAGTACTTCAACATCAACATCGAATTGGTCCGGATGCTCCAGGAAAGCCAGGCGCGGCGCTTCCGCGCGATGATACTGGAGGAGCGCAACGGCATGTTGCTGGTCGGCATGGCCGACCCGACCGACCTGACCGCCTTCGATGAGATCACGCGCATCGTACAGCGTGAAATCGACATCGCGGTGGTCACCGAAGGGCAGTTGTTGGAAAGCATCGATCGCGGATACCGGCGCACCGATGAAATCACCGGGTTGGCGCGTGAGCTCAGCGAGGACATCGGCGACAGCTACGTGGATTTTGGCGCGCTGACCGAGACCGTCGGCACCGAGGAGGCGCCGGTGGTCAGGTTGTTGCAGACCATGTTTGACGATGCCTCGCAAATCCGCGCATCGGACATTCATATCGAGCCGCAGGAAGGCCGGGTGATGATACGTTTCCGCATCGACGGCGTGCTGCACCTGCAAACCGAAGCAGACAGCAAGATTGCACCGGCACTGGTGCTGCGTCTGAAGCTGATGTCCGGTTTGGATATTTCCGAAAAAAGGCTGCCCCAGGACGGTCGATTCAATGTGCGGGTGCGCGATCAGGGCGTGGACGTGCGTATTGCCACCTGCCCCACACAAAACGGCGAGTCGGTGGTGATGCGTTTGCTGCGTCAGGACGGCGGAATGATCGGCCTCGACAAGCTCGGCATGCCGCCGGAAATGCTCAAGCGCTTTCGCGAGATCATCAAGCGCAGCAACGGCATGATCCTGGTGACCGGACCGACCGGCAGCGGCAAGACCACCACGCTATATTCCGCCTTGTCCGAAATCAACACCATGGACCAGAAGATCATCACCGTGGAAGACCCGGTGGAATACCGTCTGCCCGGTACCAACCAGGTCCAGGTCAACGAAAAGATCGAGCTGACTTTTTCGCGCGTGTTGCGTTCCGCGTTGCGCCAGGATCCGGACGTGATCCTGGTCGGCGAGATGCGCGATGCGGAAACCGCACAGATCGGCTTGCGCGCGGCAATGACCGGCCACCTGGTGTTTTCCACGCTGCATACCCGCGACGCGGCCGGCACCCTGTTCCGCCTGGTGGATATGGGCACGCCGCGCTTCATGGTGGCTTCCTCGGTGCAGGCGGTACTTGCGCAACGCCTGCTGCGCCGCGTTTGCGAAAGCTGCAGCGAAGCGCATATTCCCACCCCGCAGGAAGGCGAATGGCTGAAGATCGAGGGCATACCGCCTGAGCAATGGGGTGGTTTATTGCACGGACGCGGATGCTCGCATTGCAACGGCACCGGTTATCACGGTCGCAAGGGCGTTTTTGAAATGCTGGAAATGGGCCCGGAAATGGTCGAGGCGGCGGGACGCGACAGCCCCACCCACTTTTTGCAGGTCGCGCACGAGCATTTGCGCGGCAGGACCATCATGGACCATGCGCTGGAAGAAATGAAACTGGGGCGCACTACAGTTGCCGAAGTGATGCGCATCAGCAATCAGGTAGAGGATTAGCGTGGCCCTGTTTGCCTACAAGGGGCGCGACGGTCGGGGCAATCTGGTGGAAGGCACACTGGATGGCGATGACAGCGGGTTTATCGCGGGCCAGCTGATGAATACCGGGGTTACCCCCGTTGAAATCACCCGGTACCGCGGTCTGGTTGTCGGCGCGTCCGGCAAGCCGGGCTGGCTCAAACGCCGGCTTACCGAGCAGCCGGTTAGTCCAATGGACCTGATTCTGTTCAGCCGCCAGATGTACACCCTGCTCAAGGCCGGCGTACCCATCATGCGCGCGCTGGCGGGTCTGCAGGAATCCACACAGAACCCGACCTTCTCACTGCTGCTCCAGGACCTGCGTGAAAGCCTGGATAGCGGGCGCGAACTCAGCACCGCATTGCGCCGCAATCCCGCGGTATTCTCCCCGTTCTATGTCAGCATGGTGCAGGTCGGTGAAATGACCGGCATGCTGGATGAGACATTCATCCGGCTGTTCGACTATCTCGAATTCGAGCGCGATATGCGCGAACGCATCAAGACCGCGATGCGCTACCCCAGTTTTGTGATCATGGCGATGGTGATCGCGATGGTCATCATCAACCTGTTCGTGATCCCCGCCTTTGCCAAGGTATATGCGGGATTTCATGCCGAACTGCCGACCATCACCAAAATGCTCATTGGTTTTTCCGGTTTCATGGTGGAATACTGGATGTTGATGCTGGCGGTTCTGGTGGCTGCGGTGCTGGGCATGCGCCTTTACATCAACACGCCGGATGGCCGCTACAAATGGGACAAGTACAAGTTCAAGTTTCCGGTGGTCGGGGAGATCATTCTCAAAGCCACGCTGTCCCGTTTTGCGCGCGGCATGGCGCTGTCATTCAAGAGCGGGATGCCGATCCTGCAGGGAATGAACGTGGTCAGCCTGGTGGTCGACAATGAATTCATGCGCAGCCGCATCGAGCAGATGCGCGATGGCGTGGAACGCGGCGAGAGCATCCTGCGCACAGCGGTTGCAGCAGGGGTATTCAATCCGGTGGTGCTGCAGATGATCGCCGTCGGTGAGGAAAGCGGCGACATGGATGGCATGATGTTCGAGGTCGCCGAGATGTACGAGCGCGAGGTCAAATACGATGTTGCCAGCCTCAGCGCAAAGATCGAACCCATCCTGATCGTGGTACTCGGCATCATGGTCTTGCTTCTTGCCTTGGGCGTATTCCTGCCGATGTGGGACTTGGGCAGGGCGGCGTTGCATCAATGAGGAAACAACACGGTTTCACGCTGCTCGAACTGGTTATCGTCATCGCCATCATCGTGACCCTGATGGGGCTGTTCATGAACCGCTTCATGTTCTACCAGGAACAGGCCGAGAAGACCGCCATGGTACAGGTGGTGGGGGCGATACAAAGCGCGCTGGTCATGCAATTTGGTGAGATACAGACTCGCGGCAAGCCATCGGACGTGGCTGCGCTGTCACAGGACAACCCGATGAACTGGCTGCAAAGAAAGCCGCGCAATTACGCCGGTGAATTTTATGATCCCACCCCTTTGGCGGTGGCGCCGGGCAGCTGGATGTTCGATCTCAAGACGCGCGACCTGATCTATGTCCTGGGCGAGAGCAACTACTTCAAGCCGGGCAGGGACGGCAGGAAATGGATACGCTTTCACGTTGTCCAGAATTACATGGCTTCACGCCTGCCCTCATTGCAACAGGCGTCTCCCGAATTGACCGGACTGCTGTTCGAGCCGGTCCAGCCCTATTCATGGTTTTGATTTAAAAGCCATGCTCACTCAATCCGTTAAATTCCTGTTGTGGGAAGACCTGGCGATATTCCTGCTGTTTTCCGCGATACTTGGCATCCTGCTTGGATTGTTGCTGATTTTCAAGCCGGGATTCGCGGAGCGGCTCAACCGCAGCGCAAATCGCTGGATTTCGACCCGGCATATCAATCGCTGGCTGGATCGCAGTATCAGCATCGAACATTGGCTTTATCATCACCACCGCGCAACGGGGGGCGTCATCGTGGCCGGGGCGAGCTATATCCTTATTTATTTCGGCATGCTGTTCGACAGGGCGGACGAGCTGCAGCGTTTGGGCGGTCGGCTTCCGGCCCGGCTGCTGGCTAGCCTGCTCGATGCGCTGGTGCTGGGATCGCTGGTCGGTGGGACGGTCGCGCTGATCGTCGGTCTGTTTTTGTGGCTGCGTCCCAGTCTGTTGCGCGGCATGGAGGAAGAGGCAAATCTGTGGGTGTCTTCGCGACGCGCCACCAAGGTGCTGGATGTACCGCATGACCAGGTTGATCGTTTTGTTGTGCGCCACACTCAGCGGGTAGGCTGGCTGCTGCTGCTGGCCAGCATTTACCTGTTTTTTCTGATGTTCCGCTGGTTGATGTAATACGACCGCCGGTCGGCTGGGGGTTGCGTTTAGATCAGGCTTCGTTTAATGTGGGGTACCCCCTATAAAAATTCTTGCTGCGGCAATGAGTTATCGGGTGAATTAAAAGTTCTACAACAACTCGGGGCTGCGGCCTCTACTACAGGAGATTTATCGAATGAAAAAGCAAGCGGGTTTTACATTGATCGAACTGATCATGGTGATCGTGATTCTGGGTATTTTGGCGGCGACTGCGTTGCCTAAGTTTGTCAATCTGTCCAGCGATGCAAGTGTTGCAGCGGTAAAAGGCGTTGCGGGTGCATTGGCTTCCGCCGGGAGTATCAACTATGGCGTATATACTATCCGCCCACTCTCAGCAGTTTCGGTTACATTAAATGAAAGCTGTGCCACAGTGGCCGGTGTGACTGGTAGCACAACGGGTATAATGCAAGGCGGACTTCCTGCAGGATATACCACAGGAACAAGTACTGCACCGAACTGCACGGTGGATTCCACACCAACATCCACAGGCGCTGTTGCGGCCTATGTACCAGTAACCAACTAAGTCCTCCCAGGGCGGATAGCTTAGCGTTATCCGCCCTGAAGTTTGCCCGATTTTCTGGTGAAACTTGTACAAAACAGGGGAGGCTGCGGCCTCCCCTGTTTTTCGTCAATTGATTGCCGGTTTAATACAGCGCCAGTCAAACTGGGTCCCCATTTCGGAGAGTGTAGCGAGTATGTATTCGGGTTCCAGACAAATTGAAGCAATCGAACAAACTGTCGCGGGACGCTTATGCTCCAGTTTTCAGCTATGTCTGTCCGGTTTATGCCCAAATGAAGATCAGCGCGGCTTTACGCTGATCGAACTGATCATGACTATGGTCATCATCGGGGTACTTGCCGTGGCCGTTGTTCCCCGATTCCTTGGTACCAGTGTGTTCCAGTCGCGCGGCTTTGCCGACCAGGTGCTGGCTACATTGCGCTATGCGCAGAAAGAGGCGATTGCACAGCACCGTAATGTCTGCGTTTCGATTTCCTCCGGCGCGATCAGCTTGAAGATTGCCAGTCTCAGTGGCGCGGCGAATCCCTGTGATACAACTCTGGCGCTACCAGGGCAAACCACCAATATAATCAATGCGCCTTCCGCTTCGATCACGCTTTCACCTGTTACATCCTTCAATTTTGATGCGCTCGGCTCGACCCCGAATCAACAGCCTATTACTGTCAGCGGCGCAACTAACAACATCATCGTGGAGGCCCAGACCGGCTATGTGCACTCGCCATAGACAATACGGCATCAGCCTGGTCGAGCTGATCATGTTCATCGTGATCGTCAGCGTCGCGGTGGCGGGCATACTGCTGGTGCTGAACGTCACGACCAAGAGCAGCGCCGACCCACTGGTGCGCAAACAGGCACTGGCGGCTGCACAATCGCTGCTCGAAGAGATTGAGTTGCAGGATTTTATTCCGGCAACTGGTGCGACCACTCCTAATCCGGTGACGCAGGCAAATCGCGCCTCTCAATACCACATCGTCAGCGATTATCAAGGCTTTAACACGACAGGAATTTATACGGTGGATGGTACGGCTCCGATAGTTGGACTGGAGAAATATAACGCGAGCGTTACCGTGGCCAACGCGGCGCTTAACGGGATCGCTGCGGGCAATGCGGTATTGATTACCGTGACCGTGACCGATCCGCAAGGCAATGCGATTCAGGTTTCCGGATACAGGACGGCTTATTGATGAATACGCGGCATAACCGGCAATCCGGCTTTACCCTGGTCGAAATGATCATGGTGATTGTTATCACCGGCATCATCGGCGGCATGGTGGCGGTGTTTCTGCAAGTGCCTGTCCATCAATATACCGATGTTGCACGCCGCGCCGAACTTACCGATATTGCCGACACGGCCATCCTGCGCATGGCGCGCGATGTGCGCATTGCAGTGCCGAACAGTGTCCGTTTAACGGGCGCATGTCCCAGTTGTGCAGTGGAGTTTCTGCCAACCAGAGATGGCGGGCGCTATCGTGCAGCCCAGGATTGCTCAGGTGCCTGCACCGGGGATGTACTGGGTTTTGGCGTTGCGGATGGCAGTTTCGACATCATCGGCACGGCGAACTTCGCTGCAAATGATTACATTGTCGTCGGCAGCACCCAGTCGGACGGCAATCCTCCCTACGACCAGACATCGTCAGGTATTCTGCGACCCTATACCGGCCCGGCCGGAACAGCGATAACCAACGTTACCTTCATCAATCCGGCTCCGGGGCTTCCAACCTGGGCCGCCTTGCCCTCGCAGCGCTTCGATGTGGTGGATGGCTCGCAGCAGGCCGTGACTTATGCATGTGAGAATGCCACCGGGGTTGATGCCAATGGGAATGGTACCGGAAAACTGATGCGTTACTGGCATTACGGTTTCAAGCAAACACAGGTAAATCCGCCGGTTGGCGGGGGTATGCAGAGTGCCATTCTTGCCAGCAAGGTTAGCAACTGTACGATTGACTATTCTGTTGCAAATCAGCGTTTCGGGTTGCTGGCGATTCGTTTGACGCTGACCAGCGGCGGCGAAACCGTGAGCCTGTATAACGAAATTCATGTGAACAATTCGCCATGATGGAAAACAGATACAAGATTCAAGGTAAAAGATTCAAAGTACAAGACCTGGGAGGTTTTTCTTGTACTTTGCCTCTTGCTTCCGCGTCTGTTCAACGAGGCTTCAGTCTGATTTCGGCGATCTTCCTGTTGGTGGTAATAGCGGCGCTTGGCACTTTCGCAGTCACGATTTCCACTTCACAGCAGCAAAGTGCAGTGCTGGATTTGCGGGGAGCAAGCGCCTACCAAGCGGCGCGTGCCGGGATCGAGTGGGCTGCATATGGGGTATCGCAAACCGCATCGGGGGTGAAGTGGACGGGTTGTGTGCCAACGACCACTTTGAACGGCCTGGGTGGAACACTGGCACCCTTTACGGTGACGGTAACTTGCGCGACGCCGACATCGTATGTCGAGGGATCGAACAAGATCTGGATCTACAACGTGACCTCGAAGGCGAATACGTCAGCCGCTGTTGGCACTTTGGGTTATGTCGAGCGCGATATTACCGTGAAGCTGGGCCGGTAAATCGAGTTGGGATTGCCAACTAAAATTAACAATGCAAGCGCATGCGTGCACAGCTTCACGGGGATGAAAGGATTGATTATGGTTAAGAACAAATTGCTTGCCAGATGCCGCGTGCATGCTCGTGTTCATGCCGCAGCAGTTTTTACAGTGTTCATTGCATTGCTCTTAAGCATTGGTTCGGCAATGGCAACAACCGAAAGCTATACCATTCCAAACACCTACTCCTGGAAAGCCCCGGCCGGTGTGACGTCCGTCACGGTGGAGGCATGGGGCGGCGGCGGCGCAGGGGGCGGTGCGACCGGTAGACCGGCCGAGGGGGGCGGCGGCGCCGGCGGGCAGTATGCGATCAAAGTTATTACCGTTACGCCGGGAAATTCCTACACGGTCGTGGTCGGCGCGGGCGGCGCGGGTTCAACCGGCAATGGCACGGACGGGGGAGATTCCTCCTTCAGCACGAGTGTCGTGGCCAAGGGCGGCGCCGGTGGGGCGGCAGCAACGAACAACAACACCGGAGGGACTGCCGGTGTAGGTTCGGCCACCGGTGGTGTGGGCTCGACCGTGTTTGCAGGCGGCAGCGGATCAGATGGAGGAACATCGAGGGGCCGCAATTGCACCAGCGGCGGTGCGGGCGGCGGCGGTGCGGGCAGCAGCGGTGTGGGCGGCAATGCTAGTGGGAACAACGCCGGAACCGGAACGGCAAACGGCGGGGGCGATGGCGGCGCAGGAATAAGTAACAGCGGCAGCGGCAATGCCGGCAGTAACGCCGGCGGGGGGGGGGGCTCTGCCTGCGCGGAAAACACAACCGATGAATCGGGCGGCAACGGTGCGGCAGGGATGGTAAACATCAGCTATTTGCTGCCGGGCGGGATGGGTAGCGGCGTGATCAACACCTACTATCCGGGGACTGCGAGCGTGGCTGCGGGGGCAACCTCGATTAGCCTGGGTGCGGCAACGGGAGCAGGCACGCCGATCAGTGCAGGCGACATGCTGATCATCATGCAGATGCAGGACGCAACCATTGATTCGACCAACACGGCTACCTATGGCAAAGTGAGCGCTGCCAACGCCGGCAAGTATGAGTATGCGATCGCCACCAGCAATGTTCCGCTGGGCGGCGGCACACTCACCCTGTCGTGTGCCACCATCAATGCTTATACCAATGCGGGTTATGTTGCGGGGTCCAGCGGACAGCATACCTTTCAGGTCATTCGTGTGCCGGTTTTTGCAAATGCGACGTTGAATTCAACGTTGACGGCGCTGGCCTGGAACGGCAGCAGGGGCGGGGTGTTGGCATTCGACGTGACCGGTGTACTGAACCTGAATTCAGCCGCCGTGTCGGTAGATGGCCTGGGTTTCCGCGGAGGGGCCGCGCGTAACGAAACCAGCGGTTCTGGAGCCAATACAGATTACCGGACGCCAGTTTCCAATCTTGCCAACGGTTCGAAAGGCGAAGGAATCGCCGGTACACCATACTATGTGCTTACCTCTGCAAATACCTTAACCACAACCGGTATCGAAGGCTATCCAAACGGCAGTTTTGCGCGAGGGGCTCCTGCCAATGGCGCTGGGGGTGCCACGGATATCGATCCAGCTAACAACGACTATAACCCGGGTGGTGGTGGTGGAGGGAACGGCGGAAGCGGCGGGCAGGGGGGTATCGGCTGGTGTCCCGGATTTACCACCACAGCCCCATATTACGGTTGCGGAATTTCCAGTTTGGCTACTTCAACCAACCTTGGAGGAAGCACTGGCGGGATCGGCGGCAGTCCTGTGGCAGGTTTGGGCGCAACTCGACTGACCATGGGTGGAGGAGGGGGCGCTGGCACGACCAATAATGCCACCGGCGCCAATGGGGCGCTTTCGACCAGCGGCGTGCCTGGAGGCGGCATCATCATGGTGCGCGCGGGAAGCATCAGCGGTACTGGAACCTTGACTGCCAATGGCTACAGTGGCGATCAAACGGTGGCGAACGACGGCGGAGGAGGAGCCGGAGCGGGCGGCGTGATCATGGTGAGCGCTGCTTCCGGCCTGGGTGGTCTGACTGCGCAAGCTAATGGCGGGATGGGCGGTTCAACGCTGGTGCCAGGGCTGCGAGTACCGAACACAACAGCAACACCGCACGGCCCAGGAGGCGGAGGAGGAGGAGGCTTGATCATAACTTCCGGCGCGACCGCCGCGGCGAGCGCGGCAGGAGGCAGTAACGGCGTCAGTTATAACGGGGGAGCCACGACTCCTTTTACTAACACCACCGGTTCCTACGGTTCTACTCCGGGCAGCATCGGTATAGTCAATTCTGGTCTCACTGCGTCATCCATTCCCGGCGTGGCGCTGGGAGGTACGGGTTGCAGCGGGCCGGACCACCTGGCATTGCAGTCATCCGGCAGCGGGCTGACCTGCGCGGCCAGCACGCTGACGGTGATTGCCTGTGCCAATGCGGCATGCAGTACCCTGTACACGGCGGGTGTTACGGGAACCCTGAGTCCAACCAGTGGCACCCCCACGGTAAACTGGGACGCCACCACCGGTGGTGCAGCAGGCTCCGGATTCGTTATTTCATCAGGCTCGAGCAGCGTGACCAAGAGTATGCAGGTCGCCACGGCGGGCAATGTCGGGCTCGGCGTATCTACCGCCACGCCGCTACCGCCAAATCCGACCACCTGCAATTTTGGCACCAATCCGGCCAACAACAATTGCGTGTTCACCGCGAACACCGCCGGTTTCATTTTCTCGAATTCTGCAACGGGCAGTTCATATACGATTCCGCCTTTGTACTCCGGCCTCATCAATACTGCCGCTGGCCAGCCCAACGCGACCCCGCTGTATTTGCGCGCCGTGCAGGCCTCGACCACTAATCCGGCAGTATGCACACCGGCGATCATCAATTCGGCAGCTTCGGTGAATATGAGCTATACCTGCAACAATCCGGTATTCTGCCAAGCGGTCAATCTCGCAACTATCAATGCCACCACCATCGCACGCGTAGGCACAACACCGGTACAGGTCAGTATGGCCTTTGATGCCAACGGTTCCTCGCTCTTCACCATGCACTATGACGATGTGGGGCAGATTACGCTCAATGCCAGCGCCACCGTGACGCCGTTCAGCGGGGCCACGCCGGTTGCGTTGAGCGGCAGCAGCAATGCTTTCGTGGTTGTGCCGCACCACTTCGGTATTTCCGGCATTCCCGCCGGGCCGTTCAAGGCAGGGAACAATTTTGCCCCCGCTGCATCCCCCTACACGACGGTAACCGCCTACAACGGTCTGGCCACGCCCACGGCAACAAAGAATTTCGGTTTGGAAACCGCCCCGGAAAGTGTGACGCTGTCATTTACAAAATGCCAGCCCACTGGAACAAATTCGTCCAACGGTACATTCAGTGGCAGCGTGGGTACGTTTGCCAGTGGCGTGGCGAACGCAACAAATTTGAACTGGAGCGAAGTCGGCAACGGCGACCTGGTGGCCACACTGACCAGCGGCAGCTACCTGGGCTCAGGCCTCACGGCGACCGGCAACACCAGCATGAATGTCGGCGGGGCAACGTGTTACAACGGTGGTGCAGGCTATGTTGGCCGCTTCATGCCAGATCATTTCGACACCGTGGTGACACCCGGTATGACATGTCCGACCGGACTTACTTGTCCCACTGTAATCGTGGCTAATGATCAGGGATTCGTCTATTCCGGCCAGGGGTTCACGACCAACGTCTATGCCAGGAATGCCGCCGGTGGACCGACGGTTAATTATGACGGTACGACAAATACCAGCCCCAACTTTGCAAAACAGGTAACACTCACTGCCTGGAGTGCGCCTGGCAGCACCAGCCCACCGGCTGCTTCAGCTTCCTTGTTGGGCAGCACGATCGGCGCCGCCTCTTTCAAGCAGGGCACCACGTATCTGGGTACTCCCGCAACACCGATCTACACTTTCGGAACCACGCCAACCACGCCAACCAACATCTATATCCGCGCGGCAGATGGGGATGCCACTTCACTGCGGGTGCCAGCCGGCTCTTCGGTCGAGGGTGGAATTATGGTGGTCAGCGGCAGGGTATATATTGCCAATGCGTATGGTTCAGAATTGTTGCCGTTGCCGTTGACGGCCGCCGTGCAGTACTGGAATAGCACAACAGGCTGGGTGACCAGCGCGACCGACAACGTCACCCAATTCAACACTAATCTCAGCTCATCGAGCGGCAATGTCGTCGCGTCCATTGTGAGTGGGTTGAGCGGCATCAGCGTGGTTTCACCCGGAGTAGTGACGGTGTCAGCCGGGACGGCACCCTTTACCTTGAGCCCGCCCGGTGTCGCCGGTAGCGCCGACATCAGCCTCAACGCACCGGGCTATCTGCTCGGGGGTAGCAACGGCGCGGCAATCAATCCCAGCTATCCTGGACGGGCGACCTTCGGCGTGTACAAGGGATCGGATGAATTTATTTATCGGCGTGAAAACTATTAAAGCGGTGATTGCCGCTTTAATAGTTTCAGTGAAGACTAATGCGCACAGCGTGTTATGCCGGAACTAAAACTTAAACTCTTTACGCCAGTAATTAAGGCGTCGAGCCAAAAAATTGAAGCGGCGATTGCCGCTTGATGGTTATAATCAAAACTCTAATGATTGTTAGCGCATAGCTCAGCATAGAGCATCGTACGCCCTTGCAGGGAAATGCCGGCTGGATAGTCTGGATGGTAAAAAGTCATTGACTCCAGTGGGTTATTGAATTACTTTCGCGTTAACTATGAAAATACCGTCATTTTCCACCTTGATCAAGCCAAAAAGCCACGATGCGGACTGGTTTTCCGTCAGCTTTGGCGAGCATGGAATTTATCTGGCAACAATCAGTCTTGCAGGTGCGATGCCAAGTGTAGTGCGCTGTGAATTTCGCGAGACTGGCACGATAACCGCCGATGCGCTGGAAAAGCTGCATCACATGAAAGATTTCGACGATAACCGCATCACGACGCTGTTGGCACCCGGCGAATACCAGATGTTGCTGGTCGATGCACCCAACGTTCCGACCGACGAGATGAAGACGGCGGTCCGCTGGAAGATCAAGGACGGTCTGAACTACCACATCGACGATGCCACCGTGGACATGGTGCGTATCCCGGCCAGCAAATACGCCTCGGGGCGTCCGCAAACCCTGTATGCGATCGCGGCGGCGAATCGCGTCATTCAGGAGCGCATCAGTCTGTTCGATGAGGCGAAAATCAGGCTGGACGTGATCGATATTCCCGAGATGGCGCAGCGCAATATCGCCGCGCTGTTTGAGCGCGATGATCGCGCGCTGGTTATGCTGGCATTCGATGACTATGGCGGTCTGATGACTTTTACCGCGGGTGGCGAATTGTATCTGTCGCGCCGCATCGAAATCAGTGCAGGACAGTTGCTGGATGCCGACCAGGATCTGCGCCGGCAATATCGTGATCGCGTAGAAACCGAGTTGCATCGCTCGCTGGATTATTTCGATCGCCAGTACAACCAGCTGCCGGTCGACATGGTGCTGGTTTGTGTCCCTGACAAGACCGGCCTGGTGGAATTTCTGGATTCCGAACTCGATACCAAAGTGCAGAAGCTGGACCTGTCGCAGGTGATGGACATCAGCGCCGTGCCTG
>Ga0307375_10001654_pt1 | contig 23910 bp, 23 predicted proteins | sample TR1MG_FD_202531 | JGI IMG/M metagenome (GOLD analysis project Ga0307375, IMG submission 202531) | Soil microbial communities from Risofladan, Vaasa, Finland - TR-1 | ecosystem: Environmental > Terrestrial > Soil > Coastal area > Acid sulfate soil | place: Finland: Risofladan, Vaasa | collected...
GCCAACGTAGCAGCGTGAGATCAGCCTGATCGCGTAGCAATTCGTCAAGTATCGTGAGGTTGTCCTGCGCCAAGGCGCGATGGATGGCATAGAACTCATCGGCCGCATCCAGAAGATCCTCAAAAGCAGTATCAGGAAGCGTACGCAACCAGGACTGATAAATTGCCACATGTTCCGCCGACCAAGGGGAAATCATCTCCCCCTGCACATTTGTCACGACATCTACCACCATCCGAAACACCCCACCCGAATACCGTTACCATCGGCTCGTGCAAAAACAGAGCGCGTCAATCGGCAAGCAAGTGGGAGAGAAGGCACGTTAACGGTCAATGACTGCTGGGGGCACAAGGATTTCCGCCACGGCTGGCCGGGGCACAAGGATTTCCACCACGGCTGGCCGGGGCACAGGGATTTGCGCCACGACTGGCCGGGGCACAGGGATTTCCACCACGGCTGGCCGGGGCACAGGGATTTCCACCACGGCTGGCCGGGGCACAGGGATTTGCGCCACGGCTGGCCGGGGCACAGGGATTTCCACCACTGGCCTGGGCGGATGAAATAGGTAAAAGGGCGTCCATGGGCACTGGAAGCACCGCTGCACCGGAAATGGCAATCGCCAATGCCGGGATTGACGCCGTCAGGAGACGGCGTGATTTCTTGGAAATTCGTGAATTTGCGTTGTTCATGAGGTTAAATTACTCCAGATTGAATTAACAAAATTGCAGATCATCAAGTGGATAAGCCCGTCATTTGCGCACGAGCACGAATGAGGCGATGAAACACAACCTCACCCTTGGATTAATGAGCACTCGTCGGGATGGCGCCAGCACCCAGCGGACCACGAACCGGGCTCCCGCCCTCAACCGCTTCATCCGCAGGGTCTTCGCCCGTCACGATATCTTCCGCGGTGTATACCCCGTGGCTGCGCCCTTCAAGCATCCGGGCAAGCCAGAACCCGATGCCGGCAAGCACGATCATCCCAACGAACACCACCCAGGGCGAGACACCCAAGAGAGCGGGTAAGGTTTTCTCACTGATCCGGGCCGAAGTCATGATGCCGTGGATCAGCGAAGTGTCAAACACCCCCGCGAATCCGAAAATCCCGATCACCATACCCAGCATGAATACCAAACCATCGATACGACCGGATACAAAACCGACCACCGACGTTCCCGGGCAATACCCGCCCACAGCGAATCCGGCGCCAATCAAGGCTGCGCCCGTCACGGTGGCCCATAGGAACGTGGTGGGTACGAAAAACCCCTGAGCACCGAAGTAATTCTTGGTTTGCAGCAGCAAAATCCCAAAGGCGGCAACCAGGATGGCCGTGAACATCACCTTGAAGACCGACCAGTCGGTCAGACGGAATTGCGCGGTCAATTTACAGGGCGAACCGAATCCGGCCTGCTCAAGCACGTAACCAAAAAGAATACCGGAGGCCAACGCCGTACCTGCTATGCCGTAATCCATCACCAAACCCTCCGCATCAACGCGCTCATGCTCAGACCGACCACAAAAAACACGACGAGAAAGATGAAACCGCCGATACCCAGCATGGCTGTACCGGACAAGCCTACACCACTCGTGCAACCGGCGGCCAATCGCGAGCCAAATCCGGCAAGCACCCCGCCCAACAAGGCCAGCACAAGACGAGTCCGTGGTGAAATCTTGCCCGCGCCGACATCAATCTTGATTTTAAAGCGACCGGCGCCAACCGCTGCCAGCAGTGCTCCGATTGCCACTCCGACGACCTCAACCACAATCCAGTTCGCCAATGGGTTGGCGTGGTTCGCAACCATACCGCCGAGATAGCCATTGGTTTCTATGGCCGTTGGGGCGACCTGCATGCCAAACCAGGCCGCAATCCGTGCAAACGTGCCGGAAGCGCCGACACCATTCCCCACCAGGACAAAGGTAAGAATCAAGACCAGACCAAGCACAACACCCGCCACTACAGGGGGCCACAGCGGGCGAACCGGAGAACACTCAGACATGGATTACTCCTAAAATAAAAAACCATAAGAAGCGAGGTTTTAGCCTATCGCACAGCAAATCACCTAATTGTCTTGTTTGATAGATCCATTCGCCGACTCTATTACTATTTCAGCCTCAATTAATAACCTTATATATCAATATATTAAAATAGACCATATTGATGACGGCAAGAGACCTTCATCAACATGACTGAATTTAGAACGAGGCAGACTCCGCTTCGAGATAGGCCAATGAAGAATACTTGCCAATATTTTCGTCGAATCCTTTCGTCACCTTTGCGTATTTCTGCACACGCGGGTCATTCAGGGCAAATTCCTTGGCCGCGTTGGGCCCTGCGAAATCCTTGACCGCCCGCTCGGCCGATTGGTAAATCCCCTCGAACAGCTCGCGGTTATGACGCAGCACCTCTTGGCCGGGATGACCATGGGCCGGGACCCATAGCGCGCCGGGGATCGCAGCCTCCAGGGCATCGTAATTTTTAAAGGTGCCTCGGAAACTACCATCGTCCATAAAGGCGATGCGGTTATCCATCGCGACATCACCGACATGAACCAGCTTCTGACCCACAATCTCCAGACTGATGTCCGAAGGCGTATGGGCCGTTCCGTAGAAATGCACCTTGATCTTCGTATCCCCAAAATCCAGCACATCGCCATGGGCAACGATTGTGTTCGGCGGCGTCACCACGGTACCCAGCGTGGCATTACCCGTGGCACGCTCCATAAGATGACTCCAAAACTCGCCCTGCCCCGTCTTGATCGCCGAGGCGGTTTTTTCATGCGCGTATATGGGCAGATGGGGATTTTGTTCCGCGAATGCATGATTTCCGAGCCAGTGATCGCCGTGATAATGGGTGTTGATAACAGCGACCACAGGGGCATTCGTTACCTTGCGAATCTGGCGCAAGGCCATTTCCCCGATTTGTTTCGATGCGCCACTATCAATCACTACGACCCCTTTTCGGGTCGTGACAAACGTGACATTACTCATCATCCCCTGGTTCTCGACAGAGGGAAAACCCCAGGGGGAGATCACGCAATAGACGTTGTCAGAAAGCCGTGTCGCCGCGATATCCGGCACCTTGGGGCCAGCGATGACCAGTTGCTCCTCAGCAAAAACCCGGGACGAATAAGCAAGGGGCACGGTGGCAAAACTCGCCAGCCCTCCCACCGTTTTCAAAAAACGGCGGCGTTGAGCAGGGCTCCGGTCATGACGATTCATGGTTATATTCTCTATTTAATAATTTAAACCCACCAAGGGTTTTATCGGAATAATCCGACGCCTCGTATTTCTTATCTTGGTTTGCTCCATGAATAATTTCAATGCCCGTATCATCAATTGTTTTAATAAAACCCCAGAATTGCTTGGGGGATAGAACGGCAATTGCCGTGCACACTGCATCCAGGATCGCACCACCGGTGCGCGCACTTTCCATGACAGCCTTCACACGGAGAGACAGGTACAATCAGGTATCACCCGAACAACCAAAGGTACATTTTGTGACCTGCTCCAATCACACGCATTGCGCGCCCACTGCGCTCGCTCATGCCGAAGCGGTCTGCCTGGCACGCGGCGCTCGGCTGACCGCGATCCGGCGGGCCGTTCTGGAAGAAATATGGGCCGATCACGAAGCCACGAAGGCCTATGAACTGATTAGTCGTCTCTCCCGAGAAGGCAATCCGATCAAGCCCCCGACTGTCTATCGCGCCCTGGATTTTCTCCTGGCCCATGGTCTGATCCACAGAATCGAAAGTCTCAACGCCTTTGTGGGTTGCAGTCATCCCGACGCCGCCCATCAGGCCATCATGCTGATTTGTGACCAATGTGGAACCATCCACGAGCAGTCCAGCGAAGATCTCAATGCATTGCTGGGCGGCATCGCGCATCGGCAGCAATTCACAACATTCCAGCAATCCATTGAACTGCACGGCCTGTGTCTCGATTGCCGGGGCGGCGCGCCCCAGAGCAGCGGATAAGCCCCGCGCACAGCACCGCCGGACGCCGCATTCCGTCAAAAGATCCCGACGGCCAGCCGCCTTTCGCGCTAAAATCCCCAGTCAAACAACCGTGTTCGAGACGCCCCCAGCCATGATGCCCACACCGCAAGAAATCGCCCAACTCCGCGCCGACCTCACGCAGCACGTCTCGCTCATGGGACAGGATCTCGATCTTCGCTCGACCTGGGGGCTGTTTTCCCCGCGACAAATTGACGATGGCACAAAATTGCTGCTCGATTTCCTCCCGCCGCCGGCGCCCGGCCAAACAGTCGTGGACATGGGCTGTGGTTATGGGCCGATCGGTCTGGCGCTGGCCAAGGCCGAGCCAAGCGCTTCCGTCATCCTGCTGGACAAGGATTTTGTTGCCTGCGAATACGCGACAGCCAATGCGGCACGCAATCACCTCGGCAATGTCACGGTCAAGCTCAGCAATGGGCTATCCGCCATTCAGGGCACCCAGGCACATCGGATCATCTCCAATGTCCCCGCCAAGGTGGGCAAGGAGCTATGGTCGATCATGCTCTTCGATGCCTGGCAGGCGTTGCACCCCGAGGGGGAAATCTGGTTTGTCAGCATTAATGGCCTGCGCGACTACTTCAAACGCACCTTCCACGAACAATTCGGCAATTACGACAAAATCAAGCAGGGACGGGATTACACCATTCACAAGGCGATCAAGCGCTAAGAAAATCCGGGCGAAGCTCGGAGGCGCTCCGGTCAATGACCTTCCCGACGAAAAAACACACCAAGATTCAGGTCCAGGGCGACGTAAATGGCAACAGATTTTTACACATGGCGCATGCTCGGCGACGGTCATGCAGCGTTACTGCCGCTATCGGATGAAACCCCGAGTGCGGGGCCCGTCTGGCTTCACCTCAATTTTGCACAGCCCGAGACGCATGAATGGATTCGCGCACAAACGGATCTGGATGTCACGGTTCAGGATACCCTGCTCGCCGAAGTGACCCGTCCCCGCGCCCTGATCCTGGATCAGGGCTTGCTGTTGACGTTACGCGGCATCAACCACAATCCCGGCCAGGAGCCGGATGACATGGTCGGGATTCGAATGTGGATCACCCCGCGCCGCATCATCAGCACCCACTTGCGGCCGCTACGGGCGGTCAACACCCTGCAACGCGATATGGAAACCAACAACGCGCCCAAGGACGCCGGACAGTTTGTGACCCGGCTGGTCGAACTGCTCAACGACAATATGCTCGACACGATCGAGGAAATTGACGAGCTGACCGACAACTATGAAAAAGCCATGTTGCGGAGTAAAGATACCGAGCCGGTATCCGATCGCGACCTAGCCGATCTGCGCACCATGATCCTGACCCTGCGCCGCTATCTCGGTCCTCAGCGTGACGCCCTGCTCTCCGTGATCGGAAGCCATCTGAGCTGGGTAAAAAAGGGGTCGGTGCAACGATTGCGGGAGGCGGAAAACAGACTGACCCGCTATATCGAAGTACTGGATGCCTCGCGGGATCAGATGCGGATTATTCAAGAGCAGATGCAAACCCGATCCAACAATGAACTCAACAAGCAGCTCACGTTCCTGACCGCACTATCGGCCATTTTTCTCCCGCTGACCTTTATCACGGGACTCTTCGGGGTCAATATTGCCGGCATTCCCGGCAACCAGAGTCCGTCCTGGGCATTCTCCGCCTTTAGCCTCGTACTGGTTGCCATCGGGGGCCTGTTGATCTACCTGTTCAAACGCGCCCGCCTGTTCTGAGCGCAGGCCGGGAGCACTCAGCTGCGGCGCTGAATTCGATAGATGGCATGCTCGCCGAACCAATTCGGCAACGCACGCAACAAGGGAGATTCCCGCCGCGCACGATCCACCACCGCCCGATCCAGAATCTCGATATCGAGCTCCGCACAGAGGGATTCGAAATCGGTGAGCGTGCACAGATGAATGTTGGGCGTGTTGTACCAGGGATTGGGCAGCGCCCGATTGATCGGCATGTGCCCCAACAACCCCAGTTGCACCCGGTTGCGCCAATACCCCATGTTCGGAAAGGTCACAATGCCCTCCCGTGCGACCTGAAGCATGTCCACCAGCAGACGCTCCGGATGACGGATCGCCTGAATGGTCTGGCTCACGATCACGAAATCAAATGACTCCGGCGTAAACCAGTCGCTGATCCCCTTGTCCAGATCTTCCTGGATGACATTGAGCCCGCGCTCAATACAGGCAGCTACCTGCTCATCCTGCAACTCAAGGCCCACGCCAGTCACCTGACGCGTGCCGATCAGATGATCCAGCAAGGCGCCATCAGCACACCCCAGATCCAGCACTCGGCTTTTGGGCGTGATCCACTCTTCAACAATATGCCAATCGGGTCGAATCATGCCGGGTCTCCCCCATCAATCTGGGCCAGATACCCGGCCAGCACCCGGTGGTAGTAGGGAATCGAGACCAAAAAGGCATCATGGCCGTGATTCGATTCGATCTCGGCATAGGACACCCGCTTGCCAGATGCCAGCAGGGCCCGCACGATCTCGCGCGACCGTTCGGGGGCGAACCGCCAATCCGAGGTAAAAGAAAGCACCAGAAAGGACGCCTTCACCGAGTCCAGCGCTGCCGCCAGATCGTCGCCAAACCCCTGCGCCGGGTCGAAATAATCCAGGGCCTTGGTCATGAGAAGATAGGTATTGGCGTCAAAACGATCCACGAAACTTGAGCCTTGATAACGCAGATAGCTTTCCACCTGAAACTCGACATCGAAACCATACTGAATCTGTCCGGCGCGCAACTCACGCCCGAACTTGGCCCGCATGGCATCGTCCGACAAATAAGTGATGTGACCCAGCATCCGCGCCAGCATCAGGCCACGCCGCGGAAGCATGCCCTGTTCGGCATAGCGACCACCCTGAAAATCAGGGTCGGTAATGATGGCCTGTCGGGCGACTTCGTTAAATGCGATATTCTGCGCCGACAGCTTAGGGGCGGCCGCAATTACAATCGCATGGGATAGTGCATCGGGATAGTTAATGGACCACTGCAATACCTGCATCCCGCCTAGACTGCCGCCAATCACTGCGGCCCAATGGGCAATCCCGAGCCGCTGCATCAGCCGGTGCTGCGACTGGACCCAATCCCGAACCGTCACAATGGGGAAATCCGGGCCATACGGCTTGCCGGTAGCCGGATCGAGACTCAGCGGACCGGTCGACCCCTTGCAGCCTCCCAGATTGTTCAGGCTCACCACAAAAAACCGATTGGTATCGATGGGCTTTCCCGGCCCGATAGCCGAATCCCACCAACCGGGCTTGCGATCCGTTTCGCCATGATAACCCGCCGCATGATGATCACCGGATAAGGCGTGACAAATCAGAATGGCATTGTCGCAAGCCGCATTCAGCGTGCCATAGGTCTCATACACCAGCGCGTAGGACGGCAAAGTACGCCCACAATCCAGCGCCAGCGGCTCATTGAACACGGCGACCTGAGGCTGGACGATGCCGACGGAGTGGCTACTACGAAGATCAAGCCCTTTTTTGGACAAATCAGTCAATCGAAACACCCTGCACATTGAACCGACGGATTGCGAACCTGCCCACAATCAGCGCCGAAGAGAAACCAATCTAAAACCCGGCTCACGCATGAAACCCGCTACCTAGCCTATTAGCAGGTTGCCCACGGTAATCTGCAAAACCTGAATCAGTAACAAAACCGCCAAGGGGCTCAGGTCTATCCCAGACAACGGCGGCAAAAAGCGCTGCATGGGCCTCAACAGCGGGTCCGTCAGTTCTTCAAGCAAGGATATGGCCGGGGAACGGGTATTACCGATCCAGGACGCTACCGCACGCATCAATATCGTCCAGAAAAACAGATCCGTCACCATCAAAAACGCAAAATAAAGGCTGTTAACCAGCAGGGCTACCGCAGAAACAGACAATCCCTTCATCGCGGCCAGTATCCAGACCATCAGCACAATCAACACAAGCGCCATCAATAAGGCAGCCAGATCATGCCGCCCGGTCTTTGGCAGCACTCGGCGCAGCGGATTGAGCACCGGATTGGTCAGTTTGACGATCGACTGCGTCACCGGGTTAAAAAAATTTGCCCGGAACAGTTGAAGAAAATAACGAACCAACGCCATGAAAATCAAGAGTTCAAAGAGCGTGCGTACCAAAAAAAGGACCGGATCACCAAAACTGCCATTCATTTAGTACGTACTCCCGGACAGTTCCCGACCCAGTTCCTGACTCCGCGCATGTGCGGCCGTCAGCGCCTGCAGGAAAGCACCCCGCAAATCGGCCGCTTCCAGAGCGGCGATTCCACGCTCCGTCGTCCCATTGGGAGAAGTGACACGCGCCCGAAGTTGCGCCGGCGATTCGTCCGCCGTCATGGCCAACCGTGCTGCACCGTATACCGTCTCCAGTGTCAACAATCGGGCCGATTCTGCAGGAAGACCCAGCGCCTCAGCGGCAGACTGCATCGCCTCCATCACCAGAAAAACGTAAGCAGGTCCGCTACCCGATAGTGCTGTCACCGCATCCATATCTGCTTCCTGCTCGATCCACTCGACCAGGCCCACCGCACGCAGAAGGGATTCGGCCTGATTCCGCTGCATTGGGGTCAGCGCAGGGGTCGCATATAACCCCGTCGCACCACAACCCACCATGGCGGGGGTATTAGGCATGGCACGCACAATGGCCGCATGACCACCCAGCCAATCCTGCAGCATCACCGTACCGATACCCGCCGCCACGGAAACCACGAGTTGGTCTGGTGCCAGCGTCGGTTGCAGTTGCGCGCACACGGCCTGGACCTGGCTGGGCTTGACAGCCAGGACAATCACATCCGCGCCAACAATCGCATCAGCATTGTCTTCAGTTACCTCGACGGCATAGACACTCGCCAACAACTCCCGACGCGCAGCCGTCGGATCGGCGACCATTACAATCGGTGGCTCGGCATGCGTGCCGTTCCCCGGACTGCGCCGCAATCCTTCGATAATGGCGGTGGCCATATTGCCACCCCCGATAAATGCCATTCGCGTTGCCTGCATACCGCCCCCTAAAACCTGATGCGATCGACACCCTGATCAATCACAAAGAACACTTCAACCGCTAAAAGTATCACGATTCGGCCCCGTTCTGCGCGCGCCGAACAGCGCCGTACCGATCCGGACCTGCGTACTTCCGGACGCAATAGCCACGCTAAAATCGTCACTCATGCCCATCGATAGTTCGGGAAGTACCGGATTCAACTGATCATTGAGTGCAGCAAGACGCGCAAAGGCATCCACCGAGTCCGGTGCCGGAATGGTCATCAACCCCATCAGCTGGAGCCGGGACAAACCGCGACAAAGGGTAACCATCTCGGGCACATCCTGCGGGTTGACCCCCGCCTTGGATGCTTCCTGATCCAGGTTGACTTCAATTAAAACCTTGAGTGGCGGCAAGTCGGCGGGGCGTTGTTCATTTAAACGCTGAGCAATCTTGGGTCGATCCACGCTATGTACCCATGAAAAATACGTCGCAATAGCGCGCGTCTTGTTCGACTGAATGGGTCCGATAAAATGCCAGGTTAGTTGATCCGTCCACCCCATCCCCCGCAATTCCTTCTGCTTTGCCACCGCTTCCTGCACGTAACTTTCCGCAAAATCACGTTGCCCGAGTGCGGCAAGTTCCGCCACGGCTTCTGCCGACTGCCCCTTGCTTACCGCCAGCAATGCAACGTCTTTCACGGGGCGGCCTGCACGCATCATCGCCTCGGCAATACGCGCTTTGACCATCTCATATCGATCCGACAACGAATTCAAGTTGCACCCCGCCACAGTTCGATTTATTTTGTACTCCACGTTCACGCGCATTCTGGAACATTGCGAACGGCAAATTGGCCGATGACAGTCGCTCGCGCGGCACAACGGAACGGCTGAGCACGTCTCAGGCCAAAAATGATATGTTGTGACGGCGAGATATGCGAGCTTCATACGGATACTCGCCACAGCGCATGACCGGAATGACGAACAACGGATCATCCATTAAAATGCTTATCCGGTTTCAGGGATTCGCACACAAGGACTACACATCATGGCAGAGCAACGTGGCATTGATTCTCTACTCAATTTCTCCGTAAAAAACGGCGCCTCGGATTTACATCTGTCAGCTGGCGAACAGCCCCGGGTACGGATTGACGGCGACATCCGGAAAGTCAACGTTCCCGTGATGGAGCACAAGGACGTGCACGCCATGGTGTATGACATCATGAATGACAAGCAGCGCAAGGAATTCGAGGACAACCTTGAAGTCGATTTTTCCTTCGAGCTACCGGGCGTCGCACGCTTCCGTGTGAATGCATTCAACCAGAACCGGGGCGCCGCGGCCGTATTCCGGACCATTCCCAGCGAAATTCTCTCCCTCGAGCAGCTCGCCGCGCCTAATGTATTCAAGGATCTATGCCTGTTCCCGCGCGGCATCGTTCTCGTTACGGGGCCAACGGGTTCAGGTAAGTCGACAACCCTGGCGGCGATGGTCAACTACATCAATGAAAATCGCAGTGATCACATCCTGACGATCGAAGACCCCATCGAGTTTGTCCACCAAAGCAAAAAATGCCTGATCAACCAGCGTGAAGTACACCGAGATACCCACAGCTTCAATGCAGCCCTGCGTTCTGCTTTGCGGGAAGATCCGGACGTCGTTCTGGTCGGCGAGATGCGCGATCTGGAAACCATCCGTCTTGCCCTGACGGCTGCCGAAACCGGCCACCTCGTATTCGGCACACTCCACACCAGCTCCGCCGCCAAGACCATCGACCGGATCGTGGACGTCTTTCCGGCTGCAGAAAAGGACATGGTTCGCGCCATGCTTTCCGAGTCCCTGCGTGCCGTCATCTCACAAACCCTGCTGAAAAAGATTGGCGGAGGCCGAATAGCGGCACACGAAATCATGCTGGGCAGCCCCGCTATTCGAAACCTGATTCGCGAAAACAAGATTGCCCAAATGTACTCCGCCATCCAGACCGGGCAGACCCAGGGCATGCAAACGCTGGATCAGAACCTGCTGCAGCTGGTGAAACGCGGCCTTATCGCCAAGGACGAGGCGCGCGCACGTGCTCAAAACAAAGCCGATTTCATGTAATTTCGCGCCTTCGCATCAACTGTGCTGCCAGAATTTAGGAATGTTCAACTATGGATCGTCAACAAGCGGCCAACTATGTTCAGGGATTGCTGCGCAAAGCCGTAGAACTTGAAGCCTCGGACCTGTTCGTCACCGTCGGGGCTCCGCCCTGCGCCAAAATCAACGGTGAAATCACGCATCTCGCCGAAACGAGCCTGTCCACCAGCCATACCCAGATGCTGGTTCGCTCCATCATGAGTGACAAGCAGGTCGCGTCTTTCGAGGAAACTCACGAGGCCAATTTTGCCATCTCACTGCCAGGAATCGCCCGATTCCGGGTCAATGCCTTCATGCAACGGGGCAGTGTCGGCATGGTGTTGCGGATGATCCGCTCGGAAATCCCCAAGTTTGCGGACCTGATGCTCCCCAAGGTGCTTGAAGACATATCGATGACCAAGCGTGGTCTCGTTATTTTTGTCGGTGCAACCAGCTCGGGCAAATCCACCTCGCTGGCCGCCATGCTGGATTATCGGAATGAAAATTCCGCTGGCCACATCGTGACCATCGAAGACCCGATCGAATACGTACATCGACACAAGAAATCCCTTGTGACCCAACGTGAGGTTGGGGTAGACACCGAAAGCTTTGGCACCGCGCTCAAAAATACACTGCGTCAGGCCCCTGATGTCATTCTGATCGGCGAAATCCGCGATCGAGAAACCATGGATCACGCCATTGCTTTCGCGGAAACCGGGCACTTGTGTCTGGCGACACTGCACGCCAACAACACCAATCAGGCGTTGGACCGGATCATCAACTTCTTCCCGGAAGAGCGTCGACTGCAGTTGCTGATGGATCTCTCCCTGAATCTCAAGTCCGTGATTTCCCAGCGCCTGCTGCGCAAGGAAGAAGGTAGTGGTCGAGTCCCTGCCGTAGAAGTGCTGATCAACTCGCCCCTGATCGGCGACTTGATCTTCAAAGGCGATGTGCACGAAATCAAGGAAGTGATGAAGCGTTCCCGTGAACTGGGTATGCAGACCTTCGATCAAGCGCTACTCGATCTCTATGATCAGGGGCTCGTCAGCTACCAGGAAGCACTGCGCAATGCAGACTCGCAAAATGACCTGCGACTGAATATCAAGCTCCATAGCAACCGTGGACTCCCTGCAGGGCACGACGCAGGGGACGAGGGATTGAGCGTAGAAAAAGACGACTGAACATCTGACTGACGCAAGAGCTAAGGAATCGCTGCGCGCTTCAGCCAACACCGTGAATTGGACAAGCGGGATTTTACCCGCCACTACCGACAACCCCCCCGGGTGCAAGGACCCCTCATCATGAATGAAACCTCGCTTGATCCCTATCTGAAACTGCTTGCCGACAAGGAAGGCTCGGATCTCTATTTCAGCACCGGAACGATGCCCGCCCTCAAAATCCAGGGTGAATTGCGCTTCATCGGCAAGGATCGACTCAAGCCCGGGCAAATTGAGGAGCTGGCCCGTTCCGTCCTCACGCCGGATCAAATCGACCTGTTTCACCGTGAAATGGAGTTGAACCTGGCGCTCAGCCGCCCCGCCCTCGGACGATTTCGAGTCAATGTGTTCATGCAACGTGGCGAATGGGCCATGGTCATCCGTTTTATCAAAAGCGATATCCCTCGGGTAGCGGACCTAAACCTGCCTGCCGTCATCGAAAAGCTGGTCGAAGAACGCCGCGGGCTAATCATGGTGGTCGGTGCCACGGGTTCCGGCAAATCGACCACGTTGGCGGCCATGATCGATTACCGCGCAGAAGCGATCCCGAGTCATATCCTGACGATTGAAGACCCCATGGAATTTGCCTTTAGGCATCGCAATTCCATCGTCAACCAACGTGAAGTCGGGGTAGATACCATGAGCTATGGCGCCGCCCTCAAGGAAGCGCTGCGTGAAGCCCCCGACGTCATCATGATTGGCGAAGTCCGCGATCGTGCCAACATGGAGCATGCGCTGGCCTATGCGGATACGGGGCATCTCTGCTTGACCACCCTGCACGCCACCAATGCACACCAGGCACTGGATCGCGTCATCCGGTTCTTCCCCTCCGATGCGCGCGATCAATTGCTGATGGATCTTTCACTGAACCTGAAAGCGATCATCTCCCAACGATTGGTCGTCAGCAATCAGGGACATCGGGTGCCTGCCGTCGAAATCATGCTGAACACACCGTTCATTGCCGATCTCATCAAGCGTGGAGAAATCGACGCCATGAAGGACGCCATGGAGAAAAACGAACTCGAAGGCTCTCAAACCTTCGACATGTCGTTGCATGCGCTCTGGAAGAACGGTCGTATCGACCGGGAAGAAGCGCTCAAGAATGCGGACAGCCGCGCCAACCTGGAATGGCGCATGAACTTTGGCGGCAGCCGAGAAGAAATGCGGGCGACTGCCAGCCGTGCGAGCAGCACGCACGTCAAGGCCAGTGCCAGCCACGATGGCGATCTCCCATCCCTGGACTAAGAAATCGCCCCATCGCTAGCAAGGTCAAATCAACCCGACCTTCGCAATATTGCCGCCACCGAACGGGATTCACTTGCCCCGGCACCTGCGACAACGGATAATGCCGTTCTGCTGCGGGTGTAGTTCAATGGTAGAACTTTAGCTTCCCAAGCTAATAGCGTGGGTTCGATTCCCATCACCCGCTCCACCAGATCACGCCACAGCCATTGCCTGGCAAACCGAATAGGAATAATTGCCATTCGGCTGATAAGCATCAGGATACTATATTTCATCCTGCCCCACTGGGGCCGGTGATTTTCGGAATCACTCATCGCATTCGAGAGCAACCCACTTGGCCCAAGCCGATTGCATCATTGTTGGTAGCGGTATCGCCGGTCTCGCCACCGCCTTGGCACTCTGCCAAAACGGGCTGAACGTCACGGTTATCGAACGACAGTCGATCGGTCGCGAGGCTTCATGGGCCGGCGGAGGCATCGTCTGCCCGCTGTACGGCTGGCGTTATCCCGAACCCGTGATGCGACTGGCCGCTCTGGGCATGGCCGCCTACCCACAATTCATCGAAACGCTCGGCGAGCTGAGCGCCATTGACCCGGAGTATCACCCCAGCGGGATGCTCATCCTGGACCCACACAGCCAGAAGGACCAGCCCGCAGAGATCCTCGACTGGGCCAGTCGCCACCAAATCACGGCAGAACTCTCAGCCGCCCGGGCGCATTTTCCCCATCTGAGCGAACGCGAAGCACTGTGGCTACCCACGATACACAATACGCGGAACCCACGGTTGTTAAAGGCGTTGACCGAAGCCGTCACGCGCGCGGGCGTTCAACTCGTCGAGCAGACTGCCGTTCAGCATGTTTTGATTGAAAATCGGCAGGTTACTGGCGTACAAACGGCAGCAGGAACGCGATTGGCCCCCTGCGTTCTGGTGACTGCCGGCGCCTGGTCCGGTTCGTTCGCACCTGGCCTCACACCCACCACTGTTTTCCCCGTTCGCGGACAGATGCTTCGATTCGATCATGCGCCAGCAAACGGGTTATCGACGATTCTCATGGAGGATGGGGTATATCTCATCCCGCGGTGTGACGGCTCGGTCATTGTCGGCTCGACGGTGGAACATGTGGGATTCGACAAGCACACCACGGACGAGGCCATTCAACGTTTACACCGGAAAGCCATTGCCTTGTGGCCCAACCTGGTGCACGCGCCCGTCACGCACCAGTGGTCTGGTCTCCGGCCGGGCACGGCGGACGAAATTCCGTACTTGGGTGCACACCCAGAAATCAAAGGGCTTTTTATTGGCACAGGTTTTTACCGCAATGGGCTGGCCATGGCGCCGGCGGTTGCGACGCTCATGACCGACCTCATTCTGTCGCGACCCAACTCGGTGGATCTGTCGGCCTACCGGGTGGATCGGGCAGTCGAACCGCGAGCATAACGGCCACGCCCAACACGTCACCAGCGGATTAAAGTGCTTCTTCGTTGATCTCACCGGTGCGAATCCGGATCGCGCGCTCGACGGGCAAGATGAAAATCTTGCCATCCCCGATCTTGCCGGAGTGCGCCGACTTGATGATCGCGTCGAGGACAGAATCCACCTGCTCGTCGGCCACAACGATCTCCAATTTGATCTTGGGCAGGAAATCGACCACATACTCGGCGCCCCGATACAACTCTGTATGTCCTTTTTGCCGACCGAAACCCTTCACTTCGATGGCGGTCATGCCACTGACACCAATTTCCATCAATGCCGCGCGGACATCATCCAGACGAAATGGCTTGATAATGGCTTCAATTTTTTTCATACAGAACTTCCTTAATCATTATTGGGTCGGAATATATACAGGCCGTAGTTAACCGCTGGTTTAACTCCATGAGGGGATATTAAGCCATATCGAGTGGATCGACATCAATCGACCATCGAACACCGGACAATCGGCGCGTCCCGATCCATTCGTCCAGATGACTCAAGGCGTCATGCAGCAATCCACGATCCTCGGCAAGCAGCAGCAATTGATAGCGGAATCGCCCAGCTCGACGAGCCAGTGGGGCTTCCACAGGCCCCCAGACGGAAAGCCCCGCCCATTCGTCCGTGGACAAGCCATTTGCCATCGTTTCAAGTAGCCCCTGGGGTGGCGCGGCATCGGGCCCATCTGCCCGAATCAGGGCGGATGATCGCATGGGTGGCAACCCCGCCTCCGCGCGTTCCTGGATCAACCGCCCAGCAAAGACACCATACCCTCCGCGCAACAAAAGGTTCAGCCCCGGGTGATCGGGATGGTGCGTTTGAACCAACACCGTACCGAGCCGATCCGCCCGCCCCGCGCGGCCAGCCACCTGGATCAACTGCTGCGCGAAGCGTTCGGAGCCACGAAAATCATTGGCGAAAAGCCCCTGATCCGCATCCACGACGCCGACCAAAGACACCTCGGGAAAATCGTGACCCTTCACCAGAATCTGGGTTCCGACAATCAACCGGGCCTCACCGGAACGAATTCGGGCAAGGCGACGATCCAGCTCACCCTTTCGACCCAGGACGTCGCGATCCAGCCGCTCAATGCCAAAATCCGGAAACAAACCCGCCAGCACGTCCTCCAACTGCTCCGTCCCCAATCCCCGGGGAGACAAAGTCGTCTGGCAATCCGGACAGGAAGACGGCACTGCGCGCTCATGCCCGCAATGATGACATTTGAGCCGATGGGACTGCCTGTGCCAGGTCATGAATGCATCACAATGCAGGCAGGCAGCCACCCAGCCACAGGCGTGGCACAGGAGACTGGGGGCATAGCCACGGCGATTCAGGTACAACAACACCTGCCCACCGGCCAAGAGATGCTGCTCCACGGCCTCGATCAGGGTAACCGACAGACCACCGGTCATGCGTTGACCGCGCACATCCACCGGCGTGATGACAGGTAGGCGCGCCCCGCCCGCCCGATCGGGAAGGGACAAGCCTCGATAACGGTTCAACTGCACATTGCGCAACGACTCCAGCGCCGGTGTCGCCGACCCCAGAACAATCGGAATATTCAGTGACCGCGCCCGCCAAATGGCCACATCCCGCGCATGGAATCCGAACCCTTCGTTCTGTTTCAACGAAGGGTCATGCTCCTCATCGACAATCACCAAACCCAGATTCGCCAAGGGTTGGAAAGCTGCCGAACGGGTACCGATCACCACCTTGGCTGCGCCCGATTGCGCGGCGATCCAGCCCTGCAAACGATCCGATTCCGATAACCCGGAATGCAACACCACCAGGGCAACACGCAAATGTGCGGCAAATCGCGCTACCAACTGCGGGGTCAGGGCAATCTCCGGCACCAGAACCAGTACCTGTTTTCCAGCCGACGTCACCTGCTCGATCAGACTGAGATATACCTCGGTCTTGCCACTGCCGGTGACCCCATCAAGCAGCCATACCTGAAATCGCGCCCAATCGGCAGCGACGGCGGCCACTGCCGATTGCTGAGCAGTATTCAAAGGCTTGGGCGAAGCAGGCTCTATAGCCGACTTTTGAAACGCCCCGGTCGCCAGAGGTAGCGCCACGCGCTCGGCCCATTCTTTGACCAATACCGACTGCCGAACGGCATGGGCGAACTGGGTCAGTTCCGACTCGGCCAATCCGGGCGGATGCGCCGCCAGCATCTGCAGCAACTGGCGCTGCCGACTACCGCGCACGCCTTTAGCCAATAATATATCGCCCCCCGTCGCGGTCAATCTCAATCCAGGCCGGCTGAGCAACCCGCCTTTGCGCAGCGCAGGGGGGAAGGCCGCCAACACGGCCTCGCCAAGCGGATAGTGGTAGTAACTTGCGGCCCAGGCAATACAATCCAGCAATGTCGCATCCAGCAACGGAGCCTTATCAAGCTGGCCATCAACAGGCTTGAGTGCCAAACCGGGTTCGGCCGAAACAGGCGCCCACAGAACCCCCACCCGATGCCCTCGGCCAAATGGTACCCGAACACGCACACCGGGCGCCGGGTGGCACACATCAGGAACTGAATAACTGAACAATCGGGGCAACGGTCCCGGCAAGGCCACCGACCAGGTCGGCCCGACGCAGGATTCGTCTGTCAGCGCGCCCAAGGCATGATCCGCCTCTTCTTTCCCCAATCTTGGCATCTCGTCCTCTTGTTCTGATTGATTCCAAGCCCACGTGGCCCCATCATGCCCGCATGCGGCGACACGGCACAGTAACGCACCTACGATAGGCAGTGAAAGCATCAAAACAGCCGGGCGTCGACAAAAATGCGCGTGACTGGAGCAGATACATTCAGCCCGGTTCACGTCGAGAGCCAAACCGGATCTCGACGAAAATCACATTCCGCCAGCGAAGATCAGGGGCAAAACAGTCTAGGATACGCACGGTACTTGCGTCTTCAGATCAGCGCCTTATAATACAAGGCCTTTTTATTGCTCGTCCGCCATGAGTGCCGACCCGCTCGCGACACGATCAACGTTTTTAATCAACCAGTTCAACAGGATAATCATCTTCATGCCATCAGTACGTGTTCGAGATAATGAGCCCTTCGAAGTTGCCGTCCGTCGGTTCAAGCGTTCATGCGAAAAAGCCGGCATCATCAGCGAGCTTCGTGAGCGTGAGTTTTACGAAAAGCCGACGACCGAGCGCAAGCGCAAAAATGCTGCTGCCGTCAAACGCAACCAGAAGCGTCTCTCCAAAGAACAATCTCGCCGTATCCGCTTGTTCTAATTGCCTCATGCCTCTGGCATGAGCGCCGTGATATCGACAGGAAGCCCTGAATGAGCGCACTCAAAGCACGTCTCACCGACGACATGAAATCCGCCATGAAGTCGGGCGAAAAACAACGTCTCGGCGTTATTCGTCTGCTGCTCGCCGCGCTCAAGCAAAAAGAAGTCGATGAGCGCATTACGCTCACCGATGACGATGTGCTCACCATCCTGATCAAGCAAGCGAAACAGCGCCGTGAATCCATGACGCAATACGAGGCTGCCGGACGCGCCGACCTGCTGGCCATCGAGCAGTATGAACTCGAACTCATCGAATCCTACCTGCCCGCAAAGCTCAGTGACACAGAGATCCAGCAGATTATCGCAGAAACCGTCTCCGCAACCGGCGCACAAGGCGTGGCTCAGATGGGCACCGTGATGAATGCCGTTCGGGAAAAGGTGGCTGGCCGCGCGGATATGGGGCAGGTCAGCCAATGGGTCAAATCCGCCCTTGTCGGCTAGCCCCCTCTCTCAATCCAAGTGACGGATCAGTCAACCTCCCACATACGCGGGAAGAGTGCTCCGGCCCGACGTATTTCCGGCAGAGACCAGATGACGCACTGGGCCAGTCAGTAGATCCAAAGAAATACACTAATTCCTTATGGCTTTATCAATAGCCGGAATAAACTATGATGCGAGTCCTTGGAGCGAACAATGCCGTCAGGCAAGTGCCTCGGGCTATCACAACGAATCAGAACAGGTAATGGGCAATGGGTGATAATTTCCAGTTTTTGAATGTACCGCGGCAGGATCCGGAAAAAACCCCGGCCAATGAACGCGTACAGCAATTCGACGAAATTTACGGTCAATTCACCCCCGAAAAAACTGCCGAGCAGGCAGATCGCTGCCTTGAGTGCGGCAATCCATACTGCGAATGGAAATGCCCGGTCCATAACTACATCCCCAACTGGCTCAAACTGATCGCCGAAGGCAATCTGCTCGAAGCCGCCGAGATGTCGCACAAGACCAACTCGCTGCCAGAAATCTGTGGCCGGGTCTGCCCCCAGGATCGCCTCTGCGAAGGCGCCTGCACCCTGAACGATGGTTTTGGGGCGGTCACGATTGGCTCGATCGAAAAATACATCACGGACGAGGCCTTCAAGCAGGGTTGGCGTCCGGACATGTCCCAAGTCACCCCCACCAACAAGCGCGTTGCCATTGTGGGCGCCGGGCCGGCGGGGCTTGGTTGCGCCGATATTCTGGCGCGCCATGGTGTTCATGCGGTGGTCTATGATCGCCACCCCCAGATCGGCGGGCTACTGACCTTTGGCATCCCCCCCTTCAAGCTTGAAAAATCCGTCCTCGAAACGCGTCGGCGCATCTTCGAGGAAATGGGCATTGAATTCCGATTGAACACGACCGTCGGTCAGGATGTCATGGTCGACGACCTGCTCAAGGAATACGATGCGGTGTTCCTCGGCATGGGCACCTACACCGCCATGCGCGGCGGTTTTCCTGGCGAAGATCTCGGTGGCGTTCATGAGGCGCTCCCCTTCCTGATCGGTAATATCAACCATGTCATGTCCTATCCGGGCGAACATCCCTACGTTGATGTCGCCGGTCAGCGCGTGGTCGTGCTTGGCGGCGGCGATACGGCCATGGATTGCACCCGTACGTCACTCCGCCAGAAGGCCGACCGGGTCACCTGCGTATATCGGCGTGACGAAGAGAACATGCCGGGCTCCCGTCGTGAAGTACAAAATGCACGCGAAGAAAATGCCGAGTTCCTGTTCAACCGTCAACCCATCGAAATTGTGGGCGAGGGCGGCCAGGTAACCGGCGTACGCTTTGTCAACACCCGCCTGGGCGAGCCGGATAACCGGGGACGCCGCGTCCCCGAAGTCATCCCACACTCCGAACACATTATCGAAGCCGACACCGTGTTGATCGCTTTCGGCTTCCGGCCTTCGCCAGCGCCCTGGCTGACCGAGATCGGCGTAGAACTCGACACGAGCGGCCGAGTGATTGCCAACAAGAACCCCAACGAACCAGGCTTCCAAACCTCGAACCCCAAGGTGTTCGCCGGCGGGGACATGGTGCGCGGCTCCGATCTTGTTGTCACGGCTGTATTTGAAGGCCGCAACGCCGGCTTCGGCATCCTCGACTTCCTCGGCGTCTAACCGCCCGTTTCAGGCGCCACACACTCCATTTGTCTGCCAGGGATTCAAGATCATGACCAGCGACCTTAAGAACGATCGCTTTATCCGGGCATTATTCCACGAGCCCGTTGACTACACCCCCATCTGGATCATGCGCCAAGCCGGTCGTTACTTGCCGGAGTACCGCGCCGTGCGCGCCAAGGCTGGCAGCTTCATGGATCTCTGTCATTCGGCCGACCTGGCCTGCGAAGTGACCCTTCAGCCGCTGGAACGATTTGACCTGGATGCCGCCATCCTGTTTTCGGATATTCTGACCGTCCCGGACGCCATGGGACTGGGCCTATCGTTCTCTGCGGGTGAAGGGCCGGTATTCGCACACCCCTTGCGCTCGCGCTCGGCCATCGAACAGCTGCCCATACCCGATCCCGAGGGCGAGTTGCGTTATGTGATGGATGCCGTCAGCACGATTCGACGCGAACTCGATGGGCGCGTTCCGCTGATCGGATTTTCCGGCAGCCCCTGGACCCTCGCGACCTATATGGTTGAAGGCGGTGCCACCAAGGAATTTGCCCACATCAAGGGGCTGATGTACAGCGACCCGACCAGCGCGCATCTTCTGCTCGACAAGCTGAGTCAGGCGGTGACCGACTACCTGAACGCCCAGGTTCGCCGGGGCGCGCAGGCACTGATGATTTTCGATACCTGGGGCGGGGTCCTCTCTCCAGACAAATATCGGGAGTTTTCCCTGCGTTATATGGAAAAAATCGTCAGCGGTCTGATCCGGAACCACGAAGGTCAACGCATTCCCGTCATTTTGTTCACGAAAGGCGGTGGACAGTGGGCTCAACACATCGCCGACACCGGCGCGGATGGCATCGGCCTGGACTGGACGGTGGATATCGGACAGATTCGCCAGACACTGGGGGATCAGGTCGCCCTTCAGGGCAACCTCGACCCGAGCGTGCTGTACGCAACGGACGACGTCATCGAGCAAGAGGTCGCGCGCGTGCTGGCCTCTTATGGTCATGGCTCAGGACATGTATTCAACCTCGGGCACGGCATTCATCAGCACATCGACCCGGCCCGGGTCGAAACTCTCGTCAACGCAGTGCATCGATTGAGCCGCCCTTACCACAGCACCTAAACCGAGAATCCGCCGACCGCGGAAACGCCAGGCAGAACCACAATAGTCGGAAGCGACTGTGGATGGGGTGCACAAAGGGCATCCCAACTTTGGATTGATGCCCTACTACCAAACGCGGTGATTTCACGCCCCCGCTAGCGGCTTGATGGCATAGCCACCTCTTCCAGCAATGAGCGCAGTCGGCTTGGTGAAGCGCGGTTCATCAAGCTTCCTCGACTACCGCCCCCCAAGGGGGCTTCCTTGATTCCCGGACGCGCAAACACAACAAGATCGAACGGGACCTCATTGGCCACCAGGCTCAAAACAGGAACGCGCTCCTGGCGACCACTGCGATACTGGTAGCGTCGATCCGACTCCGTGAAGGGGATATTCCGGGTCAGGAGGAAGGTCATCACCTCCTCCGGCGTGTCGGCAAACAAATGCAGAGTGACCGTAGACTGGCGGTCAGCTGTACCCGCCAAAACCGACCCCACGAGCCTCGGCGAGAACGCGCTCAGAAAATCCATGGCCTTCAGCGCTTCGGCACGTAATTCCCGCAGCACAGTCAGTTGCTCCGGCCGAAAAACCAATTGATACTGGCGAATTTCGCCCTCCAATCGCGCGCAATCCACGTCGAGAAACCGCTCATCCAAAGTTACGCCCACGCGCGATGCTGCGCGACGCAGTGCATCCACGGGTGCCAATGAGACATCCTCGGCACATATTCGGGCCGCAGTGCGCAACAAAGCCAGTGAAGCGGGTCCTGGTTCAAGCGCCATGCACACCTCCCTTGTCATTCTTTCAACTGTGTCCAGTATACGTCTGAGCAGCCAAGCACCCAAAAACACGAGATCCGACCAATATCAGGGCCAACATCCCCAATAACTTGATTATGTTCTTCGATATGCCACGGCATCAGAACAAATCATTCAACAGTTTCTGAGGAACGGCATCCGCTGGAATCGGCATGGACAGGGGCGTTTCGTCCGCCGAACTCTTCGTTGTATCAAAATACTCCCGTACGCCTCCGGATGCCCCCGGTGCCAACTTGGCACCGGTTTCGGGATTGATCATCATTTCCACCACGCCCGGAGGGGGCACATGGGGCGCATTCGTGGGCGGCGGCAGCACCGCACGCATAAAGGAAACCCAGATCGGCAATGCGGCCGTGCCGCCAACCTCGCGGCGGCCCAGGGGACTATTGTCGTCAAAACCCACCCATGCCGTCCCCACCCACCCGGGTCCAAAACCAGTGAACCAAGCATCACGCTGATCATTGGTGGTGCCGGTCTTGCCGCCGATATCTTCACGTTTAAGTGCCCGGTATGCGCCGACACCCGTACCCATGCGCACAACGTCCCTTAATGCCGACCTCATCAAAAAGGCGTTCTGCGGGGATATCACGCGTGCGGCCACACTCGGATCAGGGCTATCGACTGGGCAGTCATCACACAGATTGACGGATGGATGACTATAAATCGCAACATTGTCGCCATTATCGACCTCGGTTGTCGTGTACGGAGTAATCCGGTAACCGCCATTCACAAAAGTCGAAAAGGCGCCAACCAGTTCCAATGGGGTCAGGGTATAACTACCCAGCGCCATGGATGGTGTCGCCGCCCAATTCTGGGTGGGCAAACCGAACCGCGCGACATATTTCAGCACGTTCGCCGGACCCAGCGCATCGATCAGTCGGATCGAGACCAGATTGACCGAATGCACTAAAGCCATTCGCATACGCATCGGTCCACCGAATTTCTTGCCATAATTTTGCGGGCGCCAATCCACGCCTTCTTTCACACCGTTCTTGACAACAACGGGCGAGTCATTGATCAGAGTGGCCCAAGTAAATCCATGGTCGAGCGCTGCGGAGTAAAGGAATGGCTTGAATCCAGAACCCGGCTGCCGCTCCGCCTGGGTGGCATGATTGAATTTGCTGTCGTGATCAAAATCAAAACCACCGACCAGCGCTCGGATCGCACCGGTTTTGGGGTCAAGAGCCACAAATGCACCACTGACCGCCGGAATTTGCGCAAGTTGCCAATGTGATTTGTCAACGGCCTGAAGTCGAATCAGGTCGCCGACCTTGAACAACTCGCCCATATCCTTGGGATGCGGGCCACAATGGTTCTCCGATTCATAGTGACAAGCCCACCGAACGGCATCCATATCCAGTATCTGGGTCGATCCATCGGCCATCAGAACCGTCGCGGCATGGGGTTCGACAGTAAGCACCACCGCCGGATCCAGCCCACCCACCACTGGTGTAGATTGCAGTTTCTGCAGCAGGGCTGTTCGGTCATTCAGTAAATTCTGCCAGTGATCCTCCGGGCCTCGATAGCCGTGGCGACGATCATAAGCCAGCAAGCCAT
>Ga0307375_10001655_pt1 | contig 23903 bp, 22 predicted proteins | sample TR1MG_FD_202531 | JGI IMG/M metagenome (GOLD analysis project Ga0307375, IMG submission 202531) | Soil microbial communities from Risofladan, Vaasa, Finland - TR-1 | ecosystem: Environmental > Terrestrial > Soil > Coastal area > Acid sulfate soil | place: Finland: Risofladan, Vaasa | collected...
CGCCCGTCGAACTGCCACAACACCGGCCCGCGCCAGTACATCTGGTCGGGGCGCGGCGGCTGGCCGTTAAAGGAAACGCGAAACGCGACCGCTTCGGACAGGCTCAGGCGGCTCAGGCTGCCCGGCGCCATATGGTCATCCAGCCCGGTGCTGGCATAGGCATCCTGCGGCAGGCCCCACAGCGGCCCCTGCACGCGCGGAAACAGGATGAACAGGATCAGCGTCAGCGGCAGGGCTTGCATCAGCAACGTCGCCGCGATGCGCGCACGCGGTTTCAGCGCGATACCTGGCGCCTGCAGGTGTATCCAGGCGGTCACGATCACCATCATGGTGGCGAGCAGGTAGAGCGCGGTGGGGATGCTCTGCGAGTAGAAAAAATTGGTGATGATGATGAAACAGGCGAGATAGACCAGCACTATCGCGTCACGCGTTTCGCGCAGCTCCATCAGCTTGAGCGTGGCCAGCATCATCAGCAGGGTCACGCCCGCTTCGCGCCCGAACAGGGTGTGGAAGGTGAGCACGATCCCGGCCGTGCCGGCAACCGTGATCAGCATCAGTAGCCAGCGTTTCGGCAGCGGCTTGCCGGTATAGATCAGCCAGGCACGCCACAGCATCAGGCCGGCACACAGGCCGCTGACCCATAACGGGAGATGCTCGGCATGCGGCGCGATCACCATCAGGATGGAGAGCAGCAGGCCGTATGCAAGCGACTTGCTCATCGCGTTTCCGATTCCAGACTGAACAATGCGATCCTGCGCAGGCATTGGTCGCGGTGCGCGATGCCGCTGTTCGACGGCAGCTCGCCGTTCGGCAGGCGCAGGCCGTAGCGCAGTCCCTGCGCTTCCGCGTCCAGTACCCAGCGGGTCATGCGCGCCAGTTTTTCTTCAATGTTGTGGTCCGGTGCATCGGCATGGTCCAGCCACAATTCCTCGCCCAGCGGTGTGGAAAATTGCTTGACCTGCAAACCCCGTTCGCGTGCATAGGCTTTCCAGTCGATGCGCGGCAGCGCATCACCGGCGGTGTATTTGCGCAATCCGGAAAAGTCCTCATCGCCGGCCGAATTGCGTTTGCCCGTGCCGTCGGGCGAACTGCCGGTCGGCAACGGCGCGTCGCTCAAGGGTTTCGGGTAGACCAGGCAGCGCGTGTCGAAATGCAGATAGGACCAGCAGTAAAACAGCCCGAGCGGGAATTCGGTGTACAGCGTCAGGCGGCCGGGCTGCAGCCAGCCGCGCCGGGTGGCGGGCAGCGGAAAGGCAACTTCGGTATCCTGTTTGGCGGGGGCATCGAACTGCAACGGCGTGTGGGTGTTTTTCCAGAAGGAATCGCCGGCCTGCACCAGGCAAAGCTGAAAACGCGGCAATTTGCTGGTGTTGTTGAAGTGCAGCATGAATTGCGCGGTTTCCCCGCAGAACACCGGTTCGGCACGGCCCGCGCGTATCTCCAGGTGGGCAAGGTTGCGGAATGCATACAGCATGGACATCACCGCCATCATGGTCAGCAGGAAAGTCAGCACATAGCCGAGACTCAGGTTGTAGTTGATGTCGCCGAGCAGCATCAGCACCAGCACGAACACCAGCGTGAATCCCTGCCGGGTCGGGATGATGAAGATGCGGCGCTGGGTGAGCGTGATCGCGCCGTGTTCGACTTTGGGGCGGAACAGCCAGGTGCGGAATTTTTGCGGGAGTGCGTTCAGCACGATGTTACGGGATCGCGACCGCCTCGATCAATTCGCGCACCAGCACATCGCTATTGAACCGGGCATACTCGCCGACCGCCTGCAGGCGGTGGCTGACCACGCCGGGCAACACCGCCTGCACATCCTCGGGGATCACCGCAGCGCGCTCCTCGAGCAGTGCCCAGGCGCGTGCGGCGGATAACAGCGCCAGCCCGGCGCGCGGCGACAGGCCGTGCGTGTAGCGCGATTCCTCGCGCGTATGGCGCAGGATGGCCTGCACATAATCGAGCAGGGCGGGCGACACGAACACTGCCCGCGCGCGTTTCTGCAAAGCGAGCAATTCGCTGCTCTCCAGTTGCGGGCTGAGCTGCGCGACGATCTCGCGCCGGTCCACCCCGGACAACAGGCCGCGTTCGGCCTGCGCGTCCGGATAACCCATCTGGATACGCATCAGGAAACGGTCGAGCTGCGATTCCGGCAGCGCGTAGGTGCCGACCTGATAGGCCGGGTTCTGTGTGGCGATCACGAAAAACGGCGCGGGCAATGCGCGTGTCGTTCCTTCTATGGTCACCTGCTGTTCCTCCATCGCTTCCAGCAGCGCGCTCTGCGCCTTGGGTGTGGCGCGATTGATCTCGTCCGCCAGGACCATTTGCGCGAAGACCGGGCCGGGATGGAACTCGAATTTGCCGGTGTCACGCTGATAGACCGACACGCCCAGAATGTCGGCCGGCAGCAGGTCGCTGGTGAACTGGATGCGCTGGAACTGCAGTCCCAGCGTGCGCGCCAGTCCATGCGCCAGCGTGGTCTTGCCGACCCCGGGCAGGTCCTCGATCAGCAGATGGCCGCGTGCCAGCAGGCAGGCCAGCGCCAGGCGAATTTGCCGCGGCTTGCCGAGGATGATCTGTTCGGCCTGGCGGATGACGTTTTGCAGTGATTGACTCATTCAGGGATTACCGAAAATTTGACGTGACCCGCAGGGGAGGGGCTGTTAAAACAGGATTGCCGCGATCACCCTGCGATCTTCCGCCACCAGTATATTGTAGGTGCGGCAGGCTGCGGGCGTATCCATGCATTCCACGCCGATACCGGCATTGGTCAGTGCGCTATACAGACGCGGATGCGGGAAACGTTGCCGCGCGCCGGTACCCAGCAGCAGCACGTCCGGTTTCAGCGCAAGGAAATAGTCGAAATGCGCGGCACCCAGTGCGTCAAAATTGGCGACCGTCCAGTCATCGCGAACTGCTTCGGCCAGCACCACGATGCTGTGGTCATAGCGTTCGCCGTTGACCATCACGTGATCCGGGCCGTGCGCGGTGAACACTCTGGTCTCGCCGGGATTGTCCAGGTGCAATTTCAAAATGACCTCGTATTGTGCAGTATCATTGAACAGAGTTTAGGGGTTCGGCGCAGTGGGCGTCAAATCAGACCGGGATTGGGTAAACTGTATCCCGGAAAAAATTTCAATTACACAATCATGAATGTTACTCGTCAGGCCAAATGGCTGATCCTGATCACGCTGGCGGTCAATGCGGCGGCGATGCTGTCCCCGGTGATCAACGGGGGCGATTCCGTCACCTATGCCGCGCTTGCCCGGCACATCGCGCTGCACAATGACTGGGTGAATCTGGTGCTGGACGGCAAGGATTGGCTGGACAAGCCGCACTTGCCATTCTGGATCACCGCGCTGTTCTTCAAGGTCGGCGGGATCGGTGCGTTCACCTACATATTGCCGGGCTTCCTGTTCCATCTGATCGGCGGTTATTTCACTTATCGGATTGCACGCCTTTTTTACAATCGCGACACCGCGTGGCTGGCCGTGCTGGTGTACGTGTCGGTCTTTGAACTGATGGATTCGAGCATCGAGGTCAAGGCGGAGACCTATCTGACCGGTTTCATCATGGCGGCCTGCTATTACTGGTTGCGCTTCGACGCCGCGGCCAAGGTGAAATATCTGCTGCTCGGCGCACTGTTCAGCGCAATGGCGGTGATGACCAAGGGCGTGTTCACGCTGATCGCGATCACCGGTGGCATGGTGTGCATGTGGCTGTACCGCGGCGAATGGCGCAAGTTGTGGAGCGGGAAATGGCTGCTCGCGCTTGCATTGACGCTGCTGTTTACCGCACCCGAACTGGTCGCGCTGTATCTGCAGTTCGATACGCATCCCGAAAAAGTGGTGTTCGGGCACACGCACGTGTCCGGCATCCGCTTCTTTCTGTGGGACAGCCAGTTCGGGCGTTTTTTCAATACCGGCCCGATCCAGAACCACAACGGGAATCCGCTGTATTTCGTGGACGCGTTCCTGTGGACCTTCCTGCCGTGGGTGGCGGTATTCGTGGCGGCCGTGTACGCGGGTATCCGTCAATTTGTTTCGCGCAGTCCCGCCGGGCGGGCCAGTTTCATTTATCTGTGCGGTGCGTTCTTCATCCCGTTCATGATATTCAGCGCCACGCAGTTCCAGTTCGAGTACTACACGGTCATCATCTTCCCGTTTGCGGCCATCCTGTGCGCGCATTACCTTGCGGATTACTTTGCTGATAATTTGGCGCGGCCCGCCGGCCACCGCAAGTTGCTGATTGCGCAATGGGTCATCACGCTGCTGTTGCTCGTGCTGGCCTGCGGTTTGAGTGTGTATGTGGGCAAAGCCATCCTGATGATCCCGGTACTGGTAGCGTCGATCGGCTTGCTGGTCCATGCCATGGTGAAGAAAATCCAGGCACGCGTGTTTCCGGTACTGGTCTATCCGGTAATCGGGATCAATATCCTGTATGCGTTCCTGGTGGGGATGACCGCGCTGACATTTACCACCTACAGCGTCGCGCACAATGTGAATGCGCGACTGGCCGGTCAACCGGGGCTGCCGATCTATGTCTACCGGATGCCGATGGTGGCAAGGGAGCTGTCGCTGTACAGCCGCGCCGCGATTCATGATGCGGATGATGCGGCGCAGCTGCCCGCGCCGGGAAGCCGGTACTTTCTGGTGGCCAGGTCCGGACAGTACGCGCAATTCAAGGCGCAATTGGGACCGGTCGAGGAGGTCGCCGAAGGTCGCTGGGCCGTGCACAAAACCGGCACGTTCCCCAGATTGTTGCGCTTGGCGAAAGGCGAGGAGCCGCTTGAAAATATCAGTATCGTGCAGGCGGGAAGAATGCAGTGAAGCCGGGGCTGCAAAATTCCCCGATCTTTCGGTGAACTGTCAGCGCGCTGTCCTGACAACCAGGCTTACACCCGCGGCCGTGAGCGTAACGCCCGCGATGGTCACTGCCGTGATGGGCTCGGAAAAAAGTATCCAGGCCATCACCGCAGTGGTGGGCGGCACCAGGTACAGCAGGCTGGTCACGGAAGTGGCGGCGCCGCGCTGGATCAGGATGTAGAGCAGCGAACTTCCGCCCAGCGTCAGGACCAGCACCGACCAAGCCAGCGCGGCAACGAATTCGCCGCTCCATTGCACCGGCTCGGTTTCAAACAATGCCATCGGCAGGGTGACAGCCAGCGCCGCCAGGAGTTGTACCGCATTGGCGCTGCGGGCATCGCAGCGCGTCACATGCCGCTTTTGATACAGCGTTCCGGTGGTGATGCACAGCAGCGCGAAGACGGCCAGGGAAAGATTGAAGCTGGTTGCTTCGCCGCCCGCACCCAGCTTGCGCGAGACCACCAGCACCAGCCCGGCAAAACCCAGCGCCAGCCCCGCCCACTGCCGGCGCGTGACGCGCCCCCCGGTGGCCGACAGCCAGAAAGCGGTGAGAACCGGCTGCAGCCCGACGATCAGCGCAACCAGTCCCGAGCCCATCCCCGCCTTGACGGCGGCCCACACCCCGCCCAGATAGCCGCCGTGTATCAGCACACCGGTAACGGACAGGTGCAGCCACTGCGCGCGCGTACGCGGCCAGGAAACACCGGCGAGCATGATCCAGGGCAGGAAACAGAGTATCGAAAAGGCATAGCGCAGCGCCAGGAATTTCAGCGGCGGGGCAAGCGGCATGCCGTATCGAGCCACGATGAAGCCCGTGCTCCAGATCAGTACAAATACCATCGGCATCGCGCGGATCAGGATATCGTCATCGGCACGGTCAATCATCGGGTGGATAGAACATCAATTTTTGTATGGGGCTCAAATTTTCCTGAATTTTTTGTCAATTTTGCACCTTGCCGCTTTTCAGCCCCCCGTTTATGCGGGGCATTTGCTGTAGCGTGGCTGGACAGGTAAAATCGCGCCCTTTGCTATTGCGTGGCGGATTCTATCATTGTGACCCGGCATTGCGCCCGGTGTGCCGAGAGGCGACCGAAAACTCGAGAATATATAAAGTGAAACCAATTCTGAAATCGACCAAGCTCTCCAACGTGTGCTACGACATCCGCGGCCCGGTGATGGAACGCGCCAAGCAGATGGAGGAAGAGGGTCAGCGTATCATCAAGCTGAACATCGGCAATCTCGCGCCGTTCGGCTTCGAGGCGCCGGAGGAGATCCAGCAGGATGTGATCCTGAACCTGCCCAATTCTTCCGGCTATTCCGATTCCAAGGGCATGTTCGCGGCGCGCAAGGCGATCATGCATGACTGCCAAGCCAAGAAGATCATGGGCGTGGGACTGGATGATATCTATATCGGCAACGGCGCATCGGAGCTGATCGTGATGGCGATGCAGGGCCTGCTCAACACCGGCGATGAAGTGTTGATCCCGACACCCGACTATCCGTTGTGGACCGCCGCAGTCACGCTGGCGGGCGGCACGCCGCGCCATTATGTATGCGATGAGGAAAACGGGTGGAATCCCGACCTCGCCGACATGCGCAGCAAGATTACCAAGAACACGCGCGCGATCGTGATCATCAACCCGAACAACCCGACCGGCGCGCTGTATTCCGACGACATTCTGCGCGGGATCATCCAGATTGCGCGCGAGCACGATCTGATCATTTATTCGGACGAGATCTACGACAAGATGCTGTATGACGGGGCGACACACACCGCGATCGCCTCGCTGGCCGATGACATACTGTTTGTGACGCTGAACGGTTTGTCGAAGAACTACCGCGCCTGCGGCTACCGTGCCGGCTGGATGGTGGTGTCGGGCGAGAAGAAGCATGCGCAGGACTACATCAACGGCCTGACGATACTGGCTTCGATGCGGCTGTGTTCCAACGTGCCCGGACAATTCGCGATCCAGACCGCGCTGGGCGGTTACCAGAGCATCAAAGACCTGGTCGCGCCGACCGGGCGCCTGTGCAAGCAGCGCGACCTCGCCTGGAAGCTGCTCACCGAGATTCCCGGCGTGACCTGTGTCAAGCCCAAGGCCGCGCTGTACCTGTTTCCGCGCTTCGACCCGAAGATTTACCCGATCAAGGACGACCAGAAATTCATCCTCGAGCTGCTGGAAACAGAGAAGGTGCTGGTGGTGCAGGGCACCGGCTTCAACTGGATACATCCCGACCACATCCGCGTGGTGTTCCTGCCCAATGCCGATGACCTGACCGAAGCGATAGGACGCATTGCAAGATTCCTGGAACATTACCGCAAGAAGCATGGGACATAACGTAGGGTGGGCACGTTTTTGTGCCCACGCGGATAATCGGTGGGCACAAAAACGTGCCCACCCTACCTTTAGGAATTGAAATGAAACCAATCAACGTAGGACTGCTGGGCATCGGCACGGTCGGCGGCGGCACCTTTACCGTGCTGAAGCGCAACGAGGAAGAGATCACCCGTCGCGCCGGCCGCCCGATCCGCATCACCGTGGTGGCGGACAAGAATGTGGAGCTGGCGAAAAAAGTTACCGGCGGCGCTTGCAGGATCACCGACGATGCGTTCTCGGTGGTGAGCGATCCCGGAGTGGATATCGTCATCGAGCTGATCGGCGGCACCGGTGTGGCGAAAGAACTGGTGCTGAAAGCGATCGAAAACGGCAAGCACGTCGTCACCGCAAACAAGGCACTGCTGGCAAAGCATGGCAACGAGATATTCAAGGCGGCGCAGGACAAGGGCGTGATGGTGGCGTTTGAAGCCGCCGTGGCGGGCGGGATTCCGATCGTCAAGGCGGTGCGCGAGGGACTCACTGCCAACCGCATTGAGTGGATCGCCGGCATCATCAACGGCACCACCAATTTCATCCTCAGCGAGATGCGCGACAAGGGCCTGAGTTTCGACACTGCGCTGAAACAGGCGCAGCAGCTGGGTTATGCCGAGGCCGATCCGACCTTCGATATCGAGGGCGTGGATGCCGCGCACAAGATCACCATCCTTGCTTCGCTGGCGTTCGGCATCCCGATGCAGTTCGACAAGGCTTACATCGAGGGTATCTCCAAGCTGGATGCGATCGACATCAAGTACGCCGAACAACTCGGCTACCGTATCAAATTGCTGGGCATCACCAGGCGTACGCCGGAGGGGGTGGAACTGCGGGTGCATCCCACGCTGATCCCGGCCAAGCGTCTGATCGCCAATGTTGAAGGCGCGATGAATGCAGTGCTGGTGCAGGGCGATGCGGTCGGCGCGACACTGTATTACGGCAAGGGCGCGGGGGCTGAACCGACTGCCAGCGCGGTGATCGCCGACCTGGTGGATGTGACGCGTGTGCAAACTGCCGATCCGGGAAATCGCGTGCCGCATCTCGCGTTCCAGCCCGACGCGATGTCAGACCTGAAGATATTGCCGATGGACGAAGTGCAGACCAGCTATTACCTGCGTCTGCGCGTGCAGGACAAGCCCGGCGTGCTGGCCGACGTCACGCGCATCCTCGCCGACGAGCAGATCTCGATCGATGCGGTGATTCAGAAAGAACCCGGCGAAGGCGAAGAACAGACCGACCTGATCATGCTGACCCACCTGACGCGCGAAAAGCGCATCAACGCGGCGATCGCGAAGATCGAGGCACTGGGCGTGGTGGCCGGCAAGGTGACCAGGCTGCGGCTGGAAGAGTTGGGCAAATAATCGCCCGAACATGGAAGCAAGCCGAATCCCGTTCGAGTCGATGGAATGGCAGAATGCCGCCCCTGGTCTGCGCTTCAAGGTTTACCGCAGCGGGAACAAACAGATGCGTCTACTCGAACACTCACAAGAATTCGTCGAGCCTGACTGGTGTGTGAAAGCTCATTCAGGTCTGGTGTTGAAAGGTGAGTTTGAGATCGATTTTCATGGTCGCATCGTGCGGTTTCCGGAAGGAAGCGGACTGTTCATTCCCGCCGGGGAGAAGCACAAGGGTCGCCCAATCACTTCAAGTGTGCTGCTTTTCCTGGTTGAAGATATTTAGCGTTCTTTGGAACGTATGGAAAATTATACGATGAGATACATCTCCACGCGCGGCAATTCCCCCGCGAAAACCTTCACCGAAATCCTGCTGGGCGGCCTCGCGCCGGATGGCGGGTTGTACCTGCCTGAAGAATACCCGCAGGTGACGCGCGCCGAGCTGGATGCGTGGCGCAAGCTGTCGTATGCCGACCTCGCATTCGCGGTGCTGTCCAGGTTTGCCACCGATATTCCGCCGGCCGACCTCAAGGCCATCATCAGCAAGACCTACACGACCGCGGTGTACAGCAACGGCCGCGCCGATTCCGATTTCAAACAGATCACGCCATTGCGTAAACTGGAAGAAGGCGTGTTCATCCTCGAACTCTCCAACGGCCCGACGCTCGCGTTCAAGGACATGGCGATGCAGCTGCTCGGCAATCTGTTCGAGTACGCGCTGGTAAAGCAGCACGACGAATTGAACATCCTCGGCGCGACTTCGGGCGACACCGGTTCCGCCGCCGAATACGCGATGCGCGGCAAGCGCGGCATCCGCGTGTTCATGCTGTCGCCGCACGGCAAGATGAGCAGCTTCCAGCGCGCGCAGATGTACTCGCTGCAGGATCCGAACATTCACAACATCGCGATCAACGGCATGTTCGACGACGCGCAGGACATGGTGAAGGCGGTGTCCAACGACCACGCGTTCAAGGAAAAATACAAAATAGGCACGGTCAACTCGATCAACTGGGGGCGCGTGTCGGCGCAGATCGTGTATTACTTCAAGGGTTACTTCGCCGCGACCCAGTCCAATGACGAACAGGTCGCGTTCTCGGTGCCTTCGGGCAACTTCGGCAACATCTGTGCCGGACACATCGCGCGCATGATGGGCCTGCCGATCGGACAGCTTATTCTCGCGACCAACGAGAACGATGTACTGGACGAATTTTTCCGCACCGGTGTGTACCGCCCGCGCGACACCCGGCACACCTACGAAACCAGCAGCCCGTCCATGGATATCTCCAAGGCCAGCAATTTCGAACGTTTCATGTTCGACCTGGTCGGACGCGACGGGGCAAAGGTGCGCGAGTTCTGGAGCAAGGTGGACCGGGGAGGTGCATTCGATATCAAGGACTCAGCCTATTGGAATGATTTGCCGAAATTCGATATCGCTTCCGGCAAGAGCACCCACCAGGACCGGCTCAAGACCATACTCGGGCTGTGGGAAGACTATGGCGTGATGGTCGATCCGCACACCGCCGACGGGATCAAGGTGGGGCTGGCGCAACGCCGCCCCAACCTGCCGCTGGTCTGCCTGGAAACCGCATTGCCCGCCAAGTTTGCCGAGACCATACAGGAAGCATTGGGCCGCGAACCGGAACGGCCTGCAGCGCTGGAAGGCATCGAGAATCTGCCGCAGCGCTGTGAAGTGATGGATGCGGATGTGGCCAAGCTCAAGGCATACATCGCGGCAAGAGTGCCGGTCTGATCCGGATTTTTGAGTGTCGGAGCATTTGTGGAAATTGAAAACAGATCAGTGCTCACCTGCCCGGTGTGCGGTTTTGCCAAGGAAGAAGAAATGCCTGTCGACGCATGCCAGTGGTTTTACGAATGCACCAATTGTCGAACCGTGCTGAAGCCCAAACCGGGCGATTGTTGTGTCTTCTGTTCCTATGGAACGGTGCCTTGCCCGCCGATACAGCTTGGCGGCAAGGAAGCTTGCTGCTAGCAGCGCTCAAGCACCGGCTCAGGAAGCATACCGGCAATTTATAGGCATGACTGCCACCAAGTGAATAATCTCATCCTGCTCATCCTCTGCTTCATCATCGGCATGCTGCTGCACCATTACAAGCGCATGCCGGTCAACACGCCCGCGGTGCTGAACACCTTTATCATCCATGTTTCCTTTCCCGCGCTGATACTGCTTTCAGTACACAGCATGAAGATCAGCGGCCACATCGGGCTGATGGCGGCGATGGCATGGATATGTTTTGCGCTTTCCGCGGGTTTCTTCCGCCTCGTCGGGCGCAGGCTGGATCTGCCGCGACCGACCGAGGGCGCGCTGATACTGACCGGCGGACTTTGCAACACGTCCTACGTCGGCCTGCCGATGATCGAGGCGTATTACGGACACCAGGGGTTGGCCACCGGCATCATCGTCGACCAGCTCGGTTCCTTCCTGGTGCTCTCCACGCTGGGCATCACGTTTGCCGGCATTTATTCCACGGGGCGCCCCGGCATCGCCGAGATGGCCAGGCGCATTTTCCTGTTTCCCCCGTTCATCGCACTGGTGATCGCGCTGTTGCTGATTCCGGCGGTGTATCCTGAATGGTTCACTGTTGTGCTCAAGCGTCTGGGCGACACGCTGGCCCCGCTGGCGCTGCTATCGGTCGGCTTCCAATTGCGCCTGGGGCATCTCGCGGGCAATGTCAGGAACCTGACTCTGGGGCTGGTATTCAAGCTGCTGCTGATACCGCTGGCAATGTATTTGTTGTATGTGCCGTTGCTCGGCGCGCATGGCCAGGCGATCCAGGTCACGCTGTTCGAATCGGCAATGCCGCCGATGATCACCGCCGCGATTCTTGCCACCGAGCACGATCTCGATCCGCCGCTGGCGACATTGATGGTTGCGGTTGGGTTGGTGATTTCATTCTTCACGCTGACCGGCTGGTGGTGGGTGATGCGGGGCATTTAAGCACGCCGGGGAGCCGGTTTTGATTCCAAGTCCGGCATGCGGAGCATGATGCACGGCTATCCGGATGATTTCTGGCCATATGCTTTTCGATGTGTTATGGTAAAAATGAATTTGTAAACCCGACCCGCAAAGGTGCTGGGGGACATGTTGTCTTTCCATGCCGCATTATGTTTTGACCAATCAAACAGACAGAGAAAATTTAGCGGTTCACGAACCCGTCCCATTTGAATTTCGCCCCCTTGCGCCTGCCGATGGTATGGCGCTGCACCGGTTGGTGCATGACTGTCCCCCACTCGATTCCAATTCCTCATACTGCAACATGTTGCAGTGCAGCCATTTCCGGAGTACGTCGATAGCCGCCATCAGAAGCGGCGCTCTGGTCGGCAGCGTAACCGGATATTTCATCCCGGACCGGCCAGACACGCTGTTCGTCTGGCAGGTTGCGGTACACCCTTCAGCGCGCGGCCGGGGTCTGGCGCGCACCATGCTGGGCAATTTGCTGAAACGGGTGGCAACGCAGGGTATCCGTTACATCGAGACATCGATCACCCCCGCAAACGAAGCTTCATTGAGATTGTTTACGGGATTCGCAACTGAGCAACACGCAGACATGGTTCGCTCGGTCATGTTCGAGCAGGCGTTGCATTTTGAAGGCGCGCACGAAACTGAATACCTGTTTCGAATCGGCCCATTTTCAGCAGCGCGTGGCTCACCTGCACAAGATAAAGGAGATTAAAGAATGAAGATTTTTGACGAGTTGGAATCGGAAGTACGCAGCTATGCACGGGCTTTCCCCAGAGTGTTCAACCGCGCGTGCGGCGAGTATCTGTATGACCAGGATGGAACAGAATTTCTGGATTTCCTCGCCGGCGCGGGGACCCTGAATTACGGGCACAACAATCCGCTCTTCAAACAGGCCCTGCTGGAATACATCGAGGCGGACGGAATCACCCATGGCCTGGACTTGCATACCATAGCCAAGCAGCGGTTTCTGGAGACGTTTCAGGCCAAGATACTCAGACCCAGAGGGCTGGATTACCAGGTGCAGTTCACCGGGCCGACCGGAACGAATGCCGTCGAGGCCGCGCTGAAACTTGCGCGCAATATCACCGGGCGCCACAACATCATTTCGTTTACCAACGGATTTCACGGCGTCACGCTGGGCGCATTGGCGGCGACCGGTAACTCGCACCATCGCGGCGCGGCCGGAATTAATCTGGGCGGCGTCACGCGCATGCCCTATGACGGCTATCTGGGCGAGGGTTTCGACACCACGGCATATATGGACAAGGTGCTGTCCGATGCCAGCAGCGGTGTGGACAAGCCGGCTGCGGCCATCGTCGAGACGGTGCAGGGCGAAGGCGGCATCAATGCGGCGAGCTTCGAGTGGCTGAGATCATTGCAGGAAGTCTGCCGGCGCCATGAAGTCCTGTTGATCGTCGATGATATCCAGGCAGGCTGCGGCAGGACCGGCACGTTCTTCAGCTTCGAGCCGGTCGGTATCCAGCCCGACATCGTCACCATGTCCAAATCGCTGAGCGGTTACGGATTGCCGATGGCGGTGGTGCTGATGAAATCGGAACTCGACCTGTGGAAACCGGGCGAGCACAACGGCACATTCCGGGGCAACAATCATGCCTTCATCACCGCGACCGCGGCGATCAACCACTATTGGTCGGACAGCAGGTTTTCCAAAAGTATCGAGTCCAAAGGGCGGGTGATAACGGATCGTCTCAATCATTTTGTGGCGCAATATGGCGACGGGAATTTCAATGCCAAAGGCCGGGGCATGTTCCAGGGAATCAACTGCGTGAGCGGTGAGTTGGCCAGCGACATCTCGCTGCGCGCCTTCAAAAAGGGACTGATGATCGAAACCAGCGGAGCAGAGGACCAGGTGATCAAATTGCTTTGCCCGTTGACGATCTCCGATGAGGCGCTCGGCAAGGGACTCGACATGATCGAGGAGAGCATCAGCGAATCATGCGAGCATTTCAGGAAGATCCCGAGCGAGAAGGATTTTTTTCAGCCGGCGTGACATGCGCGGAACAAGCAGCGACAAATTGTAGTGAAAGGAAGATGAAATGATAGTCAGAACATTGGATGTGGCCGACCAGGGCGAGCGGCGTGTAGTGGGCAACGGCTGGGAGAGCACGCGATTGCTGCTCAAGAACGACGGCATGGGATTCTCTTTCCATATCACCACGATCTATGCCGGTGCCGACCTGGAAATGCATTATCAGAATCATCTGGAAGCGGTGTATTGCATCAGCGGCGAAGGCGAGATCGAGGATCTGGCCGATGGCAAGGTCTATCCGATAAAGCCCGGCACGATCTACGCGCTGAATAACCATGACAGGCACAAATTGCGCGCCACAATCGAGATGAAGATGGTCTGTGTGTTCAACCCGCCGCTACATGGCAAGGAAGTGCATAACGCCCAGGGCGCTTATGAACTGGATGCCGGGACGATACAGGGATGAGACGGGTCGACAACAAACAGGAGAAATGAAATGGTTGTAGCGGTAGATCAATACCCGTCACGCACCGGTCGTGCAGCAAGCCTGGAGCCGCGTATGGATCCGGTGGTTTATGCGCCAGTGTCCCCGCGACTGTCGGCGTATTTGTCGTCCGGACAGGTGGCGCAATATGAACGCGAAGGCTATCTGGTACTCCACGATGTTTTTAGTGCTGCAGAGGTCCAATCTTTCAAGGATGAGTTGGAGCGCCTGCGCAAGGATGCAAGCCTGGCCGGAAGCGACGAGGTCATCGCGGAACCCGGAAGCGGCGACATCCGCTCGATATTCCGCGTACACAGCATCAGCCCGGTTTTCAAGCGTCTCGCATCGGACCTTCGCCTGGCCGGAATCGCGCAGGGTCTGCTGGATGACGATGTCTATATTCACCAGTCCAGGCTGAACTACAAGCCCGGCTTTCGCGGCAAGGAATTCTACTGGCACTCGGATTTCGAGACATGGCATGTCGAGGATGGTATGCCCGCGATGCGCGCACTGAGCATGTCCATCACATTGACCGAAAACACCCGGCACAACGGCCCGTTGATGCTGATGCCGGGGTCGCACAAGTCGTATGCAGTCTGTACCGGCGAAACGCCTGCCAACCACTTCCAGGCATCGCTGAAGAAGCAGGAATACGGCGTGCCGGAGGACGATCTGCTTGAGCAATTGGCCAGACGAAACGGGATAGTGAGTGCGGTGGCCAAGCCGGGCTCGGTGATCATTTTTGATTGCAATACCATGCACGGTTCAAACAGCAACATTACGCCAGACCCGCGCTCCAATGCGTTTTTTGTCTACAACGCGATCAGCAACCGGGTGGTGCAACCGTTCTGCGATCAATCGCCCCGGCCCGAATACATTGCCACACGCGAGCATGTCGAGATTATCAAACCGCAGCGCTCCGATCCGGAAAGCTATCGCGGCGAATTGCAGTCCGCGTAGTTTGCTGGCGGATAGATATGACCGACTTCCTTAAATCCGCAACCCTGATGCTGGTCCTGCTCAATCCGTTCCTGGTCATCATTTACCTGGTTGACATGGTCGAGAAACTGAGCCTCAGGGATTTCACCCGGGTACTGGTTCGCGGCAGCCTGATCGCCACGGCGGTATTCTGCAGCTTTGCGGTACTCGGCGATGTCATCTTCTCCAGCATCATTCAGGCGCAGTTTGCCTCTTTCCAGATATTCGGCGGGGTGATCTTTCTCCTCATCGGGCTGCAGTTCGTCTTCCATGGCCCCAAGGCCATTGTCGCGCTGAGGGGTGAATCAAAAGGCCTGGCCGGTGCGATCGCCATGCCTGTGCTGATCGGTCCCGGCACGATCAGCGCCAGCGTGGTCATCGGCAAGCGGCACGAAGCACTGTATGCCTGCGCCACGATCATCGCGGCGGTCTTCATCTCCGTGGTGATCATGCTTGCCCTCAAGTCGGCGCACGACTTCGTCCGTCCGCGCCACGAACCGGTCATCAGAAGGTACATTGAGATTGCCGGGCGCATTACGGCGCTTTATGTCGGAACCATCGCCGTGGAAATGATCATGCTGGGGATACGGATATGGGCGGGAAAATTCTGACGAAGCGGGGCGATGCAAGCCGCGGAGCGGGATCAAATTGAATCGAACCAAAGTTCGGGTATCGGTTTAACCGGATATACGGCGGCGATACATTTATCCCTGCAGGCCATTGTTCTGATTCTTGATCGAATCCATATGTTCCTCGGCTTCTTCCAGAACCTCGTCAAAACTCTTCTCGGAGCCGGTCACCGTTAAACGGACAATCAACAAGGCAACCGGCCAACCTTCTTCCCTGAACATTTTCTCCGCGGCCGAGTTGATCCTCAACGCCAGGACACCACAGATATATTCATCGGTTTCCGGGAATAATATCGCGAACTCATCCTTGCTGATGCGCGCAACCGTATCGATGCTCCTGGAATTGGTGTTGAAAATGCCGGACAGGGCTTTAAGGGCCGCATCGCCGACACGGTAACCATAGAGGTCAGTCAGTATCTTGAGCTGGTCAATCTGGATGAACAGCATGGAGTAGGGTTTGTTGGACCGTTCGCTGCGCAATTGCTCTGCCGAAAACTTTTCGGAAAATTCCAGGCGGTTCCCCAGCCCGGTCAACGCATCCTTGTGGGAATAGGTTCTGGCCTTCCAGAGCTTTGCCAGCACCCGGCCCAGAACGGTGAAAGTGATGCTGCGGGTAATGATGTTCACCGTCAGGGCGCCCAGCGGATAAGCCGGCCAGACAACGGCGGCCTCGGCCATGCTCCAGGCAACGGCGGTGATAACGCCGACCAGGGCAGCCAGTTGCGTGTCGGAATGGCGCATGGAACGAATTGCACCAATATGCGAGGCCTGGATAATCGGCAGGCAATAGAGTACGTCCAGGGAATAATACGTCCCGGACATCTTGTAATCCCAAATGGTTATAAACAGAACCTCTGCTAAAACCAGTAAAAATCTCCAAACCATACTTGTTACACTTTCCAGGAAAATGAGCCAACACACGCTGCAGCATCAAAACGCCATACGCGCAGTTGGGGCTGCAATTTATCAGCAAAATCCATACTCTACCAGCGGAGAAAGGCCGCCCGAGTGCAGGTAGCCTGATTATTTTGAGATCCACGCTTGGTGGACGGCGGGATTGTGTCAAAATAGAACAGTCCGCAGGAAATCCGGCCCGCAGCCCGGCATCCCGCAGCCCGGCATCGTGAAACCCGGGCGGCTTGTGCTGCGAATTCGGGGAAACGCAATGACCGGGATATTCGGCCGGTGGATTGGATACCCGCTTGCATCACAGTATTTGAGTAAACCAGGACATATGGAAGGGATTAATTTTGGACGACTTGGAGAAAGAAATTTTCGAGATGCAAAAGAAACGCACATTGCGGACCATGAAAATAGTGATTGCAATATTGGGGGCGGTGTTTCTGTTTGTGTTCTATAACCTTGTGCAAAATGGCTGATGCTCGCGTAGATGGTGTTGCACGGTTGGCACCGGCAGTTGAACAGAATCGTTTGTATAGATTCGGCAAACGTCCCGCAAACGACTTGGAATCCGGACGCAACATCAGTTATTATTCCAATCATGATGCGTTGCGCCTAAAGCCTGTGCATGCGTCATGATGGCGCCAGACGCCGAAATAGGGAAGAAAAACTGGACAGTTTTTGCAGTTGACGCAACTAAGAAAGGGGTAACGAATGTTATATATTGCTTTGTATTACGTGGTTGCCATCACCATACTCGTTCTGCATTTCACCGGATTTCTGGCGAGACGCAATCTGGAATGGCTGGTGCTGGTGCTGGCGGTTTCTGTGTTTCCGGCGGTGATATACCTGTAACTTTTCATACCTCCGGCTTGAACGCCGAAGCCCGATCTAAAAACCCGCCCACCAGGGACGGGTTTTTGTTTGCCTGTGATGTATGAATCAGCCAGCCAGCAGTTTGTTCGCTGCATCCAGCGCAACGCCGCGTGTGATCGGCGCCTTGAGGCGGCCGAGCGCATCGTCCAGTGCATTGAGGCACAGGCGCACGTTGCCCGGGGTGCTGGCATGCCCCATCAGGCCGATGCGCCACACTTTGCCGGCCATTGCACCGAGACCCGCACCAATCTCCAGGTTGTAATCAGACAGCAGGATGGCGCGCACCAAGCTTTCATCGACGCCTTCCGGCACCGAAATCGCATTCAGTTGCGGCAAACGCTCCGCTTCAGGAACCACGAACGTCAGGCCCATTGCTTCCAGGCCGGCGCGCAGTGCGAGATGATTGTCATGATGGCGTGCCCACGCATTATGCAGCCCCTCATCCTGCAGTATCACCAGCGCCTCGTGCAAACCGTACAACGCATTGATCGGCGCGGTGTGGTGGTAAGCGCGCTTGGCCGCGCCGCCCCAGTAGCTCATCACCAGGTTCAGGTCCATGAACCAGCTTTGCACCCTGGTTTTGCGGTTCTTGATCTTTTCCTGCGCATTCGGGCTGAAACTGACCGGTGACAGGCCGGGAGTGCACGACAGGCATTTCTGCGTGCCGGTATAGATCGCATCGATCTTCCACTCGTCGACCTTGACCGGTGTGCCGCCCACCGACGTGATCGCGTCGACGATGGTCAGGCAACCGTGCTTGTGCGCGATTTCGACCAGCGTCTGCGCGTCGGACTGCGCGCCGGTGGAGGTTTCCGCATGGACGAACGCGACGATCTTCGCATCCGGATTGGCCTTCAGGGCATCCTCGAGTCTTTGCGGATCGACCGCACGGCCCCAGTCGTCCTGGACCATCACCGCGATTCCGCCGCAGCGTTCGACGTTCTCTTTCATGCGCCCGCCGAACACGCCGTTCTGGCATACGATGACCTTGTCACCCGGCTCGACCAGATTGACGAAGCAGGTCTCCATGCCGGCGGAACCGGGCGCGGATACCGGCATGGTCAATTCATTATCGGTCTGGAAAGCGAACTTCAGCAGCACTTTCATCTCGTCCATGAAAGACACGAATGCCGGATCGAGATGGCCGATGGTCGGGCGCGACAACGCCTCGAGCACGCGCGGGCTGACATCGGAAGGGCCGGGCCCCATCAGTATGCGTTGCGGGGGGTGGAACGGTGTAATCGCCATGCGTTATCCTCTTGATGGTTAAGTTTGAAAATTCGCTAAAACTGATTCTGATCCAATAACTCGATCCAGTGCCTGACCGGCACAGCGCTGGCACTGGCCAGATGCATCTGGCAGCCGACATTGGCGGAGGCGATCAGCTCCGGCTTGCCTTGCTGAAGCGCGGCCAGCTTGTTGTCCAGCAATTGCCCGGAAAGTTTGGCTTGCAGCAACGTGTATGACCCGGCCGCGCCGCAGCACAGATGGCTGTCCGCAACCGGCGTAAGTTCGTAGCCACAGCGCCGCAGTATCGTTTCCACCGTTCCGCCGAGCTTCTGGCCGTGCTGCAGGGTACAGGATGAATGGTAGGCGACGCGCCGACCCTGTCCGATACGGGAAAATGTTTCCAGCTTCGCGCTGTCCGGGATCTCGGCGGAAATGATTTCACCCGAAATGACCTCGCTGAGGTCGCGGGTCAGCGCGCTGATGCGCGCGGCCTTTTCCGCATAGGCCGCGTCGTCTTTCAATGCATGGCCGTAGTCCTTCACCATCAATCCGCAGCCGCTGGCGGTCATCACGATGGCTTCTGCGCCGCTTTCGACATGGGGCCACCAGGCATCGATGTTGCGGCGCATCATGGTGCGTGCGCCATCGCGGTCGGACAGGTGCTGGTTCAGCGCGCCGCAGCAACCGGTATCCTGGGCGCTGACCAGCGAGATACCGAGCCGGTCCAGCACGCGTGCCGCTGCCGCATTGGTGTTGGGCGTGCCCAGCGGCTGGACGCAGCCTTCCAGCACCAGCATGCGCCGCGCGTGGGAGGTGAGCGGTGTTGCGGTGGCGGTTTGTTTGGCCGGGATCTTTTTCTTCAGTTCTGCCGGCAGCAGCGGGCGGAATGCGCGCGCCAATCCGAGCACAACCGCCATGCGCGCCGTGTAGGGGATGACTGCAAGCATGGCTTTGCGCAGCATCTTCTGGTGCAGGGAGCGCGGCGCCAGCTCTTCGACCACCTCGCGGCCGATGTCGATCAGCCGCCCATAGCGCACGCCGGAAGGGCAGGTGGTTTCGCAGGAACGGCAGGTCAGGCAGCGGTCCAGATGCAAACGGGTCCTGGCGCTGGCCTGTTCTGTTTCCAGCATCTCCTTGATCAGGTAGATCCTGCCGCGCGGGCTGTCCAGCTCCGACCCCAGCAGCTGGTAGGTCGGGCAGGTCGCGGTGCAGAAACCGCAATGCACGCAGCTGCGCAGGATGTCGTTGGCTTCCGCGATGTCGGGATGGTTCAGGGATTGCGAAGAAAGGTTGGTTTGCATGCTTATAGATAGTCGTAAAGCCGGCCGCGATTGAAAATGTTGTTCGGATCGAAGCTGGTCTTGAGTCGCCGGTGTATGGTCTGCAGCGGCCCGGATAACGGTTGGAATATTGCTTCGCCTGGTGCGCCGCCGCGAAACACGGTGACATGGCCGCCAACGCCTGCGACGCGATGGCGTATGGATGACACATCATCATTGCTGAACAGCCAGCGTTGCGCGCCGCCCCAGTCCAGCAGCCAGGTGCCTTCGATGTCCAACGGCGGGGTCGCGGGTTTGACCGCGACGCGGTACAGCGCGCCGTTGCGCCGGAAGAACGGCAGCCGGTGCTCGCGCAGCGCTTCCCAGAATGCATCCGCATCCGGGAGCACATCGCCGGCTATCTTGCTGCGCGCTTCCCGGACGGCCTGGGCGCTGCCGGAGATGCGTATATACAATTGTTCGCCGTGAAAACACGCACCGTCCACCGGAAGCGGTTTGCCCAGCAGATCACACATGCTAGCGATCGCGCCTGCCGGGCTGCATACCCTGGTAACGGTGATGCTGGCGGCAGGGCGCGGCAGCACCTTCAGGCTGACCTCGAGCAGCATGCCCAGCGTGCCCTGGGCGCCGGCCATCAGGCGCGAGGCATCGTAGCCCGCGACGTTCTTCATCACCTGTCCGCCAAAGCGCAGCAGCTCGCCGCGGCCATTCAGCATCCTGCAGCCCAGTACAAAATCGCGTGCCGATCCGCTGTAGGGGCGGCGCGGCCCGGACAAGCCGCAGGCGATGGTGCCGCCCAGCGTGGCGTCCAATGTTCCAATCGGGCCAAAATGCGGCGGCTCGAACGCGAGCATCTGGTTCGCTTCCGCGAGCGCAGCCTCGATCTCGCGCAGCGGGGTGCCGCTGCGCGCCGTCAGCACCAGTTCGCGCGGATCGTACTCGACGATGCCGCGGTGTCCGGTGACATCGATCGCCTGTCCCCGGCTTGCGTTGCCGAGAAATGCCTTGCTGCCGCTTCCGGCAATATTGAGCGGTGTGCCGTTGTGATACGCGTCCAGCACCTGTTGCTGCAATCCAACACTGATGTCTGATTCACTTATCTCATGCATGACAGAGGGTGTTTCTAAAAATTTGAAGTTCTAAGCAAGACAAGGAGCGAGCAATAAATTGCGACGACGCATATCCGGAATATGTTAGGAGTAATTTTTTGCGAGCAACGCAGTATTGCGACGAAATTCGAATTTTTAGAGATGCCCGCATCAGAAACGCTCCAGTTCGGGATGTGGCAGCTGTCCGTGATGCACATGCATCGCGCCAAATTCCGCGCAGCGGTGCAGCGTCGGCACGGCCTTGCCGGGATTGAGCAGGCCGGACGGATCGAATGCGGCCTTGACGGCATGGAACTGGGCCAATTCCGCGCTATTGAACTGCACGCACATCTGGTCAATCTTCTCCATGCCGACGCCGTGCTCGCCGGTGATGGTGCCGCCGACCTCGACACAGAGTTGCAGGATGCGCTGGCCGAATTCCTCGGTGCGATGCAGTTCGCCTTCCTTGTTGCCGTCGAACAGGATCAGCGGATGCAGGTTGCCGTCCCCGGCATGGAACACATTGGCCACCGCCAAACCGTATTCCACCGACATCTCGCTGATGCGGCGCAGCACGTGCGGCAACTGGCGGCGCGGTATCGTGCCGTCCATGCAGTAATAATCCGGGCAGATACGGCCCACGGCGGGAAAGGCCGATTTGCGTCCCTTCCAGAACAGTTGCCGCTCGGCTTCGTCCGCCGCGGTGCGCACCTCGGTCGCGCCGCTGTCGGTCAAAATCTTGCGCACCAGCGCGATGTACTCGGATACCTCGGCATGGGTGCCGTCCAGTTCGCACAGCAGGATCGCCTCGGCGTCGCGCGGATATCCGGCGTGCACAAAATCTTCCGCCGCCCGGATGGCGAGTTTGTCCATCATTTCCAGTCCGGCGGGGATGATGCCGGCGGCGATGATTGCGCCGACCGCCTCGCCCGCCTTGACCACATCGTCAAAGGCCGCGAGCACGACCTGCGCGCGTTCCGGCTTGGCCAGCAACTTGACGGTGACTTCGACGATGATGCCGAGCATGCCCTCGGAACCGGTCATCAGCGCCAGCAGGTCGTAGCCGGGAGAGTCGAGCGTCTCGGCGCCGATGGTGAGCAGATCGCCTTCCGCCGTGACCACTTTAAGCATCAGGATGTTGTGCACCGTCAGGCCGTATTTCAGGCAGTGCACGCCGCCGGAATTTTCCGCGACGTTGCCGCCTATGGTGCAGGCGATCTGCGACGAGGGGTCGGGCGCGTAATACATGCCATGGGCCGCCGCCGCTTCGGATATCGCGAGGTTGCGCACCCCGGGCTGCACGGTCGCCATCGCGTTGTCGGGATCGATGTGCAGGATGTTCCTGAACTTGGCCAGGCTCAGCAGCACGCCGTCCGCCAGCGGCAACGCGCCGCCGGACAGGCCGGTGCCTGCGCCGCGCGCCACCACCGGGACCTGCTGCGCATGGCACAAGCGCATGATGCTTTGCACCTGTTCTATGGTTTCCGGCAGCACCACCACCATCGGCAGCTGCCGGTACACCGCCAGCCCGTCGCATTCGAACGGGCGCAGATCCTCCATATCGACCAGCACGGATTCCGGCGGCAATAAATTGCGCAGTGCCCTGATCAGTCCGCGGCTCGCTTCATTGATCTGGGCGACATTGTTAGTGTGTTGATGTGGCAAGGTGACTCCGGTGACGTGCGTTTGAATTATTGAGTTATACAAGTATAGTAAATTAGTCGAGTATAAAATTCCAGCGACATGAACGGCAAAATGCAATGGACCGCGTCGATGACAACATGTGCCTGTTCCCGGCATGGTTTTAATGTCATGCAGAAGTCATTCTTCAGAAGGCTGCTCCGAACGCGCCAGTGTCCAGGAAACCCCGATCACGGCACCCCAGCCGACATGGCGCCGAACCAGCGGGCTGTCGCGGTTGGTCGCGCCGGCCAGTGACTCGACCCGAAAGCTGGAAAACAGGCGCACATCGGGCGTGAGCGGGTGTGACGCGAACAGACCGGCGCGCAGCGCGAACAAACCGCTCCTGGCCGCATAACTGTTCCGGGTGGCGGTGGCATCGACCGGTGACACACCATAGAACGTGTCGGCCAGTTTCGAGTCGCCAAACAGCATGCCAAGTTCGGTGGAGACAAACCAGCGCCCGGGCAGACGCGTGTCCCTTATCCATTGCGGTTCGAATGCGATACCGCGCGAAACAAAGCCATTGCTGACATCAATCACTTCACGCAGCGGAAATTGAAATCGGGAATGGCTGCGGCCGTTTGCAAGATCGCCCAGGTTTATTTTCAGCCGCGGACCGAACTCGATCAGCGTCCCCAGGTTGGCCATGCCCTGCCTGGCCGGGATATCGGACGACGGCGAACCCAGGGTGGCGGCAAAACCGAGATCCAGTTCGGTGCGCGGCGTTTTCAGCGCGCGCAATCCGACGTTGCCGCGCTCCGCACGCAGATACTTGCCGCGGTAGATCAGATATGGCAGGCCCAGCAAGCGGCTGACACGTTCCTCGGAACCGGGATAAGCCGGTTCCGAGAGTCCAAAGCCGAACAGTCCGGCCTCCCAGAGTGGCAAAGCCGGTTTGGCGGTGACCGGCGGAATTTTAGCCGGGGCAACCTGATCCCGCTGTGCAACCCCGGAAGCAGGCAGGCAATACAGGCCGGCAGCAACAAACAGCATCGGGCAGGCAAAAGATTTTATGGAAGGACGGAGCCTCATTGCCCGGAATCCTGCCGGGATTTGCGGATTTCGGCACGCATGTAATCGATATAGGAGGAAATCATTTGATGTATATGTGCCTTTTGTTTGGCGGTCAGCATGTCGCGGATCTGAACGATCAT
>Ga0307375_10001656_pt1 | contig 23882 bp, 21 predicted proteins | sample TR1MG_FD_202531 | JGI IMG/M metagenome (GOLD analysis project Ga0307375, IMG submission 202531) | Soil microbial communities from Risofladan, Vaasa, Finland - TR-1 | ecosystem: Environmental > Terrestrial > Soil > Coastal area > Acid sulfate soil | place: Finland: Risofladan, Vaasa | collected...
TCTCTCGGGCGGAGGTTACGGCCGGGAAACGGGGCATTGATCCGATGTATCGGTAGACAGTAACATCGCGCGATGTCGCGCAACCGCAGCCGGTGGTTCCTCCGCGACCGGAAGGAGCTTTCTATGGAGGCTTTCAGGGAGCGGCTCGGCCGCGAGGTCATCGTCTTCGACGGGGGAATGGGCACCTATCTCTACGAAAAGGGCGTTTTCATCAATAGCTGCTTCGAGGAGCTCAACCTCAGCAATCCGGCCCTGGTCGCGGGTATCCACGGCGAGTATCTCGACGCGGGCGCCGATGTCATCGAGACGAACAGCTTCGGCGCGAATCGCTTCAAGCTGAGTTCCTTCGGCCTCGAAGACAAGGTCGGCTCGATCAATCTCCAGGCCGCCCGCCTGGCGCGGGAGGCTGCGGGTACACGCTCCCTCGTGGCCGGCTCGGTCGGGCCTCTGGGCCTGCCGCTGGAGCCGCTCGGCCGCCTGCCCTTGAGCGCGGCCCGCGAGGCCTTCAGCGAGCATCTGCGCGGCCTTCTCGAGGGAGGCGTGGATCTCGTCATCCTCGAGACCTTCGCCCACCTGCCCGAGCTCGTCGAGGCGCTGAGGGCCGCCCGCGAGCTGTCCAGGGACATTCCGGTCATCGCCCAGGTCTCGGTGGGCGATGACGGCAACCTCCTCGGCGGCGCTCCGCTGGAGGCCTTCATGGAAGCCATTTCGGGCGAGGGCGCGGACGTAGCCGGCTTCAACTGCTCGGTCGGGCCCAAGGGCTTGCTCGAGGCGGTCGAGAGGCTGAGGCCGCTCTCCTGTCTGCCCATCTCGGCCCAGCCGAACGCGGGCTTCCCCGTGAGCGTGGGCGGCCGCAGCATGTACATGACCTCGCCCGAGTACATGGCCGAATACGCCAAGCGCTTCATCCTCACGGGCACGGCCGTCGTCGGCGGCTGCTGCGGCACCAGGCCGGAGCACATCCGCGCGATCCGCCGCGCCGTGCGCGCCCTGAGCCCGGTCAAGCGCTTCGATGCCGCCTGCGTGGACCTCGTCTCCGCTCCGGGCGGGCCCGAAAGCCTCGCGCCGCCCAGGCCCGTCGCGCCGGCTTCCGACTTCGCGCGCAAGCTGGCCGAGGGCCGGTTCCTGCGCGTCGTCGAACTGGTGGCGCCCAAGGGGCAGTCGCCGGAGGCGCAGGTCGAGAAGGCCAGGAAGCTGAAGGCGGCGGGCGTCGACGCGATCAACATCCCCGACGGGCCGCGCGCCTCCGCCCGCATGAGCGCCCTGGCCCTCGCGGCCATCATCCAGCGCGAGGCCGGCATCGACGCGGTGCTCCACTACGCCTGCCGCGACCGCAACGTCATCGGCATGCAGGCCGACCTCCTGGGCGCCTCCGCCCTGGGACTGCGCAACGTCCTGGCCATCACGGGCGATCCGCCCAAGCTCGGCAGCTATCCCGACGCCTCGGCGGTCTTCGACATCGATTCGATCGGGCTCGTCAACCTTCTGGGAAAGCTCAACAGCGGACTCGATCTCGCGGGCGGCCCCATCGGGGAGCCGACCTCCTTCTGCGTCGGCGTGGGCGTCAATCCCGGCGCCATCGATCTGGACGAGGAGCTGCGCAGGCTAGACTGGAAGATCCGCGCCGGAGCGGCCTTCATGATCACGCAGCCCGTCTTCGATCTGGCGATTTTCGAGGCCTTCAAGCGTCGCGTCGAGAATCTTCGCGTGCCGATCGTCTGCGGAATCTGGCCCCTGGTCTCCTATCGCAACGCCGAGTTCATGAACAACGAGGTCCCGGGCGCGAGCGTGCCCGCCGAGATCCTGGAGCGGATGCGGCGCGCGGCGAGCAAGGAAGAGGCCTTCGAGATGGGCCTGGAGGTGGCCCGCGAAACCTTCGCTCAGGTTTCGAAAGAGGTGGCCGGCGTCCAGCTGGCTGCGCCGCTGGGCAGGATCGAAGGGGTTTTCAGAATTCTCGAAGCCTGAGGCCGGGGCGGCAGGGCGGAGGCGGGCCGGCGAAGCCTCGGCGCCGCGCGATCTTCGCCAAGCGGGAGTCTCGTAGGATAGGGCAAGAGATCATCAGTAGTAGGCAAGCGCAGCCGCGGCCAATCCCGTATACTCGCTCCCAGGAGAACAGCATGGCGAAGAAACTCGGATTCGGATGCATGCGTCTGCCGCTCCTGGACGCGGACGACCAGACTTCGGTGGACCTCGCGACCTTCGGGCGGCTCGTGGACACCTTCCTCGAGCGGGGCTTCACCTATTTCGACACAGCGCTCACCTACCACGGCGGGAGGAGCGAGGAGTTCGTCCGCCGGGCCCTCGTCGAGCGGCACGGGCGCGACGAGTTCACCCTGGCGACAAAGCTTCCTCCGCGGGTCCTCAAGGCGAAGGAGGAGCAGGAAAGGATCTTCGGCGAGCAGCTCGAGCGCTGCGGGGTCGAGCACTTCGACTACTACCTCGTCCACAACATCGGGCGCAGCGCCTACCGCCAGGCGCTCGAGTTCGGCACCTTCGACTTCGTGCGCGGAAAGAAGCGCGAGGGCCGCGTCCGGAAGATGGGCATGTCCTTCCACGACACGCCCGAGCTGCTCGACGAGATCCTCGGCGCCCAGGAGGGGCTCGACTTCGTCCAGCTCCAGATCAACTACCTGGACTGGGAGAATCCCGCGGTGCAGTCGAGGCGCTGCCACGAGGTCGCCCGGAAGCACGGCCTGCCGATCGTCGTGATGGAGCCGCTGAAGGGAGGCAACCTCGCCGTCCTCCCGCCCGAGGCCGAGGCGCTCCTCAAGGAGGCCGATCCGGCCGCCTCGATTCCCTCCTGGGCGCTCCGCTTCGCGGCGAGCCAGGACGGCGTCATGATGGTCCTGAGCGGGATGAACGGCATGGAGCAGGTCCTCGGCAACACCTCCTGCCTGGACCGATTCGAGCCGCTGGGGGACCGGGAGTACGCGATCCTCGCCGAGGTGAGCGGGATCATCAACTCGAGGACCGCGGTGCCCTGCACGGCCTGCCAGTACTGCGTGCCCGGTTGCCCGCAGGGCATCCCCATCCCCGACTACTTCGCCCTCTACAACAGCTCGAAGCGCACGGTCGTGAAGCGCGACGCGAACCAGCTCGTCTACTACCTCAACCTCGCCTCGACGCACGGCAAGGCCGCGGACTGCGTCGAGTGCCGCGCCTGCGAGACAGTCTGCCCCCAGCACATCGAGATCTCGAAGCACATGAAGGACGTCTCGGCGCTCTTCGACAGGGGGCCGGGTCTGCCGGGAAGCTGAGGGGGCCCGGCGAGAGCGATTTGCGAAGGCCCACTCCCGGTCGGTCGGCCCTCACTCCTTCCAGTACCGCCCGTTCTCGGCGAAACCTTGGAAGGCGAGGGTAATGCTCTCGCCGATCATGCCGTATTTCTCGGCATCGGAGTGGTGGCGCTGCAGGGTCGAGAGCAGGAGGTTGACGAGGAGGTCGCCGTTGGGGAAGAGGCCCCCGAAGGAGAAGGAGCATACCAGGGATCCTCGGCGGATCGTGTCGCCCATCGCGCGCTCGTAATCCCCCTCGAAGCGCTCGATGACGTCCATGTTCATGTGGTTCTGCGAGTGGTCGATCCTCCGGGGGTCCTGGAGGTCCTCGAGTCGCAGATTCACGCGCCCCAGGAAGCTCTGCAGGGCCTGCAGCGGGCTCGAGCGGTCGGAGATGTCGGAGAGCGGCCGGATCTCGAGGACGCCCGAGGCCGGATCGAGGGGCCTGGGATAGGCAAGGTTGTTCTCGGTCTGGCCGATGCAGGCGAGGACCCTGCGGCCCATGGCCGCGGCGCTCTCCCTGAGCCGGGGCGGCAGGCGCTCAGGCCAGGTGACGAGCCAGGACTCGGCGCGCCAGACGTAGCTCGTGCCGTTCAGGACCGATATCCGCTGGTACTCGTTGACGAGGAGGTGGCCGGCCTCGGCCAGGGAGCGCGCCTTCCTGGCCACGTCGAAGACGAAACTGTCGATGCTGTTGACTTTCTGGCTGACGAAGACCTCCTCCTTGAAGATGTCCTTCACCTTGGCGGTCTCCTCGTCGATGGCGCCGGTCGTCTTGCGGCCCTGCTCGATGGACGCGGCGAGCTCCTCCACCGCGGCCAGCAGGCCGGAGATACGCTCTTGGTTGAGTCTCGTCTGGTCGTTCAGGGCGTGATTGTCCTTGTTGATGCCGCCCAACGCGTCTTTCTGCTCGCGCGCCTGCGCTTCGACCTCGTCGCTCTTCCGCTGCATGGCCGACATGAGCGGCAGGAATTGCCCGAGGCGCGACTTCTGCGATGTGATTACCTTGTAGCTTTCCTGCTGGAGGTTGAGCATCTCCTGGGCCACGACGGCGAAACCGCGCCCCGCCGCGCCGGCGTGGGCCGCCTCGATGCGCCCGTTCATGCTGAGGAGGCTCAGGCGGTCGGAGATGTCGGCGATCGAGTCCATGGCCTGGGCCATGAAGGCACGCATCTCCTCCAGGTGCTCCAGGTCGGTCCTGAGTTCCCGGGCCTCAATCGACTCGCTCTCCGAGGCCTCGCCGATGGCCTCGGTCTGCCTCGTGATCCCTTCCTGCGTCCGCGCCTGGGCCTCGAAACTCTCGCTCAGGTCCCGGCAGACGGCGGCCACGGAACGCACGGCCTCGGACATCTCGCCGTACGAAGCCGATATCTCCTCGACAGCCCCGAGCACGGCATTGACGGTGTCCGAGAGAGACTGCGTGCTTCTGGTCTGATTATGCAGTCGCTTGAGATAGGAGTCGTGGAGCCGGGCGATGCGGGAGTCGGCGAGCGAGAGCCGGCCTTCCAGCGAGGAGCGCTCGTCCTCGCGCTCCCGGCCCTCGCGCTCGAGGCTCGCGGCGCGCTCCCTGAGCGACTCGATCTCCCTTTCCCTTTCGGAGAGCAGACGGATCAGTTCTTTTCGGTTACTCGAATGGCTGTTTTTAATCACGTTGAGACTCCATACCGGAGGAGGGCCGGGGCCCTTCAATCAAGGCCTGCGGTTGACGGTCGGGGCCGAGCTCCGACCTGCGGAACCAGCTCGTCCGACAATCCTATCCCCTCGGCGCCGTTTGTCAAGGCGCTCCGCGCATGATCACCGCCATCCCGCCGAAGCGCGTAGCCACGCGCGATTGACCGTTCCGAGGACTCGACGTAATCTGGTCCCGACGCCGCATTTCAAAGCGCCGCATTGGATATGGGCGCCGGTTGGAGGAGCATTCGTTTGAGCTCGCGGAAGCTGTACGACGCGATCCACGCCGCGAACATCGGGCGGATCGCCTCGGGCGAGATCGTCCTCGACGACTACCTGGGCGGGAAACTTCCCGACTCGCGGGTGGGCGTATCCCTCGTCATCTCCGCTCGGTCCTTCGCCGGCTCCTATGCGAAGCTTGTGAGCTCCGCGCGTCGGGCCGAGCCGTGGCAGTACTACTATCCGTTCCACGATCTGCATATCACCGTGTTCGATTTCATCCGGGGCAGCGAGGCCTACCGGCCGGACGCGCGCCTCGAGAAGCGATTCCTCGATTTGGCGCGCGAGGCCGCCCGATCGTTCGAGCCCTTCGCCATCCGCTTCTCGGGCATCGTGTTCAGCGACGCGGCGGGCCTCATCCAGGGATACGACGACGATCTCCTCGCGAGGCTGCGGCAGGCCATCAGAGAGCTTATGGAGGACGCCGGCCTCGCCAACGATGAGCGATACCGCTCCGAGTCGGCGCACCTCACCTTCGCGCGCTTCATCTCCCCCCTCGCCAGTCCCGGCGGGCTTCGCGAGTTCATAGACGGGAACCGGGAGACCGAGATCGGGCGCGAGCGAGTCGACGCTCTCGAGCTCGTCGAACACGACTGGTACGACAGGCGGGCCACCAGGCGGATCATCGGAAGGGTCGAACTCCGAGGATCGCCGGGGAGGGATTCCGCCGATACGGCCGTCTCAGGGGAGCGCCAGGCTCGGTCCGCGATTGCGCCTGGGCGCCGAGATCGCTACCATGGGCTCTCGGAGGCTATTGTGAACGGTAATCCTATCGTGGCCCTTCTCGGGCGCAGACTCAGACTGGCGGTGGTCGGCGGCGGCGCCGGCTCATTCATAGGCGGCATGCACCGCATGGCTGCTCGGCTGGACGACCGCTACGAGCTGGCGGCCGGCGTGCTCTCCTCCGATCCGGCGAAGGCCCTGGAGCAGGGACGCGAGCTCGGCCTGCCCGCGGGGCGGGCCTACGGCTCCGTGGCGGCCATGCTCGAGGCCGAGGCGAGGCGGGAAGACCGCGTCGACGTGGTCGCCATCATGACCCCGAACGACAGCCACTTCGAGTACGCCAGCGCCGCCCTGGCCGCGGGCTACGACGTCATCTGCGACAAGCCCATGACCAACACCCTCGCGGAGGCCGAGACGCTTCACCGCCTCGCGCTGGAGAGCGGCCGCGTCTTCTGCCTGACGCACAACTACACGGGCTACCCCATGGTGCGGCAGGCGGCGGCCATGGTCGAGGCGGGCCAGCTCGGGACCGTCCGACTCGTCCAGGTCGAGTACGTGCAGGGCGGGAAGGCCGACGAGAGCGACCCTTCGGGGCCCAAGCTCCCCTGGCGCTACGATCCGATGCGCGGCGGTCCCTCGCTCGTCCTGGGCGACATCGGCACTCACGCGCACAACCTTCTGCGCTTCATCTCCAGGCTCGAGGTCGAGGAGCTCGCGGCCGAGGCCGGGGCCGTGGTGCCGGGCCGCAAGGTCCACGACTACGCCGGGGCCCTCCTCAGGCTCTCGGGCGGGGCGCGCGGCTCGTTCTGGGTCACCCAGGCCGCGGCCGGGGTCGAGAACTGCCTGCGCATCCGCGTGAGCGGCACGCGGGGCAGCCTGGAGTGGCAGCAGGAAGTGCCGCAGGAGCTGGTCTTCAAGCCGCTCTCGGGCAGCGCCAGGATCTTCACGCCGGGCGGCCCCGAACTCCTCCCCCTGGCCCGCCGCTCCTCGCGCATCGTGAAGGGCCACCCGGAGGGCTTCCCCGAAGCCTTCGCGAACCTCTATTCCGACGCGGCCGAGGCCATAGCGGCCCGCATCGCCGGGAAGAAGCCCGATCCGCTCGCCCTCTACTTTCCCAGCTCGGCCGACGGCCTCGCGGGCCTGCGCTTCGTCGCCGCGGCCGTCGAGTCCAGCGCCAGGGGCGGCGCCTGGATCAAGGTGGCGAGGGGCTGAGGGGCGTCCCGGCGCGCACGGATTCTGCGAGCGGAACGGCTGCGAGAGGAGCAAGGAACGCATCGGCGTCCACGCTAGCCCAGGCGCTTGTCGTAGCAGAAGAACTCCTCGCGACGGCCGGGAAACCTGATGCCGCCCGTCTGCCGGTATCCCAGCTTGACGAAGAGCGCGTTCATCGGCGCGTTGAGCGAATACGTATCGGAACGGATGTAGTCCGTGCCGCTGCCGCGCGCCAGGTCCTCCGCGAAGAGAAAAAGCGCCTTGGCGATCCCCTGCTTTCTGTGGCCGGGGTGCACGGCGAGGCGGTGGATGACCGTCGCGGGCCCCGGCCTCGACCACCGGACCGGGGCGTTTTCCTCGGGCTCCTCTCGGTTGAGGCAGGCGAGGGCCCTGAGCTCGCCCGGCTCGCCCTCGGCCGTCTCGACGAAGAGGCTGCCTTGCCTGATGTCGGAGAGGAAGTCGGCAGCGGCGGGATACTGCTCGCTCCTCTGGTCGCTGCCTTCGTCACGCATTTGCCGGACGACGAGGCCGATCATCGACATGATGGCCGGAAGCTCGGACTCAGCCGCCTGCCGGATCATGAGGCCGCTCCGCCGGCCTTCGCCGCCGCGCCCGCCGCGCCCGCCGCTTTCCGCTGTCTGTCCAGGTTGTCGCGGATGCGCCCGAGCAGCTCGGAAGCGTGCCTGATCTCTCCGGGGCTGAAGCCGCCGAGGCAGCGCTCCAGGTGAGCGTTCTCGTCGGCGACCAGGAGCCCGTATTTCCTCAGCGCCTTGCGCGTCGGCTTGAGGAGCCGCGAGCGGCCGTCGGCGCCGTCGACCCGCCTCTCGACGTAGCCGAGCGCCTCCAGCTTCTGGACCGCCTTGGTCGTGGTGGTCTTGTCCACCCGGACGAGCTCCGAGAGCCGATTGAGGTTTATGCCGGGGTTCTCGCAGAGGCGGGTCAGGAAGACGGACTGCCCCTTCTGGAGGCCCAGGGCCCTGTAGCCGATGTCGGAGAGCGACTGGACGGTCCTCGCGATCGCCCCGACGTCCCGCAGGATGGTGCTGCTCAAGGCGGCCATCGGTTCCTCCCGGATAGTTGGACTTTCAACTATCCGGGAATATAGCGGCGAATGGTTGAAATTGCAAGTATAGCCGCCGGACCGCGTCAGCGGCCGAAGAGACGCCGCTTGAGCCAGGCTGTGGACTTGACAGCGTCGCCTTCGGCGACGAGGCCGCGGAGCTCCTCCATCGCGGTCTCGTCGAGCCACGCTTCGACCGCCTGGAGGAATTCGACGCTGTTTCTCAGCGCTCCCTGCCCGTCCTCCCGGTAGGGGTACTGGTCCATCGAGTACCATCCGTCGTAGCCCGTCTCGCGGAGCCAGAAGAGCAGCTCGACGAACTCCGCGAAGTGCACCGAACCGACGATCATGTCGTCGTCCCAGGATCGGTAGTTGTCGTTGAAATGCAGATGGAAGAGCTTCTTCCCGAAGTCGGAGAGCAGGACCGCGGCCTCGGCCATGTTCTCGCCGCCCGCGAGGGAGTGCCCCGTGTCGACCGTGACCCCGACGTTGGGCCGGCCCGTCTCCTTGGCCACGAGGAGGGTGTCCGCGGCCCTGGCCCAGGTCGAGTGCGTGCGCGGCTCTTTCGGCTTGTATTCGAGCGAGAACTTGATGTCCGGATAGGCTTCCGCGGCCTTCCTGACGGCCTCGATGGTGTGGCGCCTATCGCGGAGGTAGTCGGACTGGAAGATGTAGTCGTATCCGTCCTGCCCCGGCCAGAGGTTGATGAGCGGGCAGGCGAGCTTCCGAGCCATCTCCGCCGCGGCGCAGGTCTCGTCGAAGGCCTGCGCTCGGACCGCGGGGTCCTTGGACGTGAAGGCTCCCTTGCCCCATACCTGCCGGGAAAAATGATCGGGGATGATCGAGACGCAGGCGAGGGCGTGCCTGGCGAGGAGCTCGCCCATCTCCTCCACGTTCTCCCGGGTGACATCCCAGGTGCCGACGAGTTCGACGCCGCGCACGCCGGAGATTTCCGCTGCCTGGCGGATCATCTCGGCCTTCGGCGGCTGGGTCTTGTATCCCGACGACAGGAACCTGTCGCAGGTGTTCCCCAGATTGCCGAGGATGATCGAGTACTTATTCATGCGCCACCTCCCTTCAGCTTGGCTGGATACCGTCGCCGATGCGCCGTACGCTTCGTCGCTCTATGAGTTTCCCTCCGATGAGGACTTTGACCGAAGGCATGTCGGCATCGCCTCGGATACGGGCGACGAGGAGCTGGATCGCCATCCGCCCGATCTGCGCCTTGGATACCTGGATCGTCGTGAGCGGCGGATCCATCACCGCCGAAAGGGGGAGATCGTCGAAGCCGACGATGGAGATGTCCTCCGGAATCAGGAGACCTGCATCCGAGAAAGCCTTGAGACAGCCGCTGGCGAGGATGTCATTGGCGCAGACCAGGGCCGTCGGCAGCCTCGGGCTCCCGGCGATAATCCTTTTCATGTCGTCGTAGGCGCCGTGGAATGTCTGATCCACCGCGTAGATCAGGGACCGGTCCACGTCGAGGCCGAGCTTGGCCATGCCCGCCACGTAGCCTTCTTCGCGGAGACGGAAGTTCCTCGTCTCGACCGCGCCCTTCACGAACCCGATCGTTCGATGCCCCATGCCGCGGAGATGGTCGAGAAGGAGGAAGATCGAGTCTTCGTTGTTCATGTCGACGAAATCGAAGTTCAGGAACTCGTGGTAGGTGTCGATGAACGCCAGTGGCCTTCTCAAGGAACGGAACGACTCGACATCGTCCCCGCTCAGCTCGGTTCCGAGCACGACGAACCCGTCGGTCTGCGCGTGGAGGGCGGCATCGAGGATCTGTTCGATCGGAGATGGCCTGAAGGTCATGATCTCCAGCGAGAACCCCGCTTGCTTGGCGGCATGGCTCAAGCCTTCGATATAATCGGCGATGAAGACATCGTGATCGCGGTTGAGGGTGCGCCCGTGCCTCGCGATGTGCAGGAGGCAGATGGACCCTGCCTCCGCGGGGCGCTGCTGGCGATAGCCGAGTTCCCGGGCGGTCCTGAGTATCTTGTCGCGCAGCTCGCCGCCCGCGCCCGGCTTGTTGTTGAGAACGAGAGAGACCGTCGTCGCCGAGACGCCGAGCCTCTCGGCGATATCCTTTACGCGTACAGCCATCGCCTGTTCACCTCGCCATCGCTGATTGGACAGCCTAGGACCGGCGCTTCGCCTTGTCAAGCGAAACCAAATTTTAGTAAATAAATTATATACAATCCTCTCGAGATTTTGTCGATTTTTGCCGTTTTAGTTGATGCTTTTCAACTCATGTGGATGTTTTTGATTTTTTTATGCCGCCCGCGTGGCGACAATGATCATGATAAGGTAAATTAATTAATAATCCAATATATAATTAATTGTTAGGTTGCACAGACGCGGCCGGATGGCACGATTCCATTCATTAAATATATCGTAACTTTATCATTACTAAATTCCCTTGACAGCGCAGGACCCGGTGCTAGACTTGGTGTATCTGTTTCCATGCAGGAGGGAAGAGGTGAAGCGATTAATCGTCCCCAGTATCGCGCTCGCACTGGTCTTCGTCTTGGCTGTCCCCCTCGTTGGACAGTCATACGACCCCGCCACGTTCAAATCCTCGAAGCCGCAGTCCGCGTGGCGGATCGCGCTGGTGCCCAAGGACGCTACCAACGCCTGGTTCGTCCGAATGGAGGTCGGCGTCAAGCAATTCGCGAAGGATACGGGCATCAATGTCTTCCAGAAGGGGCCGCCGAAGACCGATGCCGCCATGCAGGCCCAGGTCATCGAGGATCTCATCGCGCAGGGCGTCGACGCCATCTGCGTCGTCCCGGTGGATCCGGCCGCCCTCGAGCCCGTGCTCGGCGAGGCTTTGTCGCAGGGGATCGTGGTCATCGACCATGAGGGCGCCACCCAGGAGAACTGCCTGTACGACATCGAGGCCTTCTCGAACGAGGGCCTCGGCCAGACGATCATGCAGGAACTCGCGAAGATGATGGGAGGCAAGGGCGTCTACACCACGATGGTCGGCAATGTCACCAACGCTTCGCACAACGAGTGGGCCGACGCCGGAGTCGCCTACCAGAAGGCGCACTACCCGGGCATGACGCTTCTCGCCGCAGAGCCGCGCGTCGAGATCATGGACAATCTCGATACGGCCTACCAGCGGGCCAAGGAGCTCTTCAAGAAGTATCCCAACCTCAGGGGCATCCTCGGCACCTCCTCGCTCTCGGTGCCGGGAACCGCCCGCGCCATCGAGGAGCTCGGCCTCAAGGGCAGGGCCTTCGTGACCGCCGTGGGGCTTCCCAACGAGTGCGCACCCTTCATCAAGGACGGCACCGTCGACGGCGTGCTACTCTGGGACCCCAAGGATGCCGGCTATGCCCAGCTGGCCATGGCCGTGGCGGTGCTCAAGGGCGAAAAGGTCGCCGACGGCATCGACCTGAAGGCCCCGGGCTGGACGAACATGAAATTCAAGCCCGGCTCGACCAAGATACTCCAGGGCCAGGGCTGGATCACGATCAACAAGGAGAACGTCGATACGTTCGGGTTCTGATCCGGCGCATTTCGCGCGAGGGCGCGGATCGGGGCGCGGCTCGACGCTCCGGCCCGCGCCCTTCATGTCCGGCTCTCTCGGAGGAGCAGATGGCGAATTCGGTTCTGAGAGTCGAGGGGATCGTCAAGGCCTTCGGGGGCGTGCATGCCCTCAGGGGGGTGGGCCTCGAGATCGGCGCGGGCGAGATCCACTGCCTGGCGGGCGAGAACGGCTCGGGCAAGTCCACCCTCATCAAGGTGATCTCGGGCGTCCTCGAGCCCGACGCCGGGCGCATCCATCTCGGGGCCCGGGCCTTCTCCCGCCTCAGCCCGATGGAGGCCATAGCCCTCGGGGTCCAGGTCATCTATCAGGACTTCTCGGTCTTCCCCAACCTGAGCGTCATGGAGAATCTCGCCCTCAACATGGAGCTCATGGACAACCGCAAGCTCATGAACTACCGCAGGGCCAGGTCGATCGCCGCGCACGCCGTCTCGCTCATCGGCTTCGAAGTCGACCTCGACGAGCGGGTCGAGAACCTCACGGTGGCCGACCGACAGCTCATAGCGATCTGCCGGGCGCTCCTCCAGGACTCGAAGCTCATAATAATGGACGAGCCCACCTCCGCCCTGACCAAGAAGGAAGTGAAGGCTCTCTTCGCCGTGATCAAGAGCCTCCAGTCCCAGGGAATCTCCGTGCTCTTCGTCTCGCACAAGCTCGACGAGGTCTTCGAGATATCCGAACGCTACACGATCATCAGGAGCGGGGAGAACGCCGCCTCCGGCAACACGCGGGATCTCGATCGCAGGACCTTCGCGTATCACATGACGGGTCGGGAATTCACGGAAGAGTCCTACCGTCCTTCGAGTCGGGGCGCGACTCCCCTGCTCTCCGTCGAAGGCCTCGCGCTGCGCGGCTCCTATTCCGACATTTCCTTCGACCTCTATCCGGGCGAGATTCTCGGCATCACCGGCCTGCTCGGGTCCGGACGGACGGAGCTCGTCGAGACGATCTTCGGCATCCTGAGACCCGATGCGGGAAGGATCAAGATCGAGGGACGGCCGGTCAGGATCCGCAGCGTGAAGGCGGCGATCCGCCAGGGCATCGGCTACGTGCCCTCCGACCGCCTCACGGAGGGCCTCTTCCAGCCCCAGACCATCGCGCGCAACACGGTCGTGGCCGTTCTGGAGCGGCTCTCCGGCCGGCTGGGTTTTCTCAAATTCCGGGAGATCTCGGAGACCACCGCGCGATGGATAGCGGAGCTCTCCATCGCGACGACCGACCCATCCCTCCCCGTGCGGACCCTGTCGGGCGGGAACCAGCAGAAGGTCGTCCTCGCCCGCTGGCTGGCGAGCGAGCTCAAGCTCCTCATCCTGAACGGCCCCACCATGGGGGTCGACATCGGCTCGAAGTACGATATCCACGCCCTCATGCGAAAGCTCGCCGACGAAGGGCTCGCCATCATCGTCGTGTCCGACGACCTGCCTGAGGTGCTCGCCTGCGCCAGCCGGATCATCGTGATGCGCGACGGCGTCTTCGTCCGGGAGCTCGATCCGGCCGCCACGACCGAGTCGCGGCTCGGCGAGCTGTCCACCGGCATCGCGTAGGAAGGAAGGTAGTGAAGGTGATCAATTCGCGCCGAATATTCGGAAGGTCCGAACCCTACGTCCTGGCGGCGATCGTCGCGCTCAGCCTGCTCATCCAGGTCAGGTCGGGGCAGTTCTTCACCGGCAACAACCTCGTGGACCTCGTCAGGGCCATGATCGTGCCCGGTCTTCTCTCGGTCGGCTGCATGATGGTCATTGTGTCGGGGGGGATCGACGTCTCGTTCACGGCCGTCGCCTCCCTCGCCATGTACGTGACCGACCGCATCCTCCTGACGTCGCACTACGCCGGCAATGTCATCCTCCCCTACGCCATGGCCGCCGGCTTCGGCCTAGCCTTGGGGGCGCTGAACGGCTTCCTGATCGGCTTTCTCCGGCTTCCGACCCTCGTGGTGACCCTCGGCACGGCGAGCCTCTATACGGGCCTCATGTTCGGCGCCTTCGCGGCGAGCGCCTCGGACGTCCCGCCCTCGATCGCCGCCCATGGCAAGGAGACGCTCTTCGTCGCCGTGAATCAGAAACTGGGCCTCTCCTCGAACATGCCCTCCCAGGTCCTCATCCTGATCGGCGTCTTCGCCCTCGCCTTCGTCCTCCTGCGCTACACGATGCTCGGTCGAGGCATCTACGCCATAGGGGGGGACGAGGGAGCCGCGGAGCGGGCGGGCTTCAATACGCGGGCCATCAAGATGTTCCTCTACTGCCTGGTCGGCGTCCTCGCGGGGATCACGGGAATCGCGAGAATATCGATGATCGCCTACGCCGATCCATCGACTATGCTCGGCATGGAGCTTACGGTCATCGCGGCGGTCGTGCTCGGCGGGACGCGCGTCACGGGCGGGGTCGGCAGCCTCGTGGGCACCGCGCTGGGCGTCGCGCTGATGACGATCCTCGCGAACAGTCTCATCCTGATCGGCATTCCGACCTACTGGAGCCGCGTCTTCACCGGAGCGGTCATCATCATCGGGACCGGGGTGACCGCGCGCCAGATCGGCTCGACGCGGCGGCGCGCGCGCGGTCCCGCCACGACGGCTTAGGAGGGCGCCATGAACGCCATCGACACGGCTGTCCCCGCCCTCAAGGCGCGCCCCGGCCGCGACCAGAACATCATCCGGCTTTTCGTCATGCTCGTGCTGGTCTTCGCGCTGATGACGGCGCTCCGCCCGGGTCAGTTCCCCACGCTCGCCAATTTCGGCTCGATGATGCGCCAATTCCCCGAGTACGGCATCATGGCGATCGGCATCAGCCTGACGATGATCACGGGGGGCATCGACCTCGGCGTCGTCGGCACCGCCAACCTTTCGGCCATCCTGGCGGCCAAGTTCCTCATCGGCGCCGTGCCCCAGGGAGCCCCGGCCCAGGTCGTCATTCCCTACCTCGTCGCGGCGGTCCTCATATCGCTGGCTGCGGGGCTCGCCTGCGGCTGCTTCGCGGGGATCCTGGTCTCGCGCTTCAACATCCCCGCCATCCTCGCCACGCTCGGGACGCAGCAGCTGTACACGGGCATCGCCGTCGGCATCACCGAAGGCCGGCCTCAGAGCCGGCTGCCGCTGCTCTATTCGAAGATCGGCAACATGGAATTCTTCAATCTCTTCCCGCTTTCCTTCCTCATCTTCGTCGTGATCGCGGTCTGCGTGGGACTCCTCCTTTCCCGCTCCCGTTTCGGCACCTACATGTACCTCTTCGGGACCAATCCCAAGGCCGCGCGCTATGCGGGCCTCAACAACGCCTCGATCCTCAGGCGCACCTACCTGCTTTCGGGACTCCTCTCCTCCGTGGCGGGCCTCATCATGATGGCGCGCGCCAATTCCGCCAAGGCGGAGTACGGCGCCCCCTACACGCTGCAGTGCGTCCTGATAGCGGTCCTCGGGGGGATCGATCCGAACGGCGGCTTCGGCAAGATCGCCGGTGTGACCCTGGCCATCCTCATCCTGCAGTTCCTGTCGTCCGGATTGAACATGTTCAACAGCATCTCGAACTTCTACCGGGATGTCATCTGGGGCGGCGTGCTGATCCTCGTCCTCGTCTTCAATCGCCTGCTTTCCCGGCGGTCGGAGCGACGCGCGGCGAGGCGCGCGAAGGCCTGAGCCGGCTTCGGTCCCGGCTTTCAGGATCGCCGGATGCCCAGGTTGCCATCCTTCCGGCCGGCCTATGGCAAAAAGCGCCCGGCGGCCCTATCCTTAAGGGCGAGGATCTTGATCCGGGGGTACTGAAAGTGGCGAGCTATCCTGAAGGGATTAAATCGTTCGTAATAGACACCAACGTCCTCATCCATTATCCCGAGGCGATCATGTCCTTCCGGGAAAACGAGATAGTCCTTCCGCTGGAGGTGCTCGAGGAGCTCGACAAGCTCAAGACCTTCCCCGATCAGCGGGGCAAGAGCGCCCGCGAGGCCATACGCTTTCTCGACACCATCGCGAAAAAGGGCAGCCTCAACGAAGGCGTTAAGCTCGAGAACGGATCGATTCTCCGCGTTTCGCTCAGCCTCCCCACCGAGGGGCCCGAGGCGCTGGCCCTCGACCGCAACGACAACAAGATCATCCTCTGCGCCTTCGCCCTGCAGAAAGAGGGGAGGCGGGTCTTCTTCGTGTCCAAGGACATCAATGCCCGAGTCAAGGCCACGGCCATCGGGCTGCGCGCGGTGGACTACGAGAAGCAGAAGGTGGATATCACCACGCTCTACCAGGGGGTGCGCGAGATAGACGTCTCGGCCGAGAGCCTCGCGCGGCTCGAGGTCTCGGGCGAGCTGCCCTGGAAGGAGAAGATGCAGCCCAACGAGTACGCGATCCTGCGCGACCGCGCCACGGGACGCACGGCGGTGGCGCGCGGCGAGGGTGAAGGGCAGCGCCTCGTGGCCGTAGGCGCCTGGCAGGGATCCGTCTCGGGCATTTCGCCCCTGAACGAGCGGCAGCGCGTCGCCTTCGAGCTCCTCCTGGACGACAGAATCAGGCTCGTGTCCCTCGTGGGCAAGGCCGGGACGGGGAAGACCCTCCTCGCGATAGCCGCGGGCCTCAAGCGCACCGTCGAAGACAAGAAATATATGCGGATGCTGGTCACGCGGCCCGTGGTGCCCGTGGGCAAGGACATAGGCTACCTGCCCGGCGAGAAATCGGCCAAGATGGCCAACTGGATGCAGCCGCTCTTCGACAATCTCGAGCAGATCCTCGGCGAGTACAAGCGGCCCAACGTCAAGAGCGTCGATCAATTGGTGAAGGACAAGCTGCTCGAGATCGAGGCCCTCTCCTTCATCCGGGGGCGGAGCCTTCCCAACCAGTACATGATCGTCGACGAGGCGCAGAACCTCACGCCGCACGAGATCAAGACCCTCGTGTCGCGGGCGGGGGAGGGGACGAAGGTCGTCCTCACCGGCGACCCGTACCAGATCGACAACATGTACCTCGACGCCAACTCGAACGGCCTCTCCTATCTCGTCGAGGCCTTCAAGGGCCAGGCCATCTACGGGCACATAACGCTCCAGAAGAGCGAGCGCTCGGAGCTGGCCGAGCTCGCGGCGAGCCTCCTGTAGGGGAAGCGGTGAACGTCCGATTCTGCGAGTCCTGCCGGAGCCTGGTGCTGGCCGAGTTCCGCTTCTGTCCCTACTGCGGCGCCCCCATGTCGCGGGGCCCGGGGCTCGATGAGGCGCTCTCCCTCCCCCTGGCCAGGATCGAGGCCTCGCGAGCGGGGCAGGCTCGTTTCGCGGAGCTCGCAGAACGGCTCGACAGGCTCGAGGCCGACATGGATCTCATCATCTCGCAACTCGATGCCGAGATCGGGCCCGCGGCGAAGAAATGAAACGTCGTTTCGACTGGCCGCGATTGTTGCCGAGAATGGCCTTCAGGTGTAGACTCATTCGAGAAGCGACGAGCAACGCAGTTTCGAGGAGGGCAGCATGTACGGAGCGCTGAAAAAAGAACTGGAAACCAGGCTCGGCCAGATCAGGGCCGACGGACTCTATAAGGAAGAACGCATCATCGCGGGCACCCAGGGGGCGCGGGTCAGGGTCGCAGGCGGAGCCGAGGTGCTCAACTTCTGCGCCAACAACTATCTCGGCCTCGCCAACGACGCCTCCGTCCGCGCCGCGGCCGAGAAGGCGCTCGCCGAGTGGGGCTACGGCATGGCCAGCGTGCGCTTCATCTGCGGCACGCAGAGCCAGCACAAGCGCCTCGAGCGCGCGGTCTCGGACTTCCTCGGCATGGAGGACAGCATCCTCTTCTCCTCCTGCTTCGACGCGAACGGCGCGGTCTTCGAGCCCCTGCTCGACGAGGATTGCGCGGTCATCACCGACAGCCTCAACCACGCCTCGATCATCGACGGGATTCGCCTGTGCAAGGCGCAGCGGTGGATCTACAAGCACAACGATATGCGGGACGCCGAGGAGACCGACGCCGACACGGGCAAGGCCGCCAAGGGGCTCGAGCGCTGTCTCAAGGAGGCCTCCGGGGCGAGGCTGCGGATGATCGCCACCGACGGCGTCTTCTCCATGGACGGGGATATCGCCGACCTCAAATCCATCTGCGATCTCGCGGACAAGTACAACGCCCTCGTCATGGTCGACGACTCTCACGCCACGGGCTTCGTCGGGAAGACGGGCCGGGGAACCTGGGAGCACTGCGGCGTGGGCGGCCGCGTCGATATCGTCACCACCACCTTCGGCAAGGCCCTGGGCGGCGCCTCGGGCGGCTGCGTCTCGGCCCACAAGGAGATCGTCGAATACCTCAGGCAGAAGGGCAGACCCTACCTCTTTTCCAACACCCTCGCGCCCTCGATCGTCGGAGGCACCCTCAAGTCGCTCGAGATGCTCTCGGCCTCGACCGCCCTGCGCGACAAGCTCGAAGCCAACACGAAGCGTTTCCGCGAGGGCATGGAGGCCTCCGGCTTCGACATCCGGCCCGGCGTGCACCCGATCTGCCCCGTCATGCTCTACGACGAGAAGCTCGCGCTCACGATGGCCGGCGAACTCCTGAAGGAGGGCGTCTACGTCATCGGCTTCAGCTTCCCGGTGGTGCCCCGCGGCAAGGCGCGCATCCGTGTGCAGATCTCGGCCGCCCACTCGAGCGAGGATATCGATGCGGCGATCGCGGCCTTCGTCAAGGTGGGGCGCCGGCTCAAGGTGATTTAGCGCGCTACCCCGGAACGCCCGCTTGGCGTTCCGGGGCCTTTATCTGTATATTTAGGATCTAAAACCACGACACATCGAGGGTATTCCATGCCTACCTACGAGTATGAATGCACTTCCTGCGGCAAAAGCTTCGACGTGTTCCAGAGCATGTCCGATGCGCCGGTCGAAATCTGTCCCACCTGCGGCTCCGCCGTCAAGCGGCGTATCAACGGCGGAACCGGGATCATTTTCAAGGGTTCGGGTTTCTACGTAAACGACAGCAAGAAGGCCGCCCCAGGCGCCTGCTCCGGCTGTTCGGCCTCGGAGGGCTCCTCCTCCAAGAAGGAAGCGGTCTGACCGGAGCGCTCGGCCCCGCATGAAGCGGCCGCGCTACTACTGCGAGCGCTGCGGCACCGAGGTCAAGCGGGACGCCCGCTTCTGCCCTCGATGCGGGCGCTTTTTCTCCTCGGTGAAGTGTCCGCACTGCGGCTACGTGGGAGAGGCGGACGACTTCTCGCTGGGCTGCCCCGTCTGCGGCTACGCGGACGCCGCCAACGCGGCCCCGGAACCCATCGGCCGTCCGGCAGAGGGCGCGCAGAGCCTGCCCTGGTGGTCCTATCCGCTGGCCGCCTTGCTCCTGCTCGGGCTCGTCATACTCCTCTTCAATGCCGCGCGCTAGCCCGGGTACTGATCCAGGCTTCCCTTCCTCAGCAACCTGTATTCGCCGGTCGCGGTGTCGAGATCGTAGACGTTGAAGGCCGTGTCGATGTCGAAGCCCGGATGCCGCACGGCGAAGTTGAGCGAGGCCGAGCCTTCGTCGCCCGTGACTATCCGATGGAAGACGTTGGTGGGCCAGACCACCATGGCGGGGCCGTCGTAGACCACTTTCCCGTTGTGCTCGACGTAGTCGGGCGTCACCGCGAAGGTCTCGACCCGCTTGTGCTTGAGCGTGTAGATCTCGGCGGTGCGTTTGCCCTGGAGCACGATCAGGTTGTCTTCCTGATGGGTGTGGACGTACCAGGGGCGCTCCACGCCTCCGGCAGAGCCCGGCGACAGGGCCCGTTTCTGATGCAGGACGCGATCGATGCCGTCGATCCGCGGCAGGGCCTCCATGGGCATGATGTCGAAGGCCACGCCGGTGGTGCGACGGAATTTGTGCAGCTTGATGATCCGCCAAAATCCCGGCTCTTCGTCGAACACGTAGTTTTCCATGTCGGACTCCTTTCGCGGAGCAGCGCCGCGTCGCTCGTGGGGCTAACGTTCCACTGAACCCAGATCGGGCTTTTCCTCGAGCAGTTCGGGATGGATGACGAAACGCTGGAAGAGGGCGGCCGCGTGGGCGAAGTAGATGCCGTCGCCGATGCGCTCGTCGAGCGAAACCTTGAAGTTGATGAAGTGACGCCTCGCGGTCGATCCGTCCGAGCGCTGGACGTCCTTCTGGAACATCCTGCCCATGACCACGAAGACGCTGGCGGTGCCCCATTCGTACAGGTGGTGGAAGGGCGTGTCGAGCCCGATGCTGCCCAAGTTGGCGAAATAGATCGAAGTGTAGAGGGGATCGGTCCCGATCATGTCGGCCGGGGCGATGTTGAAACGGTCGAGCAGGCGGAAAGCGCCCGTGGCGACCGCCTTGCCGAGGGGGATGCGGTGCGCCATCTCGACCTCGCGGTCATCCGCCCCGAGTTCGGCTCCTCTCGCGGCCACGATGCCGTGGTTGATCCGATCGATGGCTTCGGAGACGGTATCTTCGGGGGCGAAGGCGATTTTCGCGTTGGACTCGGCCGCTTCCTCGGTGAGCTTCTTCTTCACGATGAAGGAGACGGTAAGGTCCTTGTGCTGGTAGATGCCTCGCCGATGGACAAAGCGGTTCATCCTCGGCTTGAGGGCTATGGTCCGCACCACCGCGGAGAGGATGACGCCGAACAGCGAGTAGCGCGTGCCGCCCTCCTCGGCGTTCTTGCGCTGCACGTAGCGCGTCGCGTTGTCGACGTCGATATCCTTGGCGAAATAGACTGCCGACTCGTTCCTTGCGCGCATCAGATACGGCATGATTGCGTTGAACCCCGGCAGGCCGCGCACCCGTCTGCCGTCGCTTCGATCGATGAACAGCATGGGCGACATAATATCTAGACGCGCTAGCTTCGTCAAAGCTTTTCGCTTTGGCGACCATGGCTTTGTCGGCCGGCGTCGATACCGGATCGATTCGAGCTTGGCGCGCCCCTTGCCTCTCCTCCTCGTCTGCATTGATATGCGAAATTGCCGGTGCGGGATCGTATGAATATGCAAGAACGGCGAAATACAGCGTGTTTTTATGCATGCCTCGCTTGACCCGGTATCGGCGCCATGATATCTTTCTTTCAATCAATTTCGAGGAGGTTGTCCGTGAGCCCATCCATGTCAGGTAGTCCCTGCGGATCCGACCAGAAAATCGCCGCCCCCGCCCGCCTGCAGCTCCGCCGCCTTCGTCGTCGCTGATACTTCCCTCCACACGTCCCCCATATCCCATCCACGCCGGCCGCGCTCAAACGCCCGCGGTGAAGCCATGCTCGTCATGGCGCAATCCAGCTCAAGGAGATACTCATGAAGAAGAAGATCGCACTCGCGTATTCGGGCGGCCTCGATACGACCGTGATCGTGCCCTGGCTCAGGGAAAACTACGACTGCGAAGTGGTCGCCGTCTGCGGCGACGTCGGCCAGGACTGCGACTGGGCCTCGCTCGAGAAGCGGGCCCTCGCCTCGGGCGCGGCCAAGCTCATCGTCGCGGACCTCAAGAAGGAGTTCGTCGAGGGCTATCTCTGGCCCCTCGTGAAGTCCGGCGCGGCCTACGAGGGCCGCTATCTCCTCGGAACCTCGGCGGCCAGACCCCTGCTCGCCAAGTCGCTCGCCGAAGTCGCCCTCGCCGAGGGCTGCTCGGCCGTGGCCCACGGCTGCACGGGCAAGGGCAACGACCAGGTGCGCTTCGAGCTCGGCGTCAAGGCCTTCGCTCCCGAGATGGAGGTCATCGCGCCCTGGAGGATCTGGGACATCTCCAGCCGAGAGGAGGAGATCGAGTACCTCGAGAAGCGGGGCATCCCCGTGCCCATGAAGAAGTCCGACTCCTACAGCCGGGACGACAATCTCTGGCACATCAGCCACGAGGGCCTCGACCTCGAAGACCCCGCCAACGAGCCCAAGCTCGCGGGCATGCTCAAGATGACCACGCCTCCGGCCGAGGCTCCCGATGCGCCGGAATACGTCACGCTCGGCTTCGTCGAGGGCGTTCCCGTCTCGCTCGACGGCACGGCCCTGGGCGGCGTGGAACTCGTGAAGGCGCTCAATCTGGTCGCGGGCAGGCACGGGGTGGGCATCCTCGACATGGTCGAGAACCGCGTCGTGGGCATGAAGTCGCGGGGCGTGTACGAGACGCCCGGCGGCACGGTCATCATGGAGGCCCACGCCAAGCTCGAGCAGCTCTGCCTCGACCGGAAGACCCTGTCCTTCAAGATGATGGTGGGCCAGAAATTCGCCGAGACCCTCTACGAGGGCGAGTGGTTCTGCCCCCTGCGCGAGGCCATCTCGGCCTTCATCGACTCGACCCAGAAGAACGTCACCGGCACCGTGAAACTCAAGCTCTGGAAGGGTTCCATCTTCGGCGCGGGCATGAGCTCGCCCTACTCGCTCTACGACGCCTCGCTGGCGAGCTTCACCACGGGCCCCCTGTTCTCGCACAAGGACTCCGAGGGCTTCATCAATCTCTTCGGCCTGCCGACGAAGGTGCGGGCCAGGCTCGCCGCGAGGATCGCCGAGCAGGGCAATGCCAAGCCGGCGGCCCCCGGACCCAAGGGCCTCGATGCCCCGATAGACTAGGAGAGCGCCGTGGCCAAGCTCTGGGAGACATCGAAGAAAGCCGCCGCGCCCGACCCCCGGGTCGAGGTCTTCCTCTCGTCGGCGAGCGCGGATCGGCGCATCCTGGCCGAGGACATCGCCGGCTCGCGGGCCCACGCCGCCATGCTCGGCAGGAAGGGCATCATCGGGGCCGAGACGGCGGCCACCCTCGAGCGGGGGCTCGCCGAGCTGGCCGCCGAGGCCCGCGCGGGCTCGCTCGGCCTGGACGAAAGCGCCGAGGACGTGCACTCCTTCGTGGAGGCCCTGCTCACCGAGCGCTTCGGCGACGCGGGCCGCAGTCTGCATGCCGGGCGCAGCCGCAACGACCAGGTGGCACTCGACATACGGCTCTGGCTGCGCGGCGCCTCGCGCGAACTGCGTCTCGCCCTCGCCGATCTCATCGAGACGGTCTGCGGCCTCGCCGGGCGGCATACCCGGACGGTCATGCCGGGCTACACCCACCTCCAGCGCGCCCAGCCGGTGACCTTCGCCCATCACCTCCTCGCCTGGTGCGCCGCGCTGGAGCGCGATCTCGGCCGCCTGGAGGACGCCGACGCGCGCGCGGACGAAAGCCCCCTGGGGGCCTGCGCCCTGGCGGGCTCGGGCCTGCCGCTGGACCCGGAAGACAGCGCCCGCGCCCTCGGCTTCGCGCGGCCCTGCCGCAACAGCATGGACGCGGTGGGCGAACGCGACGCCCTCATAGAGTTCGCCGCGGCGGCTGCGACGCTCCTGACCCATCTCTCGCGCTACAGCGAGGAGGTCGTCCTCTGGGCCTCATCCGAGTTCGGCTTCGTGAACGTGGGGCCCTCCTGCTCCACCGGCTCGAGCGTGATGCCCCAGAAGCGCAATCCCGATCCGGCCGAGCTCATCCGGGGCAAGGCGGGGAGGGGCATGGGCGACTTAGTCTCGCTGCTCGTGATGGAGAAGGGCCTGCCGCTCGCCTACAACCGCGACCTCCAGGAATCGAAGGAAGCGGCCTTCGATTCCGCCGATACAGCCCTCGCCTGCACGCGCGCCTTCACGGCCCTGGTGGCGGCGCTCGAGCCGCGGCCCGAGCGCATGCGCGACGCGGCGGAGGCGGGCTGTCTCTGGGCAGCCGACGCCGCGGAGTACCTCGCCCTGCGCGGCCTGCCCTTCCGGACCGCCTACGCCGCCGGCCGCGCCCTCGTCGAGGCCTGGACCGCGGCCGCCGGTCCAGGCGGCATGGGGAAGACCCCCTCGGCCGCCGGGCTCGTGGCAGCGCTCGGCCGGGAGGGGCTAGCGGCTCTCCATGAGGCCTGGCAGGGCGTGGACCTGGCCGCGCTCGCGGCCCATCTATCGCTGGACGCCTGCATAGCCCGGCGCGACCTGCCGGGCGGTCCCGCGCCCGAGCGGAGCGAGGCCGAGCTGCGGCGCCTCGCCGCCTTCGTCGCGGCCGCGCGCGCTGCCGCGAGCGGCAGCTGACGAGGCCGCCGCGGCCGCTCGCCAGGCCGCGGCGCTGCCGTGAGCGGCAGGTCATTTCATGAAGAGGCTCGTGAGGCGCCGCGTCGTCGCCACGAGGCCCAGGACGATCATCACCGCGAAATAGAGGAGGTCCCAGAGCAGGGACAGGGTCGGCCGGCCGAGG
>Ga0307375_10001658_pt1 | contig 23872 bp, 16 predicted proteins | sample TR1MG_FD_202531 | JGI IMG/M metagenome (GOLD analysis project Ga0307375, IMG submission 202531) | Soil microbial communities from Risofladan, Vaasa, Finland - TR-1 | ecosystem: Environmental > Terrestrial > Soil > Coastal area > Acid sulfate soil | place: Finland: Risofladan, Vaasa | collected...
CGACCTCGGGGAGAGTGGCGGCGAACTTGAGCGCGTTGACGGAGTCGAGAACAAATTCGTTTTCGACGGTTGTGTTCTGCGGCGTGAACCACTGGGGAAACGCCATGGTGCGCTTATCGAAGCGCAGAGTTGCGATACCGTTGGCGGCGAGTCCCTCGGCAATGTCGAAGAACGGCTTGTTAGGGCCAATCTCCTCATCGCGATTCTGCGGACCGGAGCCGGCGACGAGCACAACGAGAGGGACCTTGTGCGTCGCGCTGGCATCGTGGGGCAGGCAGATGGTGCCGGGGATGACCAGGCCCGCGCTGGGGAAGCTGCCGTCGCGCTCAACGCAATTGACGGCGGTGGGCGCGGGAAGAAACGTGAAGTCGTCGCGGATGAGTTCGAAATCCTGCGACGGGACGAAGAGACGCAAGAGACGGTTCTGCTGCGTGTCCACCCACAACTCTTCAGTCAGCAGACCAGCCTGGAGCGTGTATTCGGCGAGTTGCACGCGCGCGCCATCGAGCGTGCCGGAGTCGCGGGTGTCAACGCGGCGAATTTCCGCCGACACGGTGGCGAGACGCTGCGGGACGAGCATCTGGATGGTGACCGCGGCACCGATGGCTAAAGGAGTCTTCGCCAGCCAGTCGACAAGGGGCTGCATGTGACCAACGATGGCGTTATCGAGCAGAAAAGGATGCGCCTGCGCGGCGACGGTGCGCGAGGGCGCCTGGCTGCCGGCGCGCACCGTCATGACGATATTGTCTTCAAGGCGCTGGGCTTCCAGAGTCTGCGAGTCCTGGCCAACGCTGGCCTTGCCGACGTATCGCTGGAATGAAAGGTCAGGGCTGTAGTAGACCTGCGTGAAGAGATGCAACGGACCGTTGGGAGTGTCGAGGTCACTTGTGGTCGTCAGCTTGTACTGCGTATCTGACTTCGCGATAGTGTCCTGCTCGGTCCCCTTGATGGCTCCATTGCGTCCGTTGACGCGATAGGTGACAGTGGTCTGCGCAGCGGCTGTCATCACAATAAAAATGCATAGCAGGACAAACGACGAATGCAGTAAAAGGCGCTTCATGCCGAAGTTCCTTCCACGAATTCGCGCAGAGTTTTCATATCAACGTTGGCGAATTGCCACCGTCAGCGCGTGCGTGAGTTCGGCGACGCTGGCGATGGGTGGCTGGCAGGTGAAGTTGCTGCAGATGATGGCCATGGATATTCCTTCGCTCACGCCCGGAAGATGTGGAACGGTTTCCGCGAGGGCCGGCGGAAGAGCCGCGACGGCGGAAGCGCGCAGAACAATTTTGTTCAGGGCGAAAGGCTTCAACGCGGCGGCGTAGAGTTCGTCAGCCAACGTATCGCTGCCGGTAACCACGACCTGTATGTGCGGACGGCCCATCCATACGGATGCGATGCCGTAAGTTCCCGCATAGATGCCAAACTGCTCGGCGACTCCGGCAAAAACTTCGAGAGTGTCCTTCGCGATGTCGCGATAAGCGGCGTCGTTGGTAAGCGCATGCAGGCGCAGCAGCGCGATGGCCGCCGACGGGTTGCCGGCCGGAGTGGGGGAATCCTGGAAAGGCTTTCTGGGTGCTCGCAAGGCGCCCAGAGCATCGCTACCGCCGGCGATGGGAGTGTCGAAAAAGCCGCCGGAAGTTTTGTCGTAGAAGCGGTCGATCATGGTAGCGGTGAGCTTGCGGGCGGAGTCGAAATATTTCATCTCGCCAGTGGATTCGTGGGCTTCAAGACAGGCGATGACGGCGAAAGCATAGTCGTCGAGCACACCGGGAATGGCGCGTGCGGAGTTACCGTCCGAATAGCTGATGACGTGGCTCAAGCCGGCGTCCGGATGCCAGGCCTCGGAAAGAATGCGATCCAGGGAGCGCAGGGCGAAGCGACGGGTTTCGTCCATCGCGGCATCCGAAGGCGATCCGAGAACACGAGCGGCCTGAAGCCAGGCAGAGATGCAGAGCGCATTCCAGCTCGTATATAGCGTCTTGTCGATATATGGAATTGGCCGCGAGAGACGCGCGCGGTAGAGTTTGCGTTTGGCGGAGGCAAGCACGGCCTCGACGTCTTCACGCGATACGCCGGTGCGCGAGGCAATCTCCTCGACCGGTGTCCTCACCCAGAGGACGTTCTTCGCGTGGTTGTGATGCATTTCGCCAACTTCGTTGATGTCGTAATGGAGCGCGGCGACCTGGAATTCGGCATCGTCGAGCGCGTCGCGGGCTTCGTCGCGCGTCCAGGTGAAGTGGTCGCCATCGTCGTCGAGATTGATGTCGGCGTCTTGCGATGAGTAGAAGCCGCCGTGCTGGCGGTCGCTGAGCCAGTTATCCATCCAGCGGATGATGTCGCGCGCGATGTTGGCGAAGAACGAATTGCCCGTGGCCTGGAAGGCGTGAACGTAGTTCTTCAGCAGCTCGGAATTGTCATACGACATCTTCTCGAAGTGAGGCACGCACCAGCGCTCATCGACGGAATAGCGATGGAAGCCGCCGGCGATCTGGTCGTAGACGCCGCCGCGAGCCATCTTGTTGAGCGTGGTGGTGACGACGGTGCCGACCTGCTCTTCGCCGCTGCGCACATACCAGTCGAGCAACAGATCGATGGCGGCGGGGTGAGGAAATTTCGGAGCGGTGCCGAAGCCGCCATTTTCGCGGTCATAGACGCCGAGTCCGGACTGCACCATCTGCTCGACGATGCGCGGAGAGAAATCGGCGGAACGGCCAAGCATTCCCTCGGCGTGCGAGAGGGCATTCATGAGATTCGCGGCTTCCTTGTTCACCTCGTCGCGACGCTCCATGAAACCGTCATGGACGGCGAGCAGGATTCGTTTGAAGCCGGGGCGTCCCTGGGAATCCGTGGGAGGGAAGTAGGTGCCGCCGTAGAAGGGGTCGCCCTCGGGCGTAAGAAAAACGGTGAGCGGCCACCCGCCTTGTCCAGTAATGGCGGCGACGGCGGTCTGGTGGCGCGCGTCGACATCGGGACGCTCGTCGCGGTCGACCTTGATGGCGATGTATTTCTCGTTGATGATCTGCGCAACCTCGGGCGACTCGTAGGACTCGCGGTCCATGACGTGACACCAGTGGCACCAGACAGCGCCAATATCGAGCAGGATGGGCTTGTTCTCGCTGCGCGCCTTGGCAAAGGCCTCCTCGCTCCACTCATGCCACTGGATGGGCTGATGCATGGCGGAACGAAGATAGGCGGACGAAGCGCCGGCAAGAGAGTTGGTCTGGCTCAATCTCATACCTGTTTAGTGTATCGGAAGAATGCGCGCGGGCACGGGGAATCAACAAAACAGGGGCCGGAGCCCCTGTCGCAAAAAAGTCGGAGTACAAAGATCAACCCTGAAGATGTGCTTCGAGGAACCAGAGGTCCTTGTCGCCATCGCGCACGATTTCGGTAAAGAGATCCGCAGTGGCTTTGTCGCCGAGCGCGTCGGTGCCGTCTATCTCCCCGCGTGCCTGGTTCACCAGCTTGGCTAGCCGCTGGGAGAGTGCCTTGACGTGGTCTTCGCAGGAGACGGCGTGAAGGTCGTATTCAGGAATGGCCGAAGAGTCCGCAGCCTGACGGGCGGTGCCATTGGCGATGCCACCGAGAGCGGTGATGCGCTCGGCGATCATGTCAGCCTGGTCGTCAAGATGTGCAGCAACGGTGTCGAAGAGCAGATGGAGCTGGTAGAACTGCTTGCCCTTGACGTTCCAGTGAGCGTGCTTGGTCTGGGTCTTGAGGTCAACGGTGTCGGCGAGACGAGCGTTGAGAATCGCGATGATTTTCTCGCGGGTGCTTTCAGAAAGGTTAACGCCGGTGGCAAAAGTGCGAGTCTTGGTTGCAGTCGTCATCTTTTATCTCCGGTAGTTTGATGCTAGAGGCACTTTAGGAGATTCCCGCGATTCGCAGGGTAGCAGGGTAATCGAGGGGGTGTTCCTTTCAGCACAGTAATTCTCGAGCGATCCGAATATAGAGATCGACGGCCTGGTGCAGTTCCTGCTTATTCACGAATTCGCGCTCGGTGTGCGCCACGTGGATGGAGCCGGGACCAAAGAGAACGGGCTCACCCCAGTGGTCGAGCTTGGGAATGTCGGTGGTGAAAGCGGCGGTCATGGTGGAGATGCCGGGAATGGTGCGGAATTTCATGTAGGCAATTTCGAGGACGTAATCGACCTGTCCATTGCCGCCGACGGCTTCCTCGATGCGGCGCCGCAATTCCTCCGACGGTCCGACCAGGCGGTAGAGCAACTGGGCCTTGGCAAAGTCGGGGATGACGTTGGTGGCGCGTCCGCCTTCAATGATGCCGATGTTGAGCGTGCTGGGACCGATCTCGGGATTGGTGGGGAGCGGCATGCCGCGGAGAGCCGAGAGGGCGTCGAGCAGCTTGTCGATGGCGGATTCGCCCAGCTCCGGATAAGCGGAGTGGGCCATGCGTCCGTGGCTGGTAACTTCCACGCGAAGCACGCCCTTGGAGGCTACGGCCATGCGATTGTCCGTGGGCTCGCCGTTGACGAGGAACTTTGATCCGCGAGGGTGCTGGTTGGCAACCTGTGCGCCGAGCGAGTCGCGCTCTTCTCCGGCGACGAAAAGCAGGCCGGTGGGAACTCCGGCGGCGAGCAACGAATGCGCGGCGGTGACTTGCGCGGCGATGATTCCCTTGGCGTCGCAAGCACCGCGTCCGTAGATGTTATCGGCGTCTTCGCGGGAAGGGAACCAGGGCGGAACCACGTCGAGATGGGTGGAGAAGACGAGGGGCGGCGCGGGGTGGTTCGGCGGCGCGGCGTAGACGTTGAATCGCGTCTCGGAGACAGGCATGCGCTCCACGGAGTAGCCGAGGCTTTCAAGATGACGGGCGAGGAAGTCTCCGACGGGGCCTTCGTTGCCGGTGATGGATTCAATGTCGATGAGTTGCCGGGTGAGTGCGACGACGTCCATGGCGGAAGGATAACAGCGAGGCGCTATTTCGTGGCGAGGGAATTACGTTTGCGCAAAAAGTGACGCCGCCCTGGTGGGGCGGCGTCGGGTGGAAATGGAGTTCCCGTCAGTTGCCGTTCGCGGACTTGGTAGCCGTGATGTTTCCGATTCGCATGGAGTAGAACGAACGCCATACGAAGGTGAACGACACGATGAAGAAAACCGCGGCAAGGACATGCGTCAGCAACTGGCTCTTGGCGGCCATGCTGACGGCAAGCTCGACGGCAAGCAATCCGAAGAGGGTGGTGAACTTGATGACCGGGTTCATGGCCACGGAAGAAGTGTCCTTGAACGGGTCGCCCACGGTGTCTCCCACGACGGTGGCGTCATGCAGCGGAGTGCCCTTGGCCTTCATCTCGGTTTCCACGATCTTCTTCGCGTTGTCCCAGGCTCCACCGGCATTGGCCATGAAGATGGCCTGGTAGAGACCGAAGATGGCGATGGAGATGAGGTATCCGATGAAGAAGAACGGCTCGACAAAGGCAAACGAAAGCGTTGCGAAGAAGACGGCGAGGAAGATGTTCCACATGCCCTTTTGAGCATACTTGGTACAAATCTCGACGACCTTCTTGCTGTCGTGCACGGAGGCTTTCTCAACCCCTTCGAGCTTGATGTTGGCCTTGATGAACTCGACCGCGCGATAGGCTCCGGTGCTGACGGCCTGGATGGAAGCGCCGGTGAACCAGTAGATCATGGCGCCGCCGGTGACGAGACCGAGGACAAAGGGAGCGTGCAGCAGAGACAGGCTCTGGATGTTGTGCGTGAGACCGTCGGTGAGCGCCATGATGATGGAGAAGATCATGGTGGTTGCGCCTACGACGGCGGTTCCGATCAGCACGGGCTTGGCGGTGGCCTTGAAGGTGTTGCCCGCGCCATCGTTTTCTTCGAGAAGGTCCTTGGCGCGCTCGAAGTTGGCATCGAAACCGAAGTCCCTCTTGATTTCGGCGGCGATGTTGGGAACCTGCTCGATGAGCGACAACTCGTAGACGGACTGCGCGTTGTCCGTAACCGGGCCGTAGGAGTCGACGGCGATGGTGACGGGGCCCATTCCGAGGAATCCAAAGGCGATGAGGCCGAAGGCAAACACGGCGGGGGCGAGCATCAAGTCACCGAGTCCGTGCAGGCTGACAAGGAATCCGGCTCCCATCAACACAACCATGGTCAGGCCAAGGTAGTAGCCGGAGAAGTTGCCGGCGACGAGGCCTGAAAGGATGTTGAGAGAAGCTCCACCTTCCTCGGACGACGTTACGACTTCCTTGACGTGGCGGGACTGAGTGGAAGTGAAGACCTTTACGAACTCAGGAATGACCGCGCCGGCGAGCGTACCGCAGGTGATGATGGTGGCGAGCTTCCACCAGAGTGTGTCGTTGCCACCGATCGTCGGAATGATGAGCCTGGAGACGATGTAGGTGAGGATGATCGAGACGATCGATGTGATCCAGACCAAGGAGGTGAGCGGCGTCTCGAAGTTCATGTTGTCGGCGTGGGCATACTTGGCTTTCTGAATGAAGCCGTTGAAGAAGTACGCGGCGGCGGCGGCCACAAGCATCATGACGCGCATGACAAAGATCCAGACGAGCAACTGGACCTGCACTTCAGAGGCAGCGGCATGAGCAGCCGCCAACTGGCTGGCCGTGGCGTGCGCAAGATCGATGCCGGCGGGCAGGAAGATCTTGGCGGGGATCGCCAATAGGATGAAGGTGATGAGCGCTACGCCGGTGACGCCGTAGGTTTCAAAGCCGTCGGCGGAGGGGCCAACCGAGTCGCCAGCGTTGTCGCCGGTGCAGTCGGCAATGACGCCGGGGTTGCGAGCGTCGTCTTCCTTGATTTTGAAGACGATCTTCATCAGATCGCTGCCGATGTCGGCAATCTTGGTAAAGATGCCGCCGGCGATACGGAGCGCGGCCGCGCCAAGGGATTCACCGATGGCGAAACCGATGAAACATGGCCCAGCGTAGTCGCCTGGGATGAAGAGCAGGATGATCAACATCATCAACAACTCGACGCTGATCAGCATCATGCCGATGCTCATGCCGGCCTTGAGAGGAATCTCATAGATCGAGTAAGGCTTGCCGCGCAGACCCGCGAAAGCAGTGCGAGAGTTGGCAAAGGTGTTGACGCGAATGCCAAACCACGCCACGCCGTAGCTGCCGGCGATGCCAACCAGGCTGAAGAGCAAAATCACCGGCACCGTAACGGCCAGAGGCTTGCCGGGAACGGGCGCAAGCACTCCGAAGTAAAGCACGATGACGACGGCGATGAAGCCCCAGAGGATCAGCAGGAACTTGCCCTGCGTCAGCAGGTAAGTCTTGCAGGTCTCGTAGATGAGTTCGGAGATTTCGCGCATGGCGCGATGCACCGGAAGGTTCTTGAGCTTGCTGTAGATGGTCAGCCCGAAGAGCAGTCCAAAGATGCAGAAGAGAATGCCGATCATCAGCAACCTGTGACCGTTGATGGCGCCGTTGAAGAAGGCGACAGTCCTGAGATCAGGCAGCTTGAGACTGGCTTCGCCGCCCGCTTCCTGCACGGGTTGCGCAAACGCGCTGGCGGAGAGAGCTACAACGGAAGCCACCCCGGCGATTCGTAATGCCGAGCGGCGCAAGGTTCCGGCCAGGGACACGCACCGCTGCCCAACAGCCATTGCCAAATTACGGCTCGATTCGAGCCACGTATTCATACATTTCCTCCCAGACAGTCAAAAACTCGTTGCGGGACTTCGACTCGTTCGCTGGCCGAAGTTCGTTGGGATAACCAGTTCTATCTCAACAGTTGCGACACAAAACAAGAGCGGCCCCGTTGCCGGAGCTAGTCGAGTTCTGGGTCGTACGGACTCCCGGAACGCGCTTCCACTTCAAGACGGAATGTTGAGGTTTGGCCGCGTTGGGTCGCCGGTAACCCCGCAGAGCGGGCTCACACGACGAGAACGAAAGTTTATAACACGTTGAAACGGAACGGTCAAACTTGACTGTTGGCGTGACAGTTCATGAAATCATATTTCGTTATTTGGGATGGAAAAGCACAGAGGAGAGGCGCCAGGGAACCGACAGCCACAGTTGCAGCCTTCGCTGCAAGGTGGATGTGTTCTGCGTTATTGTCCGCGCATTCCGTTCTTGACCTTCTTGGCGAGCTTCTCGATAGCTTCGGCTTTTTTGATCACCTCGATCGACAGGACATCGGCGTTGGCCTTGTCGACGTACTGCTTCAATTCGGTGGAGAGTTCCAGCAGTTGCTCGGATTCGCGCTTGAGTTGTTTGTAGCGCTCCTGCTGACGGGCCCGTGCCATTTCTTTCTCGCGCTCGATTTCGAAACGGTCTTTCTGCTCGCGCTGGGCGCCGAATTGCGGGTCTTCCTGCTGGCCGGAGGCGGAGTTGGCGCCCGCTACGGGTATTGCAACGGCGAAACACCTGGGGGCCGCCGGGAACGTGAAAAGGATTAGAACGCCAAGGACGAAAATTGATTTCGCGGTGCGCATTATCACCTCGGAAGTTGGCCCGATTATACCTCGACTGCAATGGTTCGTGGCTGCTGCCGGACGCTATAATCCCGGTTGTGAACCTGATGATCCCGATTCATTCATGGCGACAGTTCTGGCAGGTCGTGGTGGACCAGTGGGGCGAGGACATGGTCACGTTTGTCCACGACCGGCTGCCCAAGATCATCACCATCCTGGTGGTGGCGTTCATCCTGACGCGACTGGTGAAACTGATAAGCCAGAGACTGACGCGCTTGAGCCAGCGGCAGGAATTGCCCTCCGGACTGCGGGCGCAACAGTTGCGCACCCTGGCCAGCGTCATCTATAGCATTGGATTTTTCATCGTCGTCTTTCTGGCGGGGATGCAGGTTCTGCAGCAGCTCGGTGTCAACATAGGGCCGCTGCTAGCGAGCGCCGGAATTGTCGGCCTGGCCATCGGCTTCGGCGCACAGACGCTGGTGAAGGACGTAATCAACGGATTCTTCATCCTCGTTGAAAATCATTTCGATATCGGCGACTGGGTAAAAATCGGATCGGTGCAGGGTACGGTGGAATTGATGACGCTGCGGCGGACCGTCCTGCGCGACGGCGATGGCACGGTGCACACGATTCCGAACAGCACGATCACAGTCGTTTCCAACACGACGCGCGATTGGACACAACTGATATTGCATGTCGAGGTCGATTACCGCGCAGACAGCGATCGCGTGGTGGAACTGCTGAAGCAGATTGCAGCGGAGGTTCGCGCCGAGGAAGCGTTCAAGGACCTGATCGTCTCGGAGCCGCAAGTTCCCGGCATCGAACGCGTGACCGCGAACGCAGTTGAATTTCTCGTGTTGGTGAAGACCTGGCCCGGACAGCAATACGGAGTGGCGCGAGAACTTCGCCGGAGGATCAAGCAGACCTTCGAGCAGCACGGCATTGCGCCAGGTGGACGGAATCGCGTCTACGTGGTGGACGATGCGGAGCCTCCGCAAGAAAAGTAGCAGAACCGGCGCGTTGCCTCTTGCAAGTTGCGAGTTGAAATTCGAAACTAATTCCATGAACACAGGACTGAAGGGCCGTACAGCCATCGTCGCCGCATCCAGCCAGGGGCTTGGAAAAGCCACTGCTCAAGCTCTCGCCGCCGAGGGTGCGAATCTCGCGCTCTGTGCGCGTAACCAGCAAGCGCTGGAATCGCTGGCAGCGGAGATCACCGCAAAACATAAGGTCGAGGTCTTTACACGCGCCTTCGACGTGACCGATACCGCGTCCGTGCAGTCGTTTGTGGAAGACGTGGCGCGGAAGTTCGGGCGCATCGACGTCTGCGTGACGAATGCGGGCGGCCCCCCGGCGAAGGATTTCCTGGCGCTGACCCCGGAGGACTGGCGACGCGCTTTTGACTTGAACCTGCTGAGCACGATCACGTTCGCGCACGCCGCCGTTCCTCATATGCAGAAGAACAAGTGGGGAAGAGTGGTGGCGATTACCTCGGTGAGCGTAAAGCAGCCGATCGGTGACCTGATTCTGTCGAACACGATTCGCGTGGGAGTGGTCGGGTTGATGCGCAGCCTGGCCAACCGCTTTGGCCGCGACGGAATTACCTTCAACAACGTAGGGCCGGGATATACGCGCACCGACCGCTTGAAGCAGTTGGCGGCAAGCCGTGCGGCATCGGCCAACGCGACGGAAGAAGAGATGTTCCAGAAGTGGGCAGCCGATACCGCGACCGGGCGGATTGCGGAGCCGGAAGAGGTAGCGGACGCGATCGTCTTCCTCGCGTCGGAACGCGCGGCGGCGATTACCGGACAAACCATCCTCGTGGACAACGGAAGCTACAAGGGACTCTAAAGAGAGACGACAACGATCAAGAAGAACCCCGGCAATCACGCCGGGGTTTTTGCATATCCAGAGACCGCTTCGTTCACGCGTGATCGTCGTGCAGGAGTTCTTCCGGCTTTGCGCCGCCGTTGGTGATTCGTCCCCAGGCGCTGGTTTGCCAGTTGTCGGGATGCTGCGCGCGCGAGAAGGCCGGCAAACTCATCAGCAGAAATTCCGAGAGTCCCGTTACGTAAGGCTCGTACATCTTGCGCAATTCGTCGAGACGATTGCGAGCGGCTGGCTCGTCGCGCAGGGACAATCCGCGTTTGGCGATCAGTCTTCGTAATTCGCGAAACGTCTCGTCGGAAATGCGATCGTGACTGGGAGGTCTCGGCGGAGTGCGGAAGACTTGCGAGAGATCGACGACGGCATGGCGAGCGATGGCGAAGGTCATCTCCGCCTGCCGGCTGCATCCCCTTTCCACGTTTGCCATGAGCAGCGCGCAGGTGTCGAGCAGAACGGTCAACGAGGCAAGCCAGGATTCGTTATCGTGCTGCGAGCGGAAATAACAGAGCTGCGGGTAGGAGAGATGACTCTCCATCAATTCCGCCGCCCAGCGTTCCCAGTCGGCAAGCAGGTTGGCCAGGATCTGGCCGTTGTCGTGAAGATTGCGGGCGAGCAGTTCATGGGCGCTCGGCGGAGAACCGGCTCGGGCGTCGAGCAGGGATATCTCCACTTCTCGCCGCGAAAACGCCTGGTAGAGCACCGGGAAATAACCAATTACGAGCGCTAAAAATCCCAAGCCAAGAAAGCCTTCCGCAACCGTAAGCGCACGGGCAAGTCCGCCGACGGGAAGAATGTCGCCAAGGCCCAGCGTGACGATGTTCGTTCCGCTGAAATAGAGATACGTCGAAAAAGTGGTGGCGGAGTTGGTGGAGAGATGAAGTTGCAGCCCGAACTGTAAGAGCGCGAAGCCGAAGGTCATCACGACCGCCCACACGCCGAGGAGCAGAAGAAGCGAGAGCGGACCAAAAACGCTCAGCACGCGTTCTCGCTCACGGGCGGAGAGCCGTCGGGCGAGTGCGCGCCAAGGAGTCCAGACCACAACATAGAAAAGCCGTGTGAGGCGATAACGGCGCGTGGCGCGGCGCGGCAGGATGATGGTTTCAAAAGTGTCACGCAGGACGGCGATGATGAGTGCAACTCCGGCAACAGCGGCAATCCAATGCATGAGCTCTCCCAGGAAATGACACCGAAACCATTGGATGTTCCGGCGCGGACATTGGAGTCAGAATTGATGAAAATATCGGGCGCGTATGGCAGTCGAAGCGCTTTCGCAAAAAAGAAATCGCCCGGAGAAATGTCCGGGCGAAGCCTGATTGATGCGGAAAAATCCGGTTAGGAGAGGCCGGAGAGTTTCTCCAGAGTCTTGATGGTGGCGATGTAATCTTCGTCGCGAAGGCCGTGTTCCGCGGACTGCCGATAAATCTCTTCCACCTTTTCCAGTGCAGGGAGTTTGACGCCGTTTTCACCGGCGGACTCCAGCATGAGGCGAATGTCCTTGTGCATGAGGCGCAGCGGGAAGTTGGGCGAGAAGTCGCGCTTAAGCAGGAACGGCCCCTTGTAGTCGCTGACGCCGGAACGGAGCATGGAGTTCTGAACCAGATCGAACAGAATCTCAGAGGGCACGCCCAGTTTCTTCGTCAGGGTCAGACCTTCGGCGAGTCCCTCGAACATCAGGGCGATGATGAGATTCATGCCGATCTTGGCCGACCCTCCGGCTCCGGTCTCGCCGACGCGAATGTACTTCTTGCCCATGGCGGCGAAGAGCGGATCAAGCGTGGCGAGGGATTTTTCGCTACCGCCGACGATGAAGAGCAACTGGCCAGCCTCGGCGCCAATCTTAGAACCGGTGACGGGAGCATCTACGAAATCCGCTCCCTTGGCGCGAACGCGCTGTGCGAACTTGAGAGTGCCAGAGGGAGCAATGGTGCTGGAGTCGACGACAATCATGCCCGGCCGCAAGGAGCCTTCGACACCGTTCGGACCGAACAGTACATGCTCGACAGCACTGGTGTCGGCGACGCACATCCAGACGACGTCCACGCCCTTGGCGGCGTCGGCGGGTGTAGCCGCTGTGCGCGCTCCTTCAACGTTTTTCGGGGTTCGGTTCCAGACGGAAACTTCATGTCCGGCCTTCACAAGATTCGCGGCCATCGGGCGGCCCATGATGCCCAGTCCCAGGAATGCAATCTTCATCAGCTTGTCCTCGCGGTTGAGAGATAGAGTTAACCAGATCGGCGGTACTCCCGATTAGAAAACAGGAACGGCGAGGATGCAAGAGGCGGTCGTAATGCATATACATCGCAATACGATATAAAGTGCACCCCACAGTTTTGCGGATTGGGAGCGCCGTTGGGTTCCCGATATGAGAGTTTCGTGGCGGTTTCGCGAATCCTCCGAGTGCTTTTTACCGTCTAATAAACTGTCTCATGTTGAATACTGCCATACGCCGTAAAGCGCGTTCGTTTGGACGGATCGTCGGGCACTCGGCGCTGACGCGCCGGACTGGAGTCACGCGCAAACCGGTGCTTGCCACTTCCGGCCAGATGGGGATCACGTTCATCGGCCATTCCAGCTTCCTTTTGCAGATTGGCGGCAAGAATTTTGTCATCGATCCGAACTTCGCACGCTGGCTTTTTGTACTGAAGCGGCTGCGACGTCCGGGAGTGCGTATTGCCGATCTTCCGCCGATTGATGCCGTGCTGGTGACGCACGCTCATTTTGACCATTTGCACCGGCCTTCGCTCCGGGCGATTGCGCGCAACACGCTGCGCAAGAGTGGAAAGCGGCCGTTGCTGATCGTGCCAAAGAATTTACGCGACCTGGTTTTCGACCTTGGTTATTCGAGCGTGACCGAACTGAAATGGTGGGAGAGCGTGCGCGTGGGACCGGTGGAGATTACGGCGACTCCGGCGAACCATTGGGGCGCGCGCGTGATTCGCGACGTTCATCGCGGCTTCTGCGGATTCGTTCTGCGCGCGGGGGAACAGTCGCTCTATCACTCAGGCGACACGGCGTATTTCGACGGTTTCCACGAAATTGGCAAGCGGCTTCATCCGCGGGTGGCAATGCTGCCCATTGGAGCCTATGATCCGCCATCGTTTCGCCGCGTACACACCAGCCCGGAAGATGCGGTGCAAGCATTCATGGATATGAATGCATCGTTCATGGTCCCAATGCACTACGGGACGTTCAAACTCTCGCAGGAACCGATGGAGGAACCGCTGGCGAGGCTGGCGGCGGAAGCGAACCGCAGAGAAATAGCGAAATGCATGGCGGTGGTGGAAGAGGGCGTCACAAAATTCTTTTCGTAGCCGGCCTGGAAGAAATCAGTACGCCAGCAACACGCGCAGGTCGCGCACGTTGTTTCCCGTTGGCCCCGTGACAATCGCTTCATCGAGCGACTGGAAGAGCGGAAAGGCGTTGAAGCCGGAGAGTGCGGCGGAGACATCCAGCAACTTGCCGGCGGCGCGCTCCATCGTAGTGCCATCCACAACCGCACCCGCGGCAGGACTGTTGCCGTCGATACCGTCGGTGCCAGCGCTCAACACCGTGATGTTCTCGCCGGAAATCTTTGTCGCGCAGTAAAGTGCAAATTGCTGGTTGCGACCGCCGATTCCGGCCTGGCCGTCGACCGTGACCGTGACCTCGCCGCCCGAGATGAGACATACGCGACCATCGCTCTGGCGCAAATCCCGCACCCGCCCGAGCAGGTAGTCGGCGGCATCACGATAATCCCAGTCATCGCAACGATTGTCGATCACCACGTGGAAGCCGGCGGCCGCGGCCCATTCCTCTGCGGACTTCCGCGCGGAAGAATTCGAGAGAACAGTCCACCAGCGCGAGCGCGCAAAGGCTGGATCGCCTTCCTTGGGAGTTTCCGGAATTGCGTGATGTTCGAACAGTTCCCGCACGCTTTGCGGAAGCGCGGTCATCAACTTGTATTTCGAAACGACTTCATAGCACTGCTCGATGGTGCTGTGATCGGGCATGGTGGGGCCGCTGGCGAGCGAGTCGGGCGTGTTGTCCGGAACATCGGAAATCAGTACGGAGAGTTGATGCGCGGGCGCAGCGGCAAGCGCCATTCGTCCGCCCTTGGCGGCGGATAGATGCTTGCGAACCGCATTGATCTCGGCGATAGGAGCGCCTGAATGAACCAGCGCGCGATACGTCTGGAGCAAATCTTCAAACGAAATCGCATCGTCAATCGGTTTTTCCACCAACGACGATCCGCCGCCGCTGATGAGGAAAATTGCGAGCGCCGCATCTGGCAGCGCATCCAACGAACGCAAAATTGCCTCGGCGGCTTTCACGGATTCGGAATTTGGAACCGGGTGCCCGCCGGTGTAATAGCGAAAGCCGGCCACCTGCGTACCCGGGTCGGTAGGCCCGCAAACTATACCCGTGACTCCGAGTCCTCCGCCGAGACGCTTCATCAGCGAATCGACGGCGGTGTTCGCGGCTTTTCCGATGGAGACTACAAAGATGCGCGAGAACGCCGGCAGATCGTAGAGATCTTCTCCCACCTGCAGAATTCCGCGTTCGTAGTGAAGATGATGGTCAAAGGCGCTTTCGATGGTCGACCGTTCCAGGGCGTGGAGAAACGCGCCACGAGCCAACTGGCGCATCTCGTGCAGTTCGGCGGAGTCGAGGGAAGCAGGGCGTGAAAAACCGTCGCGATCCATCGGCAAAATTATACGGCAATGCGAGGTTCGCAAGTCCGCGCCGGAGGTTTAAGATGCAGCGTGCATGTCCTGGACGATCCCGGGATGCGATGAGCGATGCAGTCGATTGCATCATGGCTGGCCGCAATGGAATCAAATACGCCAGTGAATGCTTTCTGTACGAATGAGTTTTCATACGGGAGAAATGGATTGATGACAAATCGAGAGCTGGGAAAATCTGGAATTAAAGTCGCGCCCATAGCATTTGGCGGCAACGTTTTCGGCTGGACCGCCGACGAGGCGATGTCGTTCCGGTTGCTGGACGCCATGGTGGACGCGGGCGTCAACCTGCTGGATACAGCCGACGTATATTCGCGCTGGGTGCCCGGACACGTGGGCGGAGAGTCGGAGGCGATCATCGGCAAATGGCTGAAGAGCAGCGGAAAGCGCGGGAAAATTGTGCTGGCGACCAAGGTCGGCAAGCCGATGGCCGACGACAAGAAAGGGCTTTCGCGCGGCTACATCAGGCAGGCGGTGGAAGCCTCGTTGCAGCGCCTCCAAACCGATTACATCGACTTATATCAATCTCATGAAGACGACGCGGGGACTCCGCTGGAAGAGACGCTGTCGGCGTTTGCCGAATTGATTAAGCAGGGCAAGGTTCGCGCCATCGGGGCCTCCAACTACGGCGCCGCGCGGCTGGCGGAGGCCCTTCGCGTGAGCGAGCAGAATGGATTGCCGCGCTATGAGAGTTTGCAGCCTCAGTACAACCTCTACGAGCGGGCGGGTTACGAAGCGGAACTGGAACCGCTCTGCCGGGAGAAGAACGTGGGAGTGATTGGATACTTCTCGCTGGCCAGCGGATTCCTGACCGGCAAGTACCGGACGAAGGAAGATTTCGACGGGAAGGCGCGGGCGCAATTTGCCGCGAAGTACCTCAACGACCGCGGTCTGCGAATCTTGGCCGCGATTGACCAGGTCGCCAAGCGGCACAACTCGACTCCGGCGCGAGTCTCGCTTGCATGGCTGATCGCGCGTCCGGGCGTCACCGCTCCCATCGCCAGCGCAACCAACCTCGAACAGTGGGCCGACCTGACACGGGCTGTGGAGTCGAAGCTCGACCCGGCCAGCATCGAACTGCTGAACCAGGCGAGCGCGTAAGCAGGGCTAAAAAGAGGATGGATGCAGAACGTCCCGCACCCAGACCTGTATGGCGGCGCGCATCTCATCGAGATGACCGGTGAAGAAATGGTCGGCGTCCGGCACGAGGACAAAGCGCTTCGGGTCGGACGCCGTTCCCACCAGTTCTGCCAGTTTCTCTTTCGACGCGAACTCGTCGCGGTCTCCGCTGAGAAAAAGTTTTGGCTTCGGACATTCGCCGAGCAGGGCATAGGTGTAGAGGCGACCGTCAGCATTGAGCGGAGTGCCAAGCGAGATGAGCGCATCGACGTGGCCGTCGGGACACGCAGCGCGCAATCCTGTCGCCGCGCCGAACGAGAATCCGGCAAAGACGAGCGGAAGATGGTACTCGTCCTTCATCCACTCCAGCGCCGTGCGCACGTCGTCAATCTCACCGCGACCGTAATCGTGCTCGCCCTGGCTGGTTCCGGCCCCGCGAAAATTGAAGCGCAGAACAGGGAAGCCGAAGCCGTTCAGCGCCTTCGTGGTATGAAAAACGACCTTGTTATGCATGGTTCCGCCGTATAAAGGATGCGGGTGCGCGACGACGGCGGCATATTCGGCCGCGTCGCTGCCAAGGTTGAGAAGCGCTTCAATCCGCCCGGCTCGACCGGGAAGAAACAGGGACCGTATGGAGGCATGAGTCGTCATTGTGGAGGAGCCTAGGATATCAAGTTCGCCGCGCACCGATCACCGCCGAGCCCCTTTGACGGATTTACGGAGTGCCTTTACAATTGTCTTCGACAACTAAAACGCGTCGAGTGATCGACGCGCCACATACTCCTCAGTAGCTCAATGGCAGAGCATCCGGCTGTTAACCGGAGGGTTGTAGGTTCGAGTCCTACCTGAGGAGCCATTCTTTTGTGTGGCTTACAGACACCCATTAAAATGGTCGTAATTGGCCGCGATTGCAGCTCTGGGGGAAACTCAAAGAGGCCAAGAGAGTTCGCTTCGAGATTCCTTGCGATAAGGGGATTTACGGTCAGCAATCCCTGAGCCACGTCACTCCCGCATCTTTTCCCACCAGCGCAAAGGCCTGACAAAGAACGTAAAAATGCCGGGAATCGGTTTCGTTGTTGCTTTTCCGCAACGGTTCTCGGAAACAGTGCCTGAGTTCAAGACCGTTGGGATTTGATAAACGTATGAATCAGTGAAGCTTCTTCCGGGCTTGTTTCCTGCTCGACAATCAGCTACCCACTCCCCTGCTGCCACGAAAGTCTGAGCATCATGGGGAATTGTCACGACCGCCGTTGCATCCTGTCCCGTGCGCACTTGCAGGGGAATGCCAGTAGCACGGTTACCAAACCAAATGTCTACGACTTGGTTCTTCATCGGATGACCGTTACGACCGTCAATGACATTAACGACGAATTGCTGTGCCATGGCGCTAGCAGTTAGTAGCAACAGAAACGAGCCGATACGGGCAAGGCGCATGATTAATTGATTATAGCCGCGATGGATAACTGGCGATAACAGTCCTAATAGCAGTAATAGTCGGAGTGTCGGCTCGGAATTCATTTGCTTGGTTCCCGGGGAACATTGCGCCCTTTCTTCTGCCACGCTGACGCGCACCTAGACTAGGCTTATGGCGCACCCTTTCGGACGGAGAGCAGCACACGCGGCTGTCCCGGGAAACAAGTTCTTCGTTCTTATCCTTTTCGCGCAACGATAAGGATGGTGCCGTTTGGCATTTTCTCTCGAAACTTGAAACTCGAAACTTTCTTGTCAAGCCCCCTCAAGGCATAACTCGCAGCAAACAAAGCAAATCGAGGTGGTCTGTTTCCCCCTGCGATTTGATATTCTGGAAATAGAGGGACTCGTCGTGAGGCGAGTTCCTGTTCGTTTGCAATCGATTCTCAGCGTGGAATCTGGACGCCTCTATTCGCATTTGTAAATATTTGAAAACAGGTGAGTTTAACTTCTGTCTTTTCAAATATTTAGCGACAAAACCGCCCAGATATTTGATTTACAAGGACTTAAAATATAGGGGGGTGGGGGAGGACTCGTATCATGGAGAGTTGGTGCAACCGATTGCAATCGAGCAGCGGGGGCGCGGCAAGCACCATTGAAATTGGAAAAGGGCTGCTCGCGGCAGCCCTTTTCAGTTGATTTTACGAGTGCGGTTCTTATTGGACTTTTTTGGACCTGCGCTCGGAGCGCTTAAAGCTCGCAACTTGATGATTCTTTTGGTTGCGGGGGTAGGATTTGAACCTACGACCTTTGGGTTATGAGCCCAACGAGCTACCAGGCTGCTCCACCCCGCAACATGATAGTAACAACAGGTGTGGTTGCCGTCAAACTTCGGAGCTCGATTTCTATTCAAGTTTGTCGATATGCTTTGCTTTCTTGAGCGACGGACGCAGAACCGCAGCCGAGGGATTCGAAATCGCTGATCAGTGTCAACGAAACTGCTACAGATTCGACTAGGCGAGCGCGCCTCCTCTCGATCGCGCTGCGGGGAGCTGGACTTCAAATGTTGACCCGGAGTTCAATTTGCTGCTTGCCCAGACGAAACCGCCACTTTGCTTGACGATGCCATAGACAGTGGCCAGCCCCAAGCCGGTGCCCCGGTCTTCCTTCGTTGTAAAGAAGGGTTCAAAAACGTGAGCCAGTGTGGTTTCATCCATGCCGGTTCCGGTGTCGCGAATGACAATGCGCACGTAATCGCCCGCTTTAACGCGACAACCGTGCTGATCTTCGTCGTCGTGCAATGTGAGATTCTCAGTGCGGATTTCGAGTTCACCGCCGTTCGGCATTGCGTCGCGTGCGTTTACCACTAGATTAAGGGCGACTTGCTGCATCTGGACTGGATCTGCAAACACGCTGTGCAGTGTCTTGTCATAGTTGATCGAAAGGCATACGTCTTCGCCGATCAAGCGCTTGAGGATTTCGGCGATCTCGGCAATGACCAGGTTCAGGTTGATAAGCCTGGGCTGTAAAACCTGTTGCCTGCTGAAGGCCAACAGTTGGCGCGTGAGCAGAGCAGCGCGGTCGGCGGCGACATCGATTGCGCGCAGCTTTTCGCGTACAGGTCCGGTTACGTCGTTCCGGCGCATGAGTAATCCCGAATATCCCTTGATCACGGTGAGCAGGTTATTGAAGTCGTGCGAGACGCCGCCAGCCAGACGTCCGATGGCCTCCATCTTCTGCGACTGCCGGAATCGTTGTTCCAGTTGCTTCTGCTCGGTTACATCCTGAATCATGACTTCAATGGTGCCGGAGTCGCCGAGCTGCGGGATCGTCCGCGCCCAGATACGCACGGTAGCACGGCCGGCGTCGGCACGCTGCCACTCAGCTTCATAACAGTTGATCTCCGATTCCTGGGCCAGCATCTGGAACATATTGTCAGCCTCGTCGGCGGACGAGAAGAGCCGTTTCAGCGGCATCTCGGCTAGCGCGCATGGGGAATCGAACCCGAGGATTTTTGCGAATGCTGCGTTCGACTGAAGAATTGTCGCGTCTTCCGCGACCGAGGCGATACCAAATGGAGAGTGATCGATCAGAGCCTGTGTCGCATGGTGAGAGTCAACGAGTTTCTGTTGTACGCCAAGAGCACGAATGCCGACCTTAATGCGGGCGTGCAGTTCATCCTGGTTGAAGGGCTTGGTCAGGTAATCGTCAACGCCGGCATCAAGTGCGGCCAGCATCTCGACTTTGTATGTGCGGGCCGTGAGAAGAATGACGTACGTGTAGTTCTCGGAAGCTTCACGACGAATACGCCGGCAAAGCTCCACGCCATCGATTCCCGGCATCATCCAGTCGAGCACAAGCAACCGAAGGGCATCTTCTTCTTCGTGTAGTTTTTTCCATGCCTCCGTCCCGGAGGCGGTTTCAATCACCTCGTGGCCCTGCTTGGCAAGCCCGCTCGTAATGAGATGGCGGCATACCGGATCGTCATCTGCGACAAGTATTCGCATTCCTGTCACGTTCCGTAATGGGGATCAAACCAACGGGACCGGACAAACGAGAAGAGTCCCACTTCTTCATCGGCACACGGCCCTGATGGCTTGACCTGGATTCCGCTCGTACTCATCAAATCTCCCAATTGTGCCGAAAAGAGCACCTGAGGCAGTTTGCGCGCCACCTTTCTCACGCAGGATGACACCGCATGTCGCTCATGAAGAGTTCAGTCCGACGCAAGCTTACGGCGTTGATGATTATCGTCAGCGGGGGCACACTGCTGCTGGTGTGCGCCGCACTGATGGCTTATGACCGGCTCAATGACTCGCGCGAGATGGCAACGAGAGACTCGGTGGAAAGTTCGAAGCTCGCCGCCGCGATTGCATCTCCGTTGCAGAGCCATGATTTGAACGCGTTGAACGCCATACTGGAGAAGGCCGGGCAGAATCCAACATTGCTGTACTCGGCTGTATGGAATCTTCGCGGAGCACGTCTCGCACAATTTCGCCGCCCCGATCATTCGGAAGATGTTCTTTACGTGAGACCGGAGGAAGGAATTTCCGTTGGGATCCGGTCCATTGTGGTTTCGCAATCAATTGTGAAAGATGGAAAACCGATTGGGACATCGGCAAGCGTATTCGACCTTTCCATGCTCAATGACCGCTGGACGAGTTATGCAACCATAGTCATTGTTTTCATGGCGGCATCTCTCTTTGTATCCATCCTGATCGGAGCATGGCTCCAGCAACACATCACCGTCCCCATCCTCACCCTGGTGAACATTGCCCGTGAGGTTTCCGATCGCAAGGATTATTCGATACGGGCGGCGCGGCACGGGCACGACGAACTCGGGATGCTTGTCGATGAGTTCAACTGCATGCTTGCCGAGATCGAGGAGCGCGACCGCGAACTGCAACAGAGCAAATACATTCTCGAAGAAGAAATCCGCGTGCGAAGCGCGATCAATGAACAACTGGCGGATGCCAAGGAGGCAGCCGAGTCGGCGAGCCGCGCCAAGAGTGAATTCCTCGCGAACATGAGCCACGAGATACGTACTCCGATGAATGCCATCATGGGTATGACCGAACTGGCCCTGGAGACCGATTTGAATTCTGAACAGCGCGAATACTTGACGACGGTCAAGTCGTCGGCGGAAGCGCTGCTCAGCGTCATCAACGATGTTCTCGATTTCTCCAAGATTGAAGCCGGCAGGCTCGATCTCGACCACGTTCCGTTTGACATCGACGAATTACTCGGCGACACGCTGCGTGGTATTGCATTACGGGCACACCAGAAGGGCCTGGAACTGGCGTACGACTTAGAGCCCGAGGTGCCGACCGTCGTGGTTGGAGACGATTCCCGACTTCGACAGGTATTGATCAACCTGATCGGCAACGCCATAAAGTTCACGGAATCGGGTGAAGTTGTGTTGAGGGTCGGGCTGGAGCACTCGACGGAGAGTGACTGTCTTCTACACTTCACGGTACGCGATACCGGCATCGGAATACCCAAAGGGAAACTTGGAGTTATTTTTGAAGCCTTCGGGCAGGCCGACGGTTCGAGTGCGAGGAAGTATGGGGGAACGGGACTGGGGCTTACGATCTCATCCCGCATTGTCAGTATGATGCGCGGAAAAATATGGGTCGAGAGCGTCGTGGGAGAGGGAAGTACGTTCCATTTCACAGTGCAACTTGGCCGAACCGATGGGCAGCCTTTGAAAGTCGTCCCCGCCGAGGTGGAGACACTGAAAGGCATGCGTGCTTTGATCGTCGACGATAACCGCACGAATCGCCAGATCCTCCATGCCATGCTTACGCAGTGGCAAATGACCGCATCACAGACGTCTGGAGGACCGGAAGCCTTACTGGAACTGGGCAGGGCATGTGCCTCGGGTCAGCCTTATCCTCTGATTCTCATCGATGGACAAATGCCGGAGATGGATGGCTTCGAACTGGCGGGGGAGATCAAGCGGGACCCGCGGCTTGCCGGTGCTACGGTGATGATGCTCACTTCGGCAACGCGGCACGGCGACGCTGCAAGGTGTAAGAATCTCGGAATCTGTTCGTATCTGATCAAGCCGATCAGGCGTCCGGAACTTCTGCAGTCAATCCTCGTTGCACTGGGAAGACGCTCGGGCGAGGCACGAAACGACATGCAGAAGCCCATAGAGACACACATGCGGCGTCTGAACATTTTGCTGGCTGAAGACAACGTAGTAAATCAGCAACTCGCTCTTCGGCTTCTGCAGAAGGAGAACCACCTGGTACGTATCGCGCAAAATGGAAAAGAGGCGGTCGCGGCACACTCGGCGGAAACGTTTGACCTGGTGTTGATGGATGTGCAGATGCCAGAGATGGATGGTTTTGAAGCGACGGCGGCAATTCGGCGGCAAGATGCTATTGGCGGCATACACACGCCGATCATCGCGATGACGGCTCACGCAATGAAGGGTGACCGGGAACGGTGTCTGGCGGCCGGCATGGACGATTACCTCTCGAAGCCCATTCATCGCAAGGAACTACTCTTGGCGATTGCGCATCATTGCGCGGAAATCCCGAACAGCAATCCTGGAGGACTCTATGAAAGCCATGAACAAGGAAGCAGCCTTGGAGAGAATCGGGGGTGACGAGGAACTCCTCGTCGATCTCGGCCAGATATTCGACAATGAATGCCCCAAGATGTTTGCGGAGATCCACGAGGCAGAGAGCACCGAAGATGCGGAGAAGCTCTGCGGGGCAGCGCACCGGCTGAAGGGAGCCGCCAGCATGTTCTGCGCGGAAAGAGCCAGCAAGGCCGCGCTTGACCTTGAAGAGCTCGCTCGTGCGGGCGATATCGCCAGTGCCCGCGCAATGAGTGGCGGAGTGGAACGCGAGATGGAAGAGCTGCGTGCCGAACTTCGGCAACTGTCTCAAATGACCCGCCAGTAATATTGCGTGTCCCGGCGAATTGGGAACCATCGCAAAATGAAAGGAGCCGCTCAATTTGAAGAACGGCTCCACGCACTGCGATTTCTCACTGCCTAGTAGCTCTTGGCGCAATAGCCTCCGCCGGCGTTTACCCAGTTCTGCTGGATGAGCCAGTTGCGGCCGTTGAACGTCATGTTGTACTTGGAGCCGTTTCCCGCAGTTGATTCCGTTCCGAAGGTCCACGCGCACTTATCGGCATTCTCTGCGCCGCTCGAGTCATACCATGCGTTGAGGTTCGGGTCGGTCGCAGCTTCCTCGAGCTCGTGCGAGATGACCGACGCCATCCCATCCGCGCCAGGGTTGCTGTTCGGGCTGGAATTCGACTGCGCTTCGCAGGCCGAAGGACACCGGTCGGGGTTGCCAACGAACGCGTACTTGATATCGGTTCCACTGCTTGTCCCATGAGTGTGCCAGCCGCAGTACTTGGTACAGAATCCCGAAGTCTCCGCTACGTCCTTGGAAGTCAACACGAAATATACCGCGTTGGAATCGCGCGGCAATTTTCCATTGTTGATTGCGTTGAAAACCACCGCTTGGACCTTCGCGTCGGTCAGGCGTTTACCTTGCGAGTAGTTGTCGCTGGTTGACGTGACGTAGTTCACGCGATTTGCCACTGCGACGTTGTTCCCGTCAAAGTAGGTGGTGTTGATGTTGAAGTAAGGCGTCCCGCCGATGCCGGTAGCGAGATCCGTGAGAATCGTGGTGGCTGTGTTGCCCGACCACGCGCCGTACCAAATGTAATAGACGTTGGTTCCGCCGGTGCTGTTGAGCAGCGGACCACCGTGATAGTTGATGCCATTCGGACCGGTAGTTGCCGTTCCGGTCGATCGCGCCGGCGCATTGTCATGCGACTCCGCCCAGCCTTTTCCAGTTGG
>Ga0307375_10001659_pt1 | contig 23863 bp, 20 predicted proteins | sample TR1MG_FD_202531 | JGI IMG/M metagenome (GOLD analysis project Ga0307375, IMG submission 202531) | Soil microbial communities from Risofladan, Vaasa, Finland - TR-1 | ecosystem: Environmental > Terrestrial > Soil > Coastal area > Acid sulfate soil | place: Finland: Risofladan, Vaasa | collected...
TGACGGAGCAAATTGAGCCGGTAAAAGCCCCGCCGACGGTGGGGAAAACCTATCGCCGCCTCTGGCGCTGGCATTTTTACGCGGCGCTGCTGGTGATCCCGTTCGTCCTCTGGCAATCGGGCACCGGGCTGCTCTATCTCTGGGCGAATCAGTGGTCAGCGCATCAGTATCCGGATCTCATGTTCGTGCAACCCGATGGACCCAAACATGCGTTGTCCGATCAGGTGCGTGCTGTACTGGCAGATGCCCCGCAGCGACCGATGATTTCGATTGAGGTGCCGAAAGAACCCAACCGCAGCACGATCGTGATGCTGAAGGGGGCGGATGGGCTGCCGCAGCCGGTGTTCGTCGACCCGTACCGGGATCAGGTACTGGGGACGCTTGCCCCGACACACTGGCTGCTGGGTTTCAGCCGTCAGCTGCATGGCGGCTGGCCACTGGGCGCGCCAGGCAGCTGGTTGCTGGAGCTGGGCAACTGCTGGGCCATCGTGATGATCCTGACGGGGCTCTATCTATGGTGGCCACGGAATCGGCGCCATTGGCTGAGCGGACTGGTACCGCGCGTACGCAGCGGTTCGCGGGTGTTCTGGCGGGATATACATGGTTGCGTGGCTGCCTGGTTTTCGCTGGTGGTGTTGGCCTTACTGATTTCCGCCTTGCCCTGGACAAAGTTCTGGGGCGGGCAGATTCTCAAGCCGATTCAGCAGGCGACACATCAGACCAGCCCGGCCGGATTTTCGCCCGGCGGGGCACATGCGCCACAGGTGCTGGCAGCGCTTCCCGCCCTCGATCAGGCGGCAGCCTGGATGCAGACGCAGGGACTCGGCACCGGATTTAGCGCCCGGCTGTCGCCCCGACCGGGGTCGCCCTGGCGTATTCAGACCAAGGCCGTCGACCCGCTGACCGAGCATGTCCTGCTGGTGTCGCCGACTACCGGGGCGGTGCTGCGCGATGTCACGCGTGATCAGTTACCGCTGATCGCGGCCTTGGTGGCCATGGGTATTAATCTGCATCAGGGCGATTTCGGCTGGGTGAACCGGTGGGGGAATACCCTGGTGGCCGTGGCGCTGATCTGGGTGGTGTTCAGCGGCTTCATGAGCTGGCTGCGCCGGCGCCCCGGTCAGGGCGTGGCCGCACCAGCTGCACCTGCTTCTAATGCCCGTTGGCCGCGCTGGCTGGTGGCGACCGCAGTCGTCATGAGCATTCTGCTGCCTTTGTTCGGTTTGTCGGTATTGCTGGTGCTGCTGGGTGATTGGCTGATTCAGAAAGGCGGTTCTGCGCGGATGACAGGTCGCCCGGTGTGAGTGAGTCTGGCCTGGATGCGCTCGATCTGACCGAGCTGATCGCACCGCAGCGGACGTTTCTGCCAGCGCTTCAACTGCGCGCCGGGGAAGGTCGTCGTTGGCTGGTGGCGACGGGGCTGGCCGTCGCGCTGGAGGGCAGCCTGCTGGCTGCGGTCGTCTGGTATGCCCAGCATGCCCCGGCACCGCCGCCGCCCCATCCACAGCCAAAACCCATTCAGGTGTTTATGGCGACTGTCCCCCCGCCATCGGTGCCGATAGTTCCTGCCGCCGTTCCTGTGGTTGCTCACTCGGTCGACGCGGAGAAGCAGAGCGTGCCGATTCCAGAACCGACACCCGTGCTCAAACAGATACCAGAGCAGATCCCCAAGCCGATCCCCAAGCCGATCCCCCAGCCGATTCCAAAGCCTGTTCCAAAGCCTGTTCCAAAGCCTGTTCCAAAGCCTGTTCCAAAGCCTGTTCCAAAGCCTGTTCCAAAGCCTGTTCCAAAGCCTGTTCCAAAGCCTGTTCCAAAGCCGGTTCCAAAGCCGGTTCCAAAGCCGGTTCCAAAGCCGGTTCCAAAGCCGGTTCCAAAGCCGGTTCCCGCGCAAACGGGGGCGCATGAGTTGTCGCCCCGGCCAATACTGTTAGCGGCTGAAATGAAGGATTTGCCCACCGAGGCGAGGCCCGTTTCGCCGCCACCGCAACCCGATCTGAGCGCTCTTATTCAGGGCTATGGAGGGCGCTTGAGTCGGGCGGTTCAGGCCAATCTGCGTTATCCGCCCACGGCTCAAGCCATGGGTCGGGGTGGACAGACTCAGGTGCAGTTCTTTGTACTATCGGGGCGGGTATTGGATGTTCGGGTTCTGAGGTCCAGCGGATCGTCCTTATTGGACGAGGCAGCGATGGTGGCCCTGCGTACCTTGCCATGCCCGCCACTCCCAGCGGCGCTGGCGCACACGAAGATGCCGTTCACGCTATGGGTGCATTTCGATCCTGCGTAACCGGACGATAGATGCGCTGACGTTCAGGTAGGCCGCGGGCCACCACCGTCCTCAGGAGAAGATGCGTACGTCCAGTTGAGACTGTTCGTCCAGTTCGATCAGGGCGCGCTTGCCCCAGGCCGGGTGCCGGGAAAGCTGTTCCCCATCCAGATAGATTCCGTTGATCGCAATGATTTCAGGCTCGAAGGATTCGCAGAAGATGCGGGTATTGGGCATGCCGGAAATTCCCGCAGCCGCAGTTCCCTTGAGGGCGCCATGAATGTAGATGGAGCCATCGGCTACAATCCGGGCGCCGGCGCTGACGACGTTCATGATGACGAGGTCCGATTGCCGGGCATACAGTTCCGCACCGGATCGCACCGGCTGCCGAATGATCATGGGTGGTTGAAGACCAGTTGGCTGCGACGCTATGGCGGCTGTTTCGGATTGAGATTCGGCCTGCGGCGCTTCCACTTCGGCCGCTTTCGCTGTCTTCGGCTCGATGGCCACAACGATGGGATCGTTTTCTGCCTCGGCTTCGGCAGGCCGGCTTTCGATCACCATGAGTCGGGCGAGTACGGCCTGTTCGCGTTGCTTGGCATTCCCGCCGAGTACGGCGATGGGTTCTAGCTGGTAGTTGCGCAACAGGCTGATCAAGGCGGGGAAATCCACCCATTTTCCACTGTTCTCGATGCCGCTGAGATCGATCAGGATCGGTTCCGGCGTCGCGAAAATACCCTGGCCGCCAAAGATGTCCTTGAAGGCGCGCGTCAGCTTGAGCAGATGGGTTTCCCGCAGGATGAGGCGGGTGATGGGGACTGGGGTTCGCTGCAGGGAAAAGGCACTGTGGTCGAAGGCGATGGCTTTGCTCATGATTTTTCTTGTTGTACGGGCTGATTAGACGGTGCGGAAATTCGATGTGCCCGGTGCGGGATCATATCTCGTGTTCAGCGAATTATATTTGGCAGAGGGCGATCTGGAAGGGAACATCATGATTTACTTGGTTCGGATGCCCGGTTTGGCGATCCAGTCGCATGAACCGGACGATGACCCGATGTTTGCCGGCGCTGATTTCGGGATAGACATTGGCATCGTCGGGCAGTAATACCCGCGCCAACTGGTAAGGCATTCCCGAGTCGATATTGCGCTGATAAAAGCCGTCTTCGGCCACACAGTCGGAGGGGCTGACGCTGGTGCGGATCAGGTTGATCACGAGTTCATTGGCTGAACGGATTGTCGCCAACGGCTCCATCCATTCGGCAAGATCCGCGCACCGTTCCTTGTGGGGCAGGGCGAGCCAGTAGTGCAGGGCCGGCAGATCGAATTCACACAGGGCGCCAGGGATGGATGCCCGCTGGCGCACGGCGTTCATGAGTTCGTGCTGCTTGAGGTGTGCGCCGGGCTGGCCAAGGAAGCGGTGCAGCTGATCGAGCAGCTGGGCCTGCTGGTCCAGCAGTGCCGTGAGTTTTTCCGCATCAACGCCCGGCGTGTTGGCCAGTTGCAGCAGCTTGGCCTGCTGGCGTTCCAGTTCCTTGATGAGTTCTCGCTTGACGTCGATCCGCCCGACCACGTCGGTGGCCTCGATCAGCAAGAGAACGGCGCACAAGCCGCCTTCTGTCGTTTCATCCTCCAGGTGATGGTCAATCCGACCAAAGAGGTAGTCGAGGCGTAGGCAGGCGCGAATTCGCTCATTCAGGGGTTGTTCAAAAATATTCAGGGCAGTGATCCTATCTCGTACAGCGCGTATCCATACCGCCAATTTTATCGGTTCGAAGCGGACGCCATCGGACACGGTAAAACGATTAATTGAACCGGCATGTGCCTGGTTTCAAAACAACTTATGATCGAACCCTTTGTCTCCGCAATTTTTGGGTGTGCAGTACGAGGGATTGATCAAAGGGGTTCTAAACTAACACTACTGCTTCGGTGGGTGCAATGCCCCCGCACCCGAGATTCAATGCGGCGGCGGAGCCTGACTCGTCAATGGGGTTATTCCGGTTCATAACCCAGAATCGGTGCCAGCCAGCGTTCTGTTTCTTTCAGCGTCCAACCCTTGCGTTCGGCATAGTCGTGTACCTGATCGCGGCCGATCTTGCCCGTACCGAAAAAGCGCGATTCCGGGTGGGCAAAATACCAGCCGGAAACGGCAGCACCGGGATACATGGCGAAGTTTTCCGTCAGGGCGATACCGGCGCGCTGCTCCGGTTCCAGCAAGGACCAGAGCGTGCCTTTTTCCGTATGGTCCGGGCAGGCAGGGTAGCCGGGGGCGGGGCGGATGCCCTGGTATTTTTCGGCGATGAGCGCGTTGTTATCCAGGGACTCATCGGCCGCGTAGCCCCAAATCTCGGTACGCACCCGCAGATGCAGGTGTTCTGCGAATGCCTCGGCTAGCCGGTCGGCCAGCGATTTGAGCAGGATGGCCCGATAGTCATCGTTCTCCCGCTCGAAGGCCGCGATATGCGGTTCGATACCATGCCCGGTCGTGACGGCAAAGCCACCGATCCAATCCTTGATCTTGCTGCCGGTCGGCGCAATGAAATCGGCCAGACACTGGTTGGGCTTGCTGGGCGGACGGGGGATCTGCTGGCGGATATGGTGCAGGGTGGTGTGCACGGCCTGGCGGCTTTCATCGGTAAAGATGCGGATGTCATCGTCCACCGAGGCGGCTGGCCAGAAGCCGATCACGGCACTGGCCTTGACCCAGCGTTCCGCCACCATGGTCTTGAGCATGGCTTGGGCATCGACAAACAGTTTGCTGGCTTCCTCGCCCACTTTTTCATCGGTGAGAATGGCCGGGTAATGCCCGAACAGCTGCCAGCTCTGGAAGAACGGCGTCCAATCGATGCAGGGCAGAATGTCTTCAAGCGGGTAATCTTCGAAAACCGTGATGCCGGGCTGATTGGGCATCTTCGGGGTGTAACTGTCGTAGGACATCACCTGCCGATTCTGGCGGGCCTCGGTCAGGGTGACGCGCTTGGCGTCCTGCTGATTGGCTTTTCGTCGAGCGACCAGGGCGGCATAGTCGGCCCGGATCTCGGTCATGTAGGCGTCCTTGCGGTCGCTCAGCAGATTGGCGGCCACGCCGACGGCGCGCGAGGCATCGGCGACATGGACGACGGGTTGATCGTAGACCGGGGCGATTTTCAGGGCCGTATGCAGTTTGGATGTGGTCGCGCCGCCGATCAGCAAGGGTTGGGTAAAGCCTTGCCGTTTCATTTCGCTGGCCACGTTCACCATTTCATCCAGTGACGGCGTAATCAGTCCCGACAGGCCGATGATGTCGACGTTTTCCGCACGGGCGGTATCGAGAATTTTCTGGGCCGAGACCATGACGCCGAGGTCGATGATCTCGAAGCCGTTGCATTGCAGCACCACGCCGACGATGTTCTTGCCGATGTCATGCACGTCGCCCTTGACGGTCGCCATCAGGATCTTGCCGGCGGACTGCGCCGCGCAACCCTGATTTTCTTCCGCCATGAAGGGCAGCAGATGCGCCACGGCCTTTTTCATGACTCGGGCTGATTTCACGACTTGGGGCAGGAACATTTTGCCGGCGCCGAAGAGATCACCCACAACGTTCATCCCGTCCATCAGCGGGCCTTCGATCACGTGCAGAGGGCGTTCGGCCGCCAGTCGCGCCTCTTCGGTGTCCTCGATGACGAATGTGTCGATGCCTTTGACCAGCGAGTGTTCCAGCCGCTTGTTGATGGGCAGCTCGCGCCAGGTCATGTCGACCTGCGACTTGGCCTCGGTACCGCCGCCCTTATAGCGTTCGGCGATTTCCAGCATCCGATCGGTGGCATCCGGGCGGCGATTCTGCACGATGTCCTCAACCGCTTCACGCAGCTCAGTGGGCAGATCGTCAACGAGCGTCAGCTGACCCGCGTTGACGATGCCCATGTCCATCCCGGCTGCCACTGCGTGAGACAGAAACACACTGTGAATAGCCTCACGCACCATTTCGTTGCCGCGGAAGCTGAAGGAGACGTTGGATACGCCGCCTGAAATCAGGGCGTGGGGTAGGTTCTGCTTGATCCAACGGGTGCCTTCGATGAAATCGACCGCATAGTTGTTGTGTTCCTCGATGCCCGTGGCGATGGCGAAGATATTCGGGTCGAAGATGATGTCTTCGGCGGGAAATCCGACTTCTTCGGTGAGGAGTTTGTAGGCACGGGAGCAGATCTTGATTCGGCGTTCGACCGTGTCGGCCTGACCGTCTTCATCGAAGGCCATGACGACGGCGGCGGCACCGTAGCGCCGGACAATGCGCGCGTGCTCAAGAAAGATGTCTTCGCCTTCCTTGAGGGAGATGGAGTTGACGATCGCCTTGCCCTGCACACATTTCAGCCCGGCCTCGATCACCGCGAATTTCGAACTGTCGATCATGATCGGCACGCGCGAAATATCCGGCTCTGAGGCGATCAGCTTCAGGAACCGCTCCATGGCCGCGGCACCATCGATCAGACCTTCATCCATGTTGATGTCGATGACCTGCGCGCCGGCCTCGACCTGCTGGCGGGCCACGTCCAGTGCTGTAGCGTAATCGCCTTCCTTGATCAGCCGACGGAAGCGTGCCGAACCTGTGACATTGGTGCGCTCGCCCACATTCACATACAGGGAGGCGGGTGTGATGTTGAAGGGTTCGAGGCCGGACAGACGACAGGCGGGCTCCGGCACGGGCGGGATGCGGGGTGGGTGCGCGGCCACCTTTTGCGCCATGTGCGCGATGTGCCGTGGCGTTGTGCCACAGCAGCCGCCGACGATGTTGATGAGGCCGGAGGCGGCCCATTCATCGATTTGTTCGGCCATCGTTTCGGCATCGAGATCATATTCGCCCAGTTCGTTGGGCAGGCCCGCATTGGGATGAACAGAAACGGGAAACTCGCTGACGCGCGACAGTTCCTGCACATATTGCCGCAGCAAATCGGGACCGAGCGCGCAGTTCAACCCGATGGACAGGGGCTTGGCATGGCGCAGGCTGTTGTAGAAGGATTCGGTTGTCTGCCCCGAGAGCGTCCGGCCGGAGGCATCGGTGATCGTGCCGGAGATCATGACGGGCCAGCGTTGCCCCAATTCCGAAAACAGGGTTTCCAGGGCATAGACCGCCGCCTTGGCATTCAGGGTATCGAAGATGGTTTCGATCATCAGAATATCGGTGCCGCCCTCAATCAGGCCCTGCGCCGATTCGCGGTAGGCGTCGACGAGTTCTTCGAAGGTGACGTTGCGGAACCCTGGATCGTTGACGTCCGGTGAAATGGAGGCGGTGCGGCTGGTCGGGCCGATGATCCCGGCGACAAAACGGGGCTTGTCCGGCGTTTCGGCGGTTTTTTGATCCGCTGCTGCGCGGGCGAGACGGGCAGCCACCACGTTGATCTCATAGGCCAGATCCGACATCTCGTAGTCGGCCATGGAGATCCGGGTGGCGTTGAAGGTATTGGCTTCGATAATGTCGGCGCCAGCATCCAGATAGGCCAGGTGAATGCCGCGAATAAGCTCGGGCTGGGTCAGCACGAGCAGATCGTTGTTGCCTTTGAGATCCACCGGCCAGTCGGCGAACCGGGCATCGGATATGGCCTCGCCGTCTGGGGTTGTCACGCCCCGATAGGCAGATTCATCGAGCCGATATTGCTGAATCATCGTCCCCATCGCGCCATCGAGAATCAGGATGCGTTGTGCCATCAAGGCGCGAAGGGTGGCAAAAACGGGATGTTCGACGGGTTGTTTTTGGGTCATGGGAAATAAAGTTACATCTTGAATTATTGGGGCGGTTTCTGGTCGTTTCCGCTGCGTTCTGATGGCCTGCGATCTGGCCGGGCCGCGCGTTTGCGTTGCTTGTGCCGGATGACGTGCCAGCGCCACAGGAGCTGAATCAGGCCATAGCTCACGACGGCGCTGAGGACAGAAAACGTTAGCAATCCCAGCAACAGCGGCAACCAGATCACGCGTAGCTGATCGAGGATCCACGGTACGGTCATGCCAGTAGCCGGTAACTGGATCGACTGACCAGTGTACCAAGTACCGAGCATGAATGCGGCCCAGGCTATCGGCAGCATGGTCAGCGGATTGGTCAGGAGCACCATGGCCACCGCCAGTGCGACGTTGACGCGCAAGAGGATGGCCGCGAAGGCAGCCCACACCATCTGGAATGGCGTCGGCAGGAAGGCAATGAACAGTCCGAGGGCGACGCCACCGGATACCGAGCGGCGGTTAAAATGCCAGAGATTCGGGTGAACGAGCCATTTGGAGAACGGGCGCATGAACGAAGGCGCCAGAACCGTTTCCCGGCTGGGTGCCCATTTGCGGAAAAATCTGCGCGGCATACGATCCTCGATCCACTTTATTCTTCCGAGTATAACCAAAAGTCTTCGCGTGGATGCGAGCCGTTTTGTTCGGTATCGCGTGGAATGGCGTGCGAGCGCGAGGCGGGCATTATTCGGCGGTGGGGGGAGCGGGGGGCCGTGTTGTATCTTTTCGTGGCGCGCGGAAGGTGAGGACCACGGGCACCATGATCAGGAAGCTGACAAATATCAGCACGAAGGCATCATGGTAGGCCAGCATGTCCGATTGGGCCATCAGCGTCTGACTCAGGATAGCGGCACCCGCTGGGGTGTTCGGGGCGAGATGCAGCGGGGCCAGATACTGCCAAGTCAACGGATTTTCGAGTGTGATGCCGCCCCCCAGCTGATTCCAGGCCGCCTGTGCATGGCGACTGACCAGGGTCGCGACAATGGAAATGCCGATCGAGGAACCGACGGTCCGAATCAGGCTGAACAGCCCGGCAGCTTCTGCGGCGAACTGTGGCGCAAGCGTCGAGAATGCAATCGTCGACAGGGGAACGAAAATCATGCCGATGCCTGCGCCCTGGAACAGCAGGGGCCAGACCACCTGCCAGGTATCGATGTTGAGGTTATATTGCATCATGCCCCAGCTGCCGACGAGGCTGAGAAAAATCCCGAAACCGATGATCAGGCGTGTATCCACGTAATTGATGATCCGGCCGACGACCATCATGGCGATCATGCTGGCGATGCCTCTGGGCGCGAGGGCAAGACCGGTCGTCAACACGGGGTAGCCCATTTCACGTTCCAGCATGAGTGGCTGCACATAGATGGCGCCGAACATCCCCACCCCCATCAGGATCATGATGCCGTTGGCGAGGGTAAAGTTGTGATCTCTGAAAATGCTCAGGGAAAATACCGGTGCCCGATTGGGGATGAAGCTCAGCCATAGGAAAAACAGTGCTGACACAATGGCAATCAGGGCGGCGGAAACGATGAGGGGTGAGGAAAACCAGTCGTCCTGATTGCCGCGGTCCAGTACATATTGCACCCCGCCGATCGCAAGCCCGAGCAAGATGAATCCTGTCCAGTCCATGGTGCGTCCTTTCTTCCTTGGCACCCGGGGGGCAAAACGGCTGATGGCGGCCAGGGCAAACAGTCCGACCGGCAGGTTGATGTAGAACGTCCAGCGCCAATCAATGGTTTGGGTGATCCAGCCGCCGATGGTGGGGCCGAGGATGGGGCCGACCATGACGCCGATACCCCAGATCGCCATGGCCTTGCCCCGTTGATCGGGTGGGAAGACCTGGATCATGATGGCTTGGGACAGCGGAACCAGCGCGGCACCGGCTACCCCTTGCAGAAGACGGAATCCAATGATCTGCACCAGATTTTCAGAAATGCCGCAGAGCGCGGAAGCAATTACAAACAAACCGACGCTGAACAACAGGTACTCGCGTTGTCCGATCTTGTCGGTGAAATAACCCGTCAGAGGCATGATAATGGCGGAGGCAACCAGATAACTGGTCAGTACCCAGGAAATCTGATCGGGAGAGGCCCCCAGATCGCCCGCCATGTAAGGCAGCGCCACCGATGTGATCGTGGTGTCCAGCACCTGCATGACAGTTGCGGCCATGACGGCCACGGTGATCATGAACCGTTCGAGTGACGTGAATCGTGTGTAGTCGAACCCTGGGCTCACGATGTCAGCCTGCTGTACCCGTCCATGGGATCAGGTCGCCGGGCCGGTCTTTCCCGATACGGGTAGACCCAGAACCGCCAATAGGGATTTCCAGAAACTTAGTGGGTGCGGAGTCAGCACGATTCGCGTGGTCGTGCTGGTGCCGATCGGCAGGCGGGGGGCATCGGGCTGCTCTTCCAACACGATGCGAACCGGCACGCGTTGGGTCACCTTGACCCAGTTGCCGGTAGCATTCTGGGGGGGGAGCAGGGAAAAGGCGGTGCCGGCTCCGGCTGCGATGGACAAAACTTTACCCCGGACGACGTGGCCGGGGTAAATGTCCGAATTGACCTCGGCGAGGGCGCCGACATGAATGGCCGCAAGATCGGTTTCTTTGAAGTTGGCGTCTACCCATAGCCCGTTCTTGGCCACGATCGAGAACTGCGGCTGATCCGCGGCCACGGGTTGGCCGGTCATCAGGTTGTAATTGGCCAGGATGCCCGACATCGGGGCGCGAACCTGGGTTTGACTGAGCGCATAGTTGGCCTGCGCCAGTTTCGCCTCCGCCGCCTGAATCCGATCGTTATCGGGACCGTTTATACCTGCCGTCGCCCGAGCCTGGGCCAGAGCCGCTTGTGCTTGGCTGACGGCAGCCTGAGCGACGGCGTTGGCGGCGCGGGCGTCATCCAGATCTTGCGCGGATACGAACTGGCGCTCGCGCATGCCCAGCAAGCGCTGAAGATGATCGTGGGCGGAACGGGCGCTAGCCTCCTGCTGCTTTACGGTGGCTTCGGCAGTAATGATGGCCGCTTCTGCTGTCCGTTGTTCTCGTTCGGCGGTGGCAATGCCCGCATGAGCGGCATGAACGGATGCTAGGAACGGGGTGGGATCGAGCGTAAAGAGGAGGTCGCCTTTTTTGACGAAATCATTGTTTTTGAGGGGGGCGGACAGGACGAGTCCGGAGACTTCGGAACCGATTTGTACCTGGTTGCCACTGATGAAAGCATCATCGGTGCTGAGGTATTGATTGGAATAATGCCAGTAGCCCGCACCAAGCCAGCTGCCGAGCAGCAGGAGAAGAATCAGAATAATCAGACGGGTGCGGGATGGGTTTGATTTTTTGCCGGAAACCGGGGCAGAACCCGGCTCCGATGCGCTCGACGTTGCGCTATTTGTCGTCTCCTTCGTCGTCTGCACTTGGCCCATGACACATCTGCTCCAGTTTTTGGCGAACCAATGAGAGTAGTCGGATGAATTCATCGCGATCTTTCTCATTCAAAACCGACACGATTTCGTGGCGAAGGGTGCCCAGTTTCTGATCCGCCTCCTTGATCTGCGCCATGGCATTCGGGATTAACCAGATGGTCTTTGCGCGGCGATCGGTCGGCGCAACCCGCCGTTCGATCCAACCCAGACGTTCCAGACTGTCGAGGAGTTTGACCAACGTGGGTCCCTCGATGCCCAGTTCGCTCGCGAGTTCTTTTTGGGTTTTCCCTTGACCTTCATCCCGGAGTACGCGGATGACCGACCAAGCCGATGCGGTCAATTCGTATTCGGAGAGCACCGTGTTGAGTTGGGCGCGCCACATCCGAGTGCCATCGAAAAAGAGGCGGGCGATTTGTTCGTCACTGATCGTGGCTGGTTCCTTGTTCATAATAGTAGCTACCTAATTATTTTTCAAATTAATTATTAATGATGCAATTTCTGTTGTTGGCTAGACGCTAGCCCGTTCCGAGTACACGTGTCAACTAAATTTATTGAGCCAATCTATAAGTTTAATCAAAAAGCTTGTGGAATAACATTTATCTCATGAATGATTTGAGAGGCTATTGATCGGCAAAGGGGCGACGCACCCAAATTGTTCTCAGGTGCCGAATGTTTTATGATGTCGGCCCATCAGCCGCACTCCCGGGGTCACCGGAACGCGCAATTTTCACGTCAATCCAGTCATTGAGTCCGAGTCGGCGTTTGGTTCGCGGGTCGTGCTTCATGGGCAGGGCGCGAGCGGTCTCCGCCTTTACCGTCTTCACTGGAATGGGTTACTTCAACCGGGGCGTTGAGGTATTCTGCCAAGGATTGGCGGGGCTGGGTTTATACCGTTGTTCGTGATCGCATCCACGCGTGCTGACTAACGCGTGGATATCGCTTGGTCTTTCGTTTTAGTCTCCTACTTTTGATGGTTCGGTCATGACCAAATTTGTTTTTGTCACGGGTGGTGTGGTTTCGTCATTGGGCAAGGGAATTGCCGCCGCATCGCTCGGCGCATTGCTGGAATCCCGTGGTCTGCGGGTCACCCTGCTGAAGCTCGATCCCTACATCAACGTCGACCCCGGGACGATGAGTCCGTTCCAGCATGGGGAAGTTTTCGTCACCGACGATGGCGCGGAAACCGATCTCGATTTGGGACATTACGAACGCTTCGTGCGCAGCCCGGTCAGTCAGCGCAACAATTTCACGACCGGGCGTGTGTACGAATCGGTCATTCGTCGCGAACGTCGTGGCGACTATCTTGGCGGTACGGTGCAGGTGATCCCGCACATCACCGACGAGATCAAACGCCGCATCCTTGAAGGCAGCAAGGGCTACGATGTGGCACTGATCGAAATCGGTGGTACCGTGGGGGATATCGAGTCCCTGCCGTTCCTGGAGGCAATTCGTCAGCTGGGTGTGGAAGTCGGGCGTGAGCGTGCTATCTATATGCATTTGACGCTCGTGCCCTATATTCGGACCGCTGGCGAGGTGAAAACCAAGCCGACCCAGCACTCGGTCAAGGAGCTACGTTCGATCGGGATTCAGCCGGATATCCTGCTGTGTCGTTCGGAAGTAACCCTGCCGGATGAGGAACGCCGCAAGATCGCCCTGTTCACGAATGTCGATTTCGACGCGGTCATTTCGGCCATCGATGCCGACACGATCTACCGCATACCCCGTATGCTGCATGCCCAGAAACTGGACGAAATCGTTCTGCGCAAGCTGCATCTGGTCGCTGGCTCCGCCGATCTCACCGAATGGGATCGGGTCGTCGAGGCGCAGACCAAGCCGGATCGAATCGTCGATATTGCCATGGTGGGCAAGTATGTCGACCTGATTGATGCCTACAAGAGCCTCAATGAGGCGCTATTGCATGCCGGCATTCAGACGCGAACACGCGTCAATATTCACTATTTTGACTCCGAGCGGTTCGAGCGTGAGGGGACGACTCCCCTGGAGCAGATGGATGCCATCCTCGTGCCGGGCGGATTCGGCGAGCGCGGTGTCGAAGGCAAGATTGCAGCCGTACGGTTTGCACGCGAGTCCGGTAAGCCTTATTTAGGAATCTGCCTCGGCATGCAGGTGGCCGTGATTGAGTTTGCCCGTCATGTGGCCGGTATGACGGATGCGCACTCCACCGAATTCCGGAAGGATACGACGCATCCCGTGATCGCCCTGATTACAGAATGGCGCGATGAGTCCGGTGAATTGATTCAACGCGACGAGCAGACTGATTTGGGCGGCACCATGCGCCTGGGCGCACAGCGCTGCCATCTGCAGCCCGATACCCGCGCGGCAATCGCTTATGGTCAGACTGAAATCAATGAACGCCATCGCCATCGATATGAGTTCAATAATGGGTATGAGAAAACCCTGTCGGACGCCGGTTTGGTTTTTTCTGGCTGGTCGGCAGAAAATCATCTGGTGGAAACCATCGAATTGCCCACACACCCATTTTTCATTGCCTGTCAGTTCCATCCCGAGTTCCACTCGACCCCGCGCGATGGTCACCCCTTGTTTACGGCTTTCATTCAAGCGGCGCTGGCGCAACGATCCGGCGATGCCGATACTGAGGTAACGCAATGAAGCTGCTGAATTTTAATGTTGGGCTGGATCAGCCTATTTTTCTGATTGCCGGCCCCTGCGTGATCGAGTCAGAAGCACTGGCCCAAGAAACGGCTGGTCGGCTGAAGGAAATGGCGACTGCACTGGGCATCCCCTTTATTTACAAAAGCTCGTTCGACAAGGCCAACCGTTCGTCGGGCACGAGTTTTCGCGGACCGGGTCTGGAGCAGGGGCTGGCGATTCTGGAGCGTGTGCGGTCGCAGATTGGCGTACCCATTCTGACCGACGTTCATGAAGACACGCCCCTGAATGAAGTCGCGTCGGTGGTTGATGTGTTGCAAACACCTGCTTTTCTGTGTCGCCAGACGAACTTTATTCAGAATGTGGCCCGGCAGGGTAAACCCGTTAATATCAAAAAGGGCCAGTTCCTGTCGCCCTGGGATATGGGGAATGTGGTCGACAAGGCGCGTGCGGTCGGGAACGAGCAGATCATGGTCTGCGAACGTGGCGCCAGTTTTGGTTATAACAATCTCGTGTCCGACATGCGCAGTCTCGCCGTGATGCGTCAAACCGGTGCGCCTGTGGTGTTCGATGCCACTCATTCGGTGCAGTTGCCGGGCGGACAAGGCAGCAGTTCCGGTGGGCAGCGTGAGTTCGTGCCCGTATTGGCGCGTGCCGCCGTCGCAGCGGGAATCTCCGGTTTGTTTATGGAAACCCATCCGGACCCGGCCAAGGCGCTTTCAGATGGGCCGAATGCCTGGCCGCTTGACGAGATGGCCGAACTCTTGCAAACCTTGATTAGCCTGGACCGGGTGGTTAAGGCTGCGGGATTCCCCGAGCAGGCGTTATTGAACGCCAAATGATTTTTTGTCGTCCGCGTGTCACGCGGAAATGACACCCTTGAATATGTGATGAATGATTTAATTTTTGGAGACCGGTGAAAATGACAGCCATCGAAGGCGTTCGCGCAAGACAAGTAATTGATTCCCGTGGTAACCCGACCGTAGAGGCCGAAGTGTTTGTGACGGGTGGGTTCATGGGGCGAGCTATCGTTCCTTCTGGCGCATCCACCGGTATTCGTGAAGCAATCGAATTGCGCGATGGGGACAAGACCCGTTTTGGCGGTAAGGGTGTCAGCAAGGCGGTTGCCAATGTAAACGGCGAGATTGCCACGGCGATCGTCGGCATGGATGTGAACGATCTCGCGGCAATTGATGATGTGATGATCAAGCTTGATGGTACTGAAAACAAATCCCGTCTCGGCGCGAATGCTCTGTTAGCGGTCTCTCTGGCGGCGGCCCATGCCGGTGCCGCAGCTGCCGGCAAGCCGTTGTTCGCCTATCTGGGCGGCGACGAGGCGGTGACTCTGCCGGTGCCGATGATGAATATCATCAATGGCGGCGCCCATGCGGACAATTCCGTGGATATGCAGGAATTCATGATCATTCCTGCGGGCGCACCGAGCTTTTCTGAAGCCCTGCGTTACGGGACCGAAATCTTTCATACTCTGAAGAAAGTGCTTTCCGATCGCGGCCTGAGCACGACCGTGGGTGACGAAGGTGGATTCGCGCCGGATCTGGAGTCGAATGAAGCGGCGATTCAGGTCATTATCGAGGCGATCGAGCAGGCCGGTTACGTGCCGGGCAAGGATGTGTTCATCGGCCTGGATGCAGCGAGTTCAGAATTCTTCAAGGATGGGAAGTACCACCTGGAAGCCGAAGGCCGCTCCTTCACTGCCGCAGAGATGGTCGACCTGTTGGCCGGTTGGGTCGACAAGTATCCTATCCTCTCCATCGAAGATGGCATGGCTGAGCAGGACTGGGCCGGCTGGGCGCTGCTCACAGAGCGTCTGGGCAAGAAAATCCAGCTTGTTGGCGACGATTTATTCGTCACCAATGTTAAAATCCTCCGCGAAGGGATCAATAAACATATCTGCAATTCGATTTTGATCAAGGTTAACCAGATCGGCACCTTGACTGAAACGTTGGCAACCATGAAGTTGGCCGATGAGAACGGATACACCAATGTGGTTTCCCATCGCTCGGGCGAAACCGAGGACACCACCATTGCCGACCTGGCCGTGGCGACCAACGCCGGGCAGATCAAGACCGGGTCAATGTCGCGATCCGATCGCATGGCGAAATACAACCAGCTGTTGCGGATTGAAGAGGCACTGGGGTCGCGTGCCCGCTTCCCCGGTCTGGCCGTGTTCGAGCGCTGATTGCTCGCGCACCGGATAATCCGGCTTCGAGCCACCATGCGGACGCTGCTTATATTCTTGGTCGTGTTATTGGGCGCCTTGCAATGGCGCCTGTGGTTCAGTGATGCCTCGCTGCCCGGTATTTGGCAAAAGGAAGAACGGTTGAGTGATTTGACCATGTCGCAGGATTCTCTTTCGGAGCGTAATCGCAAGTTGGCTGCTGAGGTGGATGATCTCAAGACCGGCTTGGGGGCAGTTGAAGCACGCGCGCGCCTGGATCTGGGCCTGATCGGTCCTCATGAAAGTTTTTATCAGGTGATCGAGGACACGCGTCCGGATCAGATTACGCCGGTTTTGGTGCCGCGGGATCCTGATCTTGGGGGCGGCACCCAGTCGGTGCCCACGACTTCGGGCGAGCCGGGAGCCGCCACAAGTGCGACGGCGCACCCGCCCTCCGTGATGACGGCCCGTGGTCGATAGCCCCTCGAATAGCGGTACGGCATGGTGGTTGGTGATTCCGGCAGCGGGCCAAGGCAGCCGGATGAAATCCCTGATCGCGAAGCAGTATTTGGCGCTCGATAATCGCTCGATGCTGGAAGTATCCCTGTCCCGTTTTGCTGGGCTGCCCGGGCTGCAGGGGGCCGTGATTGCCTTGTCCGAGGCGGACGCCGTGGCCCCAGCGCTGCTGGCCGGCTTTGTGGATTACCCACTGCATTTCGTGCGGGGCGGTGCGACGCGGGCCGATAGTGTGCTTGCCGCGCTTACATTTTTATCCACTCGGTTGCAGTGTGGGCACGAAACCTGGGTTGCCGTACACGATGCGGCGCGTCCCTGTGTTCATCCCTCTGATGTGCGCCGTTTGCTGCGTCAGGTTACCGCAGCCGCTGCGGGGGTTGCGGGCGGGCTGCTTGCCGTGCCGGTGCGCGATACCCTGAAACGAGCCAATGACTCGGGGCGAGTGGCATCGACGGTTCCGAGAACGGACGTTTTCCATGCGCTGACACCCCAGATATTTCCGCTTGGCGGGCTGATATCCGCCATGGAACAGGCACGGCTCGCAGGAGCGCCGCTGACGGACGAGGCTTCCGCGTTCGAATTCGTTGGGATGGCGCCGCTGCTGGTCGACGGGCGGGTGGACAATATCAAGGTGACGCATCCCGAGGATCTTCCCTTGGCCCGCCTCATTCTGCAGTCCCAAGGGGTTTTTATCCCCGAGGCTGAGTCGCGGGATCAGGGCTTCGACCACCCGCCGGGAGAAACGGCCTATGTCTGACGAAAACGCAGCGGTTCCGATTCCATTTCGCGTCGGGCATGGTTTCGATGTGCATGCTTTCATGCCGGGGGATCATCTTGTGGTGGGTGGGGTCCCGATTCCCTTCGATCGGGCCTTTCTGGCGCATTCCGATGGTGATGTCCTGCTTCATGCTCTTTGCGATGCCCTGCTGGGTGCCGTGGCCCTGGGTGATATCGGCCAGCTTTTTCCTGATAGTGACCCGGCCTATGCGGGAATCGACAGCACGATTCTGCTGAGTGACGTACACGATCGTGTCCGTGCGCTGGGATGGCGGATCGGGAATCTGGACATGACGATCATCGCGCAATCGCCTCGTATGGCGCCGCACATTCCAGCCATGCGTCAGCGAATCTCCGAGGTGTTGGCGCTGTGTGTCGATCACATCAATATCAAGGCAACCACGACGGAACGTCTGGGTTTTACGGGCCGCGGCGAGGGCATCGCAGCCGAATCGGTCGTGTTGCTCTATCGTTAGCGTGCACGCTGAGCCGTGCATGTTTGTGCTGATGACGAGTAATACAGCGTTCGATAACGCTTCCCCATTTATACGACGTATGGGCCGATTCTAGTCATTTTCGTACTGTTTCTCTTTCCCTTGGCGTTTTGCATCACTCTGCCGGTCTTCCTCCCTTCGCCTGGCGCCGCAGGACGCTGGGCGAAGGGCCAATTGCTGGGTCAAATCTTCCCCTTTGGCTGGAAATTGCGTATCATACGCGCGCTTTGTGGGTTAATAGCCCGCGAAAGTAATTCACACGCTCGGTGTTAAAGCAGCGCGGGGTGCCGAAAAGTATATTACTTGACGGTTGCGCTTCTTGGCCGAGCGGAGGCTCAACCCAAACTTTATTTAAAGGCAAAAAATCATGGCATCTATAAGCATGCGTCAAATGATCGAAGCTGGTGTGCATTTTGGTCACCAGACTCGTTATTGGAATCCGGGCATGGCGCCCTATATTTTCGGTCAGCGTAATCGCATCCATATCATCAATTTGGAAAAGACCGTTCCCCTGTTCAATGATGCATTGAACTTCATCAGCAAGGTCATCGGCGGCGGCGGAACCATTATGTTCGTCGGCACCAAGCGGTCTGCACGCGAGCCGATCGCCGAGCAGGCTGCCCGCTGTGGCATGCCCTATGTCAACCATCGTTGGCTGGGCGGCATGATGACTAACTACGCCACCGTACGTGCGTCTGTCCGTCGTTTGAAGACGCTTCAGACCATGGAACAGGATGGTTCGCTGGCTAAATTGAATAAAAAAGAAGGTCTGATGATGACGCGCGAGCGCGAGAAGCTTGAGCGCTCGCTGGGCGGCATCCAGGACATGGAGCGCTTGCCAAGTGCCTTGTTCGTTATCGATGTTGGCCATGAAGACATTGCCGTCATCGAAGCCAAAAAGCTGGGTATTCCGGTGATTGGTGTTGTTGATACGAACAGCAGCGCCAAGGGAATCGATTATGTGATTCCGGGTAACGATGATGCGATTCGTGCCATCCAGCTGTACTTGACTGCAGTGGCGGATACGGTGCTTGAAGCCAAAGGTGCTTCTGCCATTACACCTTCCGACTTCGTTGAAGAGCCGGCGGCCGATCAGGCTTGATGAATGAATTTCAGATCGTCCCTGGGGCAAACCCTGGATGGTCGTAGGTAAGACAACGTGTATGACGGGTCCTGGTGACCCGTTATTGTTATCCACCCTATTCACATTAATATTTTGAGAGGAATAAATTATGACAACGATTAGTGCCGGTCTGGTCAAGGAACTGCGTGAGCGTACTGGTTCGGGCATGATGGAATGCAAGCGTGCGCTCGTAGAAACCCAGGGCGATATCGAAGCCGCTATCGAATACATGCGCAAGAACGGCATGGCTAAGGCCGACAAAAAGGCTGGACGTGTGGCGGCCGAAGGCCAGATCGGTGTGGCCGTTTCTGATGATGGCCGTACCGCGGCATTGATTGAAGTCAACTCCGAGACGGATTTTGTGGCCAAAAACCCGGATTTCTCCGGTTTTGTACAAAGCCTGGCTGACCTGATTCTTCAGAGTGATCCCGCCGATATGGCGGCACTGCTGGCCATGACAATTAATGGTCAGACCGTTGAAGATATGCGCAAGGCGCTGGTATCCAAGCTGGGTGAAAATCTGCAGATTCGTCGTTTTGAGCGGTACAGCACCCAGGGTGTCGTCGGTGCTTACCGACATGGTGAGCGAATCGGTGTACTGGTCGAAGTCGTTGATGGCGGGGATGTCGAGTTGGCTCGGGATATCGCCATGCATGTTGCGGCCAGCCGTCCGGTATGCGTGAATGAGTCTGATGTCGATGCCGCGCTGGTGGCTAAAGAGCGCGAGATTTTCATCGCTCAGGCTGCAGATAGCGGCAAGCCTGCGGACATCATCGAGAAAATGGTTGAAGGTCGTATTCGCAAATACCTGGCGGAAATCGCACTGGTTGGCCAGCCCTTCGTGAAGGATCCGGACTTGACCGTTGGCAAGCTTCTGAAGAACAAAGGCGCCAGCTGTGTCCGCTTTAGCCGGATCGAAGTGGGCGAGGGTATTGAAAAGGAAACCGGCGACTTTGCCGCCGAGGTTATGGCCCAAATCAAAGGGGCCTGATGGTTCCTGAAGTCGGCCGGAGGTAACTCCGGCCTTTTTTTGAGCACGATTCCGCGCCTAATTTGATTGCTTGAGGATTGATATGACAGACCAACCCGCTCCTCGTTATAAACGTGTGCTGCTGAAGTTAAGCGGTGAGGCATTGACCGGCGATCAGGCCTTCGGTATCGATCCGGCGATTATTTTTCGTCTTGCCGACGATGTGCTGACGCTACGCGCCATGGGTGTCGAGGTGGCGATCGTGGTCGGTGGTGGCAATATTTTCCGGGGTGAAGGTCTGGCAAAGGCGGGAATGGATCGTGTCACGGGCGACCAGATGGGGATGCTTGCTACAGTCATGAATGGATTGGCCATGCAGGATGTGCTCGAGCAGCGCGGTCTGCTGGTGCGTGTCATGTCTGCCCTGTCGATTCCTTCGGTCTGCGAGTCGTTTATTCGACGCCGGGCAATTCGCCATCTGGAAAAGGGGCGGATTGTGATCCTGGTCGGCGGGACCGGTAACCCATTCTTTACAACAGACTCTGGCGCAAGCTTGCGAGCCATTGAAATCCAGGCGGATATCATGATCAAGGCGACCAAGGTCGATGGGATCTACGATTCGGACCCGGTCAAGAATCCGAACGCACTGCGTTATGATCAGCTGACCTATAATGCGGCGCTGGATCAGCGGCTGGGCGTGATGGATGCGACTGCAATTGTATTGTGTCGCGACCAGGGTATGCCCATGATGGTGATCGACATTCATGCCCCGAATAATTTGGTTCGCGCCGTGATGGGCGAACCTGTGGGCACGCTGGTGACAGCTTAGGAGTATTTTTATGATTGAAGATATTAGAAAAGACTGTGATGTCCGGATGCATAAAAGCATCGATGCCCTGAAAATCGACCTGGCCAAGATTCGCACCGGGCGGGCTCATGTCAGCATCCTGGATCATGTGACCGTCGACTATTACGGCAGTATGGTTCCCCTGTCCCAGGTGGCCAAGCTGTCGGCCGACGATGCGCGGACGCTATCTGTCATGCCTTGGGAAAAGGACATGGTCGGGAAAATCGAAAAAGCGATCATGACATCCGATTTGGGCCTTAACCCGTCCACCTCCGGGTTGACGATTCGTGTGCCAATGCCTGCGCTGACGGAAGAGCGTCGTCGGGAACTGGGCAAGGTAGTGCGTAACGAGGGCGAGAGTGCCAAGGTCGCCGTACGCAATATTCGTCGAGATGCCAACAACGATCTGAAAAACATGCTCAAGGATAAAGAGATTTCCGAGGATGACGAGCGCCGTGGGCAGGATCTCGTTCAGAAGCTGACCGATGGATGCGTGACTGAAATCGATCGACTGGTGGCTGAAAAGGAAAAAGAGCTGATGGAAGCCTGATTCTGCGTGAACGACCGTAGTCTTCATTCTTCGCCTGAGTCGTCAGATTCCACGACGGCGCCCGATTCTTTTGTCCTGTCGCTCGATCGGGAACGATTGCCGAGACACATCGCGGTTGTCATGGATGGCAATGGGCGCTGGGCCAAGGCACGGCATCTGCCCCGGTCGATCGGCCATCAACGCGGCCGACGAGCGGTTCGTCGTTTGATCGAGCTCGCCAGTCGGGCTCAAATTCCTGTACTGACTCTGTTTGCCTTCTCATCAGAGAACTGGTCACGTCCGCCTGAAGAGGTGGAAGCCCTGATGGGGTTGTTCGCTTACGCACTTGAGCGTGATATGGACGAATTGCATGCCCATGGCGTCCGAATTCGCTTCATCGGTGATCGTGAGCCGCTCTCGGCACGTATTTGTAGCCTGATGATTCAGGCTGAACAACAGACGGAACATAATACGGGCCTCAATCTGTTGATTGCGGTGAGTTACGGGGGGCAGTGGGATATCCTGCATGCTGCCAAGCAACTGGCTTCGGCGGCGCTTGAAGGGCGGATTCGTCTGGACGACGACCCTGCCGCACTGCGTTCCGTATTCGAGCAAAACCTGTCCACAGCCACTTATCCGCCGGTCGATCTATTTGTTCGTACGGGGGGTGAGCAGAGGATCAGCAATTTTCTGCTCTGGCAACTGGCTTATGCCGAATTGTATTTTACGGATTGTTTATGGCCCGCGTTTGACGAGGCTCATTTCAGGGATGCCTTGCAGTGGTATGCCGCCCGAGAGCGGCGGTTTGGTGGATTGGACGAATGAATATTTCCCGACATATGACCCACGTCATGACGGCTATGCAAGTGAGAATTCTGACTGGATTGGGATTGTCTGCCTTCGGGCTGATGGTGATCCTGGCCTTTCCCGAGTGGGCTTTCATCGGCTTCATGAGTTTGATGACGCTTGGGTTGGGGTATGAGTGGTTCCGCCTGAGTTGCACGTCCAGATTTCTCCGGGGTGTGGCCCTGCTGGTGATGTTCAGTATTGGATCGATGCTTTTCCTATTGCTGTCTCCTGATGAGACGCCCTGGTTGGCGGGGGCCGCCATGTTCGGTTGGCTGTTGCTGATGGCGGGCTTGTGGCAAAACCACCGAAATGCCAGCCGACATCGTCCCGCCTGGTTCCGTACCCTTCTGGGTGTCCTCATCCTCCCCCTGTTCTGGTATGCCGTCGTTGAAATTCATCGACAGCCTGAGGGGCCATGGTTGTTGATTTTCGGTGTGATGATCGTGGCTGTCGCTGATTCTCTGGCCTATTTTGCGGGTCGTGCCTGGGGACGGCGCAAATTGGCCCCCGCGCTCAGTCCCGGCAAGACGATTGAAGGTCTTGTTGGTGGGTTGGTGGGTGTCGGTGTCTTGACGGCTATTGGCGCAGCATTGCCGCTTTTTGCGACGGTTCCTTCCTGGCAACTTGCGCTCTGGAGCATGGGCGTCGCACTTTTTTCCGTGGCTGGAGATCTCGAAGAGTCTCGACTCAAACGTGAGGCCGGGGCGAAAGATAGCGGGCAACTTCTTCCGGGGCATGGTGGGTTGCTGGATCGGCTGGATGGTCAACTGGCGGCGATGCCGGTATGGTTGCTGGCACTTGCCCAGATGCATTACCTGACCCTGCACTAACTCAGCCAGGAAGGCGTTTTTGCGACACCTTCGCGATAAAACCGAGCGGGGCTTTCGATCAAGATGGCCGACGATTTTCAGGGCGCAACTAATAATTATTGGGGTGTGGGCAGGCGTTTGAAAAATATTGCTATTTTTGGTTCCACCGGCAGTATCGGGGTCAGCACGCTCGCCGTAATTGAGCTGCACCCGGATCGGTACGCTGTCGAGACGCTTGTTGCCCATGCCCGGATCGATATCCTCTGGACGCAGATTCAACGCTTCCACCCGCGTCAGGTCGGTGTTGCGGATCCTGTGGCCGCGCAGTTGCTGCGTGATCGATTGTGCCGGGAAATCCCCGATGCCGATCAACGCCCCGCAGTGATCGATGAGCCTGAGGCGTTGACTGCGTTGGCTGCGGATTCTGCCGTGGATATCGTGGTTGCGGCCATTGTTGGCACGGCGGGTCTGGCATCGACCTGGGCGGCCGTACAGGCTGGCAAGCGTGTGTTGTTGGCCAACAAGGAGTCGCTGGTTGCGGCGGGCGCACTCATGATGCGCACAGCGTCGGCCACGGGTGCGACGATTATTCCAGTCGATAGCGAGCATAATGCCATTTTTCAGTGCCTCCCCGTTGGGGTGCCGCCGGCGAAAGCCGTCGAGAAACTGATTCTAACGGCCTCAGGTGGCCCATTCCGGACCTTGCCTGCT
>Ga0307375_10001660_pt1 | contig 23851 bp, 39 predicted proteins | sample TR1MG_FD_202531 | JGI IMG/M metagenome (GOLD analysis project Ga0307375, IMG submission 202531) | Soil microbial communities from Risofladan, Vaasa, Finland - TR-1 | ecosystem: Environmental > Terrestrial > Soil > Coastal area > Acid sulfate soil | place: Finland: Risofladan, Vaasa | collected...
TTTTTAATTATCTTTTCATCGAAGGCCTTACCAAAGACATTTCTGGCTAAGCTTGCAGCATCATCTTTTCTTAAAGTTCTCAGCACTTTCCTGGCAGTTTCTATTGGAAGCTCCCTGAATAATTTAGTGTATTTTAGCGGGTTTAATTTCATAACATCAATAGCTTTAAGCCATGCTTTACCATTAAGATTTGCTACAATCTTTGCTCCAACAGTTGCGGAAACTTTAGGCAGCTTGGCAAGCTGAGTTCCCCCGCCGATACCGACAACCCGGAGAGGCGGCTCGCCTTCGGGAGCCACATTAATTGTAAAAAGATCTATAAGTTCATTGATAATATTCCCAATCCATTCTGGCAGGATTTTCCATTTAACCAGTGCATCCTGTATTGTCATTCCTTCAATAATAACATCTCCGAGAAAAGATTGTAAACTTTCCCACCAGTTTTCAGGCGGTTCTTCTGCGATAGAAGTATCAATCATATCTTGATAAACTGTTTTGGAAGTTGTAATAACATCTGATCCTTCAACAGTGACATCCATCTTGACTTTCATAGGCCCGTCAATTTCCCAGGCAGCATGGCCTATCCAGAACTTGACATTATACCAGTTCCACCATTCCCATCCCTGAGAAGTTGGTGTTGGAATGTTATATGATCCTTCCCACAATAATTTTCCTGTATCATTATTGTAAGCTTTGAATGTAACAACAATTGGCGAAGTGTTTGAGAAAGGGCCGGTTAAATAAATAATGGCTCCGCAGACTTCATGATCAGAAGGATAATTTATTAAGTCAGCAGAAACAATAGATTGTTCAGGATATCTAAACTTTTCATCGTCAGTAGCACTGAAAAGTGGCCCTGGCTCTACAAATACATAAGGCCAAATCTCAATCTTCGCAACCATTTTTAATTATGAATTTGGTTAGGCTCTACTTGCCTGTTTCTTCAAGTTCCTCTGCCTTTTTCTTGACAGCACCCTCGCCTTCGCCAGCACCTTTTTTAGCTTCCTCAGGTTTTTCTTCTGGTTCTTCAGGCTTGGCTTCTTCTTCTACCATGAGAATTGTATAGAGCAGTTGTTTAAATAAGTTATCTTTTTTCCTGGCTTTGCTGACCTGGTATATTGTTAACAAAAATTTAAGGGTAGAAAGTTGGTTGTTTGTTTGTTAGTATTACAGTATTACATCATAAAAGATATGTTGGTATATGGTTGTTAGTTTGTTAGTGATTTAGTTAACCAAATAGGTCGCCTAAATAGTCCCCTCACTTCGTTCGGGGTTAATTAAGATTAATTAGGTGCCTAATTAACAGGTTAATCGATTAGTTAGTTTGGGTTCTAATCAATTAAACATCTATAATTGGGGACAATAGTTAATTAGATTAGGGGCTTAGAAATTTGTTAACAAATGAGGGAACCGAGTAAAAAAAGAGAAATAAGACCTCGTTAGAGGCCCTTGTTCCTATCATTTAAGACATTCCTTAACACAATAGATTTATCTAGTGCATCTGTTAAGGCTTTCTCAGATGTTTCAGCATAGACTTTTATTTCTCCGCTATGCTGACCTTTTGCATTAATAGCTATCTTGCAGCTATTTGGTCTTTCTATCACTTTAGTTTCTTCAGACATTTTAAGCCTCCTGAAAAGAAGCGACTAACTTCTTCTCTATTCTTGTTATATCTCTATAAAGTCTTTCTATGTCATCAGCGAAAGCAGTTGTGTAAAAACTGTGTTTAGACTCTATAAAGTCTTGTGCAACTATTTTAACGCACATTCCAAACCTGTAAGGATTGAAATCTCCTGTTGTTTTAACGTTATTACTGCCATTAGCAGCAGCTAATTTGTCTAACTCTTCAGACATTTCCTGTATTAATGCACTTGCATTATTAACAGTGTAGCTACTAAGCTTTTCTTCATCTACTTCTTTACCTAACTGACCTGATAGCCAGTAGATATATTTCTTTTGTTTTTCTGTGCACATTTTTGCACCATCCTCCTACCTTATCTAATGTAAGGCAAGAATTTATGTGTAAATTCTATTCTTGCCGTCATTATATAGAAGAAGAAGGGGACCGGTTGAAAAATGCCACATAGCGATTATTCCGATAAAGGTTCCGGTTTTATTATTAATTTACTACTAAACCGGAACATTTACGATAGAATAATTGCGTGTGGATATTTTTTGGGCTGGCTGAGGATCTTACTATTTAGATCCTAATCAATAAAATTTTATACAGATAGAAGGAGATAGCGTTATTATTATTATATATATATATCATATTTCTAATAGACTATTCAATATATACAATACAACACACTCTCTAAAAGGCATATATCTTTATAAGTATCTTTATCTCTATATATGACTATATGGCATGGGGATTTTCAACTAGTTTTTATTTTAAGAATGGGAAGGACACGGAAATAAATGCAATCCTGGCCAGGAACCAAAACATCTATGAGTCAAGAAGCCACTTTATTCGTGCAGCAGTTGAAAGGCTGCTCCGTGTTGAAACTGCTATCCTGCATTTAGAAAGTCAGGAAAGAGCAGCAGAAAGATCCAGGCTGTTAAAAGTGGAGGTTATAAGACATGAACCCAACAGAAACAAAAAAGCTGGTGAAAGATCAAATCATGACGGCAGTAAACAAAGGAATAGACATTGATAAAAGCAAACTTTGCGCTCAGCTGTCCCTTGACACTGGATTTAAAGAGGATACAATAAATCAGATCTTCGGCCAGCTTAAAAAATTAGGCTACATTAAGATTGAGGATAATGTAGTTAGGAAAGGCCGCTGAGAATGAAATCGGGAAAAGAGATTTTAAAGAATATTGATTCATGGAAGCCGATTTGGTCCTTGCTACATAAGACGAAGATCCTTACAAGGTGGGAACTGAAAAAAATCCCGCAGGAAATAAGGAAAAGATATTTTGTTAAATACATTGTTCGTGGCTATGCAAAATATCACAAGAAGATGTCCAAGATCCATGACAGGATCTTGATGAAGGAGGGAAAATAAACAATGGCAGACGCAATAATTTGTGATAAATGTGATAAATTGTTTAAAGATAATGATATTACGCATGGCGTCATAAAAGATTTATGGGACGAACAGGTTTTTATAGATCTTTGTGATAAATGTAAAGACAAATTAGACGAGTGGTTAAACCCAGTAGCCACTAAGAAGATAAGAGCTTATTTAAAAGGAGGGAAATAAACAATGGTAATTTTGGATTTGAAGTTATGGCTCAAAGCTGAGGATGTTGAGCCGGAAGCAGAATTAATCTTTCTTGATGATGGGGAAGATGCAGTAATACCTCAAGAAGGAGACAAACCAGACATAGAAGTTTTTGAGATCGGCGTTAGCTTGCCTAACAAAGAGATCCGAAGATGGACTATGAATGAAACATCCAAGAAGGCAGTTGCACAGACTTATGGCATTGACACCAGCAAATGGGTGGGAAAGAAAGTTACAGTTTACACAGCCAAGCAGAATGTTATGGGTGCAGAGAAAAACGTGATCTATGCCAGGGTTCCGGTGAAAGAATGAGACGGGACGTATATAAATTTATGAACAAGTGCCTGACAATATTGGAAAAAGAACTTAGTGTTGCTGCTACGAATATGGACGCAGAGGAATTGGGGAATAACGTAAGTGTTAGGTTCCTATTCCCTAAAGGAGCGATAGAATGAACGGACAGAAACCACAAAAGCGGGAATGGAAAGACATCAAGGAAGAATTAGAGATTGCCCTGCACAATTTAGAGATACAAAAAGCTATGCTTTTGGTTCAGCTTACCGAAGCGAGAAAGCAGAGCAAATAAGGATAAAGGCTGCTGTTGATCCTTTCTGGACAAGGTAATTATCAACTCGCCTTTAGTCGAGGATCAACAGGCGGTTAGTGTTCTTTCCGTGTTTAACAGCCGTCCAGTTTTAAGGCCAAAGGTAGCAACTGCGGGGGATCATAGCCGATTGATACGCGTTCAACCTATGATCAGGCGCCGTAGTCGGCCGGCCAGTTAAAATGAAAGTCTGTGATAAATGCGGCAAAGAATATACAAGTAAGAAAAGATCTGTCTGCAAGAATTGTGGGGGGTTTTTAATAGCTACAAATGGCCATAATAAAATACTGCCCAAAATGTGATTACAGGACAAGATCCAAGAAGCAGCAGGTCTGTCGGAAATGTCTTTGTTTCCTCAGAAAGTTTGACGACGTTGCCGGAATGGAGATAAGAGAATGAGAATAAAGACCTGCCCCGAATGTGGAAGGACAAAGTCCTTTTTTTATTATCCGGCTCGGCAGCTTTGGCGCTGCCGGGTTTGTGACTTCGAGCAGAAGGAAGAATTCAACACATCAATCCTGCAATTTACCAGGAAGAACCGGTAGCATCATTTCCATTCTAACCCGGTTCACATCATCAATATTAAAGATCTCATAAGCGATATCTTTCTCAGAGCATAATTCTATCATATTCAGATCCGGCATTGTTGTTAGAAGTATCATCTTTACTGGCCAGTCCTTGTATTGGTCAAATTCCGGAGTGTTAAGAAATAACTTCCTGTATAATTCGAGTTGCCCGATCGCTCCAGGCATTGGCCTTAATTTTGCTTCGACAATATAAACCACGCCGTCGCTGATCACGATCGCGTCAACCCAACGGAGAAGTGTCATATACATTCGCGCCATTTCTTTTGTAGGCAATACTCCCAATCGAACCCGGCGCCATTGAAGATCCGTCCTGTGTTTATCCCAAAGCCAGGCGTTTAATAGTTCAGTTTCCTTCATAATAATCTATGCTCCCGCAATGTGGACAGACAAATCCAATGTAAACAATTCCGCAGCGCGCGCAGCGTCTCGGCTTGAATGGATCATAAACTAACATTTTTCACATTGGCTGTTTTTTAATTGCTTCTAACAGGTTAAGTTTCCATTTCTTATAATATTTTCCTTTCCTGTTTCGAAGCTGTCTTATTGATGTTTTGATCTTTCTTACCTGGCAAGCAGGACAAAGTCCGTGACGAGAAGTTTTGATCACAACACGCTTGCAATATTTACATTTCGGACGTCGTCCCATACTTATTACCCATAGGCCATTTAAAACTATGCACTCAATATTTAACTATTTTTTGGAACCGCTAAATTAAGTTTCACACGACATTGAACGACAAACAGGCGACGTTTTAGTTCTTTCAAAGGTCAATAGTTCCGAAAGATATAAATAGTAACTTAAAGACCACATTCTCTATATGGTAGAAACCAAAAGTTTAGAACAGACAAGGAAGAATTGGGAAGCGTCTCACGGACGAGTTCCAACTGCTTATGTCGAGGGTGTTACAAGAGCTAAAGACGTTATTTCTAAAGCAATCGCCGCTGAAGGTCTCTATGCTGAAAAAGTCCAAGCTTCAATAGCCACACAAAAAAGAGCAAGGAAACTTGCAGAAGTGACTGACGAAGATTGGAGAAAAGCAGCAAGGGAAAAAGGGGCGCCAAGAATTGCCGCAGGAATGGCTGCTTCTAAGGAAAAGTTCGCTAAAGGAATTGCAAGGGTTTTAGACACAATTCAATCAGTTAACTTGCCTGCAAGAACAGCAGATCCAATGCAGAACGTCGATCAAAGAGTTAAGCCTATTGTAGCCGCATTGTCCAAACTAAAAGAGTAAAATCTTTTTGGAATTGGAATAACTCGAACCATAAGCCTAAATTAAAAATTTATGGTTATTCAAATGGCAAAAGAGAAGGAAGATAAAAGGAAAGGAAGCAAGGAAACCGGCACAAGAAACTGGGATCCAGGAAATTAATAATGAAATATAGATTAGTTCAGTTATTGGCAAGTGAAAGCCTGGCAACCAACGCAACTAAAACAATGGACATTAATTTAGTAACTCCTATTTCCCGGATAGTTATCAGAATGAAGGGAACAAATACAACTTCAACGCCAACAGGCCACCCTGCAAAAATGATCTCTAAGATTGAGCTTGTTGATGGATCTGATGTTTTATATTCCGCTTCCGGCATTGAGGCCGGCTGTGTAAATTTCCACGAAAACGCAGAACTTCCATTCTATTGCTGTGAATATGAGTTGCCTATCCAGGTATGCGCAACAGCGCAGCTTAATTTTGGCAGGAAACTTTGGGATCCTGATTATGCACTTGATCCTAAGAGATTTACAAACTTACAATTAAAGATCACAAACGCAGTTGCTTCCGGTGGATCAACAGCAGGAACCTGCACTCTTGCAATTTTCGCTTATGTTTTCGAGGACAGCCCGCCAAGTCCAAGAGGTTTCTTGATGACAAAGGAACTTTATAGTTACGGATTATCAGCAGGCAATCACGAATATATCGACTTGCCTCAGGATTATCCTTTTAGATTTGTTATACTTCAAAGCTATGACACAACTTACGCGCCAAACGATCAGTTCGGCAACTTGAAGTTTACAATCGATACAGACAGAAGGGTTTTAATAAATGATATTTCTATGACCGAGTTCATAAAAGTCCAAATACCTATGGATTTAGTTGAGGAAAATTGGGGCGGGTTCGCTGAGAGCGATACCAAATCATATTATCAAGCCTGCACTTACCAGGGCGTTGCTGTTGGCATTGGAAGAAGTGCAACAGACGCAGCTATCTTTGTTGGACAGCCTGCCGGTTCAAGAGTGCAAGTTACTGGCGGAGCAAGTATAAGCCACGCAATTCACCAGGAAGGATATGTTCCATTTGGCGGTATTAACTTATTGATGATGGACAAAATGGATCCTACAACCTGGTTAGATCCTGCCGGATCAAAGACAATTCAGCTGGATATTACAGCAGGCGGCGGGGCAGCAGGAACAGGCTACGTGATCACGCAGCAAGCCCGAAGATATTAAACATTAATCGAAGGATTTATATATTTCTTTTCTTATTCTTTTTCTATGGCAGCAGACATAAGGAAAAATTGGGACGCTGAGCGTGTCGATGTTCCTTCTACAAGCGTGCCTGCAAGAATAGCAATTCTCAGGGGCGGTGAAAGCATAACTTTGAAAAGTATGGCCGGAAATGGTGAAGTCCATTATGTTGGATCCTCGAAGGAAATGACAACTACAAGAAGTTATGAGCTTGCAGCAGGCGAAACCGTTACTTTAACACTTCCGGAAAGTTTCGGAAGGAATAACCACATTGAAATTTGGGCGCTTGCTCAAACAGGCGGGGCAGATATTTGCTACGTCAAGCTTATAGATTTAAGTCCTTCAACTGAGGCGTCATAATAAAAAATGGCAGCCGATCAGGCAGATAAGAAAGACAATGCAGGATCACCCGATAAAACATATAAGCGTTCAGTTCGAACGCACGCTTCAAAACAACCAAGTGGAAAGGCTCAGCCGACATAATGAAGGTTATAATTTATGGTTCAAACAAGAGCGTCGAGAGGAATTCCTGCTACTCTTAATTTAGACAAGATCATAGCAGCAATAGCGATCTTGGGTTCCCTGGTGATCGGCGGCCTTGTTAATATTTCTTCCATTGACGGAATTCTTTACATAAACGCGTCAACAGAAATAAACGGATCTCTTAATGTTACAGAAAATATAACTGCCGATTGGTTCATCGGGAATATTTCTTTTACTAACTGCGCCGATCCAAATCACGTCTTGTTCTCTAACGGATCCTGCGGAACTCCTTATGACGGCGCCGGAACATTTGAGTTTTCCTGGGATCCTAATCTTTGTTGGGAGAATGAAACCACGATGAACGCTACTATTGATCTTCGTATGGAAGATATGTCCTGGAATAATGTCACAAGAGACAGGCCGGATTTTGCGCTTAATGAATTTATCTGTTATCTCAATAATTCAGAACTTAACTCGACTATCTCCTCAATGCTCGAGGATTACACGTTCAGTTTTCCGGGTTGGGATCCTAATATCGCCTGGGAGAATGAGACTATCAACTCAACGAACATAACTCTTAATGATGTTCAGGTTGCAGTCCTGAGCGACATTGTCGGAGAAAGCAACATAACCGTCACGAGCATAATAGCCGTAAGGAATGACGCCGGCGAAATCCTGCCTGCGCTTACTCCTGTGAAGTTCATATCTTACAACGCAGGCGCGAATAGGTTTGACGTGAAGAAGGCGTCAAGCAACGCGATAGTAAATCACACTCATTGCCTTCTTCCGGTTTCTCTCGGAATTGGAAGAACCGGCCAGTGCGTCGTTCTTGGATCCATTAACAATGTAGACACTTCGATGTGGAGCGAGGACGATGATCTTTACCTTAATTATACTGACGGAACACTTGAGAATTTCCGTCCTTCTTTTGATCCCTGCGTCCAGAAAATAGCTACGGTCTACCGGAGCCACGCGGTGGAAGGAAGTATTTACGTCCACGGAGCAATGCGATGCAATGACATACCGAACATAATGAACGTCACGCAACGGATCATTATGACTTATAATTCAAACATCACAACAGACACGAATGAAACAGGTTTTATTGGCGATTATGATAATTGGTTTGAGGGGATCCTGACTAAAGAGTTTTGGGTTCAGACAATTCACTTCGGGGGAATTGTAAACTTAATAAAAGGATCCACAATAAACGGCGATGATCTTCTTGGATCAAGTGAGATAAATAAATCAATAGTTCTCTTGGCGGAGAATAACACGGACACGAATTATTGGGAGACAAACGGATCAATAATTTACAACACAACCCTTGACGGGCTTGGGCTTGGGACTAATAATGTTACTGAAAGGCTTACCGTGAACGGGAGCATTTATGTTGAGAACGGCGAAGTCCACATCGGCTTGGCTCCGACCGGGTTTGAGAATTATGGTTTCACGATCAACACAGGATCCGGCGGGATTATCCTGCAAAGAGCAAGCACGCTTCCAACAGCAGAGCCGTTCATAAGATTATCAAATCTTAACGGCGAAGCATTACAAATAAGGGGAGTTGACGGCGGTGGCGCAAAAATTGGCCTTTATAATGACTACTGGCTTGTTCTTGGAAGTGACGACAGCGTCACAATGAAAGGTTTGGCAGGAACTTATGCCGGCGGTTATGCTTATGTCTGCGTGAATAATGCAGGAAAGTTATTTGCAAATGAAGCTAATTGTCCATAAGAATTATGATGATAGAATTAAAGAATATCAAAGGAAAGAAAACCTATATTGTAGCAGTAGCTATGATCTGCTATGCTCTCGGCGGAGTGGTTGCGGATCTTTTGGATTGGAACACGGCAATACAAACAATACTGACAGCTCTCGCAATTATGGGCTTGAGAATAGGAATTAAATCCAAGCAATAAAGGCTTAGAAAGTTATTTATAGTTTCTATGAGTTCTATTAGTTTATGCTTCATTCAAAACATATAATTCTTACAGAAGGAAAAACAGAAGCGACAGCAACAAGGAGACAATTCCGCGTTAACAAGGGAATTATTTACCAGGTGTGGATCGAGTTTCCGCCTGGTTGTTCAGGCCTTGTTAAGGTCAGGGTTTATCACGAAGGTCACCCGTTTCTTCCGGTCGACAAGGACGCTTATATTTCGGGTAATAATTATGTGTTTGTATATCCTGTCTTTTATGAGATCAAGGAAGCGCCCGAGTTGATCACGATCGAGGCGTGGAATGAGGACGAAACTTATAAGCATACGATCCACGTCCAAATGCTTATAGTTGATAAGAAATACATAATGCCCGTCGGGGCTTATGAAGGAATTATCGCAGCACTAAAGGCACTGGTGCTGAGAAGGATCGTATAAAAATAAAATGGCAAGCGGTTATCCGGATTATTTCAGAGTTGTGCAGGATCTTACAGGCGGCTACGGCGCGAAGGTCGACGAGACCGGTTACCTTTGGGTGTTCGCGCTTGACGGCGCAGGTTATGGAGAGACGCAGGGCGTTAGTGTACACGGTACCGAGGATCTTTTGCCGGGAACAACAGGCGTGGCGGATTGGGTTTCATCAGTAGACGGACGTCACGGGAAATATATGTTCCTTCAATGCTCGTGGGACGAGCCGACGGTTCCAATGAGGGTTAAGCTTGAGGACACTACATCAGGAATAGAAATTATGGATCAATATTTTATCTGCTCTTGCCAACTTAACTTAGGCGGGTTTATGGTCACGGGATCAGACACGATAAAAATTTCCCTATATAATAACGCTTCATTCACGAGAACCGTGAGATTTAATATACATTTTGTGAGAGTGCCAGGATAAAAATAATGAAAACATCAAGCAGGATAATTAATGCGTCGGAAACTATGAGAGTAAAGATCAGACAAGAAGGATCTATCCCGAAGGATCCTGAGCCGGAGAAAATTCACGGCAATAAGAACAAGGAGATCATATAAATGACCTGGAGAAGATACGAAGTTGACGCGGTAATAAAACCTATTAGGGTAACTTCCGATCTTGGAGCCGGCGCAGTAATCCTCGATCACGGAACTGTGACTGCCGATTATGCGGCTGACAATTCAGCGATAAAGACACAAAGCGCTTCTTATGATTTGTGGATCACGGATTTAAGCATAAATGTTGTCACGGATCCAACAGCAGAAATAGCAATTCAGCCGATACCTTTTGTGATCAGGATTTATGACACCACAGACACACAAATCAGATGGGAAGGCACGGGATCAATCCCGAACAGATGTCACTTCAACTTTAATACTCCATTAAAAATTACGGCAGGCCACGGATTTAGGACAATACTTTATTTGGGCGGAGCTACTGATCTTGATATGCTAACCTGTATTAACGGATTTGAGACTGCTATTTAAATATTCTTTTATGCCACGATCAACGCAGCGATAATAATGCCGAGAATTGAAAAGATTATTCCTATTGCGTAAGTATTTCTTTTGGATCTGTGGGTTGTAGTTGAGATCATACTCTTTATGGTCAGGATTTCTGCATAGATCTGTTGATTTGTGATCCTGATAAAAGTCTTGTTTTCCATTATGATCTCTTTATTATTGCGCCGTCGATCGGACAGATGAATTCTGTTAGATCCATTGGAACATCAAATTCAGAAAGACAGACCGGACAATGTGCGATCCAGGTCTTTGGAGCATTTGCCTCAGGAATTGTCAGCTTTGACCGGGGGTTGCCTGTAAGCGACTGCCCGAGAGACAGGTCAAAACCGCCAACTTCTGAGGACATTGAACGTACGGGGGTTTCATTAATATAACGGAAAAGATAGTATAAAGCGAGTATTCTCATAACCTGGCTTGAGGTGAACTCTGAGACCTTGTCTAACTGCCCTAACTCGTAGTATTCGAGCATTTTAAGGTCTGTGAAAGGCTTGGGAAAGCCCCAAAAGAACTCGCCTACATCACTTAATTTGACGGCTTTCTGAGGAAAGTAGACGAAGCTGAATTTACCCTGCGCCATTCCCTGCATAAGGTCATAAAGCGTCATATCGTAGAATTCCTTGCAGGTTAATCCGTGATACATTGCCCTTACCATAATGAACCGAAAATCGAAGCTCAGTCCGTAGCCGATAATTTCCTCATAGGATCCTTCGACTATAATAGTAAAGAGTAAGTCCAGGATTTGTCTTTCATCATCAAACATTATGATTAAAGGATTTGCCTCGTAGTCGTTTGGATCCTGCACGCCGATCGCGATTATTCTGTCCAGGAAAGGATCAAAGCCGGTAGTCTCAATATTGACCACTAACCTTTTTTTTTCATAAGGAACAGGAGACGGAGCAGGAGCAGGAGCAGGCTTCTGGGGAACCGGAGACATCGGAATTATTATTAATTTCTCGCCCACGTAGACCGGCTCGAATACAAGTTCCGCGTTCTGAGTTCCTTCTGCCATTATGTTGGTAAGGGATCGGTCGTAAATGTGACCTCGCCCTGGTAATATCCTTTTCTTCTTAACTTAACATTATAAGTTGCTTCCGGCAGCATATAAAAATAATAAGGTGTGTATTTATCCATAAACTGATCATTAATTAATATTGACGCATTGATTGCTGATCCTGTGACTGCGTCAACAGCTTTGATCGTAACTTTCCAGGCATTGTATTCTGTTGTCGTTGGCGTCATTTCAATGATAAGATCTTCTTCGGGAGCGACAGCAGTTTCAGGCAAATCTTTTACCTGGTAATTTATATCAGCCTCGTAATATCCTGTCCTTCGAAGTTTGATGTTGTGAAGATCTCCTGGCGTCCAGTCAAACCACCAGGGAGTATATTTTTCCGTGATAGCATTATCGACAAGGATCTGCGCGTTAATTTCCGCGCCGGTTACTGCGTCTATCGCGCGTATTGTAATTCTCCAAAGATCATAGCCGACAGGAACAGGCTCAAGAGGAACTTCAATAATCCTGGCAGGTTCTTCGACTGGCGGAGTTGGCGGAATGTCAGGCGGAACTTCAACAAGCTCAAGAATTTTAACATAGTCTCTTTCTTCTCCCTCATCAAGCTCAATCGTTTCCTCAGAAGTTTTATAATCGGTAAGTTCAAGTCTTATGATATAATTCCCAGGATCAACAATCTTCGAGAATGGCGTCTCCACGTATTGATAATCTCCGTTAAGATAAATCTTCGCTCCGGAAGGAACACTCTCTATTTTTAGTGTTGCCTTTTCAGGAACGTCAGGGATCCCGGGAGGTTTTTCTGTAAGTGTAATGCCTATGGTTGTTGTTTCATTATTATTGATAAATGCCGTGACTGACTTAGTATAATAATCTTCTTTGCTTGCCTGGATTGTGTAAGATCCGACAGGCATTTCATAAGATCCGCCTGATATGATCGCAGGAAATCCTGCAATGGTGATCACGGCGTCAGAAGGATCAACACTTATGTTTAATGTTCCTTTCTTTTCTTCTTCCGGAATTTCGGCTTCACTTATGAGCTGCCTTTCAATATCAATGCTTAGTTGAGCCTGGTCAGTATTTACCAGGAGAATTGTCCGGAAGATCCATAATAATGGATTTAATATTGTGGACTTATCAATAAAGTCTGTGGCGTAATCTTTCCAGGCCTGAACCTTGTCAAGTTCTGCCAATGCCTGCGCTTTTGTCATAACTCCGTCCTTGACGGCTGTCTTTAACTTGTTGATAAGAAAGCTTGTTCCTGTCACGATATTATCCGAAGCAAGCCACGACATAATTATGTCAATGCCCGCGATCGCTCCGATAGCTTTCATTACCTTGTTGAGAGGCGTTCCTTTTGCCGTAATGCTTAATAATTTGTTGAATGCCGGACTGCTTGATATTTTTCCGGCCTCGAATGCGGTGATCGCACTCTCAAATAATTGCGAAGCTGCCTGTGGGTGTTGTTTCTTTAATGCGTCCGAGATTAATGCCTGGACTTCCTTCGATAGTTTCGGAGCTGCCTTAGCAAATGCGGCCGGTTCAATTCTTATCGCCTCGAGGAGCCACTTGAAATTATCGCTCTCCGCAAACAATTTAACAACGTCTCCGGAAGCTCCCTTTAATCCGAGTTCTTCTATAACCCGCATAAATCCTTTTGCTCCGAGTTTTTCGCCGGCTTTTATTCCTATGCCTGCAATCTTCGAGCCGGGAACAAAAAGCATAAGCCCGAATACAAGATCAAGATAATCCGTTCCTGATCCGAATTCTTCCGCCTCGCCTTTTATGTTGGTTCCATAAAATAGCTTGTGTATTGCATTGATCGGCAGGATCCAGTCAGCTATCTGAGGTTTTATGAGATCGTATTCCTCGTTGGTCAATTCCCTGCCGGTAAGAAGTTCATATCCGATCTTGAAAAGAGATCGGTTAACGAGATAAGCAAGAAGTTTGGAAGCTGTGATCATATCCTTTAATTTTTCCCACCAGTCAACAGGTTCGCCGCCTGTTTCGAGGGTTGTTGAGATCTGAATATTTGTTCCTGGATTAAAAGAGTAGTCTCCTTCTTCTGGATTGAAAGATCCTAATTCAATCCTGACGACGTGATCTCCCGGAGAGATCTCCTTCTCATAAAAATTAGTAGTTCCAAAATGAACATTATCGACATAAACGTCGGCTCCGATCGGAGTGCTTTCATAAGTTAATGTTGCTGGCTGATCTCCGTCCCACACCAGGCCGTTCACAAGCGCCGGTTCAACATACAGGGCGTCGAGTGTTCCGGGAAGCATTGAGGAAAGAATATTATACATTTGGTCTGCATAGGAAGGGAAATATTTTCTCCATTCAGCCTGCCAGTCATAAAGCAGATCATTCTTTGTGTTCCTTCCCTTGCCGGAGATCCAGATTGTAGAGAAATACTTGAGAATGTCCTCAGGCGTTCCCATATCGTCGAGGTTGCCACGCTCGGCAGCGCCGGAAGAAATATTATGAAGCAGCCTTATCGCAGTAAGTTCTTCTAATCTTGTTTTTGTAGGTAGCAAGTGAAAGAAGTCTTTATTCTCATAATCGTAGGCTCCTGCCATTGAAGCATACATATTGAGCCGGAGATTTAACTTGACCGGGACTTCCGCCGAGATCTCCGTTGCTGCGCCGGATCGCCCGTCCGTGAACGTGGTTATTTTTCCGATAGTCACTTGAAAGTCTCCTCGAGATCTTTGGCTTTCTTCTCCAATTCCCGCAGCTCTTTTTCCGAGAGTTTGACTGCCATAGCAAAAGCAAACGCAAAGACCTATAAATTGTTTTCGGAAGGGGAGTTTCGAGATAACGCAGATTGGTAATATTGTTAACGAAATTTTATACTATTTAACATTATCAATATTCTATCTTCTAACACTCTTTACACTATTTTAACATACCTTATTATCCTTCTAAACTATCTTATCTTTCATATTCTATTTTATCATTACTTCATAAGCTATATTTTCCCTTATGTTGTTTGTTTGTTTGTTCCCGTATACAAGATTACTGCCCAACTCCAATATGCAGGTTCTAAAGATTATTATTGGTTGTTCATCAATTACAATCAATTAAGGTCAATTGAAATATTAGTATTGATTGAACGGGGTGTCAATTGAAATATTGACGGGATTGGCCAATTACTATGTAATTGGCGGGAATTATTTACAATAATTCACTAATAAAAGAGGTGATTTATTAGTTGGTTACGGCCTATGAATAGGCCGATTAGAGGTATCTAATAGGGGGATTGATTTATAATCAATAGTTAATCGATGATGGGGGATATAGATTAATTAGTTAGGGTGCTTAGAATTTTGTTAACAAGATTATAGAATTAAAGAAAAAGAATAAGGCGCTAACATTTGTCAGCGCCGTTTATCAAGAATTCTTCCGCCTTGCACGAGTTGTCGAACAAGACTTGCCTACATTCCGGACAGGAGTATTCCACTCCTGTTTCTTGGAACATATCCGTATCGTCGTCGTATTCAACTTCTCCTTTGCTGTCAAGACCAACAGCCCCGGAATGCGTTGGTCGTGACTTCCATAACAACTCTGTAATCACTAACCTACACTTAGGACACGTTGACATTTTAGAACTCCCGAGAAGAAGATGATAGCTTCTTCTCGACATTTGTAACAACGTTATAGAGTTTTTCTATGTCGTCTTTAAAGTTCTGCGTGTAAAGACTATGATTATTTGCTATTAAATCATTAGCCACAATCTTAACACACATTCCAAACCTTTGGGCAACAAATTCACCCTTAGGTCTTTCTGCAATATTTCCATTAGTTGCAGCAACTTCTTTTAGGTCTTTAGTCATAGCTTCTATTATTTCACTTGCGTCTTTGATGCTATATTCTCTTATAGCATCTTCATCTATTTTTCTATCTAACTGACCTGATAGCCAATAGATATATTTTCTTTGTTTTTCTGTACACATTTTCAATAACCTCCTAAATTTTAATAGGCGTCTACTTCTCGGTAGTGTCTTATTGTTTTTAGTGAAACGTCCCTGTAAGGGAAAAAGTTTAAGAACATTACCGATTGAATAGTAAGCCTAAATTTAGGAGGAGAAAGCGTCTGTGTGCAGAATAAAGAAAATAGATCTATAATTGTCAAGTTTTAGATAGAGAGGGGGAGAGATGTTCTACTACTACTACTACTACTAACATATTTTATATTACTAATATAATATATATAATACAACACACTCTCCAGATAACCTATCCTTTTATATATCTCTATATCCCTAAAATAGCTATGGTTAAGTGGGGAGACGTAACCGGTTGTTACTTTAAAAAGGACGTGATCGCCGAAGTGGATTACCTGGTTTTGAAGAACCAGGACATTTATTCCTCAAGGAACCAATTTCTTAGATCTGCTGTTGCAAGGCTCATAAGAGTAGAAACATTTATTCTGCCTTTGAACAATCCAGAGAGAGAACAGGCAAGATCTAATCTATTAAAAGTGGAGGTTTTGGAGAATGGATCCAACACAAACAAAAAGACTGGTCAAGGATCGGATAATGGCGTCCGTAAATCTCGGCAAGCCGATTGACAAAGACAGGCTCAGAGCGTCGTTGTCTCTTGACACCGGATTTAAAGAGGACACAATCGAAACGATCTTTGAGCAGCTTAAAAAGTTAGGTTACATTACAATAAAAGATAATGTAATCAGGAAAGGAAGATAAAAATGCCGGAAAAGAAAACTATCTTTGAGGAAGAAGTCAGATGTCCTCACTGCAAGAAATACATTGAAGTCAAGAAGATAAGAAAGACAATAGCTGAAGCCGTAAAGGGAGAATATGAGGATAAGATTGTCGTGAACAAGTCAAGGCAATCAAGGTTAAAGCCAGGAGAAACTTAAAAATGGGAGAGAATTTATTTTGTGATCTGTGCGGAGTTAGTGTTCCGTTAAGGGACGCATTGCAGCAGATCAAGATCAAGGACGTAGTCGAGGCGGAAGCCTGCCTGAACTGCGCAAGCACGTTAAGACAAACAATAAAGAACACAAAGACAGAGACATTCATAAGAATGACTGCCAAGCCCGCGCCGGCGGAACCGGCCGCTCCGGCAGAACCGGAAGCTGAACCCGTCAATGCTTCATCAAAACCGGTGACCGCGCAGGATCTACTTGACGCCGAAGGAACTCCGGAAAAACCGGACGAGGCAGGACAATGACTAAACTTAAAATAGATCTTTGGCTTGATGCCGTGGACATCGGGAAGGAATGCGAATTGATCTTTGTTGATGATGGGGAACAAAAAGTTATTCCACAGGAAGGCGACAAGAAAGACATAGAAGTTTTCGAGATCGGTGTTAGTCTGCCTAACAAGGAGATCCGAAGATGGACTATGAACCCAACATCGCAGAGAGCAGTTGCACGGGCTTATGGAATGGAACCTAAAGAATGGGTTGGCAAGAAAGTCACAGTCTTTACCTCTAAAGAGAATGTTCGCGGCACAATGAGAGACGTAATTTACGCAAGGATCCCGGTGAAAGAATGACTGATGAAATCGATTTAAGTGTTATAGACATTAAAAGGGTATTGCTTGAACAATTAGATCTTGAACCAACAGAGGTTGTTGTTAATAGATATTACGACATCGTCCGAATTGAGTTAGTGTTTAAGAAGTGTGATTTAGAATGAACGGACAACAACCACAAAAGCGGGAATGGAAAGACATCAAGGAAGAATTAGAAGTCGCTCTGCACAATTTAGAGATCCAAAAAGCTATGCTCAATGCTCAGCTTACCGAAGCAAGAGATCATTTGGAATAAGGACAAAGGCTGCTGTTGATCCTTTCTGGACAAGGTAATTATCAACTCGCCTTTAGTCGGGGATCAACGGGCGGTTAGTGCTTTTTCCGCTCTTAACAGCCGTCCAGTTTTAAGGCCAAAGGTAGCAACTGCGGGGGATCATAGCCGATTGATACGCGTTCAACCTATGATCAGGCGCCGTAGTCGGCCGGCCAGTTAAAATGACAATAATAAAATACTGCCCAAAGTGTGATTACAGGACAAAGTCCAAGCTGCAGCAGGTTTGCAGGAAATGCTCCTGCTTCCTCAGGAAGTTTGACGACGTTGTCGGAACAGAGGTAATCGAATGAGAAGAAAGACCTGCCCTTCGTGCAAAAGAACAAAATGCCTTTTTTATTATCCGGCTCGGCAGCTTTGGCGCTGCCGGGTTTGTGATTTTGAGAAACCGGAAGAGTTTAATAGTTCAATACTGCAATTCAATAAGAATGGAAGAAAAAATAACAATTGATCATCTGATAGTGGCTCTGAATAAAGTCCAGGAAGCCTATCTTGATCTAATGAATGCAGAAGAGGAAGATAAGCATAAGTTATTTTATAGATATTTTAACCTGGTTGATCTTTATTTTGATACTGCTGTTAATGTCCTGCCAAGGTTTACAGAAGAACAAATGAATTATAAGAAGAGAATTATACCTTGATCCATTTACCCCTGACTTTTTTCCAGCCAGGGCGATTTGCTCTTATTGAAGTTGCTCTTAATTTTCTGGAAGTTCTTTTCATTCCCAGCCCTCAGGTTTCCAGACTTCATAAGCAATATCTTTCTTTCTGCATAATTCTGCAATGTTCAGGTCCAGGTAAGAGCTTAATAATATCATCTTAACAGGATAATTCCAATACTGCTGGAATTCAGGAGTTACAATAAATAATTCTTTGTAGCCTTCAAGCTGGCCGATAGTTCCTAAATCCGGCCTTAGTTTTGCTTCAACAATATGAACAGCACCATCCTCGATAAAAATAGCGTCGCACCATCTCAGAATAACTTTGTAATATTTTGCTTCTTCTTTTCCAGATGCTTGACCTAATCTTACTCTTTTCCACTGCGGAGATGTCCTATGAAATGTTGCTAACCACTTAGTTAGCAGCACACTTTCTTGTTGTTGTCCTGTTGGATTTGTTGCAACATATTTTACCATCTTTTTTATTATTCCAGATCTTTAGAATCTATTATGTTAAGGCCCTTTATTAAATTTTCTTTCCACTTCTCATAGATCGGCCCTGATTTAGATTTGATTTGGCACCTTGCAAGTTTAATTTTTTCCATCATGCAATTTTTACAATGTCCATGCTGCGAGATGTAATAACTTTTCTTATGACAGATTTTACACAGCGATCTTTCCCTTTTTCTCTTGATTTCCCGCATACTCCTGGAAGGCGGGTAGTCTTTAAATATCTTTTGTAATTAAAACCTATGTTTTTAAGTATTTTCAGGAATGAAGTGGTATACAGCAACAAAATCGTAAGATTTACTTACCATCACTAAGCTTTTTTAAATCCTTAAAGGGTGTTCTATGGTGGGTAACGAAAGCTATTTAAACTTCCACTCCCTGCAACTTTTCATATGGTTAAAATAAAAAGTTCTGCTGACATTGCAGCTAAGTGGGAAGGTGCTATTGGAAGAGTTCCTGCCGCTTATAAAAAAGGTGTTGGAGCAACTACTGATTGGGCAGAAAAAGCCAGTTCTGAAGAAGCTGAAGATCTTTGGAGAGAAAAAATAGCTGAAGCCGCAGCTGCCAAGAGAAGGCAAAAAGCTGTGTCCGCTGTTTCAAACGAGGAGTGGAAAAGGCAAGCTGTTGAAAAAGGATCTGCAAGAATTGGTGCCGGAATGACCGCTGCCAAAAACAAAAGGACATCCAACTTCGAGCCTTACAGATCTGCTATTGAAGGTGTTTCACTTCCACCAAAGACAGCTGACGCTATGGCCAACATCGATGCAAGAGTCAAGCCTATAGTTAATGCCTTGGTTGAAACCAAGAAAAGCATTAAGGGTTAAGCAGACATCATAATTAAAAATGGTAGAAGAAGAAACTCAAGAAGATAAAGAAAAATCCAAAACTGGAACAGTAGATCCAGATAGGGGTAAATAATTCAAATGAAATATCGAATGGTCCAATTATTGGCAAGCGAGAACGCAACAACTCCAGCTACTAAAGTTATTGACCTTAATTTAAATACTCCTTGTTCAAGAATTGTTGTTCGAATGAAGGGAACAAATTCAACTTCTACGCCAATAAATCATCCAGCTGCTATGATTACTAAAATAGAGCTTGTTGATGGTTCTGATGTTATTTATTCTTTAGATGGAATGGAAGCAGGTTGCTTAAATTTCCATGAGAACGGAGAACTTAATTTCTATTGCTGTGAATATGAAGATAATATTCAAGTCTGTGCAACTGCTCAGCTTAATTTTGGTAGATATTTGTGGGACAGATCTTTTGCTTTAGATCCAAATAGGCACACTAATCTTCAACTAAAGATTTCTCATGATCTTGCTTTGGGTGGATCTACACCTGATGCAGCAACATTAGCAGTTTTTGCTTATGTATTCGAAGATGATCCTCCAAAACCACAAGGATTTATGATGGCTAAAGAAATTTACAGCTGGCCTTTGGTTAATAATGCTCATCAATATATTGACTTACCAAGAGATTATCCTTTTAGGTTTGTGATTTTACAGAATCATGGAACAACTGCTGCTCCAAATGATAATTTCGGAACTCTTAAATTTACAATCGACACAGACAGAAGGGTTTTATTGAATGATATTTCTATGACCGAATTTCTTAAAGTAAATATTCCTATGGATTTAGTTGAAGAAAGATATGCAGGTTTAGGAACTGCTGGTCTAGTTTCTTATTATGGAGCTGCGTCTTATGATATTGTTTCATCAGGAGTCGGTAGGAGTGCAAATTCAGCGGCACTTTACGTTGCACAATATTGGGGAAGACGTGTTCAGGTATTAGGAAATGCAGCTGTAAGTTTCCAAGTTCTGCAAGAAGGATATGCTCCTTTTGGCGGAGTGGATTTATTATTTACAGATAAGGATGATCCTACAACTTATTTAAGTCCTGTTGGAACAAATAGCATACAACTTGATATTCAAGGCGGCGCTGCTGTTGTTGGAACTGGCCTTATTGTAACTCAGCAAGCAAGAACATATTGATAATAATTCAAGTTTATAATCATGGAAACAATCCCAGAAGATAAAAAATTAACTTCTCACGAAACACCTAAAGAAGGAAGGGATCCTTATACTGGTAAATTGCCTAATAGAGGTTATCTTAGAGACTCTGTTCAGCTTTGGAATGAAAGAACAAATAAATATGAACCGGGTTGGGAGCATAGGTTTAATAAAAGAACTAAGTTTGATTTCTTCGACGCTGTAACTGAAGCAGAAGCAGCTACTAGACATTCTAAGAGTTTTTACTGCGCACCATACAGAAATGCTTTAATGTTCATTAATGTTTCTTATGAAACTACAAATGTTCAAACTCTTCACATTGAGTTTGAGTTTTCTTGGGATAATGTTAATTTTTATCCCTGCTGGTTTATGTGGTTTGGCTATGACATGATTGTTGCTGCAATGATGCCTCACACTGATTGCATGCCAATTCCAATATTAGCGCCTTACATGAGAGTCAGTTATACTTCTGTCGCCGCTGATTCAACTCATAAACTTTATATTTCTATCTTCGGTATTTTTAACGGGGTGTGATTAATTTAGGAGATAATAATGGTTGATTTTACATCTACGGCAAGTGATGGAAGAGTTTATGAATCAAATGCAAATTATAATACTTGCTGGGATGGGCCAGATCCGGCTGCTATTAGCGGTGCAAGTGGGGGAGTTTTTGTTGGGCAGCAGTTAGTAGCTGGAAATTATTCTATTTATAGAGGATTTGTATTTTTTGATACTTCCGCACTTCCTGATGCTGCAACAGTGACAGGAGCTACATTAAAACTTATGCCTAAAACCATTGCTGTTACTGGCGGGGATTTTGATGTTGTAGTTCAAAGCGGGATGCCTGTTTTTCCAAGTGATCCTTTAGTTGCTGGTGATTATACCGATGGAAACTATGCTGGAAATTATGGGAGTATTAATACAGCAGCTTTAGTTGCTGATAATTATGCAAGTATAGTATTAGCTAATCCTGCTGATTTGGTAAATTTAACAGGCACTACTAAATTATGTTTAAGGCACAATGATGATATTGCTAAAAGTGCACCAGCAGGAACAGAGAAAGTTTATTTTTATGCTGGTGTTGATGCAGGTAAAGAACCAACATTAGTAGTAACTTATACTTTAGGCCCTCCTCCTCCAATAATTTCAACAACAGATATTTCTGGAACTGATAATGATCCTAAGGGCATAACTTTCGACGGGAAATATTTGTATTGGGTAGGAACACAAAACAATTCAATTTATCAATGGGAAAGAAGCGGGAATCTTGTGAGAACTATTAATGTAGCTGCGATAACAACTGATCCTGTTGGAATTACAACTGATGGAAAATATTTGTGGATTACTGACGACACTGATCAAGCAGCTGCTATTCACCAGCTTGATAAATTAGGAAACTTAATTTCAACGATTGCAGTTGAGGCAATAGATAACACTCCTTTTGGAATTACAACCGACGGAAAATATTTGTGGTGGATAGGTCAGGAAAATAGTAATATTTATCAGATGGATAAATTAGGAAATTTAATACAAACAATAGATGTTTCTGCAATAGATACAACTCCGACTGGAATTACAACTGATGGAAAATATTTGTGGATTTGTGGTGATCAAAATAATTCAATTTATCAATTAGATAAGTCAGGAAACCTTATACAAACAATAGGTGTTGCTGCAGTAGATACAGCTCCTTATGGCATAACCACTGATGGAAAATATTTGTGGTGGGTTGGCGGCCAGAATGACAACATTTACCAAATGGCTAAATAATCAGAATTATGATGGAAACTAAAAGACCAAGTCAATGATCAAATAAGTAAAATATTTATACTTCTATTCTCTCTGTTTTATTATGTTATATGCAAAACATGTGAGCTTTCCTTACGGTAAGACAGAAGCAACTAAAACACAAGCTCGTTTCCATATCAATAAAGGCTGGATCTATAGGGCTTGGCTTATTTTCCCCCCTGGATGTGTTGGTCTTGTAAAAGTTAGAATCTTACATCAAGGCCATCCAATAATTCCTGTTAATAAAACTGATTATGTTAAAGCTGATAATTATGTTTTTGAACTGCCAATGTTTTATGAGGTTCCTGAAGAGCCTTATCAGATTACTTTTGAAGGCTGGAATGAAGATGATACTTATGATCATACAATTACTTTGATGCTATTGGTTTTGCCTAAAGCATTTATTTTGCCTGTTGGGGCTGTTGAGGGGATCATGGAAAGTTTATCAAATTTGATTATTAGAAAAGGTGATATAGAATAATGGCAAGAGGATGGCCTGATTATGGAAATGTGTCTGGAGTAAGCCAGGAAGGAGAGTTTCTTAGATCCTTAACTTCTGCTCCTGTTTGGTTTAGTGATATATTTGATACTCCGATGTTGAAATGGGGGCAGGTTTGGGGAACAATTGTTTTAATTAATGATCCGGCTGCTGGTGCTATAGACAGCAGGGCAACACTCAGCGACGCTATAATGAGAATTACACCTATTGCTACAACTTATGGTCAAGCCAGAAGATATTTCGGCCCGCCACCAAAAACGAGTTTTACAGGTATAGAGGTTTATTTTTCACTTACTGATCTTAGAACAAGGTATGCTGATAGAGCAGACAGCATAAATATTCGGCTTGGTTTGGATGATGGGTTTAATGCGTATACTATTGGTTGGAGTTACAATCCAAGAGATGATCTTTGGTATATTACTTTAAATGGAACAACATGGGTAACAAATGTTTACAAGGGAAGATTAGCAACTGCAAGAAGGCATAGGGTTAAACTTATAGTTGATTTTCAGAATTTACAATATAGAACTTTAATCGTAGATGGCTACAGTATTGATTTAACTGCATACAATTTTGTTAGAACAGGGGCCACACCTTTAATAGGTTCCTCGGTTTTATTAACGACCTGGGACGTGGTTGCATCTTTAGGTGTTCTTTATATAGATGGTGTTTTTATAACACATGGAGAAAGTTAGAAAAGATAATTAAAAAATGGTAATAATCGCAAGGGATGATGATGAA
>Ga0307375_10001663_pt1 | contig 23827 bp, 27 predicted proteins | sample TR1MG_FD_202531 | JGI IMG/M metagenome (GOLD analysis project Ga0307375, IMG submission 202531) | Soil microbial communities from Risofladan, Vaasa, Finland - TR-1 | ecosystem: Environmental > Terrestrial > Soil > Coastal area > Acid sulfate soil | place: Finland: Risofladan, Vaasa | collected...
TCGTGCCAAAGACGTGCGAAAAATTAACCCCGGCCTGCTCCCATACGTCGCCCCCTGCCAGGACTCGGGAACGCCCTCCCCCCCCGTGCGGGCGGACCCACTCATCTTCGCGAAAGGTCTTTGCGTTTCCTTCCAGGAGGACGAGGTTCTCGCAGATGCGATCCTGAAGAGTGTGTAGGTAGGTCTCGATCTTTTGTCGAGTCTCACTCATGGGCGGACATATCCACCGGTACGCGCATCGCGAATGGGCGTGGGCCTTGGCAACGTCCCCGTGCGTCCGATCAGAATGGCGTCGAGTCCGTGGCCAAACCGTCGACCGAGTTCACGATAGCTGCGCGCCGGCCGCTCGTGCGCGCGGTTGGCGCTGGTTGAGATGATCGCCCCGCCGGCAAAGCGCGCAAGCCTGGCGGCCTGGGCGTGCGCCGTGACCCGGACTGCGACCTCCGCATGCTGGCCGCGCACCAAGGCCGAGAGTCCGGGGCGCGCCAAGACAAGCCACGTGTGGGCCCCGGGCCATGTGGCACAAGCGCACGCCGGCAGTTCTTTCGCATAGCGCAAAAGTGCGTGCTCACTGCCCGCAAGGAGGATAAGCCCTTTGGCGGCGGGTCGGCGCTTCAGGCGCAGCAGACGGGTTAGCGCACGCCGATTTCTGGGATCGCAACCCAACCCAAAGCAGGCCTCTACGGCATAGCCGACGATCCCCCCTCGGCGCACGACGGCACCTACGGCCTGCACGTTAGCGCGCAATAAAGGCCTTTTTGGACGATGGGTTTGACGGGCCCCGAGAGGATCTCGATGCGCTCCGCTCCGCTCTTGTCTATTCACGGCCGACGGCCTTGAACACTTGTCCGCGTACCCCTCTTCGCCTTGCGTGCAGGGCAAGGCGATTTCCGCGCGAGCCTTGCGCCAAGAGAGGGCGTTGTGGGCCGTACATTGTGGGCCGTAATGGCCCATGGCTCATGGCCTAGCAAGCGGACGGTCGTGGTTTTGCAAAACCCGGAATACCATTCCCCCACTAGGGCCGGTGCGGTCCGAAGTGACGCCTCAGAGTCTCTATCAGACGCATCGATCTCCGGATCGGGCGCAAGAGACGCAGAACCAGGAATATCTCTTCGTGAGGAGAGAAACCCCCGATCCAGCCGCGCAAGCGGTTTAGCGGTGGGAGAGTTCATAGCGCTGTCCGATATCGCGCCGGTACACGGCCCCCGGAAACCCGATAGTCGCGATTCGTTTATAGGCGCGCATGCGCGCCTCCTGCATGTCCGCGCCTAAGCTTGTGACCCCGAGGACGCGCCCGCCGCGGGACAGCACGCGGCCCTCCTCACTTCGGGTGCCCCCGTGAAAGACCATAGATTCCAAGTCGTTCTGGCCGAGCCCCGTGATCTCGTCGCCCTCACGCGCAGTTCCCGGATAGCCGGCCGCCGCCAACACCACGCAGAGCGCCGGGCGGGGATCGAAGGCTACTAGATCCTCGGACAAGTGACCCGAAAACGCGGCCTGTACGAGCGGCACGAGGTCAGATTTTAGGCGCATCATGATAGGTTGGGTCTCGGGGTCCCCAAATCGGCAGTTAAATTCCAGCACCTTGGGGCCGTCTTTTGTGATCATAAGCCCCGCGTACAGAAAGCCGCGGTAGTGGTGGCCGTCTGCGACAAGGCCTCGCAAGGTGGGCTCGATGATCGTAGTCCGGATGATTTGCTCAAGCGGGGCATCGACTGCGGATGCCGGCGAGAACGCCCCCATGCCGCCGGTGTTGGGGCCTAGGTCACCATCATCCCGGCGCTTATGGTCCTCGGAGGTTGGGAACGCCACATAGCGAAGGCCGTCTGCCAACACGATAAAGCTCGCCTCCGCCCCGATGAGCCGCTCCTCAATGACGATTTTCGCGCTTGCGGCCCCGAATGCCCCGGCCAGCATCGCCGTCGCAGCCGCTAGCGCAGACGCGGAATCCTCCGCTACCACCACGCCTTTGCCGGCCGCAAGCCCATCGGCCTTGACGACCTGGGGGCCTGGGTGATTCTGGAGATAGAGGCGTGCCGCTTTAAGATCGGTAAAGCTTTCATAGCGTGCGGTCGGAATCCCATAGCGCGCCAAGAATGCCTTCGCATGGCTCTTGGAGCCTTCCAGTTGGGCCGCGGCGGCCGTGGGTCCGAGACAGGTAAGCCCGGCCTCCGTGAAGCGATCGACGATCCCCGCGACCAACGGGGCCTCGGGGCCCACGATGGTAAGCGCTACACCCTCCTTTTTAGCAGCCGCGATCAGTCCCGCTAGGTCGTCTGCCGGTATGGGGAGATTGCGCGTCTTCGATTCTTGCGCGGTGCCCGCGTTACCCGGCGCCACCAGCACGGTTTGGACGAGCGGAGATTGCGCAATCTTCCATGCCAGGGCGTGCTCTCGCCCCCCCGAACCTACGATCAGGATCTTCATCGCCTAGTGCCGAAAATGCCGCCGCCCGGTAAATACCATGGCGATATTGTTTTCGCATGCCGCCGCGATCACCTCCGGATCACGCAGCGAGCCCCCAGGCTGAATGACCGCCGTGACCCCGGCCTCGGCGGCGCTATCTAAGCCGTCGCGAAACGGGAAGAAGGCGTCCGAAGCCATGACGGTGCCTGCGACAGAAAGTCCGGCCTCTTGGGCCTTCCAGACCGCCACGCGGGCGCTGTCGACGCGGCTCATCTGGCCCGCGCCGATACCGATGGTGCGCCCATCGCGCACGAACACAATGGCGTTTGATTTGACGAACTGGGCTATGCGCCACGCGAATACGAGGTCGCGCTTTTCCCTTATATCCGGGGCGCGTACGCTGACTAAGGTGAGGGCGATGTCGCCCTCGGGCGTGTCACGATCCTGCACCAAAAGGCCACCGCTTACGCGCCGATAGTCGAGTCCTGTGTGCATAGGCCTATCCATGCTCACGACCAGCACGCGTATGCCCGGTTTGGTGCTCAAAACGTGAGCGGCCCCCTGGCTGACCTCAGGGGCAATGATGACCTCAACAAACTGCTTTGCGATGATGGCGGATGCCGTATCTTCGTCCAGTGCTTGATTGAAGGCGATGATGCCGCCGAACGCCGATGTGGGGTCGGTGGCGTAGGCGCGTTCATAGGCCTCGCGTATGTTGGCCCCAAGTGCCCCCCCGCAGGGGTTCGCGTGCTTTACAATGATGCAGGCAGGTTCGGCAAAGGCGCGTACGCACTCGAGCGCGGCATCGGCGTCCGTTATGTTGTTGAATGATAATTCCTTCCCTTGGATCTTCGTAGCCTGCGCAATAGACGCGACACTCGCGCCCGGCTCCTCATAAAAAGCCGCCCTTTGGTGGGGATTTTCTCCATAACGCATCGAAAAGCGCTTCGCGAAGGAGAGATGGAGAATCTCCGGCATGTCGGCGGCCTGCGCGCTATCGGCACCGAGGTAGCGCGCTATGAGATCATCATAGCGCGAGGTATGGGCGAAGACCTTGGCCGCGAGTCTTCGCCGGACCTCGGGCGCGACCGGCATCCGGGTCTTTAAGGCCCGGATTACGATGTCGTAATCAGAGCTTTCGACGATAGGGATAACGTGACGATGATTCTTGGCGGCCGACCGCAACATGGCCGGGCCCCCAATGTCGATTTGCTCGACCGCCTCTTCGAAGGTGGCCTGCGGGTCTTTGATCGTGCGCTCAAAGGGGTAGAGGTTCACAATCAAAAGGTCGATGCCCAAGATCCCGGCATCTCGCATCGCGCGCTGGTCCGTGGCCAAATTGGGTCGTCCCAAAAGGCCGCCATGTATGCGCGGATGGAGGGTTTTCAGGCGCCCATCGAGCATCTCCGGAAAGCCTGTGTACGCCGCTACTTCGGTGACCGGAATCCCGGCGGAGGTCAGCAGTGCGGCAGTCCCGCCGGTGGAGAGAATTTCAACCTGAGCCGCACTTAACGCCCGGGCAAGATCGACAATGCCGGTCTTATCCGACACGCTAATAAGGGCTCTTTTCATGATGGGTTTTCGCCAGGTAATGGGGGTGGAAATTCGGAACGTCCGTTGAGCCCGTAGGTCATAAGCTTCTTTCTGAGGGTGTTGCGATTGATGCCCAGAATCTTGGCGGCTTGGCACTGATTATGGCCCACCTGACGCATCACGGTCTCTATGAGCGGCGCCTCCACTTGGGCAATCACGGTCTCATACAAGGCCGTGCCTGGACACTGACCATGAAGATCTTTGAAGTAGCGCTCTACCGCATGACGCACACATTGGGAAAGCGGCCCCTGCCCAATTTTTGCCCGTGGCTCCTCGCTCATGCCGCAAGGCCCTCGGGGTCACGCGCGAAAAACGATTCCAGCAAACGATATTGCTCTGCAACGGTCTCGGCTTGATTGATGGCATGGCGAAAACTTGCGCCGCCATGCAAACCCTTGCTGTACCACCCGATGTGTTTGCGGGCCATGCGCACGCCCGTGTGCTCCCCATAAAACGCGTACAGGGTCTCCAGATGACCGGTCAGCACTTGGTAGAGTTCTTCGCGACTCGGGGGGGGCAATTTTTCCCCGGTCTTCAAAAAGTGGTCGATCTCCCGAAAGATCCAGGGCCGACCTTGGGCCGCGCGCCCGATCATAAGGCCGTCTGCGCCGGTCATTGCGAGCACCGCTTTGGCCTTCTCCGGGCTATCGATGTCCCCGTTGGCGATGACCGGGATGCGTACGGCGGCCTTGATGGCGGCGATCGTTTCATATTCGGCCGCCCCTGCAAAGAAACAAGACCGCGTGCGACCGTGGACGGCGAGAAGGGCGATGCCGGAGGCCTCGGCCAGTTGCGCGATCGCGACACCGTTGCGGTTATCACGGTCCCAGCCGGTACGGATTTTGAGCGTGACCGGGACATCGACTGCGCGGACCACCGCAACCAGCAGACGTTCCACTAAAGCTGGATCACGCAATAAGGCTGAGCCCGCCATCACGTTACACACCTTTTTTGCCGGGCAGCCCATATTGATGTCGATGATCTGGGCGCCGTTGGCGACATTATAACGGGCGGCCTCCGCCAGCATGTCGGGGTCGGCGCCTACGATTTGCACAGACTTGGGTTCCGGTTCCCCCTCGTGATTGGCGCGCCGCCGGGTCTTTTCCGACCCATAGAGCAGGGAGTTCGAGGCGACCATTTCCGATACCGCCATCCCCGCCCCAAGGCGCCGACACAGCACCCGAAAGGGTCTGTCTGTTACGCCCGCCATGGGCGCCACGAAGAGCGTGTTTTTGAGGGTGTAAGGTCCGATGCGCATGATTCGTGTCCGGGAAGGCCGTCATCATACCGGTAAATCCTGACGACGGGGAGACCTATTCTGTGCGCGTCGGAAATAAGGCCAATCGATAACCAGACGCGTTCGCGGGGACACGAAGATCAAGCCGCACTTGGGCCGTTTCTTGTGGTCCTAGGTCCCTGCGCGGATGACGGAGGAAGGTCTCTCCGTCGTAGTTGACGCGTGCCAGCACAGCCCTTGAGGGGTCGAGGATGGTGACGGACAAAAGCGGCAAAGATTGGCGAAAAGCCGATTCGTTCACAAGCTCTGCGCGAATATGCAAAAGACCCGCGTGCGCCCCCAGTTGAACCTGGGCGTCCTTTAACTGATACCGATCAACCGCCGCCGGGTGCACCAGCCGGCAGTGCAGACGATGACAGACCGCCTGCACTGCCGGTCGTAGGAGGGCCGTACGGGCTACCGTGTCGCGGGTGGCGTACAAGACCTCGAGCGTAAGCGTTAAGGAAAAGACGGTGGCGAGCACGGCCCAGGGCCAGCGTTTCTCGGAGCGGGTCTTTGGCGCCCCTTCCGCGATGGCGGGTTCATTGATGCGGTATACGTCGGCCTGAAAGACCGCCCCGCATTGCCCGCAGCGCACAGCGCCGCCGCAGGCGCGCACATCCTCCTCGTCCAAACGAAAGAGCGTCCGACAAGAGGGGCACTGGGTCAGGATCACGACCGTCCTCCGTGCAAGAGACACCACCCCTCGTCCATAGCCAGGGTCAGGTCGAATGCCGGAAAGGCCGCCCTTACCTGTTCGACCTGATCTTCGAGGATGCCCGAAAGCGCCAGTAGGCCGCCAGGTGAAACGGCTTGGGAAAGCGTGTATCTGTGGGCGATCAAAGGCCCTGCCAGGATGTTTGCGACTACCAGCATATAGCGTGAGCCGGGGTCAACGGGGGGTTCTTGCGTACGCAGTTTCGCCGCTACCCCGTTACGCAGGCCGTTTCCTTGTGTCGCCTCCAAGGCCATGGGGTCTACGTCGATCCCCAGGGCGCAAGCCGCGCCCAATCGCAAAGCCGTAATGGCCAAGATTCCCGAGCCGCACCCGAAGTCCAGAACGCTTGCGCGTATGTACCGGGGTGTTTTGAGCGAGGCGTACAACCACCGCAAACAGAGCCTAGTTGTGGGATGGGTACCCGTGCCAAAGGCGAGCCCCGGATCCAGATGAATGGCCAGATGTTCCGGCGGCGCCGCGACGCCGTTTGGGTAAATCCATAGATCGTCTTGGATCATGAAGGGCGCCCAACCGGACCGTGCTTGGGCCTCCCATCCTTGGTCGGTCACGGCCAAGGGATGGAGTTCCCCCGCCTCCTCTTTCAGTACGTGGGCCGCGAAATCGGCCGCGGCGCGACTGAGGAAAAACGCCGCGATGTCCGTTTTTGGCCAATAGCGCGGCTCTTCGGCGAGCCCCTCATCGTACAAAGCAGGCCCGCCTGCCTCCTCAAACCGAATGGCGCAAGCGCCGGTTGCCTCTAGCAGTTGGCCGATCGCGTCGACCCTGTGCCCTGCAACTGTGAGCGAAAGCTGGAAGCTCAGAGCAACATCCTCACGTTTTCAGTCGTCCTTCGAGATAATGGATATCGACTGGGCCGGCCTGAAACAAGGCATCGTTTAAGAGCAGTTGGTGCAACGGAATATTGGTCTTGATGCCGTCCACTACCATCTCGCTCAAGGCGATCCGTAACCGCGCCATCGCCGCCTCGCGAGTGTCGCCGTAGGCTATCAGTTTACCGATCATGGAATCATAGTAAGGGGGCACAACGTAGTTATTGTAGATATGGGAGTCGACCCGAATCCCGGGGCCGCCCGGCTGGTGGTATTGAGTGATGCGCCCCGGGGAGGGCATGAACGTGACCGGGTCTTCGGCGTTGATGCGGCATTCCATGGCATGGCCGCGCATCTGGATGTCCGCTTGCCGATAGCAGAGGTGCTCGCCCGAGGCGATCAGGATCTGTTGTTGCACGATGTCGACCCCCGTCACAAATTCGGTGACGGGATGCTCGACTTGGACGCGCGTGTTCATTTCTATGAAATAGAATTGTCCGTTCTCATACAGAAACTCGAACGTCCCCACGCCCCGATAGGCAATGCGCCGGCAGGCCTCTACGCACAGCTGACCCATGCGCTCGCGTACCTCCTGCGAGATACCGGGAGCCGGTGATTCCTCTATGACCTTTTGGTTGCGACGCTGTAGGGAGCAATCCCGCTCGCCCAGGTGGATGGCGTGCCCATGTTCGTCTGCGAGCACTTGGAATTCGACGTGGCGGGGCTTTTCTAAGTACTTCTCCATATAGACGACGTCATTATTAAAAGCCGCCTTGGCCTCCGCGCGCGTCATAGCCAGGGCATTTAATAACATAGCCTCCGAGTGCACGACCCGCATGCCCTTGCCCCCGCCCCCGCCGGTCGCCTTGATCAGTATGGGGTAGCCGATTCCGCGCGCAATCGTCAATGTGCGCTCGTCATTATTGTCCAAGGGACCGTCCGAACCCGGGACGCAGGGGACGCCCGCCTCTTTCATGGCGCGAATCGCCGAGATCTTGTCGCCCATGAGCCGTATGGTCTCCGGGCGCGGCCCTATAAAGATAAAGCCGCTTTGTTCAACACGTTCCGCGAAGTCGGCGTTCTCGGATAAAAACCCGTAACCCGGGTGGATGGCGACAGCGTCTGTGACCTCAGCTGCGCTGATTACGGCGGGAATGTTGAGGTAGCTCTTGGCGGCAGCGGCTGGGCCTATGCATACCGACTCATCTGCCAGGCGCACGTATTTCGCGTCGCGATCCGCCTCTGAATGGAGTGCTACCGTCTTGATGCCGAGGGCCCGGCATGCCCGTTGTATGCGCAGGGCAATTTCCCCGCGGTTGGCAATGACAATCTTGTCAATCATGGATCTACTCGATCACAAAGAGCGTTTCGCCGTATTCGACGGGCTGACCGTTTTCCTTGAGGATGGCTCGCACAACGCCTGCGCGATCGGCCTCAATCTCGTTTAGCATCTTCATGGCCTCGATAATACAGAGCGGATCGCCCACGCTTACCGTCGTACCAATCTCTACGAAGGGCTGGGACTCGGGTGATGGGGCGCGGTAAAATGTGCCCACCATGGGCGACAAGACCGGATGTCCGCTTGGGGCGGGCTTGCTGACAATCGTTTCGCTGGCACCTAGGGTCGGGGCCACGGGCGGCACAGATGTGAGTGCCGGCGCGGTTGCGGGTCCTGCCGCGGTTAAGACCGAGGTGCCGCGACTGATCCGGATCGATTCTTCCCCTTCCCGAATCTCGAGCTCCCCGAGGTTGGAGGCTTCCAGCATTTCGATCAGTTTTTTGACTTTGCGGATGTCCACAGAATGTTCACCTAGATTGCAAATGAGAGAGGGCAGCGGTCAAGGCCAGTTCGTAACCCAATGCGCCAAGGCCGCTTATGACGCCTGCGGCGATGTCGGAAAAGTAAGACCGGTGCCGAAAGGGTTCCCGGCCATGGATATTGGAGAGATGGACCTCAATAAACGGAAGCCCCACGGCGCTTAAGGCGTCCCGCAGCGCAATGCTCGTATGGGTAAAAGCCGCGGGATTAAAGATGATAAAACGCGTGCCATCGGTGGTGGCCTCGTGAATACGGGCGATCAGTTCGTGTTCGGCGTTACTCTGCAGGAACGCAATAGAGCGCGACGCCTCGCGCGCGAGAACGGCAAGTCGCTCTTCAATAACGCCAAGCGACGCTTCGCCATAGTGACGAGGCTCCCTCGTGCCAAGCAAATTGAGGTTAGGGCCGTTTAGTACGAGCAGCTCAGCCATGGATATCCTGCCGGGATGTCCCCAGTCTCGGCATTGTGCCCCGGCCCCTTGTTTTTGTCCAGTTAGCCGTAGTTCGACGCAATTCCCCGGAAATCAGCGCCTCTTAAACGCGTAGGCGATCGCTTTATTGAGGGAGTCGGGCGTAAACGCCCCGAGCTGGCCTGTCAGAATACGCCCATGCGGGGTTACAAGGACACTAAAAGGAATCGCCCCTTGCATGTCGCCGAACTCCCCCAGCATCTCCAACCCTTCTTCGCCACCCAACACGACCGGATAGTCGATGCCATGTTTGCGCACAAACCGCGTCACGGTGTCTTTTTGGTCCAAGGCGATACCGATGACGACCAAGCCTCGGCTTTTGTCCTTTTTGGCAGCCTGGATGAGAAGCGGGATTTCGGCCCGGCACGGCGGACACCAGGGCGCCCAGAAATTGACCAGATAGACCTTGGCGGGCCAGTGCGTCAAGGAGCGCACCTTGCCAGAGAGGTCGGAAAGGGCAAAATGGAAACGGTACGACGATTGCTGCTGCTGCTGTTGCTGCTGTTGTTGCTGACGCTGATGGGAGGCGCTCTTTGCGGTCCACGGGAAGCGCATGCCGAGCCAATAACCGCCCCCTAAGGCGCAGACGACGAGAGCCGCCCACACAATATGCATCCGCTTAGTCATTCTCTGTTACCTCGCGTGCTAATTGCACGAGTTTGCGCGGACCCTGATACCCGTAAAAATCCGCTTTTGTGATGGGCTTGCCTTGCGCCGAGAAGAACAACACGGCCGGGGGGCCCAGGACCCCAAATTGCCGCTTCATAGCGCGTGTTGCCTGCGTATTGTCTGTCACATCGGCCTCGATAAGCATAAAGCCTCGCAGGGCGCGCTGCACCTGGCGATCGGGAAAGGTCTCACGGCGCAAACGGGTGCAGTCGACGCACCAGCTCGCCGAAAAAACGACGAGGGCGGGTTCGTGGAGGGCCTGTCCTTGGGCAAGAAATTGATTCAGTGCGCCAAGAGATGCCACCTTATGGAATACCAAAGCGTCGTTTGCGGCTCGCACCACACCCGCGCTAGGGAAAGTCAATGGGTGTAGCGGGTCCCTGTTGCCCTGCAGGCCCCCTACCAGGGACAGCGCACCCCACAATAAGAGTAGGACACCGATGCCTGCACGTAATTTGTGGACTCCCGGCGCGTTGCTGTCGACGCGGCTTCCCCCACCGAGATAGATTCCCACCACGACAAAAAGTGCGCCCCACAACAAGAGCACGGGCACGGCGGCCAAGAGCCCCAATAGGTAAATCGCCACACCCAAGAGCAGCACGCCAAATGTGTCTTTCACGGCATCCATCCAGGGACCGGCCTTGGGTAACAGGTAGCCCGCACCGACTCCAAGCGCGATTAGCACAACGCCCATGCCGAGCGCCATGCTAAACATGATCGCGGCCCCAAGGGCGGCGCTATGGCTTGATATCGCCACCGCAAGCGCCGAGACCAGCAGTGGGGAGACGCACGCGCCGACCACCAGTGCCGACAAAAGACCTAAAATGAAGGCACCGGTCAGTGAGCGCCCATTGACGCGCCGGCTCTGCGTTTCAATGCGATTTTGGATAAAGCTTGGCATCTGGATCGTGTAGAGACCGAACAGCGACAAGGCCATGAGCACAAATAAAAGGCTCAAAAGGCCGATGCCCCACGCGTTTTCGAAGGTGGCCTGCAGTTGTTGGCCGGTCGCCCCGGCGAGCGCTCCCGCTGCGGCATAAGTGATGCCCGTACCGAGTACGTAGGCCGCCGACAACTTGGCGCCTTCTGTTTTGGTCAGCCGTTCCTGCCCGCGCCCGACCAGCATGCTGGATAGAATCGGTATCATCGGCAGAACGCAGGGCGTAAAGGTCAGTAAGAGTCCGATCCCAAAGGCGCTCATGATGGCCACGAGCCAAGTGGAACCCGAGGGTTTTGGCGCCGCAGGCGGCGTTAAGCTCGATTGTCTTACGGCTATGGGGGGCGCCAGGGGAGACGCGACAGCGGGCGCCGGCCTCGCGGCCGCCTGCGGAAGGGTGATGGCGAGCATGCGGGTGACCGGTGGGTAACAAATGCCGCGTACCGCACAGCCCTGGTAGTGGGCCATGACGGTGAGTGCCTCACCACGGTGCGTGCCCGTCAGGGGCAAGGGCAGCGCAAACGATGTTTTGTAGATGACGAGCGTCCCAAGATAGGGATTGTGCTCAACGAAAGCTGGCGGCATCGCGACCGGCCCCAAGGTCGCGCCGTGCCGTGGCGTTACCAGCTGGAAGCGAATTTTATCGCGGTAGAGATAGTAGCCGGGCGCAATGGTGAAGTGCGCCATGAGTTCGTTTTTTGCAGGGGCCGTGATATCCAAGCGAAAGGCCTGGCTACGCTTTAAGAACGGCTTTTGCCTGTGGCTAAAGAAGGCCTTGAACGCCGCGATCGGTCCGTCAGTTGCCTCCGCAGCAGGGCTTGCGGGCGCCAAGAAAAGACCGCAGGCGATTAAGCTAGCTGTGAGGAAGGCCCTGAAGCCAATCGAGGTAGGGTTTGTAGCCCCGCTCGATGGGGATCGCGACGATCTCCGGGAGTTCGTAGGGGTGCAGTGCGCGCAGGCGCAGTTCGAGCTCGTCATAGTGATGTGCGGCTGCCTTGATAATTAAAAGCGTTTCCGATGCGGTGTCCACTTGTCCGCGCCAATGGTATACCGAGCGCACGCCGATCACCATGTTGACGCAGGCGGCGAGCTTTTCTTCCACGAGCGTCGTCGCGATCATAGCGGCCTCGGTCTCGGGACAGCTACTGAAGATTATAAGATTTGCCACGTAGCCTCCTGTCCGTGTGGACCCCCAGCCCCGTTTGCCCAAGCGGGGAACTCCGGTGGCATTAATGCGTCAAAGCCAGGGGTCTGCTGCCGACCCTGTCTTCGGTGGGCCCCTCTTTAGGCCTATGCTGATTCCCATCGCCCATTTTTTAGACATTCTATACCATAGGGCCTAGCCCACTCTCGGTGAATTGTGTGAATGAAGCCCCGTTTTCCCTGAATAGCCGCCCCAACGTCACGCTTGCCGGCCTCGCATCCGACACCGGCACAGGGCCCGTAGGGCTTTTCTTGCACGGGTTTCGTTCGAACTCGCGCGGCCATAAGGCTGTGGCCCTCGCAGCCCATGCCCACCAGCACAATTATTCCTGGGTGCGATTTGATCTCGCAGCACACGGTGGCTCCGGCGGGGCGTTTTCGGAACAAGGTCTCTCGGGGTGGCTTACCGATGCCCTCTGTGTGGCCCATCGGTACGCGCCCCGGCCTTTGATCCTGGTCGGCTCAAGCCTAGGGGCTTGGCTTGCGGTGTTGATGGCAAGGCGTGCACGCTTAAGGGTCGCGGGGCTCATTTTGCTCGCGCCCGCTTTCAATTTCTTGCAGCGCCGTTACGAGGAGCTGCCAGCGGCGATTCAAGAGCTTTGGCGGACGCAGGGATATCTGTCGGTGCCCGATCCTTATGGGGATGACCCCTCTGCCAGTTATCAGTTACGCTACGATCTCTTAGCGGATGCCAGATGCCACGATGTCTTGTCGGTCCCTGTGACGCTGACTTGCCCCCTCGTGATTTTCCATGGTGCGCGCGACGAGCTCGTCCCGCTTTCCGTCAGCGAGGAGTTTTTGGCCAACGTCACAGCGCCTGAGCATGAGCTGTTTGTGATCCCGGAAGGGGATCATCGCCTGACGGCTGCGATCCCGGAGATCCTTAAGGCCGTTGATCGTATATGGGAGAAGACGATTTTGCGTGAAAAGGCGCGCGCATGATTCGCTTTCTCTTACGGTTTCTGGCCTTTCTGCCTTTGATCGAGGTCGTTCTCATAGTTCTTGTCTGGCATGCGATCGGGCCATGGTGGACCCTGGGACTTTTATTTTCGGGGTCGCTTGCGGGGCTCGCCTTGTTGCGTTTATTCCCCGTTAGAACGCTTGCTCATGTTCGCGTCCAGCTCCAGCGCGGGTACTCGCCCGATAAGGCGGTTTGGGAGGGTATGATTCTGGGGATCGCAGGCCTCCTGCTCCTCTTGCCGGGCTTTTTTTCGGATTTCCTGGCCCTTGTCGTGCTCCTGGGGCTGGGTTGGCGATGGTTTCGGCGCCCGCGGTTTCCCGAGCCTCCGGCCGCCCCACCGTCCGCAAAAGAGCCCCTGGAGGGCCGGTTCCGAACCCATCGTGATTAAGGCCGGACTTGACAAGCGGGTAGCCTTGTTTATGATTGGCACTCACTTGGGCCGAGTGCTAGCAAGTGAAGCCGGTCCCTATAGCATTGCGATTTCTGAGTCAGATAAGGAGATTCCTATGAAAGCGCAGTCTCATCAACACACAGGAGAACTCAGTATGAATATTCGCCCATTGCACGACCGCGTGATCGTGCGTCGTCTGGAAGAGGAACGTAAGTCCGCGGGCGGCATCGTCATCCCCGATACAGCTAAGGAAAAGCCGATTCAGGGCGAGATCGTAGCTGTTGGTAAGGGCAAGATTCTGGAAAGTGGCGAAGTGCGGCCGCTTGATGTGAAAGTCGGCGACAAGGTGTTGTTTGGCAAGTATGCAGGCACCGAGGTCAAGGTCGGCAACGAAGAGCTTTTAGTGATGCGCGAAGAAGATGTCGTCGCCATCATTGACGGTAAATAACGGACTGAAGAGAGGGAAGAATCATGGCAGCTAAAGAAGTTATTTTTGGTGACAGCGCGCGAATTCGGATGCTCCGCGGCGTCAATATCCTGGCCGATGCCGTAAAAGTGACGCTCGGCCCCAAAGGCCGCAATGTTGTCCTCGACAAGTCGTTCGGTGCCCCCACCATCACCAAGGATGGCGTGTCGGTAGCGAAAGAAGTCGAGCTCAAGGACAAGTACGAGAATATGGGCGCCCAAATGGTAAAGGAAGTGGCGTCGCAGACCTCGGACATTGCTGGCGATGGCACTACCACTGCGACCGTTTTGGCGCAGGCGATTTTGCGTGAAGGCCTGAAATCGGTTGCCGCCGGCATGAATCCTATGGATTTGAAGCGCGGTATCGATAAGGCCGTCACGGCCGCTGTAGAGGCGCTGAAGAAGATTTCGCGGCCCTGCTCCGACCACAAGGAAATCGCCCAGGTTGGTACGATCTCCGCGAATTCCGACGAATCGATCGGCAATATCATCGCCGAAGCGATGGACAAGGTCGGTAAAGAGGGCGTGATCACCGTCGAAGAAGGTTCGGGTCTCGAAAATGCCCTGGAAATCGTCGAGGGTATGCAGTTCGATCGTGGCTACTTGTCGCCTTATTTCGTCAATAAGCAAGAGACGATGACGGCCGATATCGAAAACCCCTACATCCTTATCTATGACAAGAAGATCTCGAATATCCGTGAGCTTCTTCCGATCCTGGAGGGCGTGGCCAAGGCGGGTCGTCCGCTTCTGATCATTGCCGAAGACGTCGAAGGCGAGGCTTTGGCGACACTTGTTGTCAACAATATCCGCGGGATCCTCAAGGTCTGTGCTGTCAAGGCCCCGGGCTTTGGCGACCGCCGTAAGGCCATGTTGCAAGACGTCGCTGTTTTGACTGGTGGTCAGCTGATCTCCGAAGAGATCGGTATGACGCTCGAGGGCGCCGGCATCGATGTGCTGGGTTCGGCCAAGCGCGTTCAGGTCAGCAAGGAAAACACGACCATCATTGATGGTGCTGGCAATTCGAAAGACATCCAGGCGCGCGTCAAACAGATCCGTGCCCAGATTGAAGAAGCCACTTCCGACTATGACAAGGAAAAGATGCAAGAGCGCGTGGCCAAGCTTGCAGGCGGCGTGGCCTTGATCAAGGTGGGCGCGGCTACCGAAGTCGAGATGAAAGAGAAGAAGGCGCGCGTCGAAGACGCCCTTCATGCTACTCGGGCAGCGGTTGAAGAAGGTGTTGTGCCGGGCGGTGGCGTGGCCTTGATCCGGGCTTTGCAGAACATGAAGGTCAAGGGCGACAATCATGATCAGGAAGTCGGTATCCAGATCGCACGCCGTGCCATGGAAGAGCCTTTGCGTATGATCGTTATGAATGCCGGCCTTGAGGGCTCTGTGGTCATGAACAAGGTTGCTGAAGGCAAGGGAAGCTACGGCTTCAACGCGGCAACGGGTGAATATGGAGACATGCTTGCCATGGGTATCCTTGACCCGACCAAGGTGACGCGTACGGCTTTACAGAACGCGGCCTCCGTGTCCGGCTTGATGATTACGACCGAAGCCATGATCGCTGAGCTTCCGCAGGATGAAAAGGCTGCGTCCGGTGGCGGCGGTGGTGGCGGTATGGGTGGTATGGGCGGTATGGGTGGTATGGACGGCATGATGTAAGCTGTTTAGAAACTTAAGCTCGCGAGGCGGAGGGTCGAGAGGCCCTCCGCCTTTTTTTGTTGATCGGCCGATTCTTTTGCGGAAAGTCGAGCTTTAAGGATGGCCGTCCCCCTGTGCTATCATTTAAAATCGCCTCGGCGTCTAACGGAGTCTGTCGTATGCGCGTCACGTGCAGGGCCCTTGCTGGCCTTCGTGCTCGCACCGCGCGCCTTAAAGCTTAGGGGCTTGTTTCTGTAAAGTTTAGGATACATTGGGGTCGCAAACGGGGGGTTTCAGTGCAAGAGCCGGGGCAATATTTTAGGGGTTCTCGTGTTTTTACGGCGTGGCTGAAGTTCGCCCGCACCCTAGCGTTCGGGATGCTCGCGGCGGCGTATCCCTTTGTGTCTTATATGGCCAACGTTTCGGGAAGGCCGGGGATTCTCGGCGTCGCATTTGCCTTTCTGCCCGTGTTGGCGCTCCTGCTGGGCCTTGCGTGGAATGCTAAGCCGCGGCGCTTCTGGCTCGCGCTCTATGGCAGCGCCTGCTTGACCTTGTGGTATTCCAAAAACCTCTTTCTGACCCATTACTCGTGGGCGTATTTCGCTGAGGACGCCGGAACTTTAACGCTTTTGTGCGTGATCTTTGCTCGGACTTTAAGGACCGGGGCCATTCCGCTCATCTCCCGCCTGTCGACTTTGATTCATGGACCGCTCAGCCCTCTTGTGTTGTACTATACCCGTAAGGTGACAGCGCTTTGGGCGCTGCTCTTCGGGGCCATGGCCGGGGTTTCTGTCCTGCTTTTTACCCTGGCGCCGCTGCCCTTGTGGGCCCTGTACGCGAACGTCTTGACGTTGCCCATTATGGCGAGTGTTTTTATAGGCGAGTATGCCGTGCGACGACGAATCCTCCCGCGCGATCAGTGCACCGGTTTTATGCAGGCCGTGCGCGCGAGCCGTAAGCATTGGCGAATGATAGTCGAAGTGGACGCGCCGGCCGCGCCTTCGTCACGAGCCCCACAGTGATCACACGAAATCCGTCTCTTGCCAAGGCCCCGCTTGTCGCCCATCGGGAGGCCGCTGCGGTTGTCGCGTTCTACGGCGGCGCGCCCGTGCCTCTTGCGCGATTCCTTAGGGACGTTGAGTGTGTGGTAGCAGCCCTACCCGATAGCGAGCATGTGCTTAATGGTTGCGTTAACCGTTACCGTTTCGCGGTAGGCCTTCTTGCCGCGGCCGTATCTGGACGCATAAGTGTTTTGCCTTCAACTTATGCCCCGGAGACGATTAGACAGCTGCAAGAAGACACGCCGGATGTGTGTTGTTTGCACGATGGTGACCTCGGTATCGATCTTCCTAAAGTGTCGTTTCCCACTCTCCCGGATATCTCTCAGGCCCCAGTCCTGTCCGACGTCTCGGTGCCGTCTATACCGGTGAGCCAGAGAGTGGTTACGGTCTTTACCTCGGGAACGACGGGTCTTTCCGTAGGGCATCATAAGACTTGGGGCTCGCTTGTCGAGGGAGCGCGCCTGGAGGCGAGCCGACTCGGGCTGGATCGAGACGACCCCTATACCCTTGTCGGGACCGTGCCGCCTCAGCATATGTACGGGTTGGAGTCGACAGTTATGTTGGGTCTGCACGGCGGGGTCGCGATCAGCGCGGATCGGCCGTTTTATCCCCAGGACATTGTGTCTTCGCTGAGTGCCGTTCCGCGCCCGCGATTGCTCGTGACCTCCCCGGTCCATCTGCGGGCGCTCCTCGGAAGCGGCCTTGAGTCGCCGCCCATCGATACGATTTTGTGCGCTACAGCGCCGCTGCCAATAGCGCTTGCCGAGGAGGCTGAGCGCCGTCTTGGCGCGCCTTTGTACGAGATTTATGGGGCGACCGAGGCCGGTCAGGTGGCGAGTCGCCGGCCTGTTGTGGATACCGCTTGGCAACTCCTTCCGGGGCTTTCGTTGGACTGCAGGCAGAATCAGTTTTGGGTCCACGGCGGCCATGTCCAAGAGCCCGCTTTGCTAAATGACCTGATCGAACCCCAAGGGCCCCAGCACTTTGTGCTCCATGGTCGGGGCACCGATGTTATTAACGTGGCCGGCAAACGCAGTTCACTTGTGTTCCTGGAGCAACAGTTGCTCAGTATCCCAGGAGTCAGGGACGGGGCGTTCTATATGCCCGAAGAGAGTTCGGCGGGCCCGGTGGCGCGTCTCGTAGCCTTCGCGGTCGCGCCGGGGCTTACGCCGGAGGCTATTGGTGAGGCCCTGCGTGTGCGCATAGACCCGGCCTTTTTGCCGCGCCCCCTCTATCTGGTCGAGGCGCTGCCAAGGCTCCCAACCGGCAAGCTTCCTCTCGCTGCCCTGAAAAGCCTTGTTGCCTCTTTGTCTCAAGATGCCAGTCGCGGTCGTGGCTGACAGAGTCCTCACAACGTTTTCGGAGGGACACCCGGCCTTTGCGGGGCACTTTCCCGGTGCCCCGATCGTACCGGGCGTGCTTTTGCTAGATGAGCTCTTGCACGCGTTGGCGGCCGATCTTCATCGACCCTATACCGCATTCCTGGTCGACTCTGTCAAATTCCTCCATCCGGTGAGGCCGGATGACATCGTGTGCTGGGCGTATACCGAGACGCCTGCGGGCGCCATCCGCTTTACCCTCTCGGTGGGGGACCGCGAAGTGGCTGCGGGCGTTCTTGGTGTCAGGCCCGGGACATGAAGAAGCCGTGGACCGTAACGCCTTCCCTGCGCGTGCGGGCGCGGGCACCAAAGGCTAAGGCCTTGGCGCCATGGCCGTTCGTGGCGGCGCGTCGCTGCGGTATCCTAAAGCGCGTGGTAACGGCCCCGATTTATGATTTTCATAGCGTGCCTGTGGCAGGCGATATATGAGCACCCAAAAGACCGAACGGGGCCGTTTCGCAGTCGACATCGAGGCCATCAGGGGGTGTCTTCCGCATACTGGCACCATGTGTCTATTGGCGGGTGTGCGTCGCTTTGACCAAGATATGATCGAGTGCGTGGCGACCAACCACCGCCGCCAAGACCACCCCCTGCGTGCGCACGATCGCTTGGGTGTCGCGTGCGGCGTGGAGTACGCGGCCCAAGCGACTGCCGTCCACGGAGCCCTTTTGGCGCCGTCTCGTGCCGGCCCACCACAGGCGGGCGCCCTGGTGGGCCTACGCCACGTTCGGTTCGAGGTGGATAGGCTGGACGACGTGCCGGAGGACCTTGTGCTCATTTGCCATTGTCTTGCCCGTGATGAGGGCGGGGCTATGTACGATTTCCGGGTGCTGGCAACAGATCGCGTTTTGTTGTCCGGCCGGGTTACGGTCACGTTTGCGCCGTCCTCTTTACGGTTCGGGCGCGCGGAGGGTACATGAGTCAAATCCGGCGAGCGCTCGTGACGGGAGGCAGCGGAGTCATTGGTTCTGCGATCTGCAGGCGTTTGGCGACCGATGGTTGTGAGGTGCTAGTCCACGCCCATCGTCACGCGCAAGCGGCCGAGCGGCTGGTATCTGAGATCGCGGGCGCTGGTGGCAGGGCCTCGGTCTGTGTTTTCGATATCACCGATCAGGCCGCGACCGAACTTACCCTGACGACACTTTTGGCGGACGGGGCCATACAAGTGCTTGTGCATAATGCCGGAATTCACGACGACGCGGTATTGGCCGGTATGAGCGCCGCCCAATGGCAACGCGTTCTGGATGTGTCATTAAATGGTTTTTTCCATGTGGTTCAGCCGCTTTTGCTCCCTATGATTCGTACCCGCTGGGGTCGCATCATCAATGTCACTTCGGTCGCCGGCATTATAGGCAATCGCGGTCAGGCCAACTATGCGGCTGCCAAGGGCGGGCTCCATGCCGCGGGCAAATCCCTGGCCCTTGAAGTGGCGAGTCGGGGCATTACCGTGAACTCCGTCGCACCCGGCATTATCGCGACACCTATGAGCGCAGTCTTCAGTCCTGAGGATATTGCGCGTCTTGTCCCCATGAAACGCGCGGGCGAACCTGGAGAGGTGGCGGATCTTATCGGGTTTCTGGCCTCAGATCAGGCGGCCTATATAACGGGCCAAGTGATCTCCCTCAATGGCGGCATGGTCTAGATTCATGACGATTCGCAGTATGCACTATCGACCTTTTCGGTCGGCGTCTTGCCTCCCTTTAAGTTGCACGCAAACCCTATGACCCATATCGACAAGAACCCACAGGCTTGCAGCTCAGATCTCAGCCTTGAGTCTCTGCCATGAACCATCTAAGGTTAAAGCGCAGGCGCGGTTGGCGCGCAGTGGTGTCGTGTGTCCTTGAATAGAGAAGACAAAGCAAAGACTGCGCGCCCCGGCATCGCCGGATGCGCTTTCCTTACACGGGCGTGCGGATGAGCAGCGCGTTGATCGTACCTTGCCCAAAGAGACGTTGAGCGTGTGGTCGCCCCGCCTGCGCGCGGCCTTGGCGGAGCACCGCATCCGGGCCGCTTATCAGCCGATAGTCACGTTGGCCGATGCGGCCGTTGTGGCTGAGGAGGCCCTGGCACGCTTCGTCGCGACCGACGGGGTGGTCACCTCAGCCGGGGCGTTTATTGAGGCCGCGGTCGCTTGTGAGTTGATCGCTGCCATCGATGAGACGGTGTTAAACCAGACGCTGGCCCGGTGTAGCGTCCGGCGCGCGTTGGGCTTGCCGGGGCGCCTCCATTTCGTGAATGTCTCGGCCGCCCTGCTCGCCGCTCCCGCCCACCTGACCCATTTGGCGGCGGCGGTAGAGCCTTGTGGTACCCCCTGGGCTCAAGATGACCCCCGCTGGCGGTCTTTAGTGATCGAGATCACCGAACGGGAACTGATTACCGATCTGCCTGGGGTCATCGGGGCCCTAGGGCCTTTGCTGAACGCGGGCGTGCGCTTGGCGCTGGATGACTTCGGAAGTGGATTCTCGTCCTTTCTCTATCTGGCGGATCTACCCATCGCGTTTCTCAAAATAGAGCATGCGCTCATTGCCCGGGTCGGGCAGGATCGGCGCGTGGATATCATGGTCGAGGCTATCGCTCGCATGGCCACCGACCTCCATATCACCACTATTGCCGAAGGCATCGAGACCCAGGCGGTGGCCGCTACGGTGGCATCTCTCGGCATTCTTTGGGGGCAGGGCCATCATTTCGGACAGCCGGGCTGGGATTAAGGGGGCGTTGTGCGAGGGTCTCGGCCGTCTGTGACGACCGAGGACAAGCGCTCCTGGAAAGCCTACAGCGGGCCCATCACGGCCCCCAGCATTACCTGGGGGCCGTTTGTTGCTATCACGGGCCGACCGATACCGGCAGTTCTTCCGCTACGTATACCTGGTGTCGGCGTTTGCGCCACGCCTTGAAGGATCGCCGAGGATTCCGTAGGAGGTGCATATAGTAAAGCACCTTGAAGGTGGCAATTGACCGCCAGATGGGCGTGTCGCCAAAAATATCCCCCGCAAGCATGGACAGGAGCGCCTCTTTGACCCGGAAGACGTTAGAAGGCTCCATAAACAAGTCGCGCATACTGGGGTGGTTTATGCGGTAAATAAACCATGAAAATTCTTTCGGACCATGGCGCAGTTTGCGATCGTAGTGCCGTAACGCCGCACCCGCCTTTTCTGGCGTACTAAGGCATGTCGCGATGGCCTCTGCGGCTAGAAACGCACCGTTCATGGCGAGCATGACGCCCGATGAGAATACAGGATCAATAAAGGCAAAGGCATCGCCCAAGAGGAGGTAACCAGGCCCCGATGACCGGCCACAGTTGTATGAGAAGTTTCCGGTGGCCTCGACTACGGATACCAGTTCTGCCTCCTTCAGCCTTTCCATAAGCGCGGGACATAAGGCCAGGGTGTCGCGGAAAAAGGCCTCTACGGGCTTGTCGCGGGCCTTCAGGAAATATGGCCACATGACCGCCCCTATGCTTGTGAGGCCGTTGGCCAGCGGAATGAACCAAAACCAGCCGTGATCGAACCAGAATATGGAGATGTTGCCTTCCGCTCGGCCCTCGCCGCGCTTTGCGCCGCGAAAATGTGCGTAGAGCGCCGAGCTATTGTGTCGAGGATTGCGTGTCTTGTCGCGAAAACGATTCCCGAGGAAGGTGTCGCGGCCAGACGCGTCCACTACAAAGCGCGTCCGAAAGTCCTCCTGGCTACCGTCATCGTGCTCGGCATGCACAAGCGCCCCTTCCCCCTCGGGCAGAAACGTGATGTCCCGTACGCGACACCCCTCTAATGTCGTCGCGCCCTTTTTTGCGGCATTTTGGAACAAAATGGTATCGAGATCGGAACGTAGTACTTGGTAGGCGTAGGGTATGGTCTTATTCCAGGCATCGGCGAATTGAAACGTCTGGGATCCTTTTTCGTGCCAGGGCGACACGAATTCCGCACCCCATTTCTCTATTCCAATGGAGCGCACAGCTTCACCTACGCCCAGTCGTTCAAAAAGCGGTAGGTTGGCGGGTAGCAGCGACTCGCCAACATGAAACCGGGGGTGATGGCTCTTTTCAGCGACCGTCACATGATAACCCTGCTCGGCAAGGAGCGTGGCAACCGTAGAGCCTCCGGGCCCCCCTCCTATAACCAGCACATCACAATTTCCGGTTTTTATTGGTGTTTTGAGCGGCATTTCTTTTGTCATTATCTCTCCCCCATATATTAAACGTTAGGCGCCAGCGTCCACTGCCAAGCGCAGCTTAGCGCCTTGATAGTTCCGAGGATAGGCTCTCAGACGTCGGTGATCTAAGCAAGCCTTATCCCATGTATCGACTGATGGCCCAGAACTGAAAAGTGGTGCCAAGCATAGCGAAGACGTGGAAGATCGCGTGAAAATATTTCACGCGATCACGAACAAGGAATAGAACACCTACGATATAGCACACACCCCCGAACGCTAAGGCCGCGAGGATCGGGTTCGGGGTCTGGTGGAAAAGCGGCGTTGCCCCTAATGCCGTAAGCCAACCCATTCCCTGATACACCCACACCGAGCGCCTTGGGTAGTCTTGTGGGTAGCGCACCATAAGGACTAGGCTTAGAAGTGCGAGCACCCATTCACAAAGACACAGAAACACGCCTAACGAACCGCGCACCATGAGCAAGGCAACCGGGGTGTAAGTGCCCGCAATCAGCAAAGTGATCGCCATTCGGTCGATCCGTTGTAGGCGGTCTTTTGTAGCACTGCTCTTTAGGGCGTGATAGATCGTAGATGTTGCGTAGAGGATGACCATGGTGCTGGCAAAGACCAAGGCGCTCACAAGCTTCAGGGCGTCCTGGCCGCGCCAGGCCTCACGTACCAGGACGAACCCCCCGCTCAGGGCCAAGATCACGCCCAGCGCGTGCAAAGCACTGTTTACGATCTCCTCACGCCGGGACTGGGGGCGATAGTCAAGGCTCGTCCTACCTGATTTTGTACATGTGGTACTCATCTTTTGTATCGGTTCCTCATTCGGCGGATTGCCGCGTCCCCAAAAGTGCTACGAATGATACGGTACCCTACGGCCGATGACCTGTCTAAAGTGTCAGTTGCGAGCCGATATCGCGCAGACGTCCACGCCGATCCTCGTAGTCGGGCATGACTCGCCCCAGTTCCCGCCAGAATCGCGGGCCGTGGTGGGGGGCAATGAGATGGCAAAGCTCATGGGCAATAACATAATCGAAGAGCATTTCCGGTACGAGCATGAGGCGCCAGTTGAGGCTTATCGTGCCGCGTGTGGAACAGCTGCCCCAACGTGTTTTTTGGCCCGCTATGCGGATGCGTTTGGGGGCACGACCCACAAGCGGCGCAAAATGGATAATGCGGGCCACGCTGTGGTGGCGGGCCTCGTCACGGTACCAAAGCTCAAGCAGGGCGCGCGCCTGCGTCGCGTTGCTGGCCGTTACTGCCAAGGTCTCCCCGTGGCGGCGCACACAAGCCGGGCCAGGCCCGCAATCCCAATGGAGGTATAAGGTGTCGTCTAGATACCGAAGGACCATGCCAGTGGCAAAAGGAGGTGCCTTGGATAGCTTCTCAAGCCGTTTTAGCGTGCGCTGAATCCAGCGCGATTTGGCGTCCAGGAAGGCATCAATATCCCGTTGGCTGGTGGTCACGGGCACGAGCAGCCTAAGCTCCCCTGCCGGATTGATCTGTAGGCACAGGGTGCGACGTTTGTGGCTACGGACAAGTGCGTACGCAGCCACGGTCAAATCTCGATCATTTCGAACTCATCCTTGGTTGCGCCACAGTCCGGACAGGTCCAGTTTTCCGGTACCTCCTCCCAACGTGTGCCGGCAGCCAATCCGTGTTCGGGTAGGCCTTTTTCTTCCTCATAGAGGAAGCCGCAAATAACGCACATATAGACTTTCATAGGGCTTACATTCATAGGGCTATCTTGCCACGATTCCCGCTTCTCGTGAAACGCGCCCCCAAGCAGTACAATCGTGCAATGACGACACGGTGCGCTATCGTTCTTTGCAATCTCGGGGGACCGGACTCCC
>Ga0307375_10001664_pt1 | contig 23826 bp, 16 predicted proteins | sample TR1MG_FD_202531 | JGI IMG/M metagenome (GOLD analysis project Ga0307375, IMG submission 202531) | Soil microbial communities from Risofladan, Vaasa, Finland - TR-1 | ecosystem: Environmental > Terrestrial > Soil > Coastal area > Acid sulfate soil | place: Finland: Risofladan, Vaasa | collected...
GGGAAGCCTAATATTATAAAAACTCACCCCTCTCCTAGGATCCAAAGCAACAAGCGCGATTGGAGGGGCGTCTCAGCTTACATGAGTGTGAAACTTAATTGCGAATGTCTCAGCAGAACTTTCCCGTGGAAGGAACCAGTTCCACTGTTCATAAAACCAGATAGCGAGTTCTGGAATGTATTCAGAATGATCGGCTAAATATTCAATTTGCAGCAGAAGTCGAAAGGAGTTTGGATTTTGCAGTAGGGCGTGGCACCCTTTGAGGGTCTCTTGTCTTGGTAAACCAAAGACTCTCCCAAAGGGGCCGTTTGTTCAAGATCCTCGAGGGGGATCCTCACCAAACCTTCACGCTGCTTGACCATTTATGCGAAAAAAACCAACGCGATTTTAGCTCATGCTCATATAACAGCTTTATATCAGCTTTATATCAATTTGATATTTTCCATCAAATGCAACGTTAATGATAGCGTTACTCACCAGTGTTTATAAAGCGTTACCTCCACCGTTACCGATAGGGTCATTTGGTGGTGAGTAACGAGGGGATGGAAAAGTCAATGTCATAAAAACTCACCACTCGTCTTATTATCGAAAATGCAGACGTTTCATTGCGGGTAGCGGGGGCTATCCAGATGTTGTTGATATTTACCATCTAGCTGTCCGTTTAAGTTTGCCCCGAGAAAAGGATGGTCAGGTTAGTTCAAAGAAAAGGCCTTCAATCCTGTCTGTCGCTATGACATCTCTTCGACCTAAGGAGACTGTGGCAAATTTCTGAAAAGGTGGTCGGTGCTGCCTGCTGGAACGTCTGTGTTTAACGCTTCTACATATAAAAATACATATAGGCCGTTTGCGTGTCCAACATTGCTTGGAGCTGTGCTAATCTCATGCACCATGCAATCAACCAACGAATATTTTTTCCACATCGTGACCGACGGTCATCATCCAGGGCGAGGCTGGCACCTTATTGCTGGATATTACATTCGTTACGCGGTTGAAAACGAAGTCTGTTTGTCCGCTCGATCGAAGTGATCGAGTCCGAGTGATTATGCCAACCCAGCCGCTGAACCAGCTACTGAAAATGGCCGTTGTTGCTGGAGTCGAAACGGCGGTACGACTTCATATCAGTCGTGGTGATGATCTGGATGCCTGTGATGGTGCTGGCTTCACCCCACTTATGTTGGCCGCAAGTCGCAATAAAGCAAATATCTGCCGTATTCTATTGGAAGCTGGCGTCAATCCAGACTTGGTGGATCATTCCGGTCGAAATGCTCTTGCCATTGCCCTTGAAGCGGCAGCCTCAGAGGCTGCCGCAGTAATTATCGAAGATGCCAATCCCCGACAAGTTCTAGCTGAAGATTCTGTCCTTCCAAGCGTGGTAGACGAGTTGGTAACGCCTGACTATTCAACTGACACCATCGAACCAGATATCGCAGCAGTGAACGATGGTCGTTGCTTGGAGAAAGTCGAGGTATCCAATCGAGAAAAAATGGCGCTGGAATATTCAGACGAGGAAGATAGTTGCTTTGATCTTTCTGCCTGGGTTGAGGAGGAGGATGGCCCCCCTCCCGCCGGCGACGAGACCCTAACTATGGAGGCAACAAAACTCCACTTGCTCATCACTAGGCATAAGCCAGTGGATACGGCAGAGGATTGGGAGGATTTCGATCTTTTTCTTCCCGAGTTTGCGACCCCATTACTTAAAGCCGACGATGAGGAAGGACGTATCGGCCTTCGCCATCTCTTTTTAAGAGCGCTCAGAGAAGGTAGCGTGTCGAAAATATCAGTTCAGGTTCTTTGCGATGAGTCGGATGGTTCTCCGAACGAGGCTGTGGAAGACCTCCTAAATCTGGTTCTTCATGATCTGGGAACTGATACGGATGAGAGGTTGGAGATCGAAGTTCCATACCTCTCCCCGAATGCAAGTGCTGAAGAAGAGGATGATCTGTACGATGTATTCGCATTTCTGGACGATGTTTCGTCGGGCAGGAACGAACCACTGAGGTACTACCAGCGCGACATCAGGAACGTCAAACTGTTGACGCGGGAAGGCGAGATAGAGATTGCCAAACGCATCGAGGAGGGACTCAAACACATGATCCAGGCCATGTCCGCTTGCCCAGCGCTCATTGCTGAAATACTTGTTCTGGCCGACAAGGTAGCCCGTGATGAGTTGGGCATTGATGAGGTGATCGACGGGTTCGTTGATGTCGAATCAGATGTCATGGAGCCTGTCATCGAGGATGTGGTGGCTGATGACGAGGATAGAGAAGCACTTGCTGCGGCAGATATGGCACAACTGAGAAAGGATGCCTTGGAACATTTTGAAGCCATATCCGGTCTGTTCACCCAGATGGGTAATGCTTATGATAATTTCGGTTCCAAGAGCCAGCAGTACGCTACACTGCAAGAGCAGATTTCCAACGAGTTGATTCTGTTTCGCTTCACCACGAAGCAAGTCGACACTCTGTGCGGTACCATTCGAAGTCTAGCCGCAGAAGCTCGTAAATATGAGCACGATCTGATGGAGTTATGCGTTACCAAGGCGAATATGCCCCAAACTGACTTCATCAGTGCCATCGCTCAGAACGATGGAAATCCAGGCTGGGTACAGCAGGAAATCGCAGATGACAAACCCTATAGTGAATCGTTGGCTTTTTTTCAAAATGCCATTCTCGATCGACAGAGAAAAATGCTTGATCTGCAAAAGGACATCGGAATACCCATAAAGGTTCTTGAAGAAGTCGATGTTCAGTTGTCAGATGGTGAAACCAAGGTTCTAAGGGCCAAACGCGATATGATCGAAGCCAACCTGCGCTTGGTGATTTCCATTGCCATGAAATACAACAACCGGGGCCTGCCATTCCTTGATCTTATCCAGGAAGGCAATATTGGCCTGATGAAAGCAGTGGACAAATTCGAATACCGTCGCGGCTATAAATTTTCCACTTATGCCACTTGGTGGATACGCCAGGCGATCACACGCTCCATCGCCGACCGGGCACGCACCATCCGCCTCCCGGTACATATGGTAGAGACCATCAACAAGATGGAACGCATTTCACGGCAGACCCTGCAAAGGGGCGGTTCAGGACCTGATACGGTGACGCTTGCAGTGGAGATGGGAATGCCGGAAGAAAGAATCCTCAAGATATTAAATATCATCAAAGAGCCAATATCGTTGGAGACCTTGGGGAGCGATGAGGATGGCTCGTCCTTGGTTGACACCATCGAAGATGAGAGCCTGATACCGCAGTTTGATACTCTGTCTCAGGAAAGCTTGGTAAGAATCGTGAAGGAGGTTCTGGATTCGATAGAGCCGCGAGAAGCAGAGGTGTTGCGCATGCGATTCGGAATCGATACAGAGACCGAACACACGCTGGAGGAGGTGGGCCAGCAGTACAACGTCACGCGCGAGCGTATCCGCCAGATTGAAGCCAAGGCGTTGCGCAAGCTGAAACATCCATCTCGATCGGAAAAACTGGAAAGCTTCCTGACGGAAAAAACCAGGGAATCCATTCGCTTGAAAAAGTTGGATAACTTGTTGACGGCGGAAACGGACGAGTCCATGGAATGTCCCTAATGAATCGGAACGCAAACTTTAGAAATGCTCCGCCCCGTGCCGGAGCGATGCTGGAAGCTTTGAGGGGACTCGGATATACGACCTCCGCAGCCCTGGCCGACATTGTCGATAACAGCATCTCGGCAGGAGCCACCGAAGTCAGGATCGATTTTACTTGGAATGGCACATCGAACTGGATTGCAGTGCTCGACAACGGTCGTGGTATGGATGATGCCGAACTGGAAAGCGCTATGCGTCTAGGGGACAGGAGTCCCTTGGAAAAACGTGACCGGACAGACCTCGGGCGGTTCGGGATGGGGCTGAAAACAGCCTCATTATCGCAATGCCGCAGGCTTACGGTGGCCTCCGTTAAAAACGGCACAACGTCCTGTTTGCGATGGGACTTGGATGCGTTGGCAGCATCCCCCGACGGTGGATGGCTACTGTTTGAAGGCCCATCTCCCGGCTCCGAGACATTTCTGGCTTCCGTCTCCCATATGAAATCGGGCACTCTCGTCCTCTGGGAGACACTGGACCGGATAGTAACTAACGGCTACGTTGCCAACGACTTCAACGATCTGATAGACCGCGTTGAGTCGCATTTTGCTATGGTGTTTCACCGTCTCATACAAGGACCCAATGCCAGGCTTAATATTCTTCTGAATGGAAAACCTGTAGTGCCATGGGACCCTTTCATGACGGGTCATGCCGCGAAAACCTGGGACTCACCCATCGCCAAGACTGCGACACAATCGGGTATAGTCGAGGTCGAATGCCATGTGTTGCCCCACCGCGACAAACTGACACCTGCCGAGTTTGATGCGGGCGGCGGCCCCGAAGGGTGGACCGCCCAGCAGGGCATCTACGTCTACCGCAACGAGCGCCTACTGGTGGCAGGCGGCTGGCTGGGACTGGGGCAAGGGCGTGCGTGGAACCGCGAGGAAGCTTACCGTCTGGCGCGCATCCGCCTCGACATTCCGAATACAGCGGACGCCGAGTGGAAGATAGATATCCGCAAATCTACGGCTAGGCCTCCCGTCTCTATGCGCCTTTGGCTAACCAGGCTGGCGGAGGATACCCGCGAACGTGCCAGGAGGGTTTTCGCCTACCGGGGAAGTCCGACACCAGGTCCTGGGGGTGCCACCGTAGAGCAGGCCTGGCGTGTGGAACATTCAAGATCCGGAGCGCGATACAAGATCGATGAAAAGCATCCCGTCATATCCGCCGTGCTCGATGGAGCCGGTGAACTGCTTCCTATGGTGAAGGCCATGCTGCGAGTGGTCGAGGAGACAGTTCCGGTTCAGAGGATATGGCTGGATACAGTTGAAAACAAGGAAACACCGTTGACGGGCTTTTCCGGAGAGCCTCCCGAGAAGGTTGTTGCGGTGTTGAAAACTATCTATGCGGATATGGTCGGACGGCGGGGGATGTCGCCCGCCAACGCCAAGAAAATGCTTGCCGTGACCGAACCCTTTCAGAACTATCCGGGACTCGTGGCAACTCTGCCCGACGAAGAACCCGCCAAGTCCGGACAATAAATTAAAGGAAACTAGATGTCCGAAACCCAAAAAACCTTTCTGAATGTCGTCAGCATCGCCCAGACCATTCTGCTCGGGGAAAAGGACAAATCGAAAATCACACCTTCACTCATTGCTGAAAAGGTAGATCTGGCAGTGGGACTCGTGGCCGCTTCCGAATCGGTTGAGTTCGATAGGCAGTCCGCCATCGCTGAGCTGATCCGCCGGTTCAGTCTTTGGATAGGACAGGATTCTACCCTGCATGATGAAGAGGGGCACGAGCCATGGCTCGTTTCAGCAAGGAAGAAGGATTGGCGTTACTGGCAGCGGTATCAGGGTTTTCTGGAAAGGAAGATGTCCACAACGGCGGTCGATGCCTTGGATAAATCAACCGATAAAATATTGGAGCTGCTCGAAGACCCGAACCGTGAAGGACCTTGGGATCGGCGGGGTCTGGTGGTTGGGCACGTTCAGTCAGGCAAGACGGGCAACTATTCGGGACTCGTCTGTAAGGCTGCAGATGCGGGTTACAAGATCATTATCGTGCTGGCGGGCCTGCACAACAACCTGCGCTCCCAAACCCAGATTCGTCTGGAGGAGAGCTTTCTCGGCTACGAGACCTCCTTTGCCGGTGAGTTCGGCAAGCCTGTCGGTGTGGGTGAGATAGACAGCGACTCAAAAATTCAACCGAACTGCGCAACAACAAGGGCCGACAAGGGAGATTTTACTACCAAGGTTGCCAAGCATCTCGCCATCTCGCCCGAGCAAAGACCGTGGTTGTTCGTCGTGAAGAAGAACAAGACAGTCCTTGAGCGGCTGTTGAAATGGATAGGCAGTCATGTTGCCGACGCTACCGACTCGGAGAGTAGTCGCAGGTTCGTATCTAACCTGCCACTACTCCTGATCGACGACGAAGCTGACCACGCATCGGTCGACACAGGCGAGCAGTTGTTCAACCCCGACGGCACGCCCGACGACGAACACCAGCCGAAGGCCATAAACAGCCGCATCCGCAAGATTCTGCACTCCTTTGCGAAATCGGCATATGTTGGCTATACGGCCACACCCTTCGCCAATATTTTCATCCACCGCCGCAACGAGACTACCGAGGAGGGGCCAGATCTTTTCCCACAATCCTTCATCATCAATCTTGCCGCACCTTCCAACTATGTTGGCCCCGCCCGCGTGTTCGGTTTGAATTCTCCCGATGGACGGGTTGGGGGATTACCCCTGACGCGCGATATAACAGATCATGTGAGTGGAGACGGTTCGGGCGGATGGATGCCGCCAAAGCATAAAAAGGAACATATCCCTCTCCACGAGGGTCTCGACGCGGTGCCTCCCTCTATGCGGGAGGCGATCGGAGCTTTCGTTCTGGCATGCGCCGCACGAACCTGTCGAGGGCAGGCTTCGGAACACTCCTCCATGCTGATTCACGTCACTCGGTTGAATCTAGTTCAGAGGGAGGTATATCGGCAGGTCGAGGATATCGTAAAAAGAATGAGGCAGCGGATATCCAGAGGCGTGGATCACGAGGCTTTGCTGTCCGAACTGCATGACCTCTGGGAAAACGACTTCCTGCCAACCTGCGCGGAAATTACGTCGCTCCTTCCCAAGGAGGAATGTCCTACCGTCATTCCTAATTGGGAGGAAATTCTCGCCGTTCTGCCCGACGTTCTATCCGATATTGATGTCAGGATGATCAACGGCACGGCCAAGGATGCGCTTGACTACGCCGAGCACCAAGGCAAGGGATTGAAAATTATCGCCATCGGTGGTGACAAATTGTCGCGCGGTCTCACCCTGGAAGGCTTGTGCGTCAGCTATTTCGTCAGAACCTCCAAGATGTATGACACGCTGATGCAGATGGGGCGCTGGTTCGGCTACCGTCCAGGTTACATCGATCTCTGTCGGCTCTACACGACTGCGGAACTCGTCGAGTGGTTCGGCCACATCGCCGATGCGTCGGAAGAGTTGCGCGAGGAGTTCGATGCTATGGTCGAAAGTGGTGGGACGCCGAAAGATTACGGACTCAAGGTACAGTCCCATCCCATCCTGATGGTAACCTCGCCGCTCAAGATGCGCACTGCGGAAACCCTATTGCTCTCGTATAGTGGAAATCTCGTCCAGACGGTTGCTATGTATCGCGAGCCGGCCATTCTGCGCCGCAACCTGGATGCAACTAACCGGCTGCTGGCCGCTATGGGCGATCCTGACGAACGAGGACCGACGAGGACTCGCGATGGGAATAGCGACGAATGGAAGCGCTCGTTTCTGTGGAACGGGGTTGGGGCGAACTTAATTACCGATTTCCTTGCGTCGTTTTCGACGCATCCCAAGGCGTCCAGGGCGAACAGCTCAGTTATCGCCGAGTTCGTGGGCAGGATGGTCGCAGCCGGAGAACTGACATCATGGACAGTGGCCTTGCTGGGAGAAGGACACGCGACGAAACCCTACGTTTTCGCAAACGGACTGGAAATAGTCGCGATGCCATCCAGAACGGACACTAAAGTGGAGGGCAGCTACTCGATCGGAGTCCTGACGGAGCCTGGTGACGAAGCAATCGACTTGGATTACCCCGCTTGGAAGAAAGCGTTGGACTGGACGTTGTCGGAATGGAAACCCGATCCCGCCCGTAATCGGCTTACACGGCCAATACGCCCGAGCGGGAAGAAGATTCGCGACGTGCGGGGGTTGGGGCGAGATGACATCAAGGCGGCACCGGAACGCGGTGTACTTCTGCTTTACCCGCTTTCCCCGGAAGGTGCTGGTGAGTCTGTATCTGGCTCTTGGAGCGAACCCATCATGGCGTTCGCCATCAGTTTTCCTTCCAGCAATTCCGATGTGAAGGTAGCATACAAAGTTGATCACCTTTTGTGGGAGCAAGAGTATGGCCCGGCCGACTGACGAATTTGTTCTTGCTTGGGATTCCCTTACGGGCGAGTCCACGGAGGATGGCTGGCGAAGCATTTCTGTTGCGAGTGCGGGTTCCTGCCATCTGATGGCGGCAAGGAGATTTCCTGGAAATGGGGAGTCGCTGCTTGCACATTTCCCAACGGCAAGGATTCCAGTCGCAGAAAAGTTACCTGAGGGGCGGGGGTTCACGATCGAGCGGGTGGAACCCCACGGTGATGGAAAAACATGGTTGGCATTAACCAGAAATGAGTCTGGCAGTATTGAGCTTTTCTTAGAGATGGTAGGTGATGTGGTCGGTGTCTTGGACGTAGATGCGGCCTCGGGTGATGAGCGGCTGCTGACGATCTTCCTCGGTAGGGTTCGGGCCTGGCAGGAGTTCATGCGCCGTGGTGCTCAAGGGTTGGAACCCGAGGCCGAAATCGGGCTTATCGGAGAGTTGTCGTTTCTGACCGCCATGGTCGAAGCTGGTATTCCAGCATTGCTTGCGGTGGAATCTTGGGTGGGTCCGCTCGATGGTATTCAGGACTTCGAGGTGGGCACCGGTGCGGTGGAGGTGAAGGCGACCGTTTCGACTGCAGGTTTCCCGGCTAAGATAGGTTCTCTTGAACAATTGGATGATTCGATCCGCCAACCGCTATTTATCGCTGGAGTGCGGCTTTCCCAAACCGAGTCGGGTCAGAACCTGCCGGAATACGTCGCCCACGTCCGTCTGGTTTTGAATGGCGATGTTGGGGCGGATCGGCTATTTTCGGACAGGCTTTTAGCCGCCGGATATTTTGATGCACACGGCGACCGATATCCGCGTCGTTTCGCCATAGCTGGGATGAGGATTATCGAGGTAGGTGAAGGGTTCCCCCGTCTGACCCACGCAACGGTGCCAATGGGTATCAGAAGAGCAAAGTACGAGATAGATTTCGACAGGGTTCTCGGGGAGAGCTTGGAACCTGAATATGCGTTTAAGAAACTGGGAGTACTTTAATAATGGAATTATCAGAATTTTTGCTGGAAACGCAGGCTGAAGTCAGGGCGCAGATGAGCGATGGCAGCCCCTTCGCGGAAATGGTGTTTTCAGAAGTCGTCATGCAGCACATGGCGGAAATCGGAATGACATTCGAACCCGTAGTTTGCCACTTCAACGGGAAGGTCGGAAACGCCGTCCTGCGTTTGAGCGGTTACGCGATGTCCGACGAAGCAGACCAGTTGGATCTATTCGTGAGCCTATACGAGGGTGTCGACGAACTCACACCCGTCCCCGATGCAGATACCAAGATGGCAGTTGAGCAGTGCATACGCTTCCTCAGCCTCTGCGCCGAAGGGAAGATGGCACCGAAACTGGATCCGTCTAGCGACGTTCATTCGCTTGCGCTCACCATTCAGGAGATCTACAACGGTCTCGAACAGGTCAGGGTTTTCGTCCTGACCGACAAAGTAGCCAAAGCCAAGGGTTTCAAGACTAGGGAGATCGCTGGAAAATCCGTTCGCCTTGAGGTCATGGACATCGAGCGTCTGTACCGTCACTGGTCCGAGGGTAAGCCACGCGACGAACTGGTTATCGATTTTATCGAGGTGTCGGGTTCCCCGCTACCCTGTGTGTTCGTTCCTGGAGAAGCCAACGAATATGATTACGCACTGACGGCGATTCCGGGCGAAGCACTGCGGTTCGTGTACGAGAGATTCGGTTCCAGGCTGCTGGAGGCCAACGTGCGCTCGTTCCTGAGTGTGAAGGGCAAGGGTGTGAATGCGGGGATACAGAATACCCTACGCACGGCTCCGGGACACTTCATGGCCTACAACAACGGAATCGTGCTCGTGGCCGATGAAATGAGGCTCGAAAAGACCGTTGATGGTGCCGCAGGCATCGCCTGGTTGAAGGGTATGCAGATAGTGAATGGCGGGCAGACCACGGCCTCGCTCTATTTCGCCAAGAAGAAGTTTCCCGAGACCGATCTGAGCAGAGTAAGGGTACCCGCGAAAATCATCGTCATGCGCGAGCAGGATCCAGCCAAGGAGGAGGCATTGGTCTCCGATATTTCGCGTTTTGCCAACAGCCAGAACGCGGTCAGGCAGTCTGATCTTTCCGCCAACAAACCGTTCCACGTCGAGGTCGAGAAACTCTCGCTGACCGTCTATTGCCCCGACGGCATAGGCCGATGGTTCTACGAACGCGCGGCGGGAAGCTACAACACGCTTCTGAGCCGCGAGGGAACGACCCCCGCCAAATTGAAGGTTCTGAAAGAGGCCATTCCACCGTCCCGAAAAATCACCAAGACGGACCTGGCCAAATACATCAATGCTTGGGATAGAAAGCCCGATGTGGTCAGCCTCGGCTCCCAGAAAAACTTCGATCGTTTCATGGCGTCCCTTACCGGGGAAGAGGGAGAGGAGATTCCGATGCCCGGAGTGCAGGAATACAAGGCGATGATCGCCAAGACCAAGATTTTCAGAGACACTCAGAAACTCGTGCGCCCGATGTTCCAGGCATTCCAAGCGAACGTGGTCGCCTACGTTGTGTCCGTTCTTGCCGATAGGTTGGGGGATAGGATCGATCTCGACCGCATTTGGATTCGTCAGGGGATTTCGCAGGAGTTGCTCTCGCAGATCGCTATATGGGCCAGAGAAGTGAACGACGTTCTCCACAGAACTGCTGGGGGTCGTATGGTTTCGGAGTGGTCCAAGAAGCCTGAATGTCGTGATGCCGTGATCGGTGCGACTTATTCTGAGCCTGCCGAAAACATTCCCGAAGTACGTTGATGCTGCTTCTTCTCAGGCAGCGGCCAGTTTTTTCAGGCGGCGCTGCAGAACTCGGGATACGCTGCCGAGCGTGGCGGTGGCATCTTGCTTGATCTCGCATTCCCAGACGACGATTGGGAGCCAGCCAGCCTTCTTGAGAAGGGATAGGTTGTTTTTGTCCCGCAGGACATTCGCCTCGAATTTCTGGCTCCAGAACTCTCCCTTGGATTTTGGCATATAGGCATATTTACATCCTGGGTGCCGATGCCAGAAACAGCCATGGACGAAAACGACCGCCCTGTATCTGGGAAGAACGATATCCGGTTTTCCGGGAAGCGTTTTATCCGCGATTCTGAATCTATATCCTAAACGATGGAGCATCGAGCGCACGGCAAGCTCTGGTCTGGTATTCTCTCCCCGGATGCGTGACATATTCCAGCTGCGTTTTTCCGGGGTCAGCGTATCCATGCTAGACCTTCAGTCGCTTTAAAATATCATGGACTATTTCGGCAACCTTCATCGATAGCAGTGGTGGCACGGCATTGCCGACCTGGTGATACTGTGAGGTTCTGCCTCCTTCAAATTTGTAGCTGTCGGGAAATGTCTGCAACCTAGCAGCTTCCCTGACCGTCAGACTGCGGCATTGGGACGGGTCGTAGTGGATGAAGTAGTGCCCGTCTTTGGAGATGTGAGAGGTGATCGTGGTGGAGGGGTTGCCGCCTACCTGTGCCCTGAAACGATCCGAAAAGTGATTATTCTTCACACCCTCCTGCACGTTGGCGTGCGCGGGAAGAAGCGCTTTCGGGAAATCGCTGAGATGTGCGGTTCTCCCGTTGGCTGCCGCAAAGGCGGACGCGAAGAGGTATCGATGCAGATCGCTTCTCATGTGGCCTCTACCCGCATGGTTGGTCACCAGCGATTCGCAGCCGTGCCGGTACCACTCCGAAAATATCCTGGGACTCCCGGTGTAGCTCATGGTTTCCGCGCCCGTCATTAAGTCTTGTTTTTGTATCTCGACCAAAGCACTGTCCATTTTTTTGATGGTCGATAACAAACCGTTTTTTCGTCCTTCGCGATACCAAGCCTCAGAGGAGGCAGAGCCAAGAATCTCCTGCCAGAGTTCGAACGTGTCGGGTTCCTTGGATACTTTGCTGCGTATTTTTGGAAGGTCTCCTATCGCCTGCGCAACGGAAGTTGCTTCCGATTTGTGCAATATTTCTGGTGTGATGTGGATATCATCCCGAACACCTAGAATGAGCATACGGTGCCTGGCCTGCGGAATGCCATACTGCTCTGCCTTCACTAGAAAATCTTCGGGTTCGCAGTTTTCGGGAAGCCTTTTATCCACAAGCGAAAATAGCTTGTAGCCGAGGCCTGATTTTCGACCACTGATCGATAAGCACGGTTTCCGCAGATCACTCAAGATGCTCTCGATAATATTTTCGCCAGAATGCTGCGCAGAAAGTATCCCCTTCACATTCTCCATCACGAACACGGGAGGGCGGTGGTCAGCGATGATTCGCAGATATTCCTTGTAGAGGAAGTGACGGATGTCGTCCTCGAAATCAGGATTGGTACTCTTCATGCGCGCACGTCCGACCAGCGAATATGCCTGACAGGGTGGCCCGCCGACCAGCACCCATTTTTCACTTCCATTCAGTCTCTGACTGATGAGTTTTTTAACCTCCTGATGCGGAGTCTTGCCAAGTTCGATGCACTGAGCCTCGCCGGCAGCGGCTTTGGTTTGCTGGGGGTAGAAATCGAATAGCTCCGCCTTGGTGATCTCACCCTTGGCATAAGACCAGTATTCCTTCGGGATATTTTCGGGGCCGAACTGACGATAAAAACTACGCAGCATCAGTGTGCTGTGGGCGTCTTTGTCTTTTTCGATGGAAAGGGCAAGTTTGAATGACGACTTTCCTGAGCCTTGATGTAAGGCTGCAAAGCCCTCGCCAAGCCCTCCAGGACCTGCAAAAACGTCGATTACTTTATATGGTTCTTTGCCAGCCATTGTTGTGTTCAAATAGGTAGCTGAAAGGGATTGGTGGCAACGGATGAAAATGTGGCATGGTCGCGGATTCTACCTCGTTTGTGTTGAATGTCGTACTGGAATGCGCCTGCGCCACCCCAGTTTGGCTTTTCAGTCCTAAGTTAATGTTGTTCCCCTGTATTTTTAATTGCCTTGTCAATACTCAGTGAGTACAATACTCGCTGAGTACGTATTGTCGGAGTCGATGTCAAAATGACCAAGCAAGCCCAGCAGGATTTTTTGCGCGATGCGATGCAGCGCCTGAACATGACTAGACAGAAATTCGCGGACCGTATCGGAGCCAGTAAACGCGCACTCGATAACTGGTTGCTCCCCACCGACTCCAAGGGATTTCGTCCGATGCCAGATACGGTCTGGATGCTGATCCGGGAGATCCTTCGGTGAAGAAGAACTGGATAAATTCTAAAAAGGTAGCGATGCGGGAATTACTTCCCGCAACAAACAAAGGAGCAATGAAATGACTGCGACCATACCAACACTTGATGAGTCCATCGAGAACATGAAACAGGAAATTTTAGAGGACGTTAAAAGCGGGCGAGTACCTGCTGATTGCCCCTCATTTTCCGCTCTTCACGATTACGTGGACGCAAACTGCTATGGTGGTTTCTGCGAGGATGATGTGATGCAAGCCTTATTGAACCACTACGGCGGACGTGATGAAAATGAAGGCATGTCGGACGAGCTGATGAACTACTTCAACGAAGCACAGAACTCGATCGATCGCTGGATTAAAGAAGGCGGCATCAAGCAGATTGCCAGCCCACCAAGTCTATGAGATTGGGAGTAGCATGAGTGATTCAATGCCGGTGTCATCTATGAGCAATGTGGCTGTTGGTAAAGCGTTCAATGCTATCGCCAAAGGGTTGGGGCGCGATGACGTCGGCGAAATCCTGTTCAACTGGAATGAATCTCAACTCAACGAGGATGGCGATAAGATCGTCAACTTTCCTGGGCGAGATGGCCGATACTCACGCGGCAAAGAGGGTGGAAAAGTCATAATCGGCAAGCGGGAGTTTTTAACTTGGTTGTTAAGCGATGCCCCCTTCGACGAAAAAATATACGGTGCGAATATCGGAAACGATCCGGAATGGACGGCACTGATCGGGCGCGCACGAGAAGCGGCATTGGTTAATCGATGCGAGGAATAAGTACCTGTATTCGCCGCGCAGCTCTATGCGCGCCAAGCGTATAATTTCTTCTTTTAGTACGGATGCAATGTTTGCCGTAATTTGAGCCAGAAAGTATTCCTACAAGATTCCCATTAAGTGCAATGCAACTCAAGCTTTACCACCAGCGTTACTGAAACCTGCATTCGGTGGTTAGTAACGAGGGGATGAAAAAGTGAAACCGAAAAAACTCACCACTCGCGAGGATGGTAAAAACATCAAAACAATCTTCATTGTTTGAAGATTCGAAATTGAGCGGGCAATAGCTATGACTCCAAGGAGCCGGCATCCAGATGGTGTCGGAATTTACCCTATAACGACCGCTTCAGTTTAGAACCCGACCGTCCGTCTCTCAGCCGTAGCGGTAGTAGTAGCATCAAATTTGAACTTCTGCTTTGCTATCAAGAGCGGACGTCCTGACATTCAATGTCAAGGACAGCAACGGCTGACTTCCAGACCGTCTTCATTTCGGCCATAGCAGAAGTTTTCCAGCCCCGCCACCAACGTCGTCTTTAGAGCTGATAGCAGACGAAAGTAACAATTGACTTTAGGGTTCTGTTTCCATCCCCCAACCTATTGTGGTTACGTTTTGTTAGAATCAAATAAATCAAACATTTGGGGGGCTTGAATAGATGGTCTTTAGTGAAGATTCAAGAGTCAAAGTCCCCTGCATTCTGCATTTGGTTCGCCTTGGCTACCGCTACCTATCCCTCAAGAATGCCACGTGGGATGAAGAAACCAATATCTTCCTGGATCAGTTTCGCTCCGCCATCGCCCGGATCAACCCCGGCGTTGAGAGCGGCGACATCGACCGCCTGTTGACCGACGTCAAACTTTTGCTGGACAACGAAGACCTCGGCGAAGCTTTCTATGAGAAGCTCACGGAACGCTCCAGCATCCGCCTGATCGACTTCACCGATTTTTCAAACAATAGCTTCCATGTCGTCACCGAGCTGACCTGCAAGAACGGCGACGACGAGTTCCGGCCCGATATTACGCTGCTCATCAACGGCATGCCGCTGGTTTTTATCGAAGTCAAAAAGCCCAACAATCGCGAAGGCGTGCTGGCCGAGCGCAACCGCATCATCACGCGCTGCCGGAATTCCCGCTTCCGCCGCTTCATCAACATCACCCAGTTGATGGTCTTCTCCAACAACATGGAATATGAGGACGGATCGCCGCAGCCCATCGAAGGTGCGTTCTATGCCAGCCCTTCGTATGACGCCCCGATCTTCAACTATTTCCGCGAAGAGGAAACGTTGAATCTGGCCGACCTGCTGGCCGACGAGGACGACGCGCTCGAAAACGAAGTGCTGCGTGACAACAACCTGAACGTCATCAAGCACAGCCCCGAATTCGTCAGCAACAAATCGCCCGACACGCCGACCAACCGCATCTGTACCTCCCTGTTCAGTCGCGACCGCCTGTCATTCCTGCTGCAATACGCACTGGTTTATGTGAACGAGACCGACGGCTTGCACAAGCATGTCATGCGTTACCCGCAACTCTTCGCTACCAAGGCAATAGAACGCAAGCTCGATGCTGGCGTGCGCAAAGGCATCATCTGGCACACCCAAGGCAGTGGCAAAACCGCGCTGGCCTACTACAACACGCGCTTTCTCACTGACTACTTCCAGCGCCGGGGCATCATCCCTAAGTTTTATTTCATCGTTGATCGCATCGACCTGCTCATTCAGGCGCAGCGAGAGTTTGCCAGTCGAGGCTTGACGGTGCACACCATTGATAGCCGCGAAGCCTTCGCCCGCGACATTAAGGCAACTCAGGCTCTGCACAATCATTCGGGCAAGCCTGAAATTACCGTCGTCAATATCCAGAAATTCGAGGATGACCCGAATGTGGTGCGAACCGAGGATTACGATGTCAACATCCAGCGCGTGTATTTTCTCGACGAAGTACACCGCAGCTACAACCCCAAGGGCAGCTTCCTCGCCAACCTGAGCCAGTCCGACCAGAACGCCATCAAGATCGGCCTCACCGGCACGCCGCTGTTGGGTGACGACTACAACTCCCGCGCCCTGTTCGGCGGCTACATCCACAAGTACTACTACAACGCCTCCATCGCCGACGGTTACACCCTGCGCCTGATCCGCGAAGAAATCGCCACCAACTATAAGCTATCGCTGCAAGAGGCGCTTGCCGCAATCACCCTGCAGCAGGGCACCATCGACCGCAAGCTCATCTATGCGGACAAGCGTTTTGTCGAACCCATGCTTGACTACATCATCACCGACTTCGAGAAAAGCCGTAGCGCGCTAGACGACGCCACCATCGGCGGCATGGTGGTCTGCGACAGCGCCGAGCAAGCCAGACAGATGTTTGAAATCTTCAACACGGTTTATGCAGAGCCAACCCAATCTCTTTATCAAACGCAAGACTCCGCACAAGCCTTGATCGCTGCCCGGCAACCAGACAGTTACGCCGCCCGCATCCAGCTTTCCAACCGGGTCAAGAGCGCCGCGCTGATCCTGCACGATGTGGGCAATTCGCAAGAGCGCAAAGATTGGGTAGAGGACTTCAAGGTGGGCAAGATCGACCTGCTATTTGTCTACGGCATGCTGCTCACCGGCTTCGATGCGCGACGGCTGAAAAAACTCTATCTGGGTCGCGTAATCAAGGCGCACAACCTGCTCCAGGCGCTTACCCGCGTGAATCGCCCCTACAAGGATTTTCGCTACGGCTATGTGGTCGATTTTGCCGACATCAGTAAAGAGTTTGAAGAAACGAACCAGAATTACCTGAAAGAGTTAAATGAAGAGCTAGGCAACGAACTGGAGCACTACTCCCACCTGTTTAAATCTGCCGAAGAAATTACCCGGGAAATCGAAGCGATCAAGGACATCCTGTTCCGCTTCAATATCGAAAATGCCGAGGAGTTTTCAAAGCAACTCAGCCAGATTCAAGATCGAGCCACCGTGCTCGCCCTCAAAAAGGCACTGGCCGATGCCCGCAGCCTCTACAACCTGATCCGCATGCAAGGCGAATACGCTCTGCTCCAACAGCTCGACTTCCAGAAACTGAACCAGCTCTACCGCGAAGCCTGCAACCGCCTCGATCTGCTCAACCTCAAGGAGAGCATCGAATCCGGCACGGACACCAGCAACCTGCTCAACGTCGCCCTCGAAGACGTGTTGTTCACCTTCACCAAGGTCAAGGAAGAAGAACTGGTGCTGGCCGATAAGCTGAAAAACACCCTGCGCCAGACCCGCGAAGCTATGCTCGACAACTTCGACCAGCAAGACCCCAAGTTCATCACCCTCAAGGAGGAACTGGAACGGCTGTTCAAGAAAAAGAATCTGAACGAAATCACTCAGGAAGAAATGAACGCCAACATCGGTGCGCTCAACGCCATCCACGACAAGGTCAAAGAACTCAATCGCCAGAACAACCAGCTCCGCGCCAAATACAACGGCGACGTTAAATACACCCGCATCCACAAACGGCTGCAAGAGCGCGGATCACTCACGCAAATAGAGCGCCGCCTGTTTGAAGCGCTCACCGGCGTAAAGCAACAGGCCGATGAACAAGTATTGCAGAACACCCAACTGCTGGACAATGAAAGCTACTTCGAGCGCATGATGATGCCGCTGGTCATCGACGCATTTCAAACCCGCCAGAAAATTCAACTCGACCCGGATGCATCACACACCATCAACCGACTGGTCGTGAACGAATACATGAATGAATTTACAGCTGGTTACCGCACTGGTTCACAAACAGGAGCACGCACTTGGTAACGCAGGAATTTGAACAACGCACCCGGCAACTGATCGACAACCTCAAGTCGATTTGCGCCAACTATGGTCTCGGCAACGACGGCAACGAATTCAAGATCATCACCCAGGTCTTTCTCTACAAGTTCCTCAACGATAAATTCGCCTTCGAGGCCAAGAAAATCCAGCCCGAACTGGCTCAGAGCGCAAGCTGGGAACAGGTCATTGCCAAACTGAGCGCAAAAAATCGAGAAATGCTGCTCCTGCAAATGGGGCCGGACACTGCCCGCCTGAAACCCGAGCATTTCATTGCACACCTGTTCGGTCGTCAGAACGCGCCGGAATTCGCCAAACTCTTCGACGACACCCTGCGCGACATCGCTATTACCAACAACGAAATCTTCGCGGTGAAGACCGAAGGCGGGGCCAAGGTTACTCTGTTCGACCGCGTGAGCGAATACATCTCCGACTCCTCCAAGCGTGACGATTTCTGCCGCGCCATCATCAATAAACTGGTGGAGTTCAGCTTCGAGCGCATCTTCACGCAGAAATACGACTTCTACGCCGCCCTGTTTGAATACCTGATCAAGGACTACAACAAAGACAGCGGCGGCAAATACGCCGAGTACTACACCCCGCACGCCGTCGCCAAGATCATGGCCGCCATCCTCGTGCCGGAAGCCAAACGCGGCAAGGTGCGCAACGTGGGCTGCTACGACCCCTCGGCGGGTTCCGGCACGCTGCTCATGAACATTGCCCATGCCATTGGCGAGCGGCGCTGCACCATTTACTCGCAGGACATCTCGCAGAAATCCTCCAGCCTGCTGCGCCTGAATTTGATTTTGAACAACCTGGTTCACTCCATCCCTAACATCATTCAGGGCAACACCCTGCTCCATCCCTACCATCGGGAGGGCAAGGCACTGAAGAAGTTCGACTACATCGTTTCCAATCCACCGTTCAAGATGGATTTCAGCGATTTCAGGAATGAGCTGGACGCCAAGGAACATCAGGAACGCTTCTTTGCCGGGGTGCCTAAAATCCCAGCAAAAGAGAAAGATAAGATGTCCATCTATCTACTTTTTCTCCAGCACATCATCTATTCGCTCAAGCCCGGCGGCAAAGCGGCAGTCGTCGTACCCACCGGCTTCATCACCGCACAAAGCGGCATCGACCGAAAGATTCGCGAGCATCTGGTGGACAACAAAATGCTCGCTGGGGTGGTCTCAATGCCCAGCAACATCTTTGCCACCACCGGCACGAATGTCTCCATCCTGTTTATTGACGACGCCAACAAAGAAGGCGTGGTGTTAGTGGATGCCTCCAACCTCGGCACCAAGGTCAAGGACGGCAAGAACCAGAAGACCCTGCTTTCGGATGCCGAAGAAGATCGCATCATCGCCACCTTCAATGGCAAAGAAGCGGTGGAAGATTTCTCGGTCGTGGTGAGTTACGACACCATCGCCGGCAAGAATTACAGCTTGAGCGCCGGGCAATATTTTGACGTGAAGATCGAATATACCAACCTGATGCCGAAGCAATTCGCCGCGAAGATGCAAGGCTTCACCGACAATCTGGACAAACTATTCAAGGAATCGGCAGAGCTGGAGAAGGAGATCAAGAAGCAGTTGGCGGGGTTGAAGTATGGAGACTAAACCGATTTCAGAAATAGCCAAAAGGGTTTCCAGTGGATTAACACCATTAAGAAGCAACCCTGATTTCTGGCGAAACGGAACGACTCCGTGGTTAAAGACAGAGCAGCTTGGCGAAAAGTATATTTGTCGCACGACAGAAAAAATATCTGTGCAGGCGCTACGGGAAACTGGCATTAAGGTTTACCCAGCAAACACGCTATCTATCGCTATGTACGGCGAAGGCAAAACTCGTGGCAATGTTTCAATCATCAAGGCCGAAATGGCTACAAATCAAGCATGCTGCAACGTCGAACTTGATCCCGAATTGGCTGACTATGAGTATGTGTACTACTTCCTGAAAACCCAGTATGACCAGCTACGCAATTTGTCATCTGGGGTCAGAAAAAACCTTAACTCCAATGACATCAGGAATTTTGTTGTTCGCCTACCCGACGAGGTGAGTGAGCAAAAGAAAATCGCCGCCGTTCTCTCCGCCATCGATGCGAAAATCGACTGCAACAACCGCATCAACGCCGAACTGGAGGCGATGGCCAAGACGCTGTACGACTACTGGTTCGTGCAGTTCGATTTCCCCGACACCAACGGCAAACCCTACCAATCCTCCGGCGGCAAGATGGTCTACAACCCCACCATGAAGCGCGAGATTCCGGCGGGGTGGGAATCTGGTGCTCTGGCAGAATGGATTGCATCTGACAAAACAGGTGATTGGGGAAAAGAGTCAATCGAGGGTAACTACACGTTACAAGTTGACTGCATACGCGGCACGGACATCAATGGCTTAAATGGAACTGGTGGCACAGCCGCACCTACGCGCTTCATTCTCGAAAAAAACAAAGGCAAGATACTTGTGCCTTTTGACTTCGTTATAGAAATATCTGGCGGAAGTCCGACACAATCAACGGGACGAATGGCATTTATTCTTCCTGAAACGATCAATAGATTTGCGCACCCAATAATCTGTTCAAACTTCTGCAAAGCAATATCGCTAAAAGACAACGCCTACTTTTTTAATTTTGCTTACGAATGGCAGTCTGCATACGACAACAAAATTCTGTTTGGATGGGAAGGAAAGACCAGTGGGATAAAAAACCTATTGTTTGATGCCTTCGTTAGCAAGTATCTCGTGTGTAAGCCACCTGAAAACCTCGCACAGAAATTCTTTGGATTTGTCAGTCCGTTGCAAATAAAAAAGCAAAAAATGTTGCAGGAAAATGAGGTGCTCATCCAACTCCGCGATTGGCTCCTGCCCATTCTGATGAACGGCCAGGTCAAGGTGGCGTGAAGGAGGATTTCATTATGTTCAATATTTTCGCCAAGTTAATGACGTTTGCTGTCTAGAGAACGCTATAACTTTTGAATATTGGAGGAGTAAATGCACATAGGAATAGAAGTTAAGAAGGATGACGTTCACATCGTTTATGTAAGCGGAAACCAGCAGGCGTTATTAGCAACAAAGGAGTTGAAGCTTCATATTGATGGTGAATCAATAAAAAGCTTAGTCGATTTTCGGAAAAATCTTCAAATGCTATTCGTAGAAGATCTAGTAGATAAGGTTAGTCTTGTTGAAGGGAATTCAGACTCTAGCAAGATGAGAGTTCGGATAGAGTTCCTGATAGCTGAAATCTGCTTTTTATTGAATATACCACTTGCTACATTTTCATCTTCCCACCTGAAAAAACTGAAAGACAAGACTTTTGAAAATAGCATGGCTCAGAAATTCAAAGATTACTACGGCAAATTTGGTCTGCATGTTTACTCTGAGAATGCCTTTGTTGTTGCTTGGAGATTTTCGTAGTGCCTTTCCAAGTATTTATCGAAAACGCAGGCTTCAAAGAGATTGTGCCACTTGATGAAGGCGCAAGTGCCTTTGCTTTCAAGGCATACGATCCCGTCCTACAACGCGATGTCTTCATAAAATACTATTCGACGTTTCCTGGCGCGGACGAGCGCATACTTTCTGAACCCCGAAAAATAGCTTCTCTTTTTGGAGACGCAGGCAATGCAGCAGATCATATTGTCAGCTTGTACAGTACTCGAGAGGTTGATGATGGCACCCAGAAATACATAGAGATGGTTACTGAATTTTGTGAAGGCAATAGCCTTTACAAGAAGGTCAGGCAAGACGATGTTTACGTACTGGACGCGCTTGATTATGCAAAGCAGGCGATTGATGGATTACATGTGCTACATAGGAAGAGATTCGTACATCGAGACATAAAACCTAGTAACCTTGTTCTGAGAGCCAATAAGATAAAAATAATTGATCTTGGCGCTACCGCTGAGATTGCCGCTGGGGAAGATGCACTAATCAGTCGATCAAAGCACTCGATCTTTTATCGCCCCCCTGAATCCTTTGATCCACATAATTTGTATAGTCTAGTTTCTGACATTTACCAGATAGGATTGGTACTCTACGAGCTAATAAATGGCCCCATCATTGAGGATCCAAACCATTATCTTGAACGATCAATTGTCCGAAAAGAAGAAAATCGTATTAAAAAAATATATGCAGAGATGCACGATGCTGATCAATCCTTGATTCAGGATGAGTCTATCGGTGTATTAGCTAAGCGAGGGGGGCTGCTCGAGCGCGCAGCGAAACCAAGAAGGCTTTATACGAGGGAATTGAGAAGGATTGTCGTGGGGCTTTCTGCACCTAATACCGCAAGCCGGGTTAAAAGTTGTGCAGAGGCTCGCATACTTCTTTCATCCTATTCTGGTGCAGACTGGTGCGAGAAACGTGATGGCTCAATCCACGTGAGGAACTTCAAAGGGCGCGACTATTTGGCAAAAGAATGGGTCAACAAGTCTGGAAATGTTGTGTTTGAATGCTTATCCTCTGTGCCTGGCACAGATCAGTATAGAAAATTAGGGAAGGTAAAGTGCTGGGATGATTTTCAAAAGATGCTTGAGGAATGAAGAGAGTCGTAACATCCAGTCTCACCAAGCATTTTTACCGATATTGTTGGTGTGATGTTGGACTCTATGCTTGCAGAATGGGCACGCAACAGACATCGAGCAATATTCATAAAGAGACCGCTTTGCCAAGCATAGCGGACCATTCTATTCAGTAGTTCTATAGTCCGCAAAGGCCGAATTTCAGACCGTCTTCATTTCGGCCATTGATGTCATTGTGGTAACTCATTCGAATGGCCGGTATCGCACTGGATTACCGACGTTGGTGCGGTACACTATAATCTCTTGAATCCATAATTCTTATTTTGACTTCAATAGGCTGATACCAAGAGCCTTCCTGGTTGCTTTAACAATTTCATCGAAATCCTTCCCGCCATCCTGCGCCTGAAAAAGTATCAGATCCCAATTTTGGATATCCTCTGGCGTTAGCACCAGTCTTTCCGTAGGCTGATCTTGATTCCCCTCAGTACCATCTTCCTCCATCTGGTCATAGTATTCCTGAGGAGGAAGAGGGTAGGGGAATCGTTCAATCAGATTTGTCATCTGCGTGCCGAATGACACGGGTTCCAGCATGGCTGGCGGCAGCCAAGATTTCCACGTGGCAGTGTCGATGATGACCTCACCTCGATCCACGCCACATCTCAGAGATTCTGCCGTTATCGGTTGAGGTTGTTCCCCCATCAACGGTCGGTACAACATCACCCATATAAGCCCAGTCTGCTTCGTAATTTTCAGAACAATGCAGCCTGGGTATAGGGTGTTATGAACGTGCCAGAATTCACAATGGGCGCGTTCCTTATCATTTAGCACCTCACCTAGTACCAGTGCGGCATCTTCGACTTCTTTCACACACCACCTGTGTATGCCATCTGGACGAAGGCTCCCGTAATTCACACCAAGCGTGGCGAAAAGTTTCAACTGCTTTTCCATAGATAACGCATCAATTCGCCCGCATAACCAGCTCGATACGTTCGGGCGGACCAGTCTGGCGAGATCTGCTGCTTTCCCTTGGCTAATGTTGTTCAACCGGATTAGGGCGGCTATTACTTCTCGCGATGTCGGCTTTTTACTTTTCATATTCACAGAACCCTTGACATATTTTTTTTGTTAGCTAAGATGTAGCGCATTATAGTCCTGATTAGAATGATACGACAAACAAAAAAACCTCTGACAATTAATCGCTGAATACGGCCCCGCCGGCATTTTGAACAATGCCGGCGGGGCTTTTTGTTTTGTGTCATTGCAAGTGGACGAGAATTTTAAGGAGATCCAAATGAATAAACTATTAAACAAGAAGCAGTGGGGGGTGAAATACAAAGATTTTTGCAAACGACATGCATGGCTGAATTTCCAAAAGGATTTGTCCAGCGCCCCTGGCTGGCTGAACCTTATTGACGCCTGCCTAAATGACCTTGAAGAGGTGTTTAAAGTGATTGGCCAAGAAAAGTTGACCTTCTTTGGTCTGGTTTTCCTAAAAGGCAATGATCGGGAAATCAACATTTACGCCGATTTCAATACTGACATTGGTGCGGCCAGGATTACCTTGTGCAAAGAAATCATCAAACAGACTATCAATCAGTCCTCAGGCA
>Ga0307375_10001665_pt1 | contig 23823 bp, 19 predicted proteins | sample TR1MG_FD_202531 | JGI IMG/M metagenome (GOLD analysis project Ga0307375, IMG submission 202531) | Soil microbial communities from Risofladan, Vaasa, Finland - TR-1 | ecosystem: Environmental > Terrestrial > Soil > Coastal area > Acid sulfate soil | place: Finland: Risofladan, Vaasa | collected...
CAGTGGGGGTGTAGCTCAGTTGGGAGAGCGTCTGGTTCGCAATCAGAAGGTCGTCAGTTCGATCCTGATCACCTCCACCAATATCTGTAAGGCCTTCAGCGATTCAAACAAATTTAACATCAAGCGTTTTTTCTTTATGTAGGCGCAGTGTAGGGTTTGCCGGACTGTGCCGCCAACCCAAACCAATAAACAACGCCGTGCTATTTCTAGCATTGAGGAACGATTGGATACGTCAGAATCTAGGATTCAGGATGGAGTGGTGTGCGACCTTCATCGCTTTTGGCATCCGCTTCCGCCTTCGCTCTTGCCGCCGCCGATTGTGCTTTGTATTACGGCGTTTCAAAATATGGTTGCATCTTTTCCCAATTCTCCTTTTCCATACGAATCAAGATCGAATAGTTTGGCTCCGAATTTAACGAGGTCGGAAGCGATGAGTTCTTGCATGGGGCAATCTTAATAGAACCACATGCTGATTGCATTTTTTCATTAGGTAATTGTAAAAATACGGCACTTCCATTTAAAAAAACCGTTATAGATGAACGAATATTTTAGTAGTTTAATAATCTGTATCTTATTGTTATTATTACACTATTTATTGTTTTTTGGTATAGTGCGTTTATAAATTTACAAAACTCAATTTTTTGTGGAATGCATTAAATCGCGGAAGTAACGAATACTGACTGGTAAAAGAGACGCATGCTGCCAATTAACCAAAATAATTTTAAAGCTGCACTAAGCAGTCTCTCGGTACTAGTCAAACGAGGACATACTCCTTCGGATGTAGTCTTTGCGATTCTTTCACGATGGATGGCGCTGGTCACTCCCGACCTTCACAGGCCACCTCTCCAAAGGAAATTAGCCAAGGAGAGCGCTATATCAGCATTCGCGAACTGGCTTAACGAAACAGATATCCTGACCGGAGCATTTTGGCTTAGCTCTGCTTATGCTGCACTATTGGATAAGACGCAGCGAAAAGAAAGCGCGATGTACTTCACTCCACCATATCTTTCCCAACGTATTTTGGACAATGCTGGTGAGCATCTATTCAAAGGAAAGATTATTGATCCCGCTTGCGGCGGAGCTGCATTTCTTGCACCCGTCGCTCTCCGAATCGCAACCAAACTATATTCTGATGGCAAGAGCAGCAAAGCAATATTGGCTTATATCGAGAATAATTTGTACGGTGTCGATTCCGATCAGGTTTTATGCAAATTGTCAGCATCATTTCTTAAAATGGTATTGGCCGATCATATTTTAGCTGCAGGGTACGAACCAATATTAAACGTGCATTGTGATAATGGACTTCAAGTTTTCAATGATGAATTAGGAACCTTTCATTTGGTATTGTGCAACCCACCTTATCGCAAACTTAATAGTGAAGAATTTATTCCCTATATCAATACCTATGGTCACATTGTTCGCGGCCAACCTAATTTATATGCTCTATTTTTTTTAAAAACTATAACCATACTTAGCCCTGAAGGTCTTGGTGTTTTGCTGACGCCAATGAGCTTCATTTCCGGGCAATCTTTTTCAAAGCTGAGGCAATCTCTATCCACTCAAGGAAATATTCGTCGTTTAGACCTTATTCACGATAAGACGGGTGTATTCCTTGGAGCGGAGCAGGATGCTGTCATCACTACTTGGTGCAAAGATAAAAATAGTACAACTCCAGCCGAAGTATTCTCACTTACCACAGGTGGTGATGTTAAATATTCTGGGAAGCTTTCTGTAGATAAGTCTGGTGCAGCTTGGCCTACGCCAAGAGTCGCCGCCGATTCACAATATATACCGTTATTTGTGAATCGCAAGCATGATCTTAAATCCTACGGATTTGTTGTAAGAACTGGCTCTATTGTGGTTCATAGAGACCCAAGAAAGCGCTACAAATCCTTGCGATTGAATCATAAAAAAACCATAGTTCCAATGCTATGGCAAAGCGATATTAAGCAAAGCGGGATCATAGATATCAAACAGCCACCTAAAGACAGAGATCGTTATGTTGATATGAAAACTCTGGAGTCACCATCCATTGTTAAGAAACCTGCAATTGCAATGCAGCGAGTTACTTCTGATGGCCAACTTCACCGTCTAATCTGTGCACCGGTTCCGAAAGATATTCAAAAGCAATACGGCGGGGTCGTCGGAGAAAATCATGTTTGTTTTATCGAAAGCCTGTCTGGGGCAAATTCCGTTGATTATTTGCTACTTTGTTCCATACTAAGAACCAAAGTTCTTGACCGATTATTCAGGTGTGTCTCAGGAGCAACGAACGTATCCGCATACGAGTTGAATCAATTACCACTCCCTGACCCTAATCTCGTTTCCTCAGCAATTTCAAGAGGGTTTGATATCGAGGAAGCGACCATGATCGGATTCGGTTTAAAGGAATGCCATGGCCTTTCGTAATACTGCTGATCGATTAAAGGACAAACAGTCTGCTCTTGAAGCAAAGAAGGCACTCGTCAAAAAAATGTTGTCAAGTCACTCCCCATCTATAAAGGTTGCTAAAACAATATCCGCGCCTGAAAAAGTTGATGAAGTAGTAATTAAACCAGACGTTGAAGTTGCAAAAACAATGGATCGCCCTGTCATCATCGAGAGTAATGGTTCGATCCCGATGTATATGGATGGTCAGCGAACTCATCAATATCTTTCACCAGCAATGCGTAAGTTAGCGGATGCCTGCTTGGAAGCATCCCAAAATAAGACATGCAATGTGCTTATGCTGTGGCCAGGGAAGATTGAGTGCTTACCATTTGCTCATGTATTGGCGTCTATTGAAAAATGGTCAAATGGATACAAACGCGGAATGCGTACAGTATTTTATCCTGCAACGCAGAACAGTTTTTATCCGCTTAACCATATCAAGGCGGATAGAGAAGCGATTCATCAGATCACAAATCGGGTATCTGAAATGACTCCTGGGGTCAAAAATATTGAAGTAAAGGAATCTTGTCCAGAAAAAGATCTGATGTTATTCACCTTGAATAGCTTGGGTGATAAGGCAAAGAAAGAAAAGCTTCAGCCATGCCTAAATGAACTCTTCCCCCATTTTTATCTAACAAGCGGAGATAAAAATGAGCTTTTCGATCAAAACTACAAAGACGACTTTTTAAAGCACTTGATTACCAAGCTTTCCAGTCGAGGTCACAAAAAAGCTTTACATGATTTTACTCTCGATACTTTGGGTAATCCACGGACCGCTCCCGATGCCGTCTTCGCCCTTTCTTATAAGATGAAAAGAGATGAAATCGCCAATGCATTGCAAAACATTAATGTTGCAGGAACGCCTGATCTAATCCTAATAGATGCTACTCAGTCATCTTTTAGCCGGATGGAGAATCTCCGAAACCGGATTGCCACATTCCTTCGGTTGATCGATGAAAAATTTAGCTCGGCTTCTGGCATTATTATTGTGACTGATGACCCTCAACAAATGGCTCAATTACGGGCAAGTATCAAATTAGACGTTGATGCTAAAAAAATACGATATTTTTTACCGACGCGGGGTATCTGTCATCCATTCCAAAACAAGGGGCTTGAAACCCAGCAACCACAGGAAATTCTTTCCAAACGTGGAAATATCAATATCAAAGTTGATGTTACTGACAAGGAGTCTTCAAAACTAATTGACCAGGCTTATCGCTATCGCGGACAGATGCAAGAATTTAAGAAAGTAGCAGAAGCCTTGGCCAATGCATCCTTGTTCCTTAGAACGATGTCAAATCTTCCTTCAAGCAAGCATATCCTTAATGAATGGCTAGATGATTCATTGGCTGATGCGCAACAACGCAGGCACTACGATTGGATCGCCCACAAGAATATGGTAACGCAATCCATGGAAACAGGAATCGAGTTCGGCCTCTTAAAAAAGGTCAAGATGTGGATCGGACATATTGACAAGGTAATTGAGTCGTATGAATCAGGAACTCCCTTAGCGCTTGCTATGGCTGATCGCGTTTTAAGCTACGGGAGAAATAATTTTCATGCATTGGTTGTACTGAAAAGCCAATTTTACGTGATGCTTGCCGAGAATTTCTTAAGGGCATATATCGATGAAGTCTCACTCAGCGTGAATCAAAAAGAGAATCTCTATAGGAACGTAAGATTTATTACTGTCAGCAACCTTAAGAGTGAAATTAGAAAGGAATGGGCAACTCGTTTGGTCGTGTGTTTTGTCAACTCAGAAGTCTTGAGACTGCTCATGACCGACAGGTATATCCCATCTCACGTGGATCTTTTACTGACACAGATCTCGGCAACGAATATTTACTATTCACTCAAACCAGTGTTGGACTATACGGAATTCGAGACTTACCACGCCAGAGTTAAATCCATCATCGACCAATTGAAGCGTATCGACCTTGAAGGCGCTGGCGTCTTGCCATTCAACGATTTGGAACCTCCGGTTTTTTCATCTTCGTTACCTTCAACTTATAGAAGTGACGATACCTATGAAAGAGATATGGTAAAGATTGTCATCGACAACGGCAGTGTCTTGTATTACGGATTACATTCGATTGTGTATGTTTATGATCCAGCCTCGGTTGAAAGTCATAATCTGGGGTTTAAAGCGGCGTACGCTGAGAAACTAAACGCGGGTGACCGGATATTCGTCATGTCAGATGAACTCCATGATACGGTTGAAACTATCTTTTTAGCAGCAGGTGTGAAGCTGTCCAATGATGATAAATTTGAAAAAATGTTACGGCTCTACCATAAACAAGTATTGGAAAAATCCAAAGAGTTTTTCCCTGGCGGAATCATGGATCGTGTGCGAGGTATTCGCTCGGCAATAATTAAAGCACATCCTGAATTTGAAGGAAAACTCGACAATATCCGATACTGGATTGACCTTGAAACATCTGAAGACAAACCTTTTAACGAGCTGATGCCACAAGCACCAATGAATTTCGAACATTTTCAGGCATTTCTCAATGTGCTTGAATTTGACCCCATGCAGATCAAGATGTTTTGGGACGGTGCGATAAAACAAATCCGAGGAGTCAGGATTATAGACGGACGACATTTTGGTGATCATTACAGCCGAGTTCTATTCGATCCCAGCGCTGCTTCGACTTATGACAAAGTGCCAAAGGATTCTTTGCAGTTACTTCGCGAAAAGGCATTGGAAAACATTTACCAGGTTACTGCCGTAGTGCAGTTGTCCGTAAATAAGGAAAGCCATACATCATGAACGTCCTTCGCCGAGATCCAGCAAAGATTCCATCCACTTTGAAAGAGGCTGTTGCGGACAGTCTTTGCAACCTGACGTACGGGATGGCTTCTGGCAGCGGTTCATTTGGAGAAAATGTATTCGGGGCTCCTCCTAGCAAGGTATTTGTCTCTGGATTTTTGTTGCCACAACGCACATTAGATGACGGTGATGAAGTCACCAGTCCGATATGGATTTCGTCACATGGGATGGATCTGCAAATCTCCAGTAACAGTACCGCCATTGTTTGCATAACACCCAAGGTATCGGTTTATGTCAGGGTATTCCCAACATCCGAAGATCTTGCACGCCCAGATTGCAAACCAAAACTTTCCTTAAAAGAAAATAAAAGGGATGAACTTAAGCAGAAACTGGCGTCCGCACTTGACGCAAGATGGGAACTCATTAAGGACCAATACCAAGAAAGAAGAAAATGTCCTTCATGGAAAACAATTCAAGCTGAGGAACGCGCCAAATTATTCAAAAATGAAGGACTTCCACAAAATCTTGAGCTATCTAGCTTCGGGGTACGCGATTCAACTGACGATGAGGATACTGATGAAACTGTTATCAAGTTGGACGCCGCAGCCATAGCGTCTCTTCAGGATGACCACTTCAACGCAATACCAATCCCTCTTAAATGGAAGCGACTTGAATTCACTATTCCAGCATTTGAAATCGATCTTTCTTCTTCAAAAACCAGTCAAGCAGACGAGATAGCCAAACACGAGGCGATGATCGAAGAACATATTGCCAAGCATTTGAATAACTGGGTGTTGGATACAGACACGATTACCGGTGGCAATGCATGGGTATTTCGAAAGAATGAGGCCATACCTCCGTCACAATGGTCCAATTGGAACCTCTATCTTAACGCTATGCGGTTACGTGCAAACGAGCCGTTCCTTCCAGAAATTAAGCTTGGTTGGGATATCGAACTTTCAACGGATTTTAATGACCCCTCTCGCATAAACCTTCATATCGCACTTGAAAATCGTAGCAAATTGCTCAAGCATGAAACCGACATGAAAGAGCATGCAGTTTTTCAAATGAGTATTAATGTTGAATTGCCGAAAGAAGTTCATTGCATGCTAAGACTTGATCGTATTGAACCTTCATACCGTTTTAACCAATACCTTAGCTATCCAGCCATCGGTTTTAATGGAGGGGTGGAAACAAAGACCGCAGCGGACAATAAGATTCTGCTTACTTCCACATGGCACCCTCGCTTTGTTCAACCACGCTTGCGTCCTGTTGAATATGACGGCGTTATATCAAACATCAGACAACTTGCAAATGCAGATGGCGTAAATGGGTTGAGGCCAATCATTCAGCACTTCCGTAATTGGTTAACACAAACAGAAAAGACTGTTGACCCTTCTTTGGGTGCTGAAGATCAGGAAATTGCTGAACGTGAATCAAACAAATTTAAAGAAGATTTAAAACTGTGGGCTTCGGAAGCGGATGCAATCGAGGCCGGCATAAACATCATAGATGAATCCAGAAAAGCGTGGTCTGGCCCAGGTCTTCAAAATAATCCTGTTGGTATACCGTTCGAAGCATGGCGTTCCATGAACGAAACAATGGCAAATCTCATGAAACGCAAGCTAAATGACGATTCAGCTCAGTGGCGCTTGTTCCAGTTGGCTTTTGTGTTGGCATCCATTCCAAGCATTGTGACTCGACTCCCTGAATTCGAACACCACTATGACGAAAAAAGGGATGACAGTGTAACGCTGCTCTATTTCAGCACAGGCGGTGGTAAATCAGAAGCATTCTTTGGCCTCCTTGCATTTAATCTATTTTTCGATCGATTGCGTGCCAAGGTCTTTGGCGTAACTTCATTGGTGCGTTATCCATTGCGGCTCTTAACGGTCAACCAAGCTCAACGTATGGCGAAAATGATGGCCGAAGCAGAAACAATCAGGGTCTCTAAACAATACGGTGGAGCACCATTCTCCATCGGATTCTGGGTTGGAAGCGGTGGCTCTCCCAATCGTCATAACTCAAAAGGTGTTACAGATATTCCTCTTATAGGAAATTCAGAGTCAGAGGAAAAGCTTTTTGAAAAGGATATGCATTATTCAGCTGCACGAAAATCATGGCGCAAACTACCAAGCTGTCCATTCTGCGAAAGTGAAACAGGACTTAGGCGACTCCCGGTAATTGAAGGTGGAACAATTGCCCATATTTGCCAAAACAAAAGTTGTTTTTCACGCCCAGAAGGAAAAGAGAAGCCATTACCGTTTTATATTTGCGACGATGATATCTACGACTTTGCTCCCTCTGTCATTCTTGGCACTGTAGATAAGCTGGCGCTCATCGGCCATTCAGGACCCACGATTCGTAGAATTCTTGGCATGTTTGGTGCAGCACCTTGGTATAAAGAAAATCTGGGACGTATCTATATGCCAACAGAAAAGGAGATCAAGGAACCTCCAGAACGTAAATCATGTATCAGTGTATTTCCAGCCTATGAGCATGGGAAGAAATTGTTCCATGACCCAGCACCAACGCTCATTATTCAGGATGAATCGCATCTATTGGACGAATCATTAGGAACATTTGCAGGATTATTTGAATCGACACTTGATGCGCTATTTTCGAAACTTGCACGTGCCCAGCGAAATTGTGTGGCAACCGATCCTGATGGAAATCGTAGGCGTGCAAAAATAATCGCTGCATCAGCAACAGTATCGGATCCTCAACGTCAGCTTGAACACTTGTATCAAAGACATATCCCTGCTACCCAATTCCCATTTCCTGGTCCAGATATCTATCACTCATTCTATGCGGAGCCGGAAACTGCTGATGAACCTGAACGCAGGGCACTTTCAGATGAATTTGGTGAGTTGAGGGCAAAAACAGGGCGTATATATTCCAGCATCATGACCAACGGACGGCCACACACTTCGACCAGTGTAGCCATTCTGTCGGCGTTCCATTTCAATATTACCTTGCTGCTCCAACAATTAGTCAGCGGTGACAAGACCCGTCAGGATATAGCAGCATCAACACTCATTGCTAATGTTCATCCATCGCGGATATCCGACCTGTTGAAGAAATCAATATCGGTCGCACATCCGGATGAACTTGCTACCTTGATTGACCTGCATCGTGTTGCTTTAACTTATGTTACCAACAAGAAAGGCGGAGACCAGATCCAGTCAGCAGAAGCTGAAGAAACCAGAAAGCGTCATGTTTTACAGTCAATTCAATTTGAATCGTTGCAGACACGCCTGATAACAGGTTCTGTTGACCAAGGGGAAATTGAAAAGACTGTGGAGCTTACCCGTACCCGACCTCAACCGGGAGAACCATTTGAAGACCTTTCAAAAGTCATCCGTTCGATCATCGCAACATCAGCGATCTCACATGGTGTAGACATCGAGGAATTGAACTCCATGTTTTTCGCAGGGATGCCATCAGACATTGCGGAATATATACAGGCATCCTCTCGTGTTGGCCGTACCCATGTCGGATTTGTATTACTTATACCTACACCACAGAGAAGGAGAGATCGCTACATCGTTGAAGTATTCGACATCTTTCACCGATTTTTGGAACGTATGGTACAGCCAGCCGCTATTGACCGGTGGGCTGAAAAAGCAGTCAAGCGTGTCATCCCAAGTATTTTCCAGGCTGCAATTTGTGGTGCGATATCGATTGGAGCATTGCTTCGACTTGAAGATGACAAAAAAGGCAACTGGACATCCATGGATTATTGTTCTCGAATCCTTGATCGATATAAGTCTGAAAAAAAGGTATTTGAAGACAGCGTGGTTGATTTTATCGAACTTGCTATCGGCTTGACTGATGATTTTGCTCCGGAGGGCAAGGAACACTATCAGCGTATCGTCAGGGACGAAGTTAGGTCCATCCTTGAAGAAATGGGTGAAGGGACTAATAGAGGAACGAGCCTAAAGGATTTCTTTGGACAAAATAACACTTTGAGGAAACCAATGACATCACTACGCGATGTCGATCAAGCAGGTCTTATCTGCAAAAGTACCCGGGATCCACAAGGTGGAAAACTGGAACGTGAAAACATAATCGCAATCATGGAAACCATTCGCTATGGCCAGGCAGAAGTTGGCGACAACGAGGAAGCAAGATAAGGAAAGTATGAGCAATTACGACGAAGAAAAAGATAAACCAGATGCCCCTACGATGGTTCGATCGAGGGGGCAGCTATCCTCATCCTACGCGCCAGGTGCGTTTTTTACCTTCGAGGGCGGAATGGGGTCATGTATTGCGATGCCGGATCCGAGCTCTGCAGCTCATCAAGCGAATATCCCTTTAGCTGTCAAAGATCAAATCCTGATGCGGTTCGATGATGCGGTTAAATCATGGTTCGACAATGCCATGAATTCCATCATACGCCAACCGACACAACCACAAGTCACGGCAGAGCAGTGCATCGATTCGTCGTTGTTAAACAATGATAAGAACGCAATTCGCGCTATGGATCGCGGCAGGTATATCTTCGTTAATCCGGTAAAAATGGGTTACGCACCAGCACCGCTTACTTTCGTATGTAACCATTGCGGAAGGTTTCGTAGTTTTGAGAACTCAAGAGATTTCGCCAAAACGTCTAAATCCAGATTGAACATGAAATGCAGCAAAGTAGATGCTCAATGCCAGTGGAGGCAGCTCGATGTGATCTTTGTTCATTGGTCAGGGAATTGGGAACCAGTCCGTCCAGGTAAATGGGACTGGGATTCTAATAACAACAAAATACGCGAGCCGATAGACCGGTGTTCATTTTGTCATGAATCTGATTTTATTTTGGAGACTTCCCATAGCCAATCTTCCATTGGGAAATGGTTTTTCCGATGCAGCAAATGTGGAAACCCGGATGAACGTGGATGGATCAAGAATGACCGTGACTCACTCGAAATACTCGGAGCTGATTTTATTAGACTGCCTGCTCAAGCACGCATGGAACCGATTTCATATCGTGCATCGGCTGCTTACTACGCCCAATCCGACCAATTCATCCTGTTTGATGAAGACCAATCCGGATTATTGGCTTGTCTCGATATTTCAAAACAAGCAGAGCTCTCAGATTTTATCGCAGGTCATTTTGGCTATGGACGTTCACGCCCTTCTTCGGATGAGAGAAAAGCGATTCTGAATCTGACAGAAAAAGGTCAGGAGCAGTTGAAGAAATATAGCGATAAGGAGGACTTGCTCAATACGATACCGGACATCACTGCCCCTCCTTTTGATAAGTTGGCTAGAAATCTAAAACAAGAAATGGAAGAAATGGTTGAACGCTGGTTTACAGAAGGCAATCCCCCATTACTTCATGAGGCAAACCATCTTCCGCTTGAGTTGGCCACTGCCCTGCAAATACGCAAAACCGAGTTCGACACACGCTATGATCCATTCAGATTGGCCGTCGAACATGAGATGTTACGTCACAATCACATTGATGCGCCACGTGAAGCAACAGGCCGTGCCAAGTTTGTTCATTTCAATAAGCTTGACTATGACTTGGCACCTAAGGATAACAAGGAAAAAGAACGGATTGAGGCTGAAACTACCAATGAGTTCAAAAAACTCGGTATATCAACAATGGGCTTGATCCGTAACTTCAAATTGTGTCGCTTCACTTATGGGTACACGCGAGTCGGCTCTCGCCCTACCATTGAAAAACACGGCATGGAAATGCCGGTTCGATTAAGGCTCTTTGACACTGTTAAATCTGATCAAGGCAGCGCACGTCCAATCTATGTTGTCACTCAAGAAAATGAAGCATTATATGTTCGTCTTGACGAAGAGACGGTATACCAATGGCTCAGGCAACTTAATATCAATAATGATTTTGAGTGGAAAAAAGGTGATATATCACTTGGTGCAAAGATTCTTGAACACGCTTCCCCAATGCATCGGTTCCTGTCCAATATCCTACCTAAACAGGATCCGCAGGTTTATTACTACGTCTATACGCTTTTGCATACCTATTCGCATGTAATTATGCGTGCAGTCGCAGAGCATTCTGGCCTTGACCTGGGGTCGTTGGGCGAATATATATTTCCGTCAGAACTGGCTTTTGTAGTCTACCGAAACGGTACAACAATGGATCTAGGCAATCTTACTTCCTTATGGCGCAATGAGAACGTTCGCTTTCTGAAGTATCTGGCAGAACCACGCACTCTATCGTGTAACTCTGGCAGCCTTTGCTCTGCCAGTGGGGGTGCTTGTCCAGACTGTATCCTTATTCCAGAAACTTCTTGTATTGCCTCAAACCAGTTGCTATCGCGTGCAGTTCTCCGAGGTGGTAATGCTCCGCGTGAAGACGGCGTTAACGCAAATATCCCTGGTTTTATTGAGGTGGCAAATGCCAGACTTGTCTAAGAATTATAAAAAGGCTTTACTCGCACTTGCGCCACATGCTGATACGGCGGCGTTAATTTGCCGAGCGATTGTCGATGGTACATTTTCCGGTCGTATGCGCTTACGTGAAATATGTTTGGCATCGGGAATTGCTTCCGCCCGAAGCAGTGCTGTTGAGGTTGCCTTGGACGCTGGTGTCAGTGCCGATCTAATAGAAAAGTCCGGCGACTTGGAGTGGAAGCCAGTTGAGCATCATGCTGGTTTCGAAAAACTTGCAACTGCTCTTGAGGGGATCTCGACTTATATGGAGTGCGTGCACTCTGACGAAACTGAAGTCACTGTGGTACTCACGTCTCCAGAGAAGCCCAGTATGCTGGAAAATATCTTAAAGGCACGTGGCTATGTTGGTTCTACGGTTGATCATACCGATGCAATTTTTAAGCATATTGCCAGCCTTGCAAATAAGCGCTTTATAGTCATGATGCCTTTCATTGACGATACCGGGATGACTAGCTTAATTAATAGCTGGGAGGTCACTCAGAAGCACGTAGAAAAAATATTAATTACTCGCCACACAGCAAGTAATCCCAATAACGCTATTACTAACAACCAGTCAAAATTGCATTCCATGGGTGTCAAAATTTATAGCTACTGGTTACAGAAAGGCGACAGATACGAAACCTTTCATGCCAAAGTATTACTAGCCGATTCTGATTTTGCCTATGTCGGATCAGCCAACGCAACGAAAGCTTCTTTAGAAATGTCCATGGAACTAGGGGTAATGCTAAAAGGAAGAGGCGCAACGACTGTATCTGAAATTGTTGAGGCTGCTTTGCAGATCGCATCAGCATGAAACCAATCGACTGGTTGTGTGCAAAAGCACCAGGGTTTAGTGACCTGACTGATGAAGAGCGAACAGCAATCATGCATTTTTCATTGCTATGGAGCTTCTTTGAGGCAGAAACGCTTCAAACCAACGCATGTGCAAATGACATTGTTGCGCTTGTACACAAATGGGAAGCTGATGGTCGATTGAACACAACCCATTTTTCTCCTAGTCTTGCTTACTTCCGCGATCGTTATTTCCAGAACGGAACACTTACATCAAACTTTGATGGGTTGCACTTGCGCAAGAATGACTTTCCGGGGCTAGTAATCGAAGTACTCAAGGGTGATAACACGAATCCTGCGAAAAGCGTCGCTGCCCTTCTCATTGTTGTATTTCGGTTACGCAATAACCTTTTTCACGGAGTTAAATGGGCTTACGGTATACGCGGCCAACTTGATAACTTTACGAACGCCAATTCAGCGCTCATGGCTGCACTAGATACAAATAATGGTTGACGCTACACAGTACACCAATTAGTTCCTGATGTTGACCTATGCCCACTGTTCCTATTATTAATGACCTGCAATTTTCAAGGTCGGTTAACATTAGTGCAACCGTTGGTGCACTTCAGAGACCGGGAGAATTGAAATGACCTCACGAAATGCAGAAGAATGGGAAACCTGCTTTCGTACCTGGGCTGGCGGTCCAGGGGATACAGAACTTGAACGCTGCGAAAATGCGGAGCGAATGATTCGGAAAGCAATTGTGGCAAGCACTGCACTCGAAATCTTGAATATCGAAGTCTTCGCCCAAGGTTCCTTCAAAAACATCACCAATATTGCCCAAGAAAGCGATGTTGATGTCTGTGTGTGCATGAAAGACGCAATATATTATGACATCCCCGATGGCACACAAGCCGGTGACTTTGGTCTTGGCCCAACTGACCATAATTTCGACACATACAAACAAAATGTTAAAAGTGCGTTGACTGACTATTTCGGCGGCAACAATGTCACTCCTGGCAATAAAGCTATTCTGATTCACTCCAATTCATACCGAGTCGATGCAGACGTGGTTCCCTGTTGGGAATTCCGTGAGTATTACGATGTAACCAGGCCTACGCTTTTTAGATCTGGGATTAAATTCTTCTCTGGCGATGGCAAGTCAATTACTAATTATCCTAAGCAGCATATCGAAAACGGAATCGCAAAAAATGGGCCAACCCAAAAGCGATTTAAACGCGTAGCGAGGGTACTTAAAAGTCTCCAGGTTGAGATGATAGATGAAAATGTTTTATCTAAAAAACTTCCATCATATTTAATCGAAAGCCTCGTATATAACGTACCAGATGACCATTTCGGGAATTCGAGCTATACCAGCGATGTGCGGAATACCTTAGCGCATGTGTTCAATAACACGCTTCTAGCATCTGACTGCACGAACTGGACTGAGGTGAACGGTATAAAGTATCTATTCCGTCCGACGCAGCCCTGGTCGAAGGAGGACGCTCACGCCTATGTCGATGCCGCGTGGAATTATTTAGAATTTGACTAAGCCACGCTGATTCGCCGCATTTCAACCGAACCGTAAGTCCTTCTGTCACGTCCAGTATAGTAGTCCCCTTCAAGCTTTAATCCTGCACCATCTTCTGAAAGAGTCAACCATTGTGTTCCCTCGTGATGGTGCATGCTGTCAGTGGCAGCAATAGCGCTAGGGACATTCGTATATTCATAAACAAGTCTTGCTCCACCAGGAGACTTTACAGCAAAGCCAGTAATACCATTACACGACCGCGATTGATCGGTTTCGAATATAAGGCCAATGGAGTCCCAGGCTTGTTCGATTATTAAGGTACATTTAATGCGCTTAGACGGATCAAAGCTTGAAACCAAGTACCCCTCCCATGTTCCATTTAAGTCAGGTATCTGAACTCTAAACAGAGCACGGAACCACTTATAGCGCCATGTAAGATGTGCTGCCCCATGATAAATACCCCAGGTTAATCCAGCGAACGTCGGTAACTCGATAAACCAGGGAATGTTGATCGCCTTAGTAACTAACGCTCCGTTAGCAAGGTGAATCAACCAAATAAGCAAAACTGATAGCAAAGTAGCGTGCGCTATAAAACGCTGGCGTTCATCGCTGTCGGATGAGTATGGATAAAATGCTGGACTCATTTTGCAGATCCTCTTTTAAGTAGCATAAATTTGCTCATGGGCTGCATTATAGGTATTAGTTTCAAATTCCTGTGAGCAACGTTTCTGGAATTGGGCAGATGCAACATTAAGCTTCAGCTAACGACAAATTGCAGACGCATCATTGCCAAAGCCAATCATAAGCGAACAGGAATTTTCTGCTTTGACTAAAAAAATCATGAGCGTATAGTAACTGCATCGCCGATTTGTAACCCAGCTTGCGGGGCGATTCATAAATTCCAGCTAAAGCGGTTAAGAACCCGTGATAGCCTTAAGCTGAACGGGTTTTTGCATTTCAGCATTTCAGATTGTTCCACTGCACCAAACAGGTGAAAAGGAACGGGGCGATTTGATCCAGATTGCGGCTCCCGCCACTTGGCAATGCCGCTAAACAGGAGAGAATATATGAAAGCAATCTTCGTTCGCCCCCACTATGAGCTACATGCGGAACGTAAGCAAACTGGGGATACAGTATCCGTCAACATTTATTCTGTTTGGCCTCAGGCAAGAACAGATCGATCACCACACAAAATCTTTAACATCAACTTGCCGAAGCCTGAGATGGACGCGCTGGCGGACTTCATCAAGGGAGTTTGATATGAATCTCAATTTCCAGAATTCGAGGGGATGACGAATTATGGCTAGTTTAGGAAAGATAAACCTGGTTGAGGATTGTCCTGACCATCCGTTCTCTACTGGATGCATACTATTCGGCGTACCAAAGCCTTCAAAGTCTATGAACAGGGCACCAGACAACAAGTCAGCCGAGGATGAAAAGGATTTGCCGTCCAAAGAAGTGGAGAAGCTTCCGCCAGGAAAATGTTAGACAGCTATGACCGGTGGCGTGTTGTTATATTTATTTCGCGTTCAACCAATTCAATAAGCTTACTTGCAGGAATGTTTACCGCATTAGCTATCTTAAATATGGTTGTTAATGAAGGCTGTTGCTGTCCTAGCTCAAGAATGCTTACATAGGGACGTATCCGAAATTCTGTGTGTGTGGTCGGTTTAGTTCAAACTTGATCTCACACAAGCTGTCAAAATGTCTCATTTGCTTTTACTGCGACACCTTCATGCAATTTGAAATTGAACTCACCTAAAGCAGACACTAGCGACCGGCAAGGATCGACACATAGCCGACGGTCACCGGTAAGGTTCAGAATTATTTTACAGTGCGCCCGAAGCGATAAATCTGGGAACTGGGAATTAACTATTTCTTTACCCTAACCGTCCGCTTGCGCCCTACAGCGAGCTTCAATTGCTTAGCGATTATTCAACACGTTTAAATCCAGCAGTCCCTGCATCATTCAGGCATTTGTTGTATTCAGTCATTGCGCCAACAGAAATCAATGTGTGGTCGTTGGCAAGATAGCAGTACCTAACTTGTCCACTGGAGTTTTTCAGAGTGGTTTGTGTCGTCGTAGTGCCACAGCCAGCCAATATCATCAGACCAATCAAAATCAAAATTTTCATTTCTCTCTCCTTGAGTACAGTCGTTAAACGCTTGTCTGAAAGCCTTGGCGATTGTGAGGGATGAAGCCTTCCGCTTTCAGGCTTTCTTCGCCCCTGAAATTGTTTGCCGCGGTAGTTCGCAGTTTTCGCACATGTTGAAAGTGTCGTGGGCTGCACTCGCTGTCCATACTTCAACATCAGCATCAGGTTGATTCCCGATTGCCTCCGTTACATCCACGATTGATAAGGTAGAACGCGCTCCGATGATGACCTCGCGAAGTTCCATACCATTGTTAAATGGGTTGTAGTAGATGCCGTCTCGCTTTTCTTGCAGACTGACCCTTAATCGGCGCTCCTTCTCGTATTCCCAGCCGCTATACTTAACATTTAGGCACTTGGCTAACATTGAATCGTCAACACCCCCAAGCGGCTTTTTAAAATCAATCCGGCTGGGAACCCGATTCGATATGTATTCTATCTTCGTCAAATTGTCGTCATCTTCAATCTCGAATCCAAGGCATATCCCTTTGTGTTTGTCTCCGTAGTGCGCCCACATCAATGTTGACCGCCAAGACTCAGAAAAACACAGCACGCCATGCTCACGGGATAGAATGTTAACGACCTTTTTAGTATATTCCCGAGCGTTCTTGTCTGTCTGCTCGTACGGCAGCAGTTCGAAAGGGTCATTCAAGTCGGCGTACTCAGCGATTTTCAATCGCTTCTCCCATAGCGACTTCATTCCCCATTGCTTCGCGGTGTAGTAGTACAGGCGCATTATCGAACCTTAATGAAAGAATAATAAGAATAATAGGGGACAGACCACGGTTTCCCGCAAAGCTTGCGCATTCATTCACCTCGCCTCCCCCAGTGAACAAGAAACAAGCCTGCACTTTAACCAGCCTGAGGAAATTGTGGTCTGTCCCCTATTATTCAGTAGCAACTCTCGCTAGGAGTGAATCCACTCATATCCGCGAACTCCCACCATGAGTCGTCGATATCGAACGTCCGGTACGTTCCTGAATATGAAAAGTGCACGACTGTGTCTTATGGTGTTGGGCTACAGACGTAGAAACTAGACCAACTCGACGGGTGGGTGTAATCCATCGATGCCTGCAGAGTGTTCTGCACCATCGTCCCCTTGATGCGATTGAGACCCAAAATTTGCACGATCCCGCCAGCTTTTGATCGGTCGAGAATCGCAATTAGTCCACCCGGGTAGTCGTCCAAGATTTGGTATGAGAACACCTGGCTGAACTTGCCATCCCCAAGTCCATGCGAAACCCCGATACTGCCCGCCGAAATTTGGAGGCGCACCTTACTAACAGAAGCCGACTTTTCAACTTCGGCAGACGCTTGCGCAGAATGTGTCTTGCCATCTTTCGATTTTTCGGCATCTGAACCGGTAAGAGTCTCGGACAGAACGTGGGTGCAATAGAGCGTCGTTGCACTCGCCTGTGTGCTGAATTGCGGCAACGGAACCGTGACTACAGTGCCATGCTCTACGGCGGCCGAGGCGAGTGATAGAGGGGCAAGGGTCAGGAATTGGCCCGCAATCCACAACAGTACAGGTTTAGTATGCATCTACCCCTCAATATTTATCGCCACAAATCAACCATTCCCCAGCGGCAACACTTGGGACGCAGCGGAACCGCATACTACCAAATTGCTTGCCACAAAGCGGACTCCCTTGAAAGACTGCAACTGGCCGGTTTTCGACCTTATCGCCCACATACTTGCACACCCCTTGGACGACTGCAAATGGCACTGACCGGAAGTCTACACCTTGAAATTGATCGCCACAAAGCGGTCACTCGCGACAGTCTTTTGGCATACTTTACCGTAGCAGTTATGTTCGTGTGTTCAGGTCCATGTACTCCTTATAATAAAGCGCCAGGTTCTCAGCAGTGAGTGGCGGCAACCGTGTGGGCAGTGGATTCGGTCCTCTCTTTTGCCCACTGTGTGCAGTACGTGTGGTTTCTCTATATTTGTGTGGAAATCGTGCTGACATCATCCTGGCCCACAGTGCTGTGTTGAACTTACTAGGTGGCAAGAGGATGGCCTTGTTTGCTAAGGCATCCCACCATCCCTCCGAGAATGTCATCGCCAGCTCTAAGGCGTCAGAAAACTCCTCGTGTACACGTGCCCACTCATAAATACACTCACGTGACACACCCAACTCACTGGCCATCTCTGCCTTGCAGTAGCCTTGCCTGCCCATCTCTATTACCTTGTCACACACATCGGGTGTGTATTTTGTCGGACGCCCCACTGGATTCTTGGATTTGGTCAACTGTGTGCTTTTCACAGACACGCCCACTGGATCAAGCCATGTGTGGGTTGGGATGCGCTTTTTCAATATTTTATTACGCTCCATGAAGTTGCCTCCTATTATTCGAAACGTGTGTCATCGCCACCAGTGGATTGCCAATATCCACTGGACTCACTGTGTGCAGAACTGTGTGTCCATTCAGTGTCTTCTTTCCTCATATTAAGTTCTCCATAGAGGTGTCAGAAAACTCATTAAGGCTTTGGAAAACTCATGGACGCAAACTATACTTAGCTTCAGACGTTTGTCTGCATTAGTTGTTGTGTAGACACAGTTACCAATACAGTGTCAGTTGCTGTGTGGATTGTGTGGATTGAATTTTTTGATTGTTTCCAAATCCTGCATCTAATTCACTGCTTTTTGTCTTCCTACTGTCTTGTGACAATAAGCCATTGGACACACCGTGCCCTCAGCAGCAGGCGCACCAGTGTTATTAAGCTTTGCACCAGAAAAAATACTAATAACAGGTACGGGGTTAGTGCTGATAGGTGCAACCCTAAAGGGAATTGCACTCATCTGCACTTCATTACCCTTTGGTGCTGATTGATGTTTGGCACTAATCCGCACCTTTGGCACCTCTGTTAGTCACGGCAGTTACAGTGCCATCGGATTGACTCACTTTTCCTGCATCTGTCAGGTGTGTGATTTCACGGTAAACAGAACTGCTGTCATATTGCCCATCGAAGTGCTTCACTACATCACGCTTTTTCATGCCTTGCTCTTTGGTAGAAAGTAACTCCATGATCGCACCACCAATGTCACTGAGACGTTTGCCTGTTTCCTTTACTGGTGCATCTGTAGGGACAACCACGCAACTTGTAGCGAGTGACCTCCATTTGTTCACGCCCAACTCCACCTGTTCGAGCTTGAATCCTATGCGTACTCCCTTGGTGGATAAGTCTCGTTGTTTGGTGATCTCCATGCAGCGTCCGGCAGCCGAATTGCTAACTTCGATTTCTGTGTCAACAGCACCCTTTAGGCCACTCCATCCACGCGCACCAGCAGAAGCTGTTTTGCCAGAATGATGAATCAGCAAAAAATGTGCATTGCACTCCGTGCGTATCCTATCAACCCTTCGCACCACCTGCCCCATATCTTGCCCGGAGTTTTCATTTGAACCAGCACTCAATCGAGCAAGGGTATCTCCGACAATCAGTCTTACACGCTGCCCATTTTGTGCCTCAAGTTGTCGTACTAGTTGAATTACCTTGTCGGCGTCATCCTCTGCGCCAAACAGGTCAACATGACTTTTCACAATGGCGAAATTTGGAACCTTGACTCCATAGTGCCTTTGGTAGGCTTGAAGACGACTACTCACGGATGAAGGCGATTCAGCAGCCAGATAAATCACAAGGCCGGGTTCCGTTCGTCTTCCCATCCAGGCAACACCACGGGCTATGGCGCATGCCAAATCGAGTACCAAAAAGGTTTTGCCGCAATTACTTTCACCATAAACAACGCTCCCATCACCTGCAGTTAAAATTCCTTCTAGAATTTCATCTGGAGGCGTGAATCTATTGGGAAGTTCATCCGCAAACGCCACGTTCAACGGATATTGTTGAATGTTGGCGCGAGTAAGTAAGTCAGTCAATGCAGGATAGCCAAAATCAATTGCATAATCGTTTACATCGTAGTTGTCTGGCATGTCAGTTGGCATAGTGACAAGCTGTCCTGATACAGCAGCGGCAATCCCTGCGGCCTGTTCTTCCTTGCTCCTATCTGGAACCACCACTAACTGGGCGGAGGGATATTTTTTGCGTAATGTCTTGGCTACTGTTGCCATACGTGCAGCGCCAAAACAGACTACTGCGGCGTCTGCTGTTGCTTCATTAACTGCCCACGCCTGCCCAATGCCTTCCACAATATAGGCGCGATCAATTATTGTACCCACTGTGAAATAGCCATTATTGAACGATGCTCCCGGCAGGTTTAATTTTTCGCCCTTGTCCGGCGGAATGAATTGCAGCGTTTGCAGTTTGTCCCCGTCCCAGCATGGAACAACGAGATAACCAGCTACGTTCTGCTCATTGATAATCAGTGAACTGGACAGACACTCTCGCACACCCTTGGGTTTACCATTCTTGCGAAAAATGTATGCATGGCTATATGCCCGTCCAGGTGTTATAGCCCTACATCTCCCCCAAATTTCAACAGCATCTGGAACTTGTTTAGCCCGGTTTGGAACGGCTCTTTCACTTCGGGCATGAGGTAAAGGTGTATTGCGAGGAACGTTTGTTCCAGTGTGCCGTGTTTTGCTTGGGTCTCTCCATCCTTGCTGTAATGCCATGCCGAAAAGTGTTGCTGATGTAATGCCTCCACAATCATCAATCGAATTCCATACTGCGAGGCAATCCTTTTCTCCTGCATAATTGTCAGCAGTTGCACTCAATTTGTGGAAGTCTTCAAAATCCAATCCTGCTGCCTTTGCGGCCATGCATATCCTCACCCAGCCTTCACGGGAGCAATTTGCGTCAATGTGTTGAAGAGCATCTCGGGCACGATCAATTTCATTCATGCTCACACCCATTTAACAGGGATTTGATTTCGGCGACACTCCATGCCAGACGCCCAGATATGCGGATAGGGCGAAGTGCACCATTCTCTAAACATGCCCATGCCCTCAAGGTTTGCGGCTGTCTGTTCAGGTAATACGCTGCTTGGTCAGTTGGGACGGTAGGACGCGTTACTTGTTCCAGTGGTGGGAATTGTGAAGATGATGTTTCGGTTAATTGATGTACGACAGTTTTCATTTGGAACCACCTTTCCGCCTTGCGGCGTGTTCAAGATGGTTCGTAATTTATGCAGTGCAACTATTGCGCAACGGAAGCGCAATAGCCATAGCCTTAATTGGCGTGGGTTTAAGATGCGATAGCGCAATAGCGCAACGCAACAGCGATTAGGTATTTTTGCCTTTGATGGTTCGAGGTCCTACCCTCAAGTCACCCCATGGCGATTTAACAGACTTGTTTTTTTCCTTTACGGTTTTAATGAGCTTGGCAATGCGCTGGCGGGAGACCCCGTGCTTTTCGGCTAGGGATTGTTGAGTTACGCCGGGCATTATGCTTTCTTCCCATAAAGCTTTTGATTTTGCATCGTCCCAGATTTTTTTATTTCCGCCAGCCTTCTTATTGGATGGTATTTGCTTCACTTGGGTCAGTGTGTTATCTACAAGCACAGCAAACCGGACATCAATAAAAAGTTGTTCAACGTATTGCGTTAGTGCCTTTACAGGCACCTTACCGTTTTCATAGAACTTCGTGGTTGGGAGGTTGGTAACTGGGCGAAGTTGTTGAATCTCTCCACTCTCTATGGCCGTTTTCAACCGTATCCGATGGTCTCGCTTTGCTGCGCCGCGCAAAATTCTAAGGCGTTGGGAATTTGAAGTCTCTTCCAAATGCAGTCCCCAATCCAGATGTGCCGCTTTTTCCTTAAAGGCATCTGCGTATGGCTCCCATGCATCAACAGTAATCGGCAGTACCAACTTCGGAAGATTCGACCAAATGCCCTCCAATATCTTCCAGTCATCCTCATCTATGGGCAATTCACTTTGTTCAGAGGTTTCGTCACTAGCTACGGCTTTTGAAATCTTATGTAGCGCTGTGATTTTTTCTGGCTGGCTTTCTGAAACAGGGTGCAACGCATTAGCAATAAGTGCAGGGATGTCGCGTGTTAATATAAACACAGTATCCGGTGGGAGAATTATTTCAGGACGTTTTTGCATACACACTTTCCCGTGCATCCTTCAAATAAGGAACCCCCGTCAGGCCGGTGAAAGAGTCCGGCTTTTCACCCGCTAAAGTTAGGCGGGGGGGTAAACTCGTTATGCCACTACACGCAAAGCCGATTGCACTGGCACAAACTCAATTCCAGCTTGCTCCAATATCCACGCTTCAATTTTAACGTGCCACAAGTGTAGCAAGTCGAGTTCACGTTGAATGTAGTGTTTTTCCGCTATTGCGCTTGGCTTATGTCCCATGATCTGCGCAACAATTCCGGCGGGGACTTCCACCCATTCCGACAATGTGCCAAAGGAACGGCGTAAACCATGCAGTGACAGAGCAGGCAGTGCGGCGGCAGCCAATGCCTTGTTGTGTTGGTGGCGTGGCTCTTCAAGCCTTCCTGACATTGCTGTTGTGCTGCTAAAAACAAACTCGTTAGGAACATCCTTATTAACGCGCTTTGCTTCCCCCCCTATCTGCCTAACTGTAAGTTTGCGGCGTGGTAGGGCGGATATTAAATGCTCCACATAAGGCGTTAATGGAATTGTGCGCACACCCTCCACCTTGTCGCGGATGGTCAAACTCTTCCATTGAAAATCCACATCAGACCAGCGCAGGGCAGCCAGTTCGTTGCGTCTTGCGCCAGTTAATAGCAGACATTGCAAATAATTGGCGATGATTGGATTGCCGATTTTCTGGACAGCTTCAAACCATGGGCGGATCTGCGCACGTCTTAAACTATCGTTTTTTTTGGTTTGTGGTGAAGGGACCTTCCTTTTCACGTCATCAGAATGACACGCATCAGCATGAACTGTAGCACTATATGTGTCATGCTTTGCACACCATACAACAAATGCACGTAAGGCACTAAAGGCTAGTCGAACACTAGCAGGGGCTTGAGGGGCTTCCCTGTCCAACCATGCTGCAATTACCTTTTCATCAAGGTCAGCAAGGCGCAATTTCATCAATGGTAATAGCACACCAGGGCGTGTAACTGTCTGCCCTTTGCGAAGGCCACTCGTGCGCTTCTCTCCACCGGTTTGAACAAAATAGGTATGGCAAGCGCGATGTTTGTCACCCCATTCCAGCTTCCCGTCTTTCATGGATACGCTACGTTCTGCAACGTAGGCTTGCCATGCCTCTGCAACGGTCACCGATTCACTAGTCTTTTTCAATACCAGCGCAGCAGCTTCCGCTTCCTTAGCAGCTTTCACTTGGCGCGGGTCGTTGCCTTGGTCAGTCATGGCTTTTAAACGAGTTGCTTCGACTTGTGCGTCCGCTATTTTCCAAGTGCGCGGATCGCCAATGGTCATCCGAATGGTTTTACCGTGAAGAGACGTTTCAAATATGTATGACTTCGCACCAGCAGTCGTAACACGCAGCCCTAATCCAGGCGTTTTCCCGTCCCAATAGATGCTCTGCTGTTTACCAGGCTTGCACTTAAATCCTGCAACCCGTTCCGCTGTGAAATTCTCCCTTTTCATGATTCCTGCCTTTCCGTGTAGTGCCTATGTAGGGAAATTATATCAATATCCCAGCATACTTATCAACACAAATAATAGGGCAAGTTTACTTAACTAGTTGTTTTATAAATACACTGTTTAATTTGTCGAATGGCAATCAACACTAAAAAACGCTATTTTTTTCTGATTCGCAATCAGAAGGCCGTCAGTTCGATCCTGATCACCTCCACCACGCCGTTATTCTCAGCCTCCAGGATGGAACAGGAAGGATATCTTTGC